>Ga0080006_1106538_pt1 | contig 50033 bp, 38 predicted proteins | sample RS3BMetagenome_FD_69209 | JGI IMG/M metagenome (GOLD analysis project Ga0080006, IMG submission 69209) | Ferric oxide microbial mat and aquatic microbial communities from Rainbow Spring, Yellowstone National Park, USA - RS3B (SPADES... ... | reverse complement strand
AATAAGCGTTCCTGTCTCATGACGAAATCGACAGAGTACTGTTCAACGCGCGACGGTATTTCATACAATCGTGCTTGATTCGTCGACAACCCGCGGCTCTCCATCGACGTTTGCATCAACGGAACGGAAACTTCACATCCTGTGCCTTCTTTGATCGTATTTCTTAGTGAACGCATGCGGCGAATTATATTGACCACAAGACAGCCATGTCGACGGTCTTTGATAGGTTCTGTCTTGGGCATACGCGGTTCAGCATAAGAACTTCATGAATGGTAATGGAACCATGCGTTGTACGTAGAATAACCGACTTGAACAGAGGTGATCGTTTCTCCCAAGCAAACTCGAACAGCATCAAATCCTTCCGTGACCTCTCTCCAGTCTATCGGAGACATTCCTTCTCTTGAATGTCGGTAGGAGAACTGAACAAGAAGTAAAACGAGTGTGCTGGCACAAATGCTCCGGAATTCGCTGCTGGAAACACAACGACGGTACAAGTGCACCTGTGCTCTGCAGAGCGGCACAGTAGGACGTCTCGCACAGATGCTGTATGAACAACGCTTCGTGCACGACAACCTCTTTTAAACAAGTTTATGATGACGTCACCCGATATCGTCTCCCACTAGACATCATCGTCTTGCGCTGGTATTGTATCTGTCGGGATATTGCTCGTCTACATCAGTGACGACGATCTTGACGTTCGAGAACTGCCTCTGACAAGACCAAATCATCTGTTCGCCTTATCCAGTGGCGCCCACCGCGCACAGCGTCGACGATTCTCTCGTACGCTTCTCACAAAGCGGCACTTTGCACTGTGCGAGAATAGATTCGCTCCTGCTTCCGTTGCCTGAAGCAGCTCCAATACGAACTCGCCGACGCTCTTGAAACAGCCAGGCTCTATGGAGTTTAAGCACGCTACAAAGAGTGCGCTAGACTCATGGTCCGTCAACGAACGCTGTGGACCATAGTGGCTTCAGGCACAGTGACCGGCTTGCTTGCTCACCAGACTGTGTCCTTTGAACGCTCAGCGGACTTGTACGGAACGCCTGCTACCAGGCAGGCTGCGCCTTGGGCTCGCACTGCTCTCGAAACCCTGCCGCTACGTCTTCTCTCCCGTGCGCTAGGTGCCGTGAGTCGCGTCTACTTACCAAAGGCAACTCGACGAACCTTGCTCTCCACGTACTGTGCCTGTTTACCTGCCTGTCAGCTAGATGACATACGTGATCCCTTGGAGACGTTTCCAACACTGGCCGCTTTCCAGCAGCGACAGCTGAAGCCATCAGCGAGACCTATCGACTCGAAAGCGAGCCTCGTAGCGCCCTGCGATGGTCGCTTGCTCTCCTGTGGCCAGGTAGAGAGCGGGGCTCTGCTTCAACCCATCAAGGGCATTCGTCTATCTATGAGAGCCTTGCTGGACTCCACGGATGAACGGGATCCTTTGGTACGAGGACCCATCATGGTAGAGGTTGCCACTACCGAAACCCTAGGTTTGTCACGAACTCGCGGCAGCACTGAGCTCAACAGCAAAACAATGAGCATGAAGAGTAACCATACCGCAATCCAACCGGATACCGAGGCCAAGGCGCTCTATTATGCAGTTTTCCATTTGCCCGCTGGTGGCTATCATCGCTTCCATTCACCTGCACGGTGGGATATTGAGCTGCGGCGGCACGTCGTTGGCCAGCTTTTACCAGGAACACCGCGCGTCCTGCGAAGACTAGGGTCGTTGTTCACCGTGAACGAGCGCGTCTGCCTTGTTGGCGAATGGACTGATGGCTTTTTCGGCATGGTTGCTGTTGCGGCTTTTGGAAACGGCGATATCTATCTGCACTTTGACGAGGACTTGGTGACGAATTGCCACGAGTATCCGCTGAACTACCGGCGCGATATGACGTATCGTTGGCCAGTCCGCTTGCAACCAGGTGACGAAATGGGCGGCTTTCGACAAGGATCTTGTATCGTGTTGCTCTTCGAGGCTGCGGCAATGGTTCGAGACGATTCCACGTCTGGGCATACAGGCAGAGATGTTGGTTTTCTGGTGCAACCCGGTGCCTTGGTTCGTACGGGTGAGGCATTGTTTCGGGCGCCGTAACAAGAAACCAGTCAGGAGCTGAACTGGAACATCGATGCGTTCATGTTTTTTTTTTCCGTGAGCGATCCGCAGTTTCTCAGCGATGACTCGTTATTGTTCGTGTTTATGCGACTTGTCTAGTCTTTAAATGTGCGCTGTTCCGAGCGGAAAGCACAAAGGTATTTCGTTGCTAATTTGCGAAGCGCTGGGCAGCTGCTTCTACTGGTGCAGCTAGAGTCCATGAACGACACTGATTAGCGGTGGCGGCTTCGCTCGGATGACGCACTCGTAAAGGCGATACGTCCGTGCTCATTGGGCATTTGAATGCCCGTGCCATTTCCAAAGGATCTTGCCGCCGAATGCCACCAGTATTGAACCAAGAGCCGCATCGACAGCATTCTTCTCAACACGCCCAGTACGTTCCTGTAAATGGGAAATGGCTCCCGTTGCCTATAGTTCATCACTGGGATCGTTCTGCGCTATGGAAATCCAGCCCTTGACGTAGACGAGCTAGTTGAACGCGATTGTGATACGCTGCATATCGAGATGTGCATCTCACCAGGTTCGTGCAGTGCTCCGCATAAAAACTTTACCCGCGGCTTTTCTTCTGCGTTCGTTTCTTGCGTTGACTCTCCTGGAGACCAGGAGCAAGCACACGGACATTTCCCAACATTTGCTGCACGAGCACAGTCTCATCCACCGCCTGAATAAGTTCAAGCTCTCTCGCAGTTGCAGCTGCTCCTTGGGCCACCTCCGAAGCGTCTGCCCCGGCATTCGCAGCATTTGTGGTACGCGCACCTGAGCGTTCTTGGCTCTGGATGACCCCAAGCACTTGCTTGAGCGCTTTGCCTTTCTTCAAGGTTCCCGGAACCAACTTGACCTTGTATTTGTACTTGGCAAGCGTCTGATACGGGGCACAGACAGGTAACGCGTACTCTAACACGTCGTCCGGGTGCGGGCACCCGGTAAACAGGTCCAGCTCACTGAGATTCGCGAGCTCCGCTTCGCTCAAGTGTTCCGCCAATGCGGCAGACGCACTTTGCAAAATCTTGGACACTTCCACCTGGTCTATTTTTTGCCACTGAAAGTGCGTCTCTTCCCGTGCAGCGCGATGCGTCTCTAGGGGCAACTCGGAAGCCGCACTGCCAGTCGAAGCGTGCCCCTGTGCATGTGTTGCGGGCGCTGCCGACGTACCGTTCCGTTGAGCACTTGTCTGTCCCTGAGCAGAGGCGATGGTACCCTGGTCAACGCCCGCAGCTTGTTTCACGCTGCTCGATGCAGGCGCTTCTTCAGCGTTCACATTTCGCTGTACAGTCGTGTTGGTACCCTGGTCAACGCCCGCGGCTTGTTTCACGCTGCTCGATGCAGGCGCCTCAGTGGCCGCTCCCTCACGATCACGTGCTTCCATAATACGCATTCGGGTAGTGCCGAGTAACCTGAGCGCTGCCTCACGCTCTTCCTCAGTTTGATCGGAATACTTGAGCCGAAGCTTTCGAAGTTTGGACTTTTTGCCGCGAACAGGTTTCGCTCGGGATGCCTCGGCACCAGAGGCTGCAGCGGAGCGCGCCTCTGTAGCCTGCACGGAGCGCTGCAGCGGTATCTCACCTGGTGCTTTGGCAGCAGCGCCACTGCGGATACCGGTAGTAAGCGTCTCAGCGACACCCACTTGCTTTGGAGCGTGCGTAGAGTGAACGCTCTGGTTGCTAGGATCCGTTTCCGACGATGACGACGGTAGTTGGAGCGCGGTGCGAGCATGCGAGCCCGGTATCGTCCCTGGGCTGTTTCCATTACGCGTATCCGTTCTTGTTCTCGTATCACTAGCGATCGGAAGCGTAACGTTGTCATGGGTATCTTGCGGCCGATCAGGAGATACATCTGGAAGACCTGAGCCCGCATCAACACATGCTCCGTTGGCCTCTGAGTGGCTCCTGACACCAATTGCGGCCTTGGTGGCCTGCATACCGCCATCATGACCAAGAGGACTTCGCGCTTCGGTGGTAATGGTATCTGCAGCGGAATGTTGACCAGCTCGACTTGCTCCGTTCACGTTTGTGATGTGCGCATCTTCACCTAGAGTCGCATTCAGTGTGTCCGACTCGATCTCGAGGATTCCCTCGCCAGCACCCTCGACTTGCTGTTGTTGTTTTGGAGGCGCTCCAGCAGCTTGCGCCTCTTGCAGCGAGTCTGGGCCGCTGCGTACAGGGCGCTCCCCAATATGACGCCACACAGACTCCGGAGCCAGTCGAAAGAGGAACCCAAACCCCATGACCAACGGGCCAGATCCAGACGTCGTCACCGGTACGTAGTTCCGGGATCCGCGAATCACAAAACTACCCTGCTGCAGATACATACCGCTGGGAGCAGTGCGGCTAACTTGTTCCGGATATACCCAATAGGCATTGACAGCGACTTTGGCGTCCCATGCGGAACTACAGGCGGCCGCAAAGATAGCTGCTTCTTGGATCGATAGCGGGGGCGCCGGACGATTCTTTTTGCCTTTGATAATGACACTTGCTGCCCCGTGAACGTCCGCATGCATGTAGAGGTCACCGGTGTTCTCCTCAAGGTATCGACGCACGAGCTGTTCATTCTGTTGACTGTCTTTCCCGGCAATCACGAGATAGTTCTCTGAAGTGATGAAATAGCGAAATTTCTCGAACCATAGCGGTTTCCGTATTGCTTTCAACGTATTCAGGGGTGTTGCTTTCTTTCGCTTGTTTTTCGAGGCAGTGCCGGCGAGCACTTCCAGCGCTTTCTTCTCGGCAGCCCGAAGCGCTTGAGCGCTCGCTTCCATCGTTTTGGTGCCCTTCTCCGCTGCTTTCTTTCGCTGTTCATAATAACGTCGAGCATTAGCAAAGGCACTTAGGCTCAGGTCCACTTGGACGAGCTCCACTCTGGAGGAGCACACGGACGTACTGTCGCCCGACTCGTCCTCGCTTGCGCTCTCTACAGAGCTCGCTGAGTCCTCGTCCGAGAGGTCTCGCGTCTCGGCAGGACGCCGCTGCCGTGATGAGCTCCCCGTCTCCGCATCGGTGTTGTCCACGCTGCCGCTATCATCTGCAAGCATCAGCGTCATCTGGTTCTCTTGCAGCTGCAGCGAATGAATGAGCTGCGCGACGGGGTTCCCTCGACGACGCTCTAGTACCAGCATTTGGTCCAATTCCTTCCAGTCGATACCAGACGCTAGTGCTGCTCTTATGACCTGCAGCGCGTTGTCGACATCCACCAAATTCGTCTCAATGAGTGCAGCCTTTCGCAGACAGCGCTCTTCCTGCTGTTTTAGCGTAAGCACTCGCGTTTCGAGCTCACGGCGCATGCGCTCCAGTGTTCCCTGTGCCTGCCGCTGTCGATTCTCAATTTCCTGTCGATACCGTAGTTCTTCCATTCGAGCAAAATATTCATCTACCGCTTCGTCGAAGGACGGAAACATTCGTGGCTCCAGATGCTGGTGCTGACGTAGTAAACGAGGCGTGAACTCGCAATAGCGATCTGAAACATCCTCGGAGTCAGCACCAGAGGCCTGGGACGCTCCCTCTGCTACTGGACGCAGCAAAATATATCCCTCTCGAGGCGACTCTGATAGAAATGCTGCCGCCTCACAGAGCACGCGATAGAGTCGTTGCTCGTATTCTGGCAGCGGATCAGGCGATGGTGCACCTACCTCGAGCAGCACGTGTTCAATGAGTTCAGGACCCCAGCCTAGCGCTCGCCCGAGATTGCGTTGGAGGTCGCGAAGCTGGTCTCCGCCGCTTCGCTGACGCTTTTGGTAACACTCTTGAAAAATCTCGTGTAGACGATCGTACGTCAAAGGTGCAAACTGTCGTGCTAGACTGATGTCGTAGCGCGCACCAACGACAGCGTCTTGTTGTTGCATGCGCCGGGATCCGGGTCCCGTTGCCGGAGGATCCCGCTGATCTGCGGAATCTGCAAGCGGCCTTGGTTCCGCTCGGAAGACGCGGAGCACAGCCAGAATCTGATAGTCTCCGTCAGTGAGGATAATGTTGCCGCCCGAGTGCAGCTCAACGATGAGGTGGTTCTCGAGCGCAGCCCGCGAAGGCTGCCCGTTCGCGCTGGCCTTGTAGGCAGAGGCGGATTGGGACCCACCCACGAACCGAAAGTCTACGACGCGATCGATACCGAGTTGGGTAACTTCAGCTAGGCGCCGTGTTCGCAGATGCTTTCGCAGCTTGAGCGTGAAACCAGATGGAAGTTCTGCGTTTGCACCCGTTCCAGACTGTGCTCGCTGCTCGTGCTCTGCAAGTGCTCGGTGTCGCTGGAGTACGAGCTGCAGTTCCCGGTCCCGTTCATCCAAGTCCATGTGGGCGAGGTCCGTAGCGATGGAGTTGTCCAGAGTCTCATCTGTACCAATTTTTTGGCGGCTCACGAGCGACGCTGCTGCCGTACCAGCAGCAGCGGCTTGACGCGTGAACCTCGTGGTGTGCAGGCGAACACCAGACTCGATCAACAGGTACTCCCTGCGCCAGCTGCTATCACCAGTTGCCCATGCTTCTTCAGTTTCAGTCGCTGGTATCCGACCTGAAGCGTTTAACGGCGGCACTGATAACTTTAACAGGTACGTCTTGCGGCCTAGGTTGTAAACATTCAGCACCCGAGAGCCGGAACCAAGTCGCTCCTGAAGGACGGAAACTTCAGCTCGCAAGTCCAGCAGAGAAAACTTGGTTTTCCGCTTAGTTGTTGGTGCCATGGCACTCTGCTGAACAGTGGGGCGTTCTGGAGAACCAACCTACGACTACAGGCATCCCAAGCGCTGAACTCTAGACTTTTTTCGAGTTCGATGCCGGGCCTGCTGCATACGGCGCCCGCCGCGCCCGCAGACGTTTCAGCGCAACGCAACTCCACAAGTCTGGGGAGCAGCAGCCTAGGGGACTGCGGCGGCCTTTGGCGAGGACAAGGAAACGGAATGAGAGCAAGTTTTGGCATGATGTATGACATACAGGAACGTCTATCGCAAATATTGTTGCGACGTAGGGTGCGGTTCAGTTTGCTGCCTGAAACTCTCGAGAGAAACGTAGGGGTCCGTTCGTTTTCTCACAGTTTTCTTGCGGACGGCGTCGCTGCAACGCGTTCGACCTTGCAGAAGCGATGAGCTTGCCAGGGAGAAGTGAGTTTGGGTTGGATCATGCCGAAGCGCAGCAGATGCTATGCGATGGATCTGCGAGTGCTCACAGCGTTCGCTTGCTGGGGAGCTTGTTGTTTTTTCGGCAGAGCGGAACCCGTGCACGCCAGCTTGCCGTTTGACCGGTTACTCGTGCAGATGCTGCTCCTTGATCAATGAAAAAACGCCTCGGATGTTCGTGGCGGAGAGAGCGGTGGCTGCTTGAGTAGAGCGGGACGCTTGCTCGTAGGATTCTTCAGAATATGAGAAGAGGCTTCCGTGGCCAGCTTTTCGAGACTCTCACGGGTATTCATGGTTTCAGCTCATTGATCAAAGAGCTTTTCGTTGAAATAGAGCATCATGCGGTGCACCGTGGTGATCTATGAGGTTCACGTTCACGAAACGCTTTGCCGTTGCTGGTATCGACGGGAGCTTTAGAAGAATTCCCCCTCCGAAAGATTAGAATTATTGCATAACGCAATTGCTTCTCTAGTCACGACACCGTAGAGTATGGAAATGCACGCTCTTTTTCTGCCCCTTGATTTTTCCCTGACCTATTTTTAGATGTACAGACTCAGCATTCGAAGTGGAACAATAAGAGTTTATGGATTCATAATGCTCTTGGATTCTCATTCTTCTTTTCGGTGTTACGCTTTCATGTCTTTACCGCTAGAATTCGCTACGTCACCGGAATCAGGATGATTCGCGACGCCCTCGAACAAGGGTTCGTAAAATAACCGATATCGTTACCCAGATCTATCCTACATGCATCCACATATCTCCTTCCCTCAGGTGCAGCATGCTCAAATCAAGCAATCTCTTAGCTTTTTGATCCTTCTGTTTCAGGAAATCTACCGAGCACAGCAACGCGCGCCACCATGTTGACAGGGAAAACGACTCCGAGTCGGCCTTTGACGACTCGTCCACAAGCACATGCCGAAAGCCCGCTGCACTGCTCTCGTTCAATAATATGTTCCGTTCCAATGACGAATCCTGCCTTTTTCGAGTCCAGCGAAGAACCACGATTTCACAGCGGCAGAATATTTTCGACTGAATACGGCCCTGAGTGCTCACATCTCTACTGTTTGCATGGAGAAAGGTCTTGAACACGGAACTGAGTCATCACAGAGATCGCTACGAGTTCAGAATGCGTCACCGTTTTGCGTGAGTGTAGCGTCGACGGTTCAAAATGTCACGAACTGTTCTCCAGCCTGGGTTTTCCTTCCGATCGTTATGTCATCGTGGACAATATATTGCTTTCTAGGAGCCCATTATCGAATGGAACAGCGTGCGCTGGTGCATTCAGCAGAAAGCGTTCTCGCTGCGGGTGGACATCATCCATCAGGAGCCCGTGATTGGCGTTCAAGGCAGTGGGCACCAAAACGGAGAAGTTTGCCAGGAGCAGGATACTGTACTCGTCAAAAACATGCACTGCGCGATGGCGAAAACATCCACTCGCGACAGTGTGGCTCATGGAAGAAGAATGGTGGACGTCGTCGAACATCTGACCACAGTTAAGCGTCACCGCTGCGAAGGGCGCACCATGCCTGTATAGAAAGAAGACAAGAGCAGCAAACGAAGCGGGATCGCACTCTGCGCTGTACCTGGAAGGGGTAGACTATAACGGGAAGCAACGAAATCAAAACTCTAGCGATGCCCTCAACATTCTTCGACTGCTGAAAACAGCGCTCGACGCACAGGAGAAACCGACATATTAAAGTCCGGAAATGAGAGAGAGGCACAGGAAGCAGACGCTAAAAGGTCCGCGAAGGCAGGTGTTGATGACAGTGGCAAGTGGCCCAAACTACTGGACGGGACACCCGAGTTCGCAGATTGGACGCTATCCATGTTATTCAGACGGCGGTGGAGTGTTCTCTAAACGCGTTCAAGCGAAATTCTTGTTTTCCTTATGAGGCCTACTTCGTTACAAAGCAGCGCCTAATACTTTTTTGAAGAGGTTTGAACAAATTCTCCCGTTTCCCAAACGACTTCTTCTCCGCGGCACCTGCAAACTAAAGCCTGCCAACAGAGATCACCGTATGGAAGCCTCAAGCAATGTGAACTAAATTTTTCTCTGAAATACGAACCGATTTGAAACACACACTCACATTTCTCGATGCAGCAGCTCATACCCGCTCTTCCAAGACGCCAACTCACAGCAACGGCATCCAGTGGAGATGCGGAGTACCAGGCAGCGCTGCAACAACACATTCGCTGCACGTCAGTTGCATTCCGTAAAGGTCGTTGTTGTGCATATTGTCTAGGGCAAGCGCCTCCGCTGTATGCGGTCTGACTCTTTTGGTTGCAGGTGTTACCGCTTTGATAGGCGGAATCATCGAGATGGTCTCGAAGCGCTTGGCCAATGTCTTCGCCACTGCACGTTCCTGGCTGTTGACGTAGAGTTTTCAGGAACTGGCGAGGATCCCGCGGTCCACTCTGCGGACCTCAGTGTACGCTATGAAGCCCTTCGCCGCCTAGCGGGGACGAGCGCAATTTTCTCAGTCGGGATCGTTTGCTTCACCGCCAAGTGCGAGGAGCTGCACAGAGCGATTTGCGGCCTCAGTGAGGTAACCGCGGACCGGGAAGCGCTTCAGGTGCAAGTGCCAGCAGTCTGTGCCTATCAGGCCCACGTCTTGGAGTTTTACTTTCACTGTCAGGATGCTTTTACGATATCCGGTGATACTGCAGCTTTTTTGGTACGGCATGGTATGGACTTTAACAGAGTGTTCGCACACGGGATTCCGTACCGGCGCGTCGCTGCTGCTGGAGACGCGCTCCATGAGGCAGCTCGTGCAGTGCCAGCTCCTAGAGGCACAACCGAGGATGCAGCGTCTCAGTCGGGTTTCGGTCATATCAGCGTTGCCCGCGAACGCGGCTTGGGTGCCGAGCGCACACCAGAGCCCAAGCGTCTTCGTCGCCGGACCCAGAGGCATCGTGGATGCAACTCGACAGCGCAGCCCGCGGCCGAGCCGCTGCATGTACTGAGCGTCCTCCTGGGCAGCGGTAAACCCGTCATTTTCCACAACGGACTCTATGATCTATTGCTTATGTTTGCGGCGTTCGAAGCGCCGCTACCGCCGAGCGTCGAAGAATTCAGGACGCAGCTAGCAACGCGGTGTCCCGGCTACTTTTTCGATACGAGAGTGCTGGGAGAGTTCGTGCCCGCACGTCTACGTAATTGTCCCGCATATCTGGAGTACGTCTTTCGCAAATATGAGCGTCGATGGTTTCGGACCCAACGAGGTGTCCGGATAGAATTTCCGGAGCTCGCAGCGCCCGGTTACGTCTCCAAGAAAGCGACAATTTATGGGTCGCGAGCCGCAGCTTCTCCCGCTGCGATCCCTCGAGTCTGCAAGCGGTATGCGCGTTCAGGACATTGCCGCTTGGATGGAGACTGTCGTTTCTCTCACGACATCGATCAAATCATTGACGCAGATGAAGCTTCAAAAACTGAAACAGGTGACGGCTTCGATGAAGCAGTTGCAGTAGAGGCATGCCAACCCAACGGCGGGCACGCTGTGCGAGAGATGGACAGTGCATGTACCCTGGACACGAGTCCCGCAGCCATCTGCGAGACCCTGAAGTCGCAGCATATATCGCTGGACTTGAGTGAATCTTTGGGGATACCGGTTTCAGAACGGCCAACGGAGCAGCCTTCATCGGTGGATGCGTTTGTCACGAGTTTCTCTCCGGATGAATCGGAACACCTCGAGGACAGGTCTGCTGGACAGAAACCTCCTGAAACTTACCCCAAACGGTCGAATGATCCAGTCTCTGGCTGTCGAGCAGCAGCAACAGCAGCGTGTCAATCATCCTTGGGTAACAGTATGTTTGTCGCTGGCGATGATAACGCAGAGGCAGCGCGCTTCGCGTCGATGCCTCCGTTGCATGCGGACGCTGCTTCGGGCGATGCCCAGAGTGCTACGTTGGACAGGGCAGCCCATTCGGCAGGATATGACGCTTTCTGCACCGGTTACGTCTTTGCGAGCATGTTGGCGTTGCCCAGTGTGCAACTTGCGCGAGTTTCTTCCTTTGCGAACAGGGTTTATCTCACAGGCAGTGCACCCCAGACGCTCTGTCTAACACCCGGGAGCTCACCGGTCGCTTCACAGCTGGAGCCAGTAATAAACAGTGGCGCGGGAGACTCTTGAGTTGGCGACTCTGATAAGTGATCGATGCACGTTGTGGATGGGTTCCAATGCCAAGCGCGGATTCTGTTGCAGGGCTGCTGCAGACGAAGAAGGAATCCGGGGCGCCCGTGTAGCTTGGGAGCAGCGACTGGCGGCAGCGGTCGCAGAACCGGTATTGACAGCTGCAGCACTAGATATGTAGTACCCTCAGGAGGGCCACGTTCATACAGCGTGTGCGCTGACGTTGGAACGCCAGCGTCGTTTCGACTGCCCATGCCTCAATGACGTGAACGCGCTCTCTCCTACTGCATGTAGCGCGGGCGAGGCGTGGCTGTGACTGCATCCATCTCAAAGCAAACACGGGGAACGTTCGAAGCCCATGAGCGCTTTCCTGGTCTCGTTTTCCGAGAATGCCACGCCATTCCGAGCTGTTGCTGGGCTCGGGACAGACTTTCGGGCGGCGCAGGTTCCATCGTCGTACAGCGCCACGCGTCTCATTCCGGGACACACACGAAACTCCATGCGTCTCCTGAAACGAGTATCAATTCCTTGATAGACACTCGACGAAAACGTTATTTCACAGATATATTCTGTTTATGGAAACACCTCACTCGACCGCGTGACGACCAAGAGCTCGCTAGGAAACCGCAAAACTCGCACGATTCGCAACGCTCGTCGCCGCACGTCGACCTGGCTACAGCGCAGAGGGTTTCTGTGTTGCACTTGCTGCACCGACGTTAACATCGGCAGACGCCTCGGTGTGATGCACGTGCTCCGCGTGCACTCGAGCGTAGGCTCGGGAAAGGCTCTGCCAGACCTTTTCTGCAAACTCACCGCGGTTGAGTACCCTGCGAAGTTTTCGGTCAAACACACGGGAGAGTTCGCCTCGGTAAAGTTCGGCACGAATCTGTGCCAGCAGCTCACTTCGTCTCGCGTCTTCGATGCGACCAAGTGCAGTGAGGAACGCTCGCTGCAGTTCGTCCTCGTGCCGCTCGACAGCGCCCTGAGCGACCGCCTCCGCCTGCACTCTTAAAGTATCCAGTTCGCCGCTCGTGCGTAGCTTTTCGAGAATTTGACTCCTAAGATCATCAAAACTTCCATCGAGAAGCAGCTCACGCAGCACTCGCTCCGTTTCCGACTCGGAAAAAGAGGCACCGGGCGCACTTGCGTATTCGGAACGACTGGGAGTGCCTGGTGCTTCACCCATGATTCCGCTTTTGCTGCGAGCCGCTCTGCTCAGCGGTGCTGAAGCGGGAGCGTACGCAGCGCTCGAAGCTACCGATGACTTTCGACTTGGCGGTGCAGTCCAGTGCGGCCTAAGCAGCGTCTTCTGAACGCAAGTCGCGCGTCGAACAAGCCTAGTTTGCAGTGGACCATCTTCATAGGGCGCACACTCCCGCGCTGAGTTGGGCGTTGCGCCCTGCCTCTGAGAGCAACGTTGTGTGCGGGTCTGGTGCTAGTGCATCTGCCTGCATTGCTCAGCCTGACGACTCATGAGTTGACCAGTTAGATTTATAGTTTCGTTCGCAAGTACGTTCCTACACGGGAGCTATTAGACATCGCTGCAAGAATATGCTCGTTGCCTAGTCGCCGATACTCTCCTCATTTTGACGCTCTGGGAAACCGAGGACAACCGAGTCCGGCTCAGCAACGGGTGGCAACTCACTGCGCTGCACTTCGGCACTTCTCCGAAGCGGAACGAAGCCTGCAGCGGAACCGATGGATGAGCCAGAAGAGGCCATTGAGCCTTCTCGCTGTATTTCAGCACCAAAAGAGGGTAGTCGCGTTCGGTCACCGTTCGATCCGATCTCATCGGTACCAGCAAGCGAAGCTGTTGCGTCCGGCCTGGGGCGACCGTGCACTGAATCGCTGCCCTCGTCTGCTGAACTTCCGCCACTATTCTGGTCGGCGGAGCAGGTCCCGTTCAGTCCACGACGAGTGAGAGGCGTCAGCCCCGGCGGCACATACGGATGAAACTCGCCAACCTGGTCAACACTCTCCCGCCCGGCTTTCGCCAGGGTCGCATCCGCGCTGTCGTAAAACTTTCGTTCGTGCAAGTGGTTCGCACGCAGCCTTCGTTGAAGAATGTCTCGCCGGTTCGGAAGGTTCCCGTATTTGTGGAGAAGTTTCTCTTCCTGCCGGTGGCTTTGATCGCTTGTCGCGCCGTTCATGGGAGGGTTCGTACGTGAAACGCCCGCCTGCCCTCCGAGTGCACCGCCCTGGTTCATAGCGCCTGGCACGCGACGCGCAACTCGTGTCTCTTGTTTGCTCCCACAGATAAGTTAAATAATACCCAAACTTAACCAGAAAGTAACCAATAGTCAGTTGAGTAAGCGCTCCAGCAGCTCAAGCCGCTTCGTTGTTTAACAGAATCCAAAAAGTCTGGAGAGGCCTCTTCGATAATCCTCAATCTCTGCGGGGAGATGGATAGGGTCTCGTGTGCCCGTCGTGCGCCAACGGCGGCGAAAATATCTACGCTGCGCATAAGGCAATTCCCTTACTTAACGAAGGGAAATCAACTGTTGCAATCTGGCGCGAAGCGCTGGTGTCCGCAAAGCGCCGACACCGCAGCGCCGTGTATGTCCATGGCATCTGCATCATGCACTGGCTTGAAACTACCTATATATGTCCAAGCTAGCACATTTATGGAGCTCCTGTGCAGAGCGTTACCATAGCGTGCAGGATTCCAACCTGGAGCCACACGCAGGGCATTGGAAGGCGAACCCTCGAGCCGACGCCCTCTGTGTGGTGCGGCAACGCCGTTCTGTCTAAGTGCAGCGACCGCACCGGCGCTATAGGCGCCATTGCTGTCGCTTTCGGGAGGCACAAGGCACACATGATAGGACATATGAAACGACCAGAATATCAGAGAAGAAGTATAGCTAATGTAACTTAGAGGTAGGGCGTTTGATGTATACTGCACCGTGCACTGCAAAAAAAAAACATAAAGAACCAAGAAAAAAATGCGCGTAATCTGAGAACGCTGGCCGAAGTAAACGTTTTGTCAACGGAGAAAATTGGAAGGCGAACACGTACGTGCCCCGTTGCCGGCTAGTGGCCCACAACTGACACCCGCAGCACTGTGGCGAGACGGCCTTGTCTCTGTAAGACATATGCAGTCGACGCGCTGTCCGGAGCGTCGCGCTGCCGAGGTACGGTATCCGCTGCAAGCGGGCATAGAAGGTTTTGTCTGGCAAAGATCAAAACCCTTGCAAATGGCCTCAGGGGCCTTGATATCCGAACCGAGGAAACAATTATGGAATATGGTACCTGCGCTTGCTTGGTTCCTATCGAATAGTACAACCACTGCATCTGCGACGCTGGTCTGCTGGAACACGGTGCGTCCAAGATACTTGCGTACATGAAAAAAGGATTTGCGAAAAAAGGCCCCGGGATATTCGATTCAAGCAGCCTTTCCACGTTAAACCTCTGTGGACTTCAATCGGAGCACTGACCCGCTCAATCTGTTCCTGCGTTTCGAATAACAGAAATTTTGCAGATGTGCAGCCACGACAGTCGAGGTGGAGCACTAACAGCTGAAGGATGCCGACTTGGTTTTAGGACTTGCTTTCGTCTATTCGGAAAGGCCTCTTTGCCCTTTTGCCGACTGGATTCGTAACGACCACGGAATCAAGATGTTGCGCGACACCTCTAAACAAGGGATCGCAAAATTATCGGATACCATTGCCCAATGATATGCGTACAAGCCTCCACACTCCTCCGTTCCTTATGTGCAGCATGCTGAAATCACTCATTCGTCATGTTTTCGGTATTTGGGTGTCAAGGCAGTTCGTAAGCGCATCAATGTGCGCGGCTGGATTTACGGGATACAATACCAGACGTCGTCCCTTGAAGACATCTTCATAGGCGCATGCCGAAAGTTCTCTAAACATTTCACCTCAAATAATCGATTCCAGTCGAAAGCCAAATTCTCCTCTTGTTTTTGCCATCGGCGGTGTACATTTCGACACCAGCATGATACCTCTCACGGGGTTATTTTCGAAGAGGCTACCGTCTCAACCGTTCATACGGAAAAAGGTCCCGGACTCGGGCTTTAGCTAGCGCCGCGATCGCTTTCCGTGGAGAGTGCGTCTTGGCTTTCTACGATGAGAGGGTAGACGGATCGAAATTTCTCGACTTGTTCTCGAGCTTGGGTTTACCAACCGGTGCTTGACTCACTGTGGGCAACATCGTCATCCACAAATCCTTCGGCAAATGGAGCCGATTGCGCTTGCGCCTCGGTGATACAGCGTACTCGCCGATGGCATCGCTCAGTGCGAGCCCGTGATCATATGACGCGGAATGCAATAAGTAATTGGGGTAGGATATGGCGCGTAGTGTTCTGGAACCGAGAACGCGATGTATTACACGATAAAGCAGGCGCTAACGCGCCACATGCCGACGCTCAGAAAAAGTGTAGTGCAGGTACGCGAACAGCTCACCATGGTCAAAGGCCACCGCTGACAGGGGTACACTCACGATGTAAACAAAGAAAAAGAACATCTCAAGCGGAGCTCCGATCGGAACTAGAGTCTGTGCGGCAAGTGCAATGAAAACAGCTGAAAGCTGCGATATTAGGGCTCTGACACTGCCATCAGCATCCTTCAACTGTTGATAACGGAGCTGTGAAGAAAGGATTAACAGAAGTATTGAAAGCTACAGACCAGGGAAAAGAAAAGCAAGCGGTTTGAGAACAAAGCTCACAACGACCGAAGTTGATGGCATTGGCAAGAGACCCGAAACTTTGTTTATACATCAGAATTCGAGGACCGGTTCTATTGCATTCGGGCAGCAGGTATACCTTCAGATAAGCTCAGCAGAGCAGGTGCTGTCCGGCTACTCTCTTCCGCTCTGACCCTGCACAGTGATAATAGCAAAGACTGAACGCCTGACGCAGGTTTACGGGAAAGCGCTGGGCGCTAAGCTTGGACACGACGACAGTGCTCTTGTCGACGGCAGTTTCTTGCAAATGCATCAATGTGTTTTTCACGCAATGGCTTTGGACGCTATGTACCTGGTTCGTTGCCTACTGCAGATCACTGAAGCGTTGGCTCTCTAATGAGCAAAACAAACTCGAGAGCTCAGCCTCTGTAGACGCTGGGCAAGCGATTCGTTGCCGGCTCGAGATCGCGTCAGCGCTTGGCGTCAGGAGCAAAACACGCACCAGACGTCACCTTGCCTAGGCGCTGTGCATGCAATTCGTTTCCTGCTGGATATGGCGTACGCGCTCGCTGCCTTGAACAACTGAGCACCAGTCTTTAACCGACATAGGCGCAAATGTTCGTAAATACCCAACCGACGCCAGCAGCCTCAACGCCAAGCGTATTCCGAATCGCAATGTATAGAATCGCTCCAAGTGCCGTTACGAAACAGATCGTGAGCGCAAAAACAAAAAGCGCCCGAATTTGATAGCGCTCCACGAGAAAATATACCATCCAGACTCCAGTGTAACTGCCTAGAAGAGCGAACAGGCCGAAGAAGAGTCCATAGGAAATATTGAGGCGGCCCTGGGCCAGATACACAAAGGCGCCGGAGGCACTGCCCAGGAGGTTCGAGAGCGACATACTCGACTGGACGGTAGCCGGATCTGCTCGTCCGACAAGGTTCAGAAACGGAATCAGCAGCGAGCTTCCTCCAATGCCGACCCAAGAACCGAAAACTCCGGCAATGAAGGCCCATACGGGATATCCGAAGATCAGCGCCCTGGTCCACCGGATATCACCGAGACCGTTTTTCGAGTACCACGGATATCCCAGTCGATCGCGCAATCTATTCAAAGACAAATTACGCCAGATGGTGAAGCATCCCATAGCAAAAAGCACCGATTCCTGAATAGCAAAAAGGATCCAGTAGACCGCTCCACAAAGAGGCGCACCCACTGGCGAATGCTTCTCGGCACTTCCGGATAATATTTGGATGATGAAAAGAACCAACCAACATGCCAACAGGAAGAGCATGTATCGCCACTGGAACCAGGGTCGCTCGGCTGCGAGCAATTCCTCCCGCGATTGCGCACACAGAAGTGGATCCAGGTAGCATAAGAACCGCGACCGGCCAGGTCGGAGCGGATGCACGTTGTTAGACGGCGAAGACGCAGCTGTCTCGCTGCCTGTCGCATGGACATCACTGCTGTCGACTGCGTTGTTTGCGTTAGCAGCAGAGCAGCACCCGTTACCCCTAGACTCATGATTCAAGTGCGGATCCGAAGAATCTGGCCGCTCGGCCGATGCACGGTCTGCAGACGGCTTCGTGGCATCCGTGGCGTCGCGCCCGCAGTCGTCGACTTCGTTAGATTGTACGGGAATCGCGGTTTCCGCAACAGATGGCGAGGACACACGCGAGCTCAATGTATCATCGGCGGCGTTTCCTGCAGCTTCCGCCTTCCACGTCTGCTCATCGGCGGCGTTCTTGTGGCGCTCCTGAAGGCGTTCGCGCAGTAACCGCAGACCAAAGAGAGCACTTTGCACTGACAGCACTGAGAGCAACAATGCAAGTACAAACGCTGTGAAGTAGCTGGGAAAAGCTTGATTCATGAACGTGCCTGGGGTGGTTCCCATTAGAAAAAACGGCACGGTGCAGGCAACGAGGTTCCAGTCAATACGAGGGGTATCGCGAGCTGCGTGCCGGCGCGGCACATTCACCATTGCGTTCGCAATAGATGCCCCGAAAATGAGCGGCTGTGCATTCGCACTCGCGTTTTTCAGCGTAAAACCGGCAAATAGGGAAAGCAATGGCACCAACAGGATGCCACCGCCGATACCACCAGCGTTCGAGAGACCCGTAGCCAGGAACACCAAGACAATGAGCACACCGTCTGACCATAGGAACGGATGGAACAAGTCCTTGACCGCACATATCCCCGTATTCGTGTTACAGACTTGTCGCTCTGTGCAACCGCTCGTTGGCGTGCACGGCACGCACTGACCCAAAGTGATGTTACACGCACGACCGATTTGAGAACAGTAGTCACAGAGGGTGGCGGCCGTAGTGCTAGTCCCGGCCAGCGCCAGGAGGCACAGCATACCCCCTATAACCGGAAGGTACACCTTTTGTTGCCGCGAGAAACGAGAGCGCATCATGCAATATTTTCTGGGAGCGTATTCGACGCAAACAAGTATGGAACACCGTGTGAAGTTATCTTACACGAAAAAGCACAAGGCGATGCTCGCCTGTGTGACGAGCGGGGCCTCGAGCTCGTCGTGGCTTCAACAGTTCCTCTCAGTTCTACACAACTTCGCAGAGTCAGGTAGTAGAGCAGTAAACCCACAGAACCCGATCGGACTGTGCAAGTCGGTCGAGGTCAAGCCGTACCAGCCGACAGAAAAATAGTTGTCCGGGGTGAACAGAATGCGCTGCTGCTTCACACGCCGACGCAATGGCTTGGCTCGCGCCTCGAACTTGGGTTGCAAAGCGATTGCTTCCACCCGGAAGGGTCAGTTTTGGACATTTTGGTCAAGAAGCGATTATGGGGGGTATTGGTGCCGCGGCTGAACTGTCTCCACCGATTCGTCTTGCGGAGTACCATGGAACATTTTCTACTCGGTTCACCATGATGTACACGTCGATGTTTGGGCGTCTTTGGACGCTTATCAACTCCAGCCTTTATGGTGACGATTGTCGGACTGCTTCCTTTTCCTCTCTGTGATCTCCAGATTCGACTAAGCGGGGCACTCGTAGCCCTCAGGCCGCTTGTCAGCCGTTGAAAGATGTTGATGGCGCCGTCCGAGTACAGACGAGATCAATTACGGCTGTTGCCGACGCAACTCAGTTACTGGCGGAAAATGGTATCAATGCTTCACTTTCCATGTTTTTCGTATAAAGATAGCGTCGTTGCGCTTTTTGCAGTGATTACAGGATTTTGTGGTCACTTGTTCGTATATGTCCATGACACCTCTTTCTCCGAGCACCGCACTGTGATGCATCAATGCTTCCTTTACCGCTCGGCACATGCTCTTCGCGGGTCCAGATGGATCTATTCGGTATCTCTTCGGCTTTTACGCCTAGTGCCGCACCCCAGGATCATGGGCCTCTTCTGGGACATCGCATCTGCGAGTACCTTGTGCAGTGCCTCCGCGAGCGCACTCTGTTCCATTCAATAACTCAGTATCTGCTTCCATTCACTGCGCTGATGGCGTTCTAGATTCAATGGAAAGAGAAGAGACGGGATACCATTGGAGCGTATCCCTGGACAGGTATCATGCTGCCGTCGAATGCCGCCTCGTCGTCGACCACAATGGGTTTAGGGTTTATCTTTCGAGTGGTGTCGAGTACTTAACGTGAGATGATTAGTGAACTTGTGGAGTGAGCTTGCGAAGCAGCCATCGAGGGACCACGTCAAGCTATGCTCGTCGTCAGTCCAGCGACGCCTATTGCTGCGCTCACACGTCGCCTTAAAATACAGAGTTCGAAAAGTTGATGAATACATGGTTCGGGCAAGCTACTCATGAGGTACAGAGAAGATCGGATTCTTGCAGTTATGAATTGGATTATGGAATCGGGTATTTTCGTAGCGCTGCTCGAGAGCTTCGCTCATTATCTGGGTCCTGGGCTTGTTACGAGCTTCAGCAGCAAAGCGTCGATGAAGTCACTCCGAGGAGACGGCCGGGCATCATATAACTACCTATAAGTGGGAAAGTCCATATCGCTGTGCTTCGAATACCAAGTATGTACACGTAAAAAAAGTAAGAAAAAGATCTCAAGGCAGGCACACATCCAACATTCCAATGTTCTACATAAATCCAGTACGGGCGTAGTGTCCGCGGGGGCCTCACAACGAGGTCCATGCACCCTGATATGCAAACCGAGGAGCTGCAAGAAATACGCTGGTGTGCATGTGGAAACAATACGGTCCACATCATGAAATTCGAACGAGCGAGATGAACTCCTAGCCTATATATCCACACAGTGATATTTTGGTCCGTATCTCGATATCCAACCCCACAACGTGACGTATTGCCCTGGTATTCACAGGGGAAAATTGTGGGCGATACTATAATCTCCAAACGGAAACGTCAAGTCCGCATTCCGCAGGAGGATAACGTACACGCTCCTCGCGGAGTTTCAGTAGATCCATCAAGGCGGCTGCTTGGCGAGGAAACGTGGCCGTCACGAAACGCCGACAAACCGTTTCAGCGCCAACTTGCTGCTCGGCTTCGTTCCGATTGAACTTGGCGTCTGTGTCGCAATATCCATAGTCTTCCATCGACTAGTCGCTTGATCTGGTTCTGGTTGCTGAGGCTTCTCCATTTTTCAGGCTGGAGGTTGGTGCAAGCAGCTCATAGCGCTACAACTGCGACGTTTCACAGCGTTCAGCTGTCGCTCGTTGCAAAAGCGGAGGCTCTTCCGCCTCCGTACCCATGGAGGACGACTACGGAAGCATCGAGTCCGCGAAACCCCAACAAGACGCTAGTTCAGCGCAAGCTGCGATCGAGGCGTCGGGTTCAACACGTGCCCTGATACTCGCCGCGGCCTGTCTGTTGACGTTCGGCTCGTACTTCTGCTACGACACACCTAGTGCGCTTGTGATTACGCTGCGAGAAAAGCTCCAGTTAACCGGATTCCAGTATAACGTTCTCTTCTCAATTTACTCGTGGCCTAACGTCGTTCTCGTTTTTATCGGTGGACTGGTAATCGACACGTACGGCAGTCGCCGGGCCTCGCTTGCTTTGGCAACGCTGGTCTTGGTCGGTCAGGTGGTCATGCTGATCGGCGTTCTGCAACATCGCTACTGGCTCCTGCTGAGTGGGCGTTTCATCTTCGGCATGGGTGGCGAGTCCCTCGGCGTTTGCCAGTCAATTATCGTGAGTCGTTGGTTTGCTGGTCATGAACTCGCTACTGCTTTCGGACTGAGCTTGACTGTTTCACGTATTGGCAGTATCCTCTCATTCATGTTATTGCCGGTTGTGGACCAGGTTGCCGGCATTGTGTCGGCATTCGCAGTGGGTGTCATTATTTGTGCGCTCTCGATATGTGCTGCTCTGGTCTATGCTTCGATTGAGCTCTCTGTAGAGCACAAGCGTGCCGAGGGAGCCGCAGCACTCCAGCCGACGAAAACGCGGACACGGGCTCCTGCTGGGGAACGCTCGCCCCGGAGCAGACGCTCGAGTTTGCTCCAAGTTGCCAGATGCCTTGATCTTTCATTCTGGCTGTGCGCTGGGATCAGCATGGTGTCCTATGCGTTGGTATTCTCGTTTATCGCAATCGGAAGCGACTTGCTGCATCAGGCGTTCGGCACTTCACGCGAGCGAGGCAGCCTCTTGGTGTCGCTCGTATACGATTTTTCCATGGTGCTGGCGCCACTTCTCGGGCGTCTATTCGACGCAGTTGGTTTGCGTGGAATCTTCGTTCTTGTGTCGTGCACGCTGAATCTGCTATCCTTTGCCCTTCTAGAGCACACCCGCACGTCTGCATGGCAACCGGTGCCGCGCCCGGTCTACGGCATGATTTGCATGGGGGTGGCTTTCAGCGGTCTTTCCAGTTCTGTTTGGCCTTCTATGACGGTTATTTCGCCGGTCTGGGCCCTGGGAGCGGCGCTCGGTATTGCGCAGGCCCTGCAGAACCTGGGAACAAGTCTCATGAGCATCTACGTGGGTCACGTGGTAGATGCGTTCGGCTACGAAGCGGTGCTTAGTCGATTTGTACTTATCGCATGCATCGCAGTGCTGCTCGCTTTATGGTGGAATATCGACGATTGGCGATATCGGGACGGGCGCGTGAACCGCTCCGCTGCTGCGGCAGAAGCAGCGGCAGCAGCCGCGATGGAGCTACCGGTCGCTGCTGGGACACCGCAAGGCGCTGCTGTCGCTTATGTCCCGCTGTATGTACCCGTCTACGTGATGGTATCTCCAGAGGCGATCCAGTCTGTCCGACGAGCCTGCTACCAAAAGCTCGGAGAGAGCGAAGTCGGTATCAGACGACGCGATCTTTATGCGCAGCTCGGCATTGCTCATCCTGCGGTCGTGCGCAAAGCTGCGGAAACCGGAGCGCAGTTGCCGTCGCCAGACGCGTACCATGCACGAGTTTTTCGACCAGAGCGACCTACGGAGGCGGCAGGGTCAGCGTCGAGTTCACAGAGCACCAATTGACGCTGGTCTGAATGAAGGAACCCGAGCACGCAAGCACGTATGAACCTAGAGACTTGCGCAAAGGCATGTAGTTGAGAATGTAGGCACGCTTGCATATAGAACTCTGCATATTCGCAAAAACACGAGATATTCAAATCCAGGTAAGCTGCCTCGTGGCATCTTGCAACGGGGAGACGAAGTCGGTTCGCCGATTCGGTCTGGAAGCATCTTTGGAGTTTTCAGAGTGTTAGAGGGCGCGTCCTACTGCACTTGCGAATCGATCCCTGTCAGGTGATGCCGTCTGTGGAATACTCTGCGCAGCCCTGAGGCAGAGACCGAGCGAGAACCCAACTGGGCCCGTCGAATATGCGTGTGTATACGCTGTACTTGCGAATAATGGAACACCGTTCTCCTGCACCAGTTGCCCTAGACAGTCGTTCGTGGTGTGTGTGTATACTGCGCTCCAGGCGTGCTGGATTCCTGAACCGTACCAGACCAGTGTTTTACGCCGACTGGGAATCCGACTCCTTCACTCCCAGCTGGTGAGCTTTTTCGAAAGTCTTCCGCATTTCAGCGCAATGCCCGCACTGCGTAGGTAAAGGGAAGCTCTAACGCTGCCTCGACACGTAGCTGGTAGCTGCTCTGGGAGCATGAGACGTTTATGTTGCGTCGAGCATGCTGCTTGGGCGCATGGTTGCCGGTGGAATCTGTCCATGGCGAGCCTGTGACCCTGTCTTGCCTCGTGATGTGAGGTTCGATGTACTTCGCGTTGACCAAGTCGAGCATCTGGCTCTGTTTCACGCTCTTGTTCTCTGTTGGTGTCAGTGTGCATCTGTGCTTTGGATACATGTGTATGGTCCCCGATGTATCAATGGGAATCGCGGTGAATCGGCAACTGCGCTTGTTGTACACTCTCATCGAAGAAGCAAACGTGCAGCATTTGTACGCTACAGCATGTCCAGCGCCATAGGCTTCCGCCGAACGACCCGAATTGCGTTCATTTCCCTTTCCAACTCATAGAACAAGTTGGTGAGTGCACGCCTCCCTCCTTCGTGCAATCGAAACCGTTGGTGACCCCAGCGTGATCTCTTTTTCTCTTGAAAACGATTGCCCGCATGAGCCATTTGGAGTATGGATGTCCCTCTCAGCATGAAATGAACAAATCGTCCCTGCTCTGCTCGATAGTGTGCTCAGAGAATCGCGACGGATCCTGACGCAGTCATTCGAGTTCCCGTTTTCGGTCCGGGCCTGCGTCGTGACCAACTCTTGATGAGACTGAGCCCCGCGGAAATTTTGGACGGCTTCACGTGCTCCGCGTTCAGCTCATTTGCTCCATCGTCTTGATGAAGAGGTCCAATGACGGCTATCTTTTCCTTTCAACCGGGTACCGACGCCCGCCAAGAAGTCTTTCTCTTCATCTACATCGAGAGGTTGAAACTGGGTCTCGTTATTCGAACTAGGCCTGGCATTCGCGAACAGCACGCCGAGTGATATTTTGTTGGTCTTCATTGTCCTTGCGCATTTCTTTCGATTTCCTCCTCGTAAATGAGAACTATTGAACGATCTCCACCAAAAGCCTTCGCGGTGTTGTTCGAATGCATGTTGTTCGCTCCTCGAAACCAGCCGTAACTCAAACCGAAGGCCACGCAATACAGTAAAGAAGTCTCTGTTGTGGTATATTGGGCCCTCATTTTCCACGTAGGAATAATATTGAATAGACGCTTGAGGAGGTCAGGGCGCTCGTATACGGACACGTAGTCTGTTTTGCTCTGCAAGGCGCTGTTCTCAGAAACGTAGTAGCGCGAGATGCAGGAAGACCAAGCATCAAGCTTCAACCGCACTTTGAATACAGCCTGTCGTCGAGCCGAGGTCAACAGCAACATCATGAGCTTCAACGCTCTGAAGCGACGTTCCTTCTCATTCTGACAGCTCTTCCGCCCTCTCCACCATGTCCAGCTGATCAGCTAGCGCCAAATCCTCATTTGTCACCATCGAGACCCCCGGAATGCTTTGCATTCGTCCCATTTTCTGAGCATGTGAGGCAAGGGAAGGATGCCCCGCAGACTGCGCGTCATCAAACGCTTGGCATTGATTCGCATTCGCTTTACGTTCTTGAGGCTGGTTGGATACGTTTTTCGTATCTGCACTCAAAATGTTCCGACCGCCAAAGATACATTGTGCGTTATCTGATATGTTCAGGAAAGCGTGGATTTGCGTACAAATCCTTTCCCCTACGACCCGGACTCATTGCAACTGCTTTTCGGAGCATCGGTGGTGTTTTCACACGAAGGCCTGACTGAAAAATTCCGTATCGATTCGTATACGTGAGAGTAGTGCGCGTGGAACGCCTTCTAGCAGTTGCTCGACGACATGTGTCCAAACGAGGCAGGACAAGCGAGCATGTATCGAGCACTAAGCTATACGATCCCGAATGATGCCCTGAATCTTGATTCTCTATGGAAGATGCTCATCGCGGAAGCGTTTGAAAATGCAATTTTTCACAATTGCTCCCTACCGATCCCGCTGCTGAGACACTTTCCCCCTCCTGTCCCAACTTGTACTCTATTCAGCAAAATCCTTCTCTTCTTTGCCCGGTGCTTTCATTTGCTTCTCCTTTACTCGGCGATATGGCATTGATGTGGTCGCTGGGCTCCATCCCCGATTTGGTTGCCGGACTCAGATCCCCAAGATCGATGGATAGACCGGAACCTGCCCTTTCTCTGAATTCATCTACTTTTCTTTGGCGATCATTTCGTCAATCTCTGCATCCTATGCATGTACTCGGACCGAGACATGCCTTCTCGCTCCCTACCAGGTACGGATCGAAGAGCAACACGGCGTTTTAAGCATGCTGACGGTAGCAGATACCGATTTGTCGAAGAACAATGTATGGATGCAAACGACTCGTCTATGGATTTGTGAACGTGCAGATGGCGCTTGACAACGGAGAAGAGGCCCTCGACTTTGATAAACCGCAGAAAGAAGGCGAGCACGAGCAGCTGCTACACGCCCCGCAAAGCCGCGTAATCGTTGACCGTTTTTGAGTGATGATATATAGCGCTGAACAAGAACAGAATAGAAGAATGCGGGAAAGAAGCATTTACGATGAAAATTTCCATGAAGCATGCGGTGTGCAACGCTCCTATCTGGTTAACGATCAACAGGCGACCACATGATTGATTCGCTGCTAATACCGAAGCTGTCGTCATACTCACCTGTCTCTCGTTTTTAAACAGCAGCCTGCCGCTCCTTGAGTACCCGTATTCATGTAGAGAGCGTCTCCCGAATCAGGTGTCGTTCAGTGGAAAGCACACCAGACCCCGCTGTGCCAGGCGTTCGCGTTTTCGTTCGAAATCGATGGTGTATCGTTCAGTGCGGAACGGTCTCGACTGGAGGCGTGTTTCTTTCTGTCCACGCATATCCCGTCATCACCGTTCGTATCAACTAACAGTCAACTTCACGTCCTGCAGCTTCTTCGGTATTATTTCTTATAGAACGTATGGAATCGAATGGATTAGCAAAAGGAGATTCGTGTAGATAGCGTCTACCAAGCTCTGTTTTGGGTGCGAGACTTTCAGGATAACGGTGATCATCAATGTGACTCATCCACCTCTTGACAGCAATATAACGGACAGGTAGAGGTCGTGGGGTCTCCCCTCCAAGCTAGCTGTGACCGCAGCAAGGCGTTCCGCGACCCTCTTCCCGTCTGCAGCGTACATACATTTTGCCAGGTACCTGCGAAAAAACAAACAGTAACGTTGTGGTAGTAGAGACGCTGCAGATCTCACTGTACGAGCTTTCAAAGTATGGCATCGTAGATTCTTGTAGAGCATCCGTTTCGGTCGCGGAAAACGACTTGCTCCAGGTAAACGCGTTCTACGGACAGGCCCAATCATAATGAACGGGTCTCTAGGACACGTTGATGACGCGGCTTTCGGATGACGCTTCATCGTCCCAAAAAGCATCCATTCGTGTTTCCGGTTGACCCGCGCCACGGTGCCGTTCAGTCAACGTGTCGTATATTGGATACACCACAAACAGCTCCGAGGTCATTCTCACCGCGGCGTGAAGCTGCAAGTCCTCGGTCAGCAACTTCTCGCCAATGCCACATTCTGATACCACTAGACCGCAGCCGATTCCTGGCCCTGAACCATCTGAGTAGTCAGGGCTGCAAGCAGAGCCTACCACTGGAGTGGCATACCTTCGACCGCTTCCGCCCGTTGGGAAGCTCGCGTTATGGAAAGCGACGGCGAGCGCGCTGAGGTTGATGCAAGCGCAATCGGTGAGATTCACGGATCCTGCATTGTGAGCGCTCGCAGTTTTGAATAGGCTTGCGAGTCAAACACTTTGTGTAGCGAGTGGGTGCCAAGCAGTTGGGGCGTCAGCGCGTGGGCGCAGCTTATGCCACGGGTGCGTGGTTCCTTTGTGTTCCGCTTTTTGAGACGAAAGCCTAGTCATCCGCGTTTCTTTCTGGCTCTTCATCGCTAGGCGCTGCAGATGATGAAGATTCAGACGAGCTCTCCGTAGACCGGAACTGATTCCGATACATTTCAGCGAGCTGTGCACTGGTCGTAGCATCCTCCGGCCGCTTATCGCTCCGGATTCGTAGCAGACGAGGAAAGCGAACCGAGATGCCCTTGTCTGGGGCAATGTACCCACAGGCTGCCACGTAAGCGGGCGAGATGCTCAAATCAGCGCACTGAACCTCCCAAACCTGGCGGGGATCCAACCAAATGTCCGGTTTCACGGACTCGCTGCAGGCCACATACGGCCGTGGGCTATCCAGCACGTACTGCGCATACTCCGAGTGGAGCTGGGCCATCTGCTCTTCCGAAAAGCCCGTGCCGACTCGTGTTACTGCCTCGAACTGTTCCGTCTCTGGATTATAGCAGGCGAGCAAAAACGAGCCGAACCAGCCGGTTCGCTTGCCGCGACCGTAATACGCACCAATCGGAACGAGATCCAGTGTATCGCCGATTGTCCGGAGGTAGTCCTTCTTGAGCTTGAGCCAGTGCTGTGTTCTATTCGCCGGTTCATAAGTCGAAAGAGGACCTTCAAGCGCTTTCACCATGAGGCCCTCACACGAATCACGCACAGCCTCCTCCATGAACTTTTGAATACCGTCCAGGTCGCTTACATCGCGTCGCGTCGCAAAGCGGAAACCACCCGGCACCTCTTGAAAGGCATCCCGCAGGATCGCTCGCCGTTCTGCCAATGGCTTGCGAGTCAGGGGCTCTCCTCTCCAGTATAGGATATCGAACGCCACGATGAGAACGTTCGTTTTGAGGTCGTCCAGCGAGACGTGTTTGCGCGCGCGCTGCTGAATGTACTGGAAAGGTAGAATGCGTTGGGCGTCTCGATCAAAGGCTACCACCTCCGAATCCAGAATAAAAGAAGGCTGATCGGATGACGAGCCAACCGCCTGTAGTATCTGCTCCATGACGTCCGGATATTTGCGCGTATGATCTTCAGCATTCCGTGAGTATATGCGGATGGATCCATCTGCGAGGCCGTGGATCTGGGCTCGCTCGCCATCGTACTTGTATTCGCAGGTAAAGCGCATCCCTTCGAACCGAGTGAGGACTTCCGCTATAGACCTACTGGGTTTGGCAAGCATGGGCATCACTGGGAGGCCTGGTGTCAAATGACATCGCTCGAGAAGCCGCTCATCGATATCTTGCAACTCGAGCAATGCCTCAGTAATCATATTCCATGACGGGCATTCATTGGATGATGTTCGCAGTAGGTGCGCAGCCCGTTCGACGCGTGCCGCATCCGGGTGCGTACCACGACTCGCTGCCGCATTCTGTACAAATGCGGCCGCAAGTGCCAGAATAACGGTTTTCTCCGCAAGCCGAATACGCAATCTTCCTTGTAGTGCCCTGGCAATAAACTTCGCTTCATTATTCTTTGCAGCGACGAGGAGCTTCTGAATACGGCGACGTTTTTCTTCCTGCATTGCCTTACCGGAAGCGCGTGCAATGGCCAGCAACTCATTGTAGACATTGCGAATCGTCAGGCGAGGCACGGCGAACATGGTGCGCTGCGTCGTTCGCGAATGGACGGCGACATCTCCCAGGTCGCCTGTCCGGTGATAGTCTTCTCTGAGTTTGCTGAGACTCCGCCCTGTGGCATCGGCAAGCGCTTGCAACAACAGAGCGTCTCCAACGCCGATTTCAAGACCTTCATGCGCTGGTGCTAGCCGGTTAATGACTAGGTAAATGGTCGGCAATAGATCCACCGGCGTTCGATTCAGTACATGGAACAGAACACAGGCAAGTTGGCGGGTCAGGTCGATGCGTCCGCTTGTTCCCGCCATTGTTTCAAACGCATTCGCAAGAAAACTATATGGGACGGGTTGGCCGGGCTCCCAACAGGGCTCAAACAGCTTCAGGTAATCGTCTGCCGCCAGGGCACCGTATAGTCCTGTCTGTCGATCCTCGTCATCCGAGTCGCCGTTCGCCTTGGTGCTGAGCGTGCGTTTGGCGCGCTCTCCTTTGCGGGCTCGTTTCTTGGGCGGTTTCGCTTCGCTTGAACCAAGCTGAGCGGTCTGGAGCGTTGATGCGAGCCGGTGGTTGCTGTCCGCGTCCGCCGGCGAGACATCGCTCTTGACCTCCGCTACCTGTTCCGAGGCTGTTGGTCGCAATCGTCCGGTTCCGAACAACTCGGAGCCACCAGCGTCTCCCTCTTCCCGATCCAACGATGAAGATGTACCCGAAGGTTTCCTAGGCGCTCTTGGAGATAAACCGTCGCTCGAAGCGTCCGTGGTTGGCGCTCCGTAGACTGGAGTTTCTTGAACACTGTCGAACGTGCCAGTTCCAGGCTGATTTGCGTCCAACTCATTCTCGGATGTGCGTGTAAGCGCTGCGTTTTGAAACTTATCGGGGCCAGGGAACTTTGAGGCTTCTGAAGCCATTGCCGATGACGAACTGTCATCACTGCTCGTGTCCGCAACACATGCAACGCGACGGGACTGCTTTCGGTGCAGAGGGGGCATCTCCTTCACTAAGCTCACTTCCGCACTCTCGAAGATTGTTAACAGCCTCCTGGGTCCCTCGAAACTTCCCAACGGGATGTAGCCGAAGAAATCACTCACTCGGCGTCGTTCTCTGCGGCTGCTTATGCCGTGCCCGGCGTTGCAAGTTGCAGGTGCGCAGCGCGCCAACCGCGCGGACACCAATGCTGGTTGAGAGGCGGCCTGCAGCGAAGGCACCACCGCCGCCCCGCTGAGGTCAGTTCCTGTTCGGGCGTTCCAGGCGGACAGGTTGTGTGTCCGCACGCTCCAACGGCATCGGCTCGGGGTAGTTGGACAGGAGACTTCACGCCGCGAAGCAGCAGCTGCAGTTCGACGAGCTGCGGGCCCGCAGTGCTTTTGCGGCGGACGGGGCCTGGGTAGCGCGAACGACAGCTCGTACCCGTTCGAAGGTCGCTTGAATGTGGCAGATAATTCTTTTTTTGCGACAGTGCAGATAACCTTCATGGAACGAAGATGCTCTTGACGCCAGAGTACGTGAGTTAGCTGCCAATTGCAGGTCATAAAAGCAACTGGCTCAATAGCAAGACTTGGACAGCAGAGAGTTTCTCAGGCGCACGCACGCACGCACGCACGCACGCACGCATTTTTTTCTGATGACACAACACGGTTCCATTGACCATAGATCCCAGATTGCTTGATAGATGGGTATCTTGGTAATCGAAAATGCGTCCATTGTCCTGCACTCTACCTCCAAGTTCCATTACTTTTCCTTCGTTTCAGATGCACTGGTCGTTTTGTATGTTCTAGCGTGCGCCGAGTGTCTGCTTCAGACGCCAACTGCACTGCCGACTTGGTGGCCGCACGAGCACAATACAGCATTGTGACACCTTTGCTGTGGTCGTCTGACAGATCACATGCCACATGCGTTGGCGACGCATGGGATACAAATGCCCTGCATGCATCACTTGCAGAACTGAGTGCACACATCGCTCCAGGGATGCGGAATCCATGCGACCAGGCATGCCCTGGATCCCGGCATCGGACATGGAGAGGTTCACTGGCGGCAGCGACAGCAACGAATGCGCGGGAAGCGCGTGTATGCGTGCGTGCACGTACGCATAGATGCATGCGTTTCTATTTTGAATTGTTGTACGGGCAATGGAGACGCTGTGCGCTCATGCTTTCAAAGCGTGTACAACGACCGATTATTGAACTCTAGAGACGACGGCATTCGAGTTGGATATAATCCAATGCGGGCCCGGTGCCCTGGCTCTAACCCATGTTCAGCAGCGGTACTGCAGTTCTTTCGGAGAAAACAGTTAGAACGCGCCGAGCAGACGCCGTATTCAGGATGTGCTTCTAATATAGAGAGCAGGCGGCAGTACGGTCGGAGGTCTGGACGATTGGCCAGCGGAAATCGCGTTTCCGCGTCACCGCTGACTGCGCACGGAACTGGAGTACCTGCGAATGCGGCATGGGAAGCGCTGCAACGAAGAAACATGGGGCACAGGTTGCGGTTTACACGGACCCGTGCGTACACGTATGACGCGCGTCGCTAGGCGTTCTGCTGGCTACGACACGTCTCCGCGGGACTCATCGGTATCCCATGTTTCATCGTCTGGTACACTGTCGGTAGAGGCGTCGGCCGCTGACCCCTGATCAGACTCGGGATGAGTGCAGGGCGCTTCGTCCAGCGCCACATCATCCGTCGTGGTGTCTCTCCACTGCGCCAGCGCAGCGTTCGTTATCGCGCGGAGCTCGGGCCATGCGATCGGCACGATCGGTGCAGCCAGGCCCGCCAGCGCTTCGCGAGCGGCAACGGACCGTAGTGCGTGATACCGGGCTCGCAGCAGAAGGTATAGGCGAAGCTGCAGGACAAACCCACAGCAAATAGCGGTTTCCGTTGGCTGCGGGCTCGCGTCACCCGGAGACGTGTCACTTGGTGTTGCGGAACCGAGAACAGCCTCTACAGCGACTTCGAGCTCATCAAGACTGTGTTCCAGGGCTTCTAGAAGCAGGTGCAGTTCGTGGTGCAGGTTTCTTTGTGACTGCAGTGTATGGTCAATAGCGGAGATAGTTGCGAGAAACAAGGCAGCCGCACAGCGCACGCTTAGCGGATATCTTTCGTCGGTCGCTGGTGCAGTGATCGCCTGCACGATGCTCTGAAGGACTCGCCGACGAAAGCAGGTACCCTTCAGCGCTGAGAACAGGAAGCCGCAAACATGCTCGTTGCCCTCGTATCCCAGGTTCAAGCGGAGAAACGCGTCCGTCAGGGACACCTGCGTCTTCGCAGTCGCTACGTGAACGTGACTTCCGGAGGCTGCGTGCACGGTGCCAACTGCTGCGCTCGCACCAACGCTCTCCCTAGTCCAGTGCTCGTCATAGCACGATCGCCAGGCCGTTAGTAGGCCATCGCCGAGGCCCGCTGCTACCTGCTGTGGCGCATCCCTGAGGAGATGCAGCAAAGCCCCCTTCGCAACGGCGCTGGGATGATCTGCGCCCATCAAACAGCGCTTAGGACTGGTCGCTATGGCTTCATTCCGAACCCACAATGTCCAAAAGATGTAGCACAACGGACTGAGTAGACGCTCTGGAGTTAGAATGCCTTCGATGAGTGCAACTTGGCACAGGCGAGCAGCAGAAACCAGTGCCGAATTCGATTTGCCAAGCAACGACGTTTGCAGCACCTCCGCGAGACTCGGCAAGATGGACTGAATCGTCCCAAACATGACGTTGCATTCCTTTTCTGATTCGTCTATGGCGGCGATGGAACAGTTCTCCCACGATGATGTGGTCGCATTTTGCGAGTTGTCGCGGTCGGGTTCAGCTTGAACGCGTATCCGGCCGCCTACGATGGGTCGCATGACGTTGCTGGCGCTGCTCGGGAGCGTCGCTGTTGCTGTGGACGCAGCGCCAACGGCGCGTTCGCTTTCGACAAACTCGACGAGATGTCTCAGAAGCCGTTCCTGTATGCCGAGGAGCAGTGACAAGCATTGTGAACCTGATGTGGTCTCGCTTGTGATACAGCCAGACTGCAACAGCTTTTGCCATAGAGGTAATTGTTTCAGGGCGAAATGCCCATCGCAGCGCGAAAGCTGCAGCAGACATTCAAAAGCACCGCTGAGTACCGTTAGCCTAGGCGTCGTCATCTCGGCCGCTGGGCACATCAGTGCAGCCGGGAGCGTTGCGCAGCATGTCAGCAACCGATCGTGCAGATTGTTCAAGGGAATGGCCACATCAGGAGGTGCCTTCGGCGCGTAACGAATGAGTCTGCCAAGTCGCTGCAAAGCAAGACCTACCACTGCCGCTGAAGGTGCGCTTGAGGTTTCGACACCAGACTCTCCATCCGCAACGTTCTGATGGAGCTCGACGAACGTCCACAACCACCGGACACGCTGCCAGTACGCGGCACTGCGTTGTGCTCCTGTGGCAAGATGTTCGTTGTGATCGTGCAACAAGCGTAGAAGACGGTTGGCCTCATCAGCGAGTCCATCGTTCGCTGACTGCAGTTGAAGAATAAGGCGCACGACAGCGCTCTCCAGAGTCGACCAGAGCTGCACCTGCGCCCGCGCCTGGCCTAGCACGCGAGTACAGTTCATCAGCGCACGCAGAATCCATAGGAAAACTTGTTCTGTAGCTGAGGGCACAGCGATTGGACATTCTGCGGCGAGAAGGCGAATCTCGTCGATGAGCAGCGGCAGATGAGGACGCAGCAGGTTGGCATCAAGCTGCGCCAAGATGGCGAGCAAGCCGTAAGCCTGGTCGCGCATCGCGAGGCCTACCAAGGCCGTCGCCTCCGCGCGAAAGAGGCACACGATTTTGTCACCAACTAGCAGGAGACGCTCCATGAGTACCGGTATCGGTAACGAACTGGATACCGACAGCGCTTGCGGCAGAGCGTTCAGCATTTGTTTCAGCCGCTGGAAGGACAAGTCCATAGAAGCCGACGTCGCAGACGCATGCGACACAGAGCTCACCAGCCAGGAGTGTTGCTCATCCAGGTAACGCACGCGGAGACGGCGCCGACGCAGGGCCTGTCCAACAACCGTCCGCTCTCGGTCAGATGCTGCGTCAGAATCTGAGAGGTTCAGGTCGAAGCAGTCATCGGACGTGTCGGGGCAAGGCGGTGCGCGCTCGCGATACACAAGCTGGCGTTGAAAAATATGTTTGAGCAGAACGCGCTGAGCGAGACGCTGGACGCTCGGTGACGGATCATCCAGCCGTGCGAGTATATGCGCTGCCATCAGCGACCACGCGTGGTTGTCGAGCTGCTCATGATCCTGAAAAATTGCATCCAGCAAAACCAGAGCTTTCTGGCGAACAGCGACCGAGATATCGCGCAAGCGTCCGAGAAGCGTTTCGGATACAGCGCTGGGTCTGCGCGCATGACGCATCCACGATACATAGCATGTGAGAGCGGCTTCACGGACTTTGGGTGAAACATCCAGACAACAGGTAGACGCAAACTTGATCATGTCGTCAACGGAACTAGAGGCGGTTTCCAACGCAGTTTCATTGGATGCTGTAAAGGGTGTGCACGCACTGGTGGTGGTTCGAAATGCATGTGCAGTTAAAATGCACAACGGATTTGACGCTGTAACCATCGTTGTACTCTGAAGTTCAGGAGTATTTTCCTGTCTACCTCGCACCGAGTCCAGCGTCTGTACGTGACTTGGAGCACACTCGTTTGCAGCCGGCTGCAATATACCTCTCACCTCGCTAAAGAGTCGCATAGCGCGAGCGCGAAGCGTTGCGCGGCCTGAGCGCATCACTTGAGATAGGCGCAAACACGCGACGCTTTCGAGCAAATCGTGAATCCGCTTCAATGCAGGCTTGACGAGGCAGAGAAGGGAAGCACTCGAGAGCATTGACTCAGAGTACTGAATCCGGAACATTCCATTGTGGTATGATGGCGATTCTAGGACAGTTGTAGTATGAACTAGTGTTTCATGGTCCGTTTGCATTGGCAGCAGGCATCCCCACAGCGCCAGCCACAATGGATGCTGAGTCGCGAGCGCTTGCACTAGATGCGAGAAACTTTCTCGGGGAGCTGCATCTGAGTCATGCGGCAATTCCGTATCACAAAAGTCGTCGAGAAAATTTGCAAGGAGAAGGCAACGCTCTGCGAGAAGCAGATGGTCTTCAGCTTGCAGCGCTTGCTGGGTGCTCGCTATCATTTGTGTATGACGTATAAGGAACTGCAGAAAGATCAGCGGTGCGGGTGTTGTTGCTTCCAGCTTTCTCATGCTATTGCGCAGATAGCTGAGAATGGTCGGAAAGCAGTCGTTGACTCCAACAAAAACTGTAGCTTTGCCGCCTGATAGAAGCGCGTCGATGAGCGTCCTTACGGTGTCGAAAAACCGTGCCGAGGTGTCGAGGAGGTCTCTCGGTCTGGGTTTGGTGGTGGTGGTGGTGGTGGTGGCGGCGGCGCGCTTCTTGAGCGCGGTCGGGCTACAGCGAGCGCTCACTCGATCGACGGACGCATCCGAACATGTCGAGTCTCCGACCAGCAACGGGGCGAACTCGATGCGGCCTACAACATCGATAAATTCCAGGACGAGTTCCAGCGGGGGCCAACGCTCCGCACTTGTCTCGACTGTTACTGGCGAAACAACGCTGTTGCGAGTTTTCTCTTCACTGAGGTATCCGCAGCGGCTTCGCCGCAACAGCGTTTGCACTTCCTCGAGGACCAGATGACGGCATTGAGCATACGCCGCATATGTCTGGCACAATAGGCGAGTCGTCGAGGACCACAGGCTCCCGGATCGTTGGATGAGCTCGCGCGTATCTGCCGGGCTGAGGGATTCTGAGCTCCGGAGCACCTCGTCCAGAAGAGTGTCGGCGACATGAAGTGCAAACAGCGAGAGAGATATCGACTGGAAACGTTGACTTTCCGCGATCTCGGGGCAAGACTGCACAAAATTTGTCAGTCGAACAACAAGCTGCACGCACTTGTTCCACTGACGCAATCCCGCCTGTCGGTGCGTTTGGTCGATCCCGTCTCGCTGTGTTCCTTGGTGTTCATCACTTTCGGAATCGACCAGCTGACCGAAAGTTTTTGCTACGGCATGTAGGCCTTCGCGGAGTGTCTGCATCGCCAGAACAAGGTGCTCTTCGTGAAGCGCCTCCCGCAGCGAGCTCGACGAATTAACCACGACCAAAAAGACCCATTCGCTAACAGCTGCGCGTGCGCTCCAGCTGCTTGGCGAATTGTCGGCCAACAAGTGCGCACACCAATCGAGGCCTCGTTGCAAAAGCGACCGGAGAGCCGGCGCTTCATCAACTGCATTAGCTGGAAGGGCGCTAGCGATCCCAAGTGCAGCACAGACGCGGTGGACGGCTGCATTCGCCGCCCTCGGTGGTAACTCGCCATAGTGATCCAACGCCTCTAAGGCAGAGGTCAGTAGCGTGCTGGTTTCATGCAAAACGCGTTGTTGGTCTGGATCGAACAGTGGTGGTCCTGCTGGGAGCTCCGGTTTGTTGTACGTGGATGATGGTGCTGGCGCCGACTCGAGAGCATTCAATCCGCTCCCGGTTGTAGCTGTCGCCGTCTCGCATGTCGATGACCAAACCGACTGTGCTTTCGGCAAATCTAGATTTCTGTTTGCTTTGGTGTGTTCTAAACGCTGACGCTTTCGAGAGCTGCCCATATGCGTACCCGCTGGCGGAGCGCGTAGCACCTGCTGCGAGCCTGCAGAAGGTACCCTTGGGGCACTGAAGAGCGCCGGGTTTTGAGCCTTCAATCGTTCCAGCACGGAACGCAGCAATTGTTCGTAGCCGTTGCCGACGCTTTGGCAAGCTTCGGTCCGCGGCGTATGTGCCTCGCTTGGCGGCAACGGCACCGTAGAGAAAGCGTGTGGCGTCCAACTTGTCGCAAACTTCTCGGAAACGCGCTCAGCCACTGCAGCCATGACTCGAACGTGGTGGTCGTCAACAAGGATATCGTTTAGGGTTCGCAAAGCGTTCTCCCGATCGATTCGTAAAGCCTCATGGTCCAAAAACCCGGTTCCAGTGCCCCTAGCGATGAAAGAAAGCGTAGCTGCACCCTGCACGGAGCGCTCCTGTGGAACAACGTCCCAGGTTGCTACCAGTCGAGCAAGTTCCAGCACGGGACCCGCTGTGGAACACCTCGATTCACAGCAAATCAGAAGCGCCTTCCAGTCCATAGCGTAGATTGGACGATTCAGAAGAACGTTCCCGAAAACAGCGTCCCTGGCACTGCAGAGAGCGCGCGTACCCAGGGTTCATCGCACCTTGCAGGCAGCGTGTTGCCGGTGAAGCGTTTGGCGCGAAAATCGCCGCGTCGATTGCGCATTGCGGCACGACGCCGTGCGGCGCTCGCGCTGCGGATCGTCGGGCGAGGGCGGACTGCGCGCGCGTGCATCGCAGGCGTCCCCAGGTAAGGTACTCCTTCTGGGGTGACACCTGCAGCCAGTTGCGAGAGACAGCGACGCGGCAGCGCTCATTGCCGAGTGCTTATCGGGATGGTTCTGTGTCGGAGACGATAGCGAGCAAAGAGCGGGTGCTATGGATGCTGTGAAAGGCGGTATGCTGTCCGTGTTGGCTTCGAGCGGACGTCCACAAGGGTATGACAAAGCCGTTCTGCTTCCGTGCTGCGTTCAGAGCAGTCCTATAGGTTTCGTGGCGGGTGCTCGCTGCCGGCTCGGCACACGGAGAATCGCATCCATGATCCTTGATTCCTAGAAGGAATTCTGAGTCGTTGTGATGTTTGGTGGAACTTGAATCTCCAATGCGGCAGGATGATTATCTACCTGGAAGCGGGTTATAATCTTGCAGGCGGGGATTCCACGGCTCGTGTACATCATCCTGTGCGACAAATATACGTTGCGATACCGAGCGTCGCTCGCAGCAAAGCAGTATCGGCCGTGGCGTACTTCGGCGCAACCGGCAGTCGCCCGCGGTTCTGGCGCCAGCAGGGCGATCATCAGCGCAACACCAGTTGGGATCGCGCAATGTCCAGTTTGTGCAGCGATATACATAAAAAGGGAAGCAATGGCGGGTGGCGCACCATGTCCAGTTTATATCATAATGTTCCTGGAAGCCGTTGGCCCCCGAGCAGGGCCGCCACCTACGCGATGCGGATGGGAGGCCAATGGCAACCCACAGCACGCTGCTTTAGCTTACGTTCGTGCAACGAGACTTGAGCAAGATCGAGCTTTTTTGAGGCGGGTTCTCCGTACTTTCCCACTCGAGTGCGGAGAACGCAACACATCTGCACTGGCCTAAGTTTTCGGACAAGTTGCACAGAGAAGAGCGCATCACGTGGGTACCCTAGACTATGGATCAAACCGCAACCCCGTTGCCTGCAGATACAGCTGCTTCGAAGCAGGGCCAAAAAAGAGCGCTTTGGGGCGGCCGTTTTGCAACCGAAACAAATGAGCTTGTCGCCAGGCTCTCAGAGTCGGTCTCTTATGATCACCGTCTTTACAAGCACGACATAGCGCAGTCGAAGGCCCACGTGCGCATGCTCGCCAAGCAGGGTCTCGTTACAGCCGAGGATGCCGCGCAGTGCACGTCTGGACTTGACCAACTTTGTTCGCAAATTGAAAATGGAACTTTCGGCGCGTTCGATATCAAACTCGAAGACATCCACATGAACATAGAGAGTAGACTCACCAGGCTGGTCGGGGAGCCCGGTTCGAAGCTGCACACAGCGCGCTCTCGCAACGATCAGGTGGCTACCGATCTGCGGCTTTATCTACGTGATGAGATCCAACTGCTAATCTCTCTCGTCCGGTCACTCCAGCGGGTTCTTGTGACGCTTGCGGAAGAATATGCGCAAGTCATTATGCCGGGTTTCACGCATCTGCAGCACGCACAGCCGGTCGTACTGGGCCACTACTTCCTCGCCTACTGCGAAATGTTCGATCGTGATGCAGGTCGTCTAGAGGATACGCTCAATCGCCTCGATTTTTGTCCGCTGGGGAGCGGTGCGATCGCAACGACGACACTCCCCATCGATCGCTTCTTCGTGGCAGAGCAACTGGGATTTCGCCACGGCCCGTGCCGTAACAGCATGGACGCGGTGTCGGACCGGGACTTTGCACTCGAGCTACTCGCTGCTATCAGTATCTCGATGATGCATTTGTCGAGAATGAGTGAGGACCTGATTTTCTGGATGAGCCAGGAGGCTGGTTGGATCGAGCTTGGTGATGCTTTCTGCACGGGCAGCTCGCTGATGCCGCAGAAGAAGAACCCCGATGTTTGCGAACTGACCCGTGGAAAGACCGGACGCGTCTACGGCAATCTGCTTGCCTTGCTTGCCATGATGAAGGGTTTGCCACTCTGTTACAACCGCGACATGCAAGAAGATAAGGAGCGAATTTTTGATTCTCTCGATACGTACAAGGCTTTGCTCCAGATTTTCCGTGAGATGATCCTCACTTTGAAGCCGAACCAGGAGCGAATGTTTGCAGCGGCCAGCGATCCGTCGCTGATGGCCACCGACCTGGCTGAGTGGCTTGTTCGGAACGGCGTGCCATTCCGCGAAGCGCATCATCGTGTGGGTGCGCTCGTTGGCGAATGCACTCGCTCAGGCCGTCGTCTGAATGAGCTTACGCTGGCGGAGATGCAGCGTGTCGTACCGGAAGCGACCGCAGACTGCCTGGAACTCTTCGATCCGTTGCGCAGTGTGCAAGCGCGAAATATTTTTGGCGGTACTGCGCCTGAGCAGGTCCGCTCACAGGTCGCTTTCTGGAAGAGACAGCCGTGGTTTTAAGCGGAAAGTACTGGCTATGCATATGGACATTCTTGTCGACCAGGTGGGGCTCGAGTGGGCACTAGCTGCGGGGCAGTCTTGCACTGCAGTTTAGCGCGCATGTCGGTTCAGAAGGGAACGTCTTTCGAGGAAGCCAGCGATCGTTTCGTGTGAAACTCTCGATGAGAAGCACTACGATTCTCATGTGACGAGGCTGCTTGCGAATGCAGCCGCGTGTGCCTTCCCGAGACCAGTAGCACACAACGCTGACAGTGACATCAGAGGCAGGCGCACGTTTGCAGGTACTGCCCAAGATGCGACTACTCAGCTTTCCAAGGTCGAGGATAGCGGGTGTGATTCCGTGACGTCCAAAATAATTGCCTGCTTGGGAGAGTTTTGTTTGAGGCTGAAACGGTCATCATCGCAGCTGTGAGCACGCCACTGTCCGAGCGCCTCGAGCACCAGTGACATTCGCAGCAGCCAACATTGCTTCCTACGGAGCGTTATATGCAGATGCCCGGGGGATGGAACTGCAGTCCATCTGTGAAGCGCAAGGCATGGCCAATCTGCATGGACTTTGTGACTATCCGCCTGCGTTTACATGGATACGTTTAGATGTACCTGCCACGAGACGCACGTCTTCGCGTGCCAGGATCGTTGCGCTTGCTTCTGTTCTATGATCAGGGTGGATTTTGTGTCGAGAAAAAGTGCCAGGCGCTGCGAATCGAGCGTATCTATTCAGATACTGAGGAAGCACTCGGGGTCTTTCGTTTGTTTGGAGTCTGGACATTGCCGAACGGAATGCCGTGAGCCTCGGATTTGACCGGGCGCGTAGCAACGTACAGGTCGTCAGGGCACTGCTCATTGCATGAAGCATTAGAGCCCTTAAGTAAAGTACCAAGAACATACGTACGACCTGGCAACGGATTCATGACTACGACGCGAATGGTGCAAAAGCTGTTGTCGGCGCACGGGGCCAACTGAAGGGCAGGGAACCAGCCGAAATATTTCAAAAAGCAGACAGACTCGGCATCTACCCATAGCCAAATGCTGGAGGAAACGTGCTCTTTAGCTGAGGTGAAGCACCCTGCGATAGAGCGCAAGGCGTGCCTGGCTTCTTTGGCCAGACCCGGATCGTATTCACGAGGCGACTATGTCGTGGTCAGGGCGCCCCGGATCGACACGCTATGAACCCGTTGCATTGGGGAAACTTGTGCCGCCGTATCGAAACATGTTTCCGAGACTAATAGAGCATAGCCACTCGGGACCTGAGGAACGCGGCATGGTACCCACAGCGCCGAATTCATAGTTTGCCAGTGTGATCTCCGCCGAAATGTTCCCGTTGAGCAGGGCGTTTCCGCAAGCTATGCCAGCCTCCTCTGCGGTGACATTCTCAGGAAGGCGCTGAGCGAGCACCACCTCTGCAAGGAACAGTGCACCGGGCGGAAAAGGCTTTGCTGGTTTGCCCAAGTTTTGCGTCATGAAGAGATGGGTTGTATCCAGATAAGAGAGCCAGAAAGAAACACTCTCGTAGACCGCTTGACTCCAAATAATGGGCTCTCTGCGCTGAGCAGCGCGCACTTGGTTTATCCGGTCGAGACCGCTGCGCCCAGCGAGATGCAGCGCACTGGCATTCGCCTTGGTAATCGCTCCGGGCGGCTTATCCTCAACACCGGTACTGGATGCATTCGCTGCGGTGATGACTTGGTTGAGCAGCGACTCGGGGACGAGTTTGGGAATGGATTGGTCGCTGCAAAGGTGTCCAATGCTGCCACGGACAAAGAACGCCCCCGAGCAACAACAGGTCGTTCCGGTGCCGTAGATGAACTTGATTGCGCAGGTCGTGACTGCATTCGGGCAGAGCTCCGCGCAAAGTGCTGCTTGTTGGGCGGTGCTTAGCACGCTCGGCGAGAGCGCAGAATTAGGAATACCCGTCGTTGGAGCCGGTGTTCCAGCTTCAAGCCGCATTGCTTGCAGCGGCGCTGCCGCAGTCGCCGCTAGCGCTCTCGAGTCTTGCACCAGCTCTGGTTGATTCAGTGCTCTCTGTGGTATAAATTCTTCTTCTGCGTGTCCCAGAACAAGCATGCTTTGGGCCGCGAACCACAGCACGAACACACTGAAAAATAGGAGCACCCAGCGGTGAAAGCGGTTTCTCGCAGGAACTCGGCAGCGCGCCATCGAATAACATGGCGCACGTGAGCTTCGTTCGCGCTGCAGCATGTAAGAACTCATGAACCTCACTTTGCCTTGATAAGCTACTTCTGTGATTAGTGCTATTTAGACTACAATCTTGGCGAAACCTGTTCGCTTTCCAAAGCTCCACTCGCAAAAAAACCACCATGCACACCATATATCACGGCTCACCGGAAACAAACCGTTACCGCTCTCGGACAACGCGATGCCAAGCGCGCACAGCGCAGCGATGAAACGGTTTCCAAGAAAAGAGCCCTGCGTTCAGTTGAGCTCGGCTCGGTTCGGTTCGGTTCGGTGCAGCTCACCCGCGCCGCATCCTCTCCGCAACGCAACGTACTGGCGATGCGCACCACCAGACCCGAGTAACGTTTCTCCTTCGGGACCGATCCCACCAGTTTCCGTTTCATCCAGTGGCCGCGCAGATGCTTCCAGCGCGCTTCTCGATGCCGGATCGCGCACCCAGCTACAAGCCGTATACCAGCGATCGTGATTCGACCTTCTCAATAGCGACATTCATGTATAGTACGGACATAAACAAACGCACCGATCGTGATCCGACCTTCTCAATAGCGACATTCATGTATAATACGGACATCAACAAACGCGCACGGCAAAATCGCGGAACGCGCTGGTGATGCGCGTTTGCGCATCCTGCGACGCACGATGCCTCGCTGCCGCTGCCCGCTGGCAAAACGGACATCCGTTACGCGGATCGCGCGGTGCTGCCGCGCCGCGCTGGCGCTGCGGGGCCCGCAGGCCGGTGCCATCCTCGAAGCTGCCACCGTTGCTCGTGCCAGGACCGCGCGTGCCTTCCATCTCTCCATATGAAAGGTGGTCTACCAGCGAAACGTCTCACCCAAGTCCTGGCATTGTTGCTGCCGGGAGCGCGTGTCTCTGTGCATACACTAACGTCTGAACAAGCAGAACATTTGCGACTGTTCTCTACGATATGGAGAGCCTTCCCCGCAGCGTTGTTCGTTTGCTATCGCCTCGGCGTGCCGTGTGCAGTGTTCTCGCTATGATGATGCTTCTGAGCCTCGTAACGGCATTTTCCATCGAAGATGTGCTCCACATACAGGAGCTATTCTCCATCCGTCGCCAGATGCAGCTGAAGGAGCAGCAGCTTGAGCTCCGTTTCGCTGAAATGGCTGCGTATCTAGTGGAGCTGGCGGAAGCTGCACAACGTGAAGCCGAAGCTGTGCTACCCCTGTCCTCGCTCTCGATGCGTCAGACAGCTGTGGATCAAACCGCCATCTGCGCGACAGCGTGCGGTGACTCGAGCACCCAATGCCATGCTACGTATCTCTCAGAGAATATTGTCGGTGGCCCTGGTGTTTATTATTGCTGCACGGGAGACTTTCTAGTGGCTGGTGCAGTCGGTTGCATCTGCGACGACGGTCTCGACTGCAAACGCGTGTCCCAGGAGGCAGTCGCGAGCCCGTCAGTAACAAGCGTGACGACGCCAATCGCAACACCAACACCTTCGCCGACGCCAACGGCAGTTTCGATACAGTCGAGCGCTCCGGTGGTAACCGCTGCTCCTGCGACGCCTGTTGTTATCGTTGTGGTGGAGACGCCGGTACCGCCGCCGCCGTTCGTTACACCAACGGCAGCACCAGCGCCGACGCCTACTGCTGTGTCCTCGGCGGTGCCGCCCGAGACCGCAGCGCCCCCGACATCAAGCCCGTCCAGCGCAGAGCCGTCACCGAGCTCGTCGATCCAAGCACTTGGCCTGCGAGCCCTCGAGTACACAAACCAGTTCAGGGCTGAGAACGGACTCGGACCTCTCGGCTACAACCAGGGCCTCTACGTCGAGGCGCTGGCCTGGTCCCAGTACATGGCTCGCACAGGCGTCTTCCGTGACCAGGACCTGAGCCATCCGATCGTACCTGTACCTGCAGGTATTGTGTTCAGCGGTGAAAACGTCGCGTTTTTCACGGAAGCGGAGCATGTGGCACACGAGTGTATCAACTTATTTATCAGTTCGCCACCGCATCGAGCGAACATGTTGGGAGACTACGAGCTCTGCTCGGTAGCTTTTGCCCAGAATAGCGCCGGTGCCTGGTACTGTACCCAGTGTTTCGGCAATATCTTCCGAACCGCCTGAACGATGGAAGCGATGATCAGCATCAGCTCTCTTGCCGAACATTCGAGTGCTGCTCATTAGCATCAAAATCATAGCCGATGTGGTAGTGGTACGCGTGATCCCGGTGTTGCCGCTGCGGCACACGAGTGTTCCAGGGCAAACAGCGCCAACAACTTTCGTACCTTGGGTACCGCATCGCGTCGATATGCGCTGTAGAGCGTTGCCTCGAATCTCACAGGCTCAGAAACGCGTGTTTACAGCCAGATCACACCGAAAGCGAAGTGTCGGTCTTGACAGATGGCTGAGGTATGCGTATGTGTGCAGCTGCTCGTTCGATAAAGTGGTTCCAGTACCACCGTTTCAAATATATTTCATCCAATTTCACTGCCCGTTTGACGCATTATGGAGCATTCCTGCGGTCCTCGGGCATCGATGCAATCAACTCGACACGAGCTCGGAGTAGGCGCACCTCCGCACCGGTGACGCACTGCCTCGAAGACGAAAAGAGACCCCGTCGCCAGCAGCGCCTGCAACGCACCGGACTCCGACCTGCAGAAGCGGCTTCACAGTGACACAGCGAATCGTGCTCATTCCGTCCTGCAACGCAACTGCCCTGTGCAGTGAACGGTTGTGGTGGTTGTGCATTGATAGAACGAGAAGCTTTACCGGGTACTCTGCACTGCGCAAGCCACCGCGTCAACTTGTTCGACTTGAACGCGAATAGGTTTTTCCCGAGGCAGCACAGCGGCGGGGTCTCGTTTAAGGACCCAAGCCTGACGCTGGTCGCTCCGAAGAATGGTACATGTTTTTACCACTACGATCTTGTTTCAGCGCTTTGTGCGGTAACCTAAAGAACGTTTCAGAGGTTTTGCGAGCGCAGGCGCCGCCCAGTACTGGACGAGTTCTTCACCAGCGCCCTCTAAGCAGAGGCGAATCGGGAGGCACTTTACAGCAAGTTATAGACGCGAATGGACTTGGTGATGTCTGTTGGCGACATCTGCAGTGCTGGAGGAGCAGATCAAGCGTGGGAGCATTGGACAAAGTTCTGCGTGGGAACAGCGCTGGCAGCTCGCTTCCTCCAGCTAGAGGCGCAGCTGAAGCAGCACTCAAACTGCCTGCACGATTCGAAAGCTACGCATCGTCCCTAGTGCGACATACCAGAGTGTCGAGTCACTTCGCTGATGCGAAACTCCTTCAACACGGGTACGGTACCAGCTTTGGGACTGCGGTGGGCCGAGGCGCCTTCCAGCGCAGCGCATCCCGCACCCTGCGGTGGTTGCAGCAGCGCCTCGGGCGTCCACACGAGAAACCTCGTCGCCAGCGGGAGTCTCTTTTTACAGACGACTCGAAATGTTTGCGAATCGTATCCAGTCGAGCGCAAGGCTCTGTAGAGGTACGTGGCCCCCGGATACCGAGCCTGCGGCAAGTGCAGCTTCAGAGACGTGCCCAGTGCCAGTGGCGCTCACCCAGCCGCAGTACGGCTCTGTGCGCTCGATACATACGCCATCTAGGCATATCGGCAACGAAAGCTGGTCCAGTGGAACACATAGTAGATGCTGCGAAAACCCCCGCGACCGATACATGGTTGCGTCCACCCATCGTGACGGTTATGGGGCACGTCAACCACGGCAAGACAACGCTACTCGATGCGCTACGCGAGACGCAACTCGCTGGAGAGGAAGCCGGTGGAATCACCCAAAATATTCGCGCATTTCGAGTATTCTGGGAGCGCATCCTTGGACAGAGTGCTGACGTACCCTCGGTGCCTTGGATAACCTTTCTGGATACGCCAGGTCATGAGGCGTTCACCGAGATGCGAGCGCGCGGGGCCTCTGTGACGGATATTGTCGTGCTGGTGATTGCTGCTGACGACGGCGTGATGCCGCAGACGCTGGAGGCTATTCACCACGCTCGTGCAGCTGCAGTACCGATCATCGTCGCGTTGAACAAGTGCGACAAGATCAAGGGCCGAGGCATGGCGATCTACAAGGCACTCGAGGAGCAGGCTGGTCTCTGTGTTGAAGCGCTTGGCGGTGATGTGCAGTGCGTAGAGATTTCAGCTCTGAAGCGACTACATCTCGATCGACTCGTGGAGGCGATTCTCCTGCAAGCTGCTGTTTTAGAGGCAGAACGGACGACAAGCATACAAGGTGCCGCGGAGGGCGTGTGCCTCGAGGCGCGCATGGATCGAGGCTATGGTCTCGTGCTAGACTGTCTATTCCGACACGGGAAATTGTGTTCCGGAGATATCCTGGCAACACCTGCCGCCTGGGGACGCGTACGGCTTCTCTTGGACGAGCACGGGCGAAAAATCCAAGAGGCATGGCCGACACAGCCGGTGACCGTCATCGGGGTGCGTCGCAACGAAGACGACTCAGAGATCCCCGTCGAGCCCGGCAGTATCGTTCGAACTGTTGATAGTGAGGAGGCTGCCAAAGCTTTCGTACGATCTGAGCGATCCACTGCGGCGCTGGAGACCCCAGCGAGCACCGCTGCACGCGGTAGCGAAGCCACGCGCTCGGGAACCGCACATACAACGGGTCTCGAGCTGATCATTCGTGGTACCTATCGAGGTACCGTAGAGGCGGTAGCGCAAGCGGTGCAGCGCATGAGCACCCCGAATTTCCCCATTCACATCATGCTTGCTTCAACTGGAGCGGTATGCAAGGCCGATATTCTCCTGGCGTCGTCTTCTCTGGATCGTCCGGCGCAAATCATTGCCTTCCAGACCAAGGTACCGAGGGCAATCGCGGAATTGGCGGCTAGGCATCATGTACCTGTCAAGTGCTTCACGGTGATCTACGAGATCCTCGACGACATCCAGCAGCAACAGCGACGGGCCCAGAGCGACGAGCCCCAGGCTCCGGTTGCCACTGGCAGAGCTCGAGTGCAGCAGGTCTTCACATACAACGCCGGCAAGCGGGTCGCTGACGCACTTATTATCGGCGGTTGCCGCGTGATCGATGGCGTTATCTACAAGCGTCATCCAGTGCGGATTCTTCGACAAGGACAATGTGTTCATGAGGCGCGTATCAGCTCTCTCAAGCATTATCGCGAAGATGTTGCCCAGGTGCGGAAAGGCCAGGAGTGCGGTATCGCCGTGGAGGGATTTGCATTCGCGGTGGACGATGAAATCATCGGGATAGCCGACAGCGGCTAAAAGTCCGGGCCTATGCCGGCAGCTTCGCATCCCAGATAATGATGGCGACTGCGCTCGAGATGATGATCCCGTATCGAACCGCTTGTGATCATGGAACTGGCGACTGATCGCTGAGGGTGGTATGGAGGATGGCACGGGAGCCTCGCTGCTGCCGCCATGCCTTGGGATGCTGCTTGGAAACGCAGTCACGGACCATGGTGGACGGTTTTCATGGACACCAGGGCATTTTGTTCGGTTGAATTCGATGCATGCCCACAGCGCAGCATCTACCGCTGTGGAGCCTGGAGCATCGCCTCTCAACATACACTCATACACACACACACACAGTGAGAGTGGGAAAGACGGAAAGAGCGCGTACAGCAGTCGTCGTTTCATTGGCGAGAGCACGAGTCCTGCGGTCGAGCCCCGGTCCGCATAGACGCCAGCGAGCAATCACCGGACGATCGCACTTGTTGGTTGTGCTGCGAACGGCTACAAATCAGCATGATGGCATCGGGTCTCCGAGAACGCTCTTTCCTTTCGACATGTGCTTTTGCGAAGCGGCCGCGCACACTCGCTGCGTCCCCAAAGCGACCTGGCTCCCAGTTTCGAGTCGTTTTTCGGATGTAACAGGTGACACAAACCCGCTGCATGAAGAGCGTGTCCGGAAAGAGCGCTGCACCCACGCACGATCGAGTACCGACGCTCGCTGCCACATGAATCCGACAGTCGACGCTCATTCGAGACAAAGGAAACATGCAGATCCTGGTTCCTTGCTCGGTATGTTCCATCTGGAAAAACATTCTTGTTCAAGGGAGCCAAAATCCGCACGCGCTGGTTACTTTGGCAGCAGTTCTGAATCATGACGCTTTCTGCATGCAATCGGCAAAACTGCTCTATAGCAACGCCATACATTCGTTGAACTATGGTCTATCGAGACGCGATTCCACCAGAATAGGCATGCTAACAGGATGAACACATCAGGAACTCTTCGACGCGGCGGATATGTCCAGGGACGCGGTGCCTGTTCCGCTCGCAGGCCGCTGTGCGTAGCGTCGTAGGCGCGTGCCTCTGTATGCTGTGGAGGGTGCGCTGCTGTGCATCGACAGGCACGAGAATCCGTGTTACATTCACCGGCGAATATCACAGCCTATCTACGCCGAATGCCCATAGCAAGCGCGAATCCGCTGGATCCTCCTTAGGTCTATCGTCCGTACACCACGCGAGAGACGCATCGCTGGACCGGAGCGCGTGCCACTGGAGTTGGCGCTCGGGGCGGCTCCACTGGTGCCACGCTCGCGTGTTCATGGGCCAGCGACGTCATCGGTTACGTCTGCCCAGTGTTGAGTACCCGCGATCATAAAACAAAAGACGGCAGTCGCGATGCTTTAGAGAGAGAGAGGCGCTCTGCTCGTTTCAGCAACTCAAAAGCAATACGGCATTGCGTTGCACCGGATGCAACCTGGAAACGCCCCCGAAAATGCATATTCCGTTGCTGCTCATCTGGGCCCGAAGGAGGCATAGACTGAAAGTCCAACAGTTGGCTTTCGCGACGTGCAAATCATCAGAACTGCTCAGCCGGATTGAACTGCTGTCATGATTGTGTTGTTTATAGGATCCGGAGCGCTGAGCTGTCAAGCGGCCCGGCAGCGACTCCATCGGTGGCGCTTCGCGAAAGCGTCCGTGAGGACTGCGTCCAACGCTGGTCGAAAAAATTGCGTTTCGAAATCCTGTCCGATGTACTCTTCGAACGGCACTGTTTTCACTCGAGTGCCGGTGAAACAAATCCGAGACGAAGGCCCAATCCAGCGCCCCTGGGTGGTCCAGTTCGCTTGGCCACCAAACTGTACAGCGTCCCAGAGACGACCCGAGGGCCACCACCGGGCACTGCGATCCAAGCTGCAGGCATCGAGCTTCTCCAGATTATGATGGAGGACGAGAGGCTTCCCGTTGGGGTCATGCTGGACCATGGTGGTACCGTGGAAGAGGCCCTCGGAGGACCAGTGCCCAGCTGCCGCGGGTGGTACCTCTATACGATCAAACGGAGCATCCAGTGCCATCCAAGCGAATCGGAATGTATCCTTATCACCGTGCAAGTACTGGTAGGTGTAATCGGATCGCACGTTGAGCATCACAGAAAGCATCAAAGGTATCCAGGATTCATGAACATCGCTCTTATCAACGAGCAGGACACTGCTCTCCTGTTCTCGTCGTTCGCGCCATGTTCGCGGCACTACTCGGAAAATGGAAAACGCTGGATGATCGACGGGCATGATCCAGTAGTCCGGCCAGAACACGGCTGTCGGTATTCGACTCGACCTCGTTTCCGACACCGCTTCAGGAGCAAACAGCGAGAAGAGATAGGTAGGGTCGCGTAGCGGGTGGGCATCCGCATCCAGGTACAGCACATGAGCGAATCTGCTGAACGCGATCGCAAGCGGTTTGATAGCGAAGAGCGACTCCCAACCACCGAGGTCCCGTTGGCGAGGCACCACGGTGTCGAGATCACGAAAATATATGGGTGCCTCATTGGCGGTACCTTTGGTATCAGGGACTCGATTCATGCGTCGGAGCGCCGCCTCGAGGCCGCTGTCGAACGGCGACTCGCCACGGGCGCTCGAGTACCAGAACTCGACAGGCAGGCGACAGCCGAGCAGTCGCAGCAACCGCAAGGTGACAAGTGCTGGAATCGCATAGCGCTGCGGCCTTCCGATCGCCATCACAATACCTGTGCCTTCAAACTGGCCTGTTGGTGCAACAGAATCCACCTCGAGACTCTCTTCAAGCAACTCCACAAACCAGGACCACTCTTGGCGGAGGGTGTAGCGGCCTATAGGCTCGCGCGGCGACCGACCTAGAACATTGCCCAAGCGAACAGAGGAGGCCCACCAGTTTCCATACTCGTGGAACCAACGGTCTCGACTGCTTCCGCGCCTAGTTCGAGCGACAGCTAGGTTGGTGGCACGAGCGATCGCGTTCCAGGCACGATGCTCCCAACGCAGTGGTGCAGCTGTCTCCGACAGTGGACCCGCGATCCCAGCTGTTTGTTGCCAGTGCTTATGACAGCATATTTCATGGATGATGATATAAACAAGTACCAGAAGGGTCACAAGGTTGCGAAGCTTGTTTCTTTCCGAAACGAGCATATCCGTAGTTTTCTCCCGAGGAGACTGCGCGGAGCGTACCCAGTGCGCCAAACTGCCAAAACGCCGCGGCTGGTTGCCCGCAGTTGTCTCATGGCGAGATGGCTCGGCGTTGATGCAACCATATGTCAGACTAAAATGCAAAGGGTGCTCCAGGACGAAAACAAAAAAGGATTCTTGGGACAGTTCCTGATGTAATCAGTACTGACCATTGTGGGCTTGTCATACGACTGCTCTCGATCGCTCCCTCTTATCTCCGAGCCTGAAATGGATCGGTCTTCTTTCTCCCGCCAGATATGCTTCAGGACGTCGAGGGGTGTTCATGGCAGCGTCCTAGGCCGCATGGCGTTGCTCCTGGCTGCTGAACAAACGTTTCACGCACAGGAAAACGTAACGATCTA
>Ga0080006_1143712_pt1 | contig 50078 bp, 43 predicted proteins | sample RS3BMetagenome_FD_69209 | JGI IMG/M metagenome (GOLD analysis project Ga0080006, IMG submission 69209) | Ferric oxide microbial mat and aquatic microbial communities from Rainbow Spring, Yellowstone National Park, USA - RS3B (SPADES... ... | reverse complement strand
CCAGTTCCGCGTCGAAGCGTCGAGCGTCACCAGGCAACATCGGGGCGACCCGAAGGCTCGCCAACCACGCATCTCGCACCCGCTACACGTAGCATCAGCTGATCGATGCGCGCCAATCAGCAACCAACCCCGCAGGTCAGAGCCCTGGGGTGTCGACTATGAAAAGGCCGTGGGAGGGTGGCTGGCCCTCCGGCCCACTTGTCGGCCAGACGCAGACCGCCGCGTCCGACGATCTCGTGCCCGGCCCGTCGCGACAAGGGTGTCACCTCGGCCTCGAAGCCGGTGGCGTAGACGAGGCAGTCGAACTCGTAGTCCTCGCCGTTGCAGATGAGGCCCCGTTCAGTCACCCGCTCGATGCCGGCCGGACAGTCGATGAGGGTCACGTTGGGCAGGTTGTAGGCCGGCAGGTACTCGTCGTGGAAGCAGGGCCGCTTGCAGAGATAGCGGTAGTAGGGCTTCAAGATCTCGGCGACGCCGGGGTTGGTGACCGTTTCGTCGATCCGGCGGCGGTGCGCCTCCATGATCTCGAAATCCTCCTTCTCCGCCTGCAGGATGAACTCCTCTTTCGTCATGCCGGGATGACGGCGCGGGTTCCAGACCCTGGCCTCGTAGTGGGTCCAGCCGTCGTCGACCAGGTCCTCGACATCTTGGCCGTCGAGGACCTGGTGGAAGTTGTACATGCGCTGACGCTGCCAGCCGGGAGGAAGTCCCTCGGAGAAGTCCGGGGGCGTCGGCCGGTTGTTCCGCACTCCCACCGCCGACGGGGTGCGCTGGAACACGTAGAGGTGCTCGGCTGACTCGGCGAGGGGCAGGATGCACTGGATGGCGCTCGCTCCCGTTCCGATGATGGCAACCGTCTTGTCGGCAAGCTTGTCCATCCTCGAGTGCATGTCGCCGCCGGTGTACTCGTAGTCCCAGCGGGCGGTATGAAAGGACTTCCCCTTGAAGAGCTCCATTCCCGCAATGTCGGGGAGCTTGATCAGGTTGAGGATGCCAACGGCCATGACGACGTAGCGCGCCCTGATCACATCGTTCCGGTCCGTGCGGATGATCCAGCGTGCGCCGTGCTCGTCCCACTCGGCGCTCGTGACCCCGGTGTGGAACAGGGCGTCGCTCGTCAGGTCGTACTTCTCGGCAATCCGCTCCAGGTGCTCGCGGATCTCGTCGCCGAAGGCGTACTTGTGGGTGGGGAGATAGTCGAGCTCCTCGAGCATCGGCAGGTAGATGTAGGACTCGACGTCGCACATCACGCCCGGGTACCTGTTCCAGTACCAGGTGCCACCGATGCCGCCGGCCTGATCGATCAGCGAAATGCGCTCGATCCCGGCCTTTCGGAGCTGGGCTCCCACGACGGTCCCGGCGATCCCCGCTCCCACGACGGCAACGTCGAGCTCCTCGGCGATCGGATCCCTGTGGACGAAGGGGGTGAACGGGTCTTCCCGGTACCTCGCGAAGAGGGTGTCAGCGGTGAGGTCCCGAATGGCGGCTCGTCCCGGGATGAGCCGCTTGTCCCGCTCCTTTTGGTACTTCGCTTGGACTGCGTCCGGGTCGAACTGGGAGTCAGGCGGGCCGGTGGCGCTCACTGTCTCAGGGCTCCTTGCTCTGGGTTGGGGCTCTCAGCCAGGGTGTCGGCCGGGTAGACGCAGCGATCGAGTGCACGTCGTTTGGGAGTCAGGGTCGTGCCGCACGCTCGACGCCCTCGGGTCAGAGGCCGATGAGCTCGAACATGTTGGCGCCCATGATCTTGGCAACGGCGGGCTCTGAGAGCCCGGCTTCGTCCAGCGCAAACCGGGCGTACTCGACGGGGTCGGCGAGGCCTTCGGGGTGGGGCCAGTCCGAGTTGAACAAGACATGGTCGAGCCCGATGGCGTCGATCAGCGGCTCGAGCGGGTCCTCCCAGAAGGGGGCCACGTACAGCGACCGGTGGAGCACGTCGAGCGGGTGCTCGGCGAAGCGGTGCGGCATCTTGGCGTAGCCGGCGCTGAGGTCCGCGACCACGCGGGTGATCCACGATCCGCCGTTCTCGATCGATCCCAGCCTGACGCCCGGAAAGCGCGACAGCATCCCATGGACGACAGCCGAGAAGATGGTGTCCATGATCGGCCGGTGCGCTTGGGACACCGTGGCGAAGGCGTCCTGCTCGAACGGCCGCATCTCGGTGCCGGACCCGCTCCACTCGTTGGCGTACTTGGTGTAGCCCGAGTCCGAGGCGTGCAGCATGACAGGGATCCCTGCCTCCTGGACCCGAGCCCAGAACGGATCGCTGTCGGCCAGGAACGGCGATCTCGGGCCGCGCGAGCCGGCGACCGGACCGGGGCGGACGAGGACTGTCTTGGCGCCACGCTCGAGTGCCCACTCGAGCTCCTTGACCGCCCCGTCGACAGTGGCCAGGTTCATCACCGGTGTCGAGAAGATCCGCCCGGAGTACTCGAAGCCCCACTCGTCGTGCATCCACTCGTTGAAGGCGTGGATGAGCACCTGGGCGGCGACCGGGTCGTCCATGAAGTTGACCTCGATGAGTGACGCCAGCGTCGGGAAGTTCACGATGGCCTGAATGTGCATCCGGTCCAAAAGGGCCAACCGGGCGTCCCGGTCAGTGAACTCAGGGATGGCCCGCATCGGGCGCACGATCTCACGGAAGCTCTTTCCCTCGGTGTTGCGCCCCGAGAAGTACTCGGCGGCCGAGCCCGGCTCGGCCACGACGTCGAAGCTCGGGTTCGGGATGTAATCCGAGACCCGGCCCCGGATGATCATCTTTGTTCGACCGTCGATGTTGGCCAATCGCACCAACCCCTTGTACGCCGCCGGGAGGTGCCGGGTGAAGGCATCCACCCCCTCGTAGAAGTGGAAGTCGCAGTCGAACACTGGGTGACCGAAGTCGCTGAACGACATGTCCGGGCTGTATCGCCTGTATTCCATCACTGTCTCCTGTTCAGCGTCATGAGGATGAGGAGCTCGCTGCATCCGTGCCCTTCTCGGCAACAGCCGCGCCGCAGATGGGATCGAGGCCCCGCTCCTCCTTGGGCCACGACGCCGAGCCCGACCGTCGATGGCCGACCGTCGATGCTGATCAGGGCCATCTCGTCGATGTCCATTGCCTCCCTCCCCGTGGCCGTGGCACCTGTCCCAAATATTTATATAAAGGATCTACCTTGAGTGTCAAGCACAACGTGTGTGGAATGCGTCAAGGACCGGCAGCCCCCCGCCGGACGTGCCGGCGGTAACGGGTGCGGCCGCCGAAGCGCCACCGGCCGCACCCAGGCGCAGGGCACCGGTCACCGCCGGGCCGGCCAGCAGCCTCCAAGTGGTGACGTTGCTCGAGGTCGACTCCCCTGGTGCTCTCGGTCGACGCAGGCGGCCGGTCGGCGCACTGCGGCCGATTTCGGCGACCGGCCGTGAGCGCCCGGTGAGCGGGATCCGAGGAAACGGGGGCCCGCGGCCCTCTGGCCCGGAACCTCAGCGGAGCGGGCGCAGGGTCGGGAAGGCGATCACCTCGCGGATGTTGGCGGCATCGGCCAGCAGCATGACCAGTCGGTCGACGCCGAGCCCGAGCCCGGCGGTCGGCGGGAGCCCGTGCTCGAGGGCCCGGAGGTAGTCCTCGTCGACCACCATCGCCTCCTCGTCGCCGGCGGCGTGCTGCGCCGCCTGCTCCTCGAAGCGGGCCCGCTGGTCGACCGGGTCGATCAGCTCGGTGAAGGCGTTGCCGAGCTCCCGGCCGGCGACGATCGGCTCGAAGCGCTCGACCAGCAACGGGTCGTCGCGGTGCCGGCGGGCCAGCGGCGAGACCTCGGCGGGGTAGTCGCAGACGAAGACCGGCCCCCACAGTTCTGACTCGGTCGTCTTCTCGTAGAGCTCGAGCAGGAGCTTGCCGGCGCCCCAGTCCTCCTCGACCGCCGCCCCGGTGGCCGCCAGGTGCCGGCGGAGCTCGGCCACCGGGGTGTGCACGCTCACCTCCAGCCCTGTCGCCTCGCCGACCAGCTCGGCCATGGTGGCCCGCCGCCACGGAGCGGCGAGCTCCAACGGGCGGCCCTGGTAGTGCAGCGAGGTGGTCCCGACCACGTCGAGCGCCAGCCCTGCCACCAGCTGCTCGACCAGCACCATGAGGTCGTGGTAGTCGGCGTAGGCCTGGTAGAGCTCCACGGCGGTGAACTCGGGGTTGTGCCGGGGGGACAGGCCCTCGTTGCGGAACACCCGCCCGATCTCGAAGACCTTCTCGAACCCGCCGACGACGAGGCGCTTCAGGTACAGCTCGGGGGCGATCCGCAAGTACAGGTCGGTGTCGAGGGCGTTGTGGTGGGTGACGAACGGCCGGGCGGTGGCCCCACCGGGGATCGGCTGGAGGATCGGCGTCTCGACCTCGACGAAGCCGGCATCCCACAGCCGCTCCCGCAGGCGGCGGACCACCTCGCTGCGCAGCAGGAGCGTCCGGCGGCTGGCCGGGTTCGCCCACAGGTCGACCTCGCGCTGGCGGAACCTCGTCTCGATGTCGGTCAGGCCGTGCCACTTGTCGCCGAACGAGCGGCGCGCCTCGGCCAGCAGGGCCCAGCTCGCCACCTTCACCGAGGGCTCGCCACGGCGGGTCCGCACCACCTCGCCTTCGGCGAGCACCCAGTCACCGAGGCTGAGCCTGGCGAAGTCGTCGAAACGGTCGGTGACCTTGTCGAGGGCGAACAGCTGGACGGCGCCGGAGGCGTCCCGCAGCTCGGCGAAGGCCAGCCGCCCCTGCGAGCGAAGGAGCATCACCCGGCCGGCGACCGACACCTGCTCGCCCGACTCGCCGCCGGGCTCGAGGGCGGCGCCGACGGCAGCGGCCTCGGCGGCGCTGGCCGTGCGCTCGACCCGGTAGGGCGGCTCGGCGGCGGGCGGCTCGGTCACGACCGGTCCCGCCCGCTGTTCGCGCCGACGTTGCGCTCGTAGACGATCCGCAGCCCGTGGAGGGTGAGCCACGGCTCGACGTGGTCGATCGTCTCGGCGTGCGGGGCGATCAGCTCGCAGAGGCCGCCGGTCGCCACCACGGTGGCCGGGCCGAGGACGGCGGCGAAGCGCCGGCACAGCCCGTCGACCTGGGCGGCGAACCCGTAGAGGGTGCCCGACTGGATCGACTCGACGGTGGAGCGCCCGATGACGTCCCTCGGCGCCACCAGCTCCACCCGACGGAGGGCGGCGGCGTGCTGGAAGAGCGCCTCGAGGCTGATCGCCACCCCCGGCGTGATCGCGCCGCCGAGGTACTCGCCGGCCGCCGAGATGGCGTCGAAGGTCGTGGCCGTGCCGAGGTCGACCACGATCGCCGGCCCGCCGTAGAGGTCGAGGGCGCCGACGGCGTTGGCCACCCGGTCGGCCCCGACCTCCTTTGGGTTGTCGTAGAGGATCGGCAGGCCGCTGCGCACGCCGGGGCCGAGCACGACGCAGGGGATCCCGCCCAGCCAGCGCTCGGCCATCTTGCGGAGCTCGCCGGTCACCGACGGCACCGACGAGCTGATGGCGATGCCGGTGACGGTGGCGGCGATGTCGAGCCCCTCGAGGTCGAGCAGCTGGGTGAGCAGGACGGCGTGCTCGGCCGGCGTCCGGGTCGGCACCGTCGAGAGCCGCCAGTGATGGGTGAGGCCGCGCGTCGGCTGGTCCTCGATGCCGATGCCGAAGCCGATGCCGCTGTCGACCGCCGGCAGCGTCGCCTCGGCCTTCGTGAGGGCGTAGAGGCCGATCAGGGTCTCGGTGTTGCCGACGTCGATGGCGAGCAGCACGCCGTCCTTCCTCTCCTCCGTCGCCGCCGGCCCCGCCGCGCGGTGCTACCCGCCGGCCGGACCGCCCTCGACCAGGTCGAGGCCCAGGTCGAGGGCGGTCACCGAGTGGGTGAGGGATCCGACCGAGATGAGGTCCACCCCGGCCGCCGCGTACCGCGGGGCGGACGCCAGGTCGATCCCCCCCGAGACCTCGACCAGCACCGTACCGCCCGGCGAGGCCCGCCGGGCGAGAGCGGCGCACTCGGCCGCCTGCTCGGGGGTCATGTTGTCGAGGAGCACCGCCCCCGCCCCGGCCGCCGCCGCCTCCTCCACCTGCGCTGCCCGGTCGCACTCCACCTCGACCAGTCGCCCCGGCCACCGACCTCGGGCGTCCGCCACCGCCTCGGCGATGCCGAGCCCGCCGAGGTGGTTGTCCTTCAGGAGGACGGCGTCGGACAGGCTCGCCCGGTGGTTGTGCCCCCCGCCGGCCCGCACCGCCGCCTTCTCGAGTGCCCGGAGGCCGGGCGTCGTCTTGCGGGTGTCGAGCACCCGGACGGCCGGGTCGACCGCCGCGACGGCGTCGACGAGGCGCCGGGTGGCGGTGGCCACCCCCGAGAGGTGGCACAGGAAGTTGAGCGCCGTCCGCTCGGCCGAGAGGATCGGCCGGAGCGGCCCGGCCACCACCGCCACCGTGTCGCCACCGGTCACCGAGCTGCCGTCGGGCAGCCGCCAGTCGACCTCGATCCGGCGGTCGACGACGGCGAAGGCCCGCTCGGCACATCGCTGGCCGGCCACGACGCCGTCTTGGCGTGCCACTATCGCCAGCGCTGCGGTGGTGGCCGCCGGCACCAGCGCCGCCGTCAGGTCGCCGAGCGGCAGCAGGTCCTCCTCGAGGGCACGGTCGACGGCGTCCCGGACCGCCGCCTCGGGGGGGTGGACGTCGTCGGGTGCCGGCCGGCCGTCGCTGCCGCCCGCCCGGTGCCGGCCGCCGGTCACCGCCGCCCCGCCACCCCGACGACGCCGAGCGAGCTCGCGGCGTCGGGGCTCACCATCGGCGAGCCGCCGTGGACCAGCCGGCAGCGCCAGCGCGGCTCGGGCGAGGGGTACTCGAGGCGGGTGTGGGCACCGCGGCTCTCTCGGCGCGTCGCCGCCGAGCCGAGGACGGCGGCGGCCACCGTGACGAGGTTGGCCAGTTCGAGCGCCTGGCGGTCGACCGGCCTGCCGAGCGCCGAGCCGACCGCCGCCAGCTCCCGGCGGGTCTCCTCGAGCGAGCGCTCGCTGCGGATCACACCGGCCCCCAGGGTCATCGCCTGCTGGAGGCGGTCGCGCAGTGGACGGGCGTCCACCGACGACGAGCCCGGCCGCCGTCGCCCCGGCCCCAGCGTGACCGAGGCGCACCGGCATCCGGGGATCACCGCCTCGTCGCCGCCCGGCGTCCCGCCGGTGGCGTCGTCGGGCGTCGACCGCAGCGCGCCGGTGAACGACGGTCCCTCGATCCCGGCGGCGATCCGCTCGGCCAGCCTGGCGCCGAACACCATGCCTTCGAGCAGCGAGTTCGACGCCAGCCGGTTGGCGCCGTGCACCCCCGAGCACGCCGCCTCGCCGACCGCCCAGAGCCCCGGCAGGGAGGTGGCACCCCACAGGTCGGTCAGCACCCCGCCCGAGAGGTGATGGGCGGCCGGGGCGATCGGCAGCCAGTCGCCGGCGGGATCGAGGCCGATGGCCGCCAACGAGGCGGCGATCGTCGGGAAGCGTTGGGCAAAGCGATCGAGGCCGGTGGCGTCGAGCCACAGGTGGTCGACCCCCAGGGTGGCCATCCGGGCGGCCATCGCTCGGCTGACGACGTCGCGTGGCGCCAGCTCGTCGACGAAGCGCTCGCCGGTGGTGTCCCGCAGGACGGCGCCGTGGCCGCGCAGCGCCTCGGACAGCAGCGGTCGCGGCATCGCCGGGTGATGGAGGGCCGTCGGGTGGAACTGGACGAACTCGACGTCGGCCACCGGGACGCCGGCCCGCAGCGCCATCGCCACCCCGTCGCCGGTGGCCTCCGGCGGGTTGGTGGTCACCGAGTAGAGCTGGCCGGCACCGCCGGCGGCGAGGACGACGTGGCTGGCGCCGAGCTCGACCGTCGCCCCGTCCGGTGCCATGGCCCGAAGCCCGCGGCAACGACCGTCGCGCACGATCAGGTCGACGGCCAGCCAACGCTCGAGCACGATGTCCGAGCTCGCCCGCGTCGCCGCCACGAGCGCCCGTTCGACCTCTGCCCCGGTGGCAGCGCCGCCGGCGTGGACCACCCTGGCGTGCGAGTGGCCGCCCTCGCGGGCAAGCGACAGCTCGCCGCTGGCCTCACGGTCGAACTCGGCACCGAGGGCGATCAGCTCGTGCACCCGGTCGGGCCCCTCGTCGACCAGCACCCGCACCGCCTGCTCGTCGCAGAGGCCGGCACCGGCGGCCAGCGTGTCGGCCAGGTGGAGGTCGGTCGAGTCCTCGTCACCGCCGAGCACCGCCGCCACCCCGCCTTGCGCCCACCGGGTGGCCGACTGGGAGAGCTCGCCCTTGGTCAGCACCCCGATCCGGACGCCGGCCGGGTGGGCGGCCAGCCGGACCGCCGCCGACAGGCCGGCGACCCCGCTCCCGACGACCAGGACGTCGAGCGGGGCGACCTCCGGCGGGCCGTCGGTCACCGACCGGTCGGTCACCTGCCCGGCGCTGCCAGGAGGTCGGCGTCGAGGTCGGCGTCGAGGTCGGCGTCGAGGTCGGCGTCGACCGCCGCCGCCCGCCCGTCGATGACACGATTGCGCCGGTCGACGTGGACGACCCGAGGGGCGTAATGCTCGAGCTCCTCGGGGGAGTAGTCGGCGTAGGTGATCAGGATCACCCGGTCGCCCGGCGACACCAGGCGGGCGGCGGCCCCGTTGAGGCAGACCTCACCCGCCGACCCGACGATGGCGTACGTCTCGAAGCGGGCTCCGTTGTCGATGTCGAGCACCGCCACCTGCTCGTTGGGGAGGATGTCGGCCAGCGCCATCAGCTCCGGGCAGATGCTGACCGAGCCGACGTAGTGCAGGTCGGCCCCCGTCACCGTCGCCCGGTGGATCTTCGACTTCATCATCCGGCGCTGCACCCTCAGACCTCCGGGCCGCCGAGAGCGCCGGACAACGCCACCGCCGGGCGCCGTGTCGGGGCCGGAGCCGGAGCCGGGGCCGGGGCGGGGACAGCGGCGCGATTGTCGATCAACCGGACGTCGCCGACCCGTGCGGCCACCAACAGTCGGACCGGCCGGCCGGCGTCCAGCGCCGCCGGCACCGAGAGGTCGTCGGGGTCGACTGCGGCGGCGTAGTCGAGCCGGGCCAGCGGCTCGGTCGCCACCTCGGCGGCCATCCGGTCGGCCACCGCCGCCGGTCGCCGCTCGCCGGCAGCCACCGCCGCCGCGCCGGCCTCGAGGGCGCGGTGCAGCACCGTGGCCGCCCGCCGCTCGGTCGGCGAGAGCCGAGCGTTGCGGCTCGACAGCGCCACGCCGTCGGGCTGGCGCACCGTCGGGCAGCCGACGACGGTCACCGGGAGCGAGAGGTCCCCGACCAACCGGCGCACCACTGCCAGCTGCTGGAAGTCCTTCTCGCCGAAATAGGCCCGGCACGGGCCGGCGAGGGCGAAGAGCTTGGTCACGACGGTCGCCACGCCGTCGAAGTGCCCCGGGCGAGAGGCCCCTTCCCAGGGCTCGGCCACGCCGGCCACCCGCACCGAGGTGGCGACCGGCGCCGGCCACGACGGGTACATCTCCTCGACCGACGGAGCGAAGACGACGTCGACGCCGGCGGCTTCGCACGCCGCCAGGTCCGCCTCGAGGGTGCGCGGGTAGCCGTCGAGGTCGGCCTGCTCGCCGAATTGGAGCGGGTTGACGAAGATCGTGACGGCGACCAGGTCGCAGTCCACCCCCGCCCGGTCGATCAGCGAGCGGTGGCCGTCGTGCAGGGCGCCCATCGTCGGCACGAGGCCGACCTGGCTCCCTTCGGCCCGGGCCGCCCCGAGCCGGGCCGAGAACGCCTCGGCCCCGGTGACGAGGATGCTCGACCCGCCGCTCACCGGGCCCCCACCGGCACCACGACGGGCGCGCTCGGCACGGCGTCGTCGGCTCTTGCGCCCGCCCCGGCAACGCCGGGGTCCGGCTCCGGACGACCCGCCACCCGCCCGCCCGAGCCCCGGCCGCCGCCAGCCGTCCCCTGCTCGGCCAGTCGACGGGCGAGGGCCACCCCAGCGTGGTAGCCGGAGCGCTCGGAAGGGTCGAGGGCGTCCCGGTGCCGGGCGAGCGTGGTCCAGTCGCCTCGGGAGGCCGGACCGGTCAGGGCGGCGGCCGGTCCGAGCCTGGCCACGTCGTCGACCGCCGCACGGGCGAGGTCGAGGAAGGCGTCGATCCCGAGGCCGGCCGACGCCGCCACCCGCTCGGCCTGGCCGAGGAGGGCCACGACGTGGTTGGCGGCGATGCACGCCGCCGCGTGGTACGCCGGGCGGTCGGCGTCGGCCACCTCGACGACCCGGCCGCCGAGCTGGCCGGCGATCGTCGCCGCCAACCGGTCGCCCGCCACCGCGAAGGTCACCCCGCCGGTGAGCCGCCGCGCCCCCGACGACGGGTCCGGCAGCGGGACCAGCGGGTGGAGGGCCGCCCGGCGGCGGTGGGGTGCGAGCACGCCGGTGCCGAGCGAGCCGGCGAGGTGGAGCACCACGGTGCCCTCGACCGGGCGCACCGCCGCCGCCACCTCGGCCACCGCGTCGTCGGGGGTGGCGATGACGAGCAGGTCGACGCCGGCAGCTGCGTCGGCCGGGTCGTCGCCGCGACCGAGCGGTCGGCGGACCTCCCAGCCGAGACCGGACAGGGCCAAGGCGAGCGCGCCGCCGGCACGCCCACGGCCGATGAAACGAACGGATTGCACCGGACCTCCTTCGGCGATCCAGCCCCGGACGGGTGCCGGTCGCCTGCAGCGATCGGATTCCTGCTCAGAGCATACCGAGCCGCCGGACGTCCCCACCAGCCCGGGCGAACGCCTCGTCGCTCACCAGCGCCGGAGCCAGGTCGCGCAGCGGGGCCAGCACGAAGCGCCGCTCCCACATCCGGGGATGCGGCACCTCGAGGTCCTCGTCGTCGACCGAGTCGCCGTCGACGAGGAGGACGTCGGCGTCGAGGGTGCGCGGCCCGTGGCGCACCGTGCGGACCCGGCCGGCGTCGGCCTCGAGCCGACGGCAGCGCTGAAGCAGCCGGCGCGGGCCGTCGGCGGTGTCGAGCGCCACCACCACGTTGAGGTACGGGCCCTGCCCTTCGGGGCCGCCCACCGGCTCGGTCTCGTAGACCGGCGAGACCGCCTCGAGGTCGCCGGCGACGAGCAGCGTCTCGACCGCCCGTCGCAGGTGCGCCCGGCGGTCGCCGAGGTTCGAGCCGAGCCCGAGGTAGGCACGGCGGGTCGTCCCTCCGGCGCCGGCGGTGGCGCCGGGGCTCACCGGGGCTTGCGCCAGCGGACGATCCGCACGGCGGTCGTGGCGACGTCGAGGGGCAGCGGCGGGCGAAGCTTGCGGACGGTCACGGCGACGCCGAGCACCCGGGCGTCGGCGGCCAGGACGACCCGGGCGACCTCGCCGGCCAGGGCCTCGAGGAGGCGGAACGACCGGGAGCTGACGACGGTCTCGGCCGCCACCGCCAGCGCCCCGTAGTCGACGGTGTCGTCGAGGCGGTCGGAGGCCACCGCCGGCCCGAGATCGGCCCACACGTCGAGGTCGACCTCGAACGGCTGCCGGCGGTGCCGCTCCTCCTCGAGCACCCCGTGGACCCCGGTCACCCGCAGGCCGCGCAACTCGATGCGGTCGCCGCTCCCGCCGTCGAGCACTGCCGTCCCGCCCCTCACGCCGTCTGGCGCGGGGGCATGCCGTCGACCACCACCACCAGCTCGCGCCCGGCCGGGCCCATCTGGTGCCCGACCAGCCGCTCGACCAGCGCCACCGCCTGCGGTGCCGACGGCACCCGGCCGGACCACACGAGGAAGCCGGCCATCGCCCCCATCACCCGGTCACCGAGCTCTTCCTGGTGCACGAGGATCCGCTGGCCCTCGTTCAGCGAGCGGTCGAGGTCCCCGTAGCACTCGGCCAGCGCCACCCGCGGGTCGGTGGCCGGCGACAACGGGTAGTGGGCGTGGGCCAGGCCCTCCTCCTCGTACGCCGCCAGGTTGTGCGGCGACGGCAGGAGCGAGACGACCCTGGTGAAGCCCTGCACCCGCAGCCAGATGATCTCCTCTTGCCGGCGGATCCGCCGGTGGTTGGGCGCGAAGCCCCCCGGGCGCTCGCTGATCGCCAGACGGTCCCTGATCACCCAGGTGAAATTGCGTGGCGGGATCCCGGCCGCCCACTTGCCCCTCATGCCGCCGCCTCCGCCCTCACCGGGCCGCCCACCAGCGTCGCCGCCGACACCGTCGCCGCCACGTCGTGCACCCGCACGATGCCGGCCCCGCAGGCCATCGCCCAGGTCGCCGTGGCCAACGAGCCCTCGAGCCGGTCGTCCACCGACGCCGGCGGGGCCCCTGGCGGGCTCGAGAGCGCCCCGAGGAAGCTCTTGCGGCTGGTGCCGACGAGCACCCCCGCCCCGGCCGCCCCGGCGGCCGACACCAGCCGCGGAAGGTGCCCGAGGAGCGCCAGGTTGTGGGCCGCCGTCTTTCCGAAACCGATCCCAGGGTCGGCCCAGACCTCGGTCACCCCGGCCGTCCTCGCCGCTTCGACCAGGGCACCGAGGTGCCCGACGACCTCGCCGACGACGTCGTCGTAGCGCGGGTCGTCCTGCATGTCGGCCGGCGTCCCGCGGATGTGCATCGCCACCCATCCGACCCCGAGCTCCGCCGCCACGTCGAACAGCCGGCCCGAGACGTCGTTGACCAGCGTCGCGCCGGCTGCCACCGCCGCCCGCGCCACCGCCGGCTTGACGGTGTCGATCGAGAGCCGCACCTCGCCGGCCAGCGCCTCGACCACCGGCACCACCCGGCGCAGCTCCTCCTCCTCGGCCACCGGGTGGGCGCGTGGGCGGCTCGACTCGCCGCCGATGTCGACGATGTCGGCCCCCTCGGCGATCAGCTGCCGGCCGTGGGCGACGGCGTCGGCCACCTCGAAGTAGCGTCCGCCGTCGCTGAAGGAGTCGGGGGTGACGTTGAGCACCCCCATGACGAGCGGCCGCCCGCCACCCCTGCCGGTCATGGGCGAGAGCGTAGGCGAACCGCCTCGGGGCCGCGACCGGCGGCGCGCCGCGATCGCCCGGCCACTACCGCCCGTGGATGAACTGCATCGCCTCCGCCCGGGTGGCCACGTCCCGCCGGAACAGGCCGCGCACCGCCGAGGTGACGGTGAGGGTGCCCGGTTTCTTCACCCCGCGCATCGACATGCACAGGTGCTCGGCCTCCACCACCACCAGCACACCGCGCGGGGACAGCGCCGACTCGATCGCGTCGGCGATCTGCGTGGTCATCCGCTCCTGCACCTGGAGGCGGCGAGCGAACCCGTCGACGAGCCTGGCCAGCTTCGACAGCCCGGTGATCCGGCCGTCGTCGGCCGGGATGTAGGCGACGTGGGCCCGGCCGATGAACGGCACGAGGTGGTGCTCGCACAGCGAGGCGAACGGGATGTCACGGACCATCACCATCTCGTCGTGCTCGGCGGCGAACGTCACCGTCAGGTGCCGCGCCGGGTCGTCGGAGAGCCCGGCGAAGAGCTCCTCGTACATCGACGCCACCCGCCGCGGCGTCTCGACCAGGCCGTCGCGCTCGGGGTCCTCGCCGATGGCGGCCAGCAGCTCGCCGACAGCGCGCGCCACCCGCTCCTTGTCGACGGCCATCCTCGTCTCCTCTCCGCCTACCGGCCGTCGTCGCCGATGTAGGTGTGGACGCCGGAGAGGTTCCGGAACCGCTCGGCGACGTCCAGACCGTAGCCAACCACGAAGTCCGCCGGGATCCTGAACCCGACGTAGCGCAGGTCGAGAGCGACCCGCTGCACCCCCTCTTTGACCAGCAGGGCGCAGACCTCGACGCTCGCCGGCCGGCGAGCATGGAGGTACTTGCGGAGGTAGTTGAGGGTGAGCCCGCTGTCGATGATGTCCTCCACCACCAGCACATGGCGCCCGGTCAGCTCGGCGTCGAGGTCCTTCACGATCCGGACGACGCCCGAGGTCCGGGTGGCGCTCCCGTAGGACGACACCGCCATGAAGTCGACGTCGACCGGCAGCTCGATCGCCCGGCAGAGGTCGCTCATGAAGATCATGGCGCCCTTGAGGACGCCGACGAGCAGCGGCGGCTCGGCGGCGTAGTCGGAGGTGATCTGTGCCCCGAGCTCGGCCACCTTGGCCGCCACCCGCTCGGCGGTGATCACCGGGGGCCCCACCTCGGCCTTGGCCCAAGACGGGACCTCACCCGCCGCGTCCTTGCTGGTCACCGCCGTGACCTTATCGGAGCCGACCGCCACCACGGCCAGCCGGCCCGCCCGGCGCCCGACCCGCCAGCCGCCCCCGAGCTCGGTCGCCCGGGACTCGCCGGCCGCCACCGCCAGGACCCGTGCCACCTCGGCCGACGACGGCGGATGGGCGTCGTCGTCGGTGCGGGCGAGCCGCAGCCAGCGCCGCACCGCCCGCCGACCGAGAGCCGTCGGCGCCGACGAAACCAAGCGTGCGTCCGCCGGGTCCGGGACGGCCTCGGCCGCCAGCAGGTCGAGCAGCGACGCCTCGTCACGGGCGAGCGCCGCCTGCCGGGCGAGCACCGGCACCGGGTCCCGCCCGGCCACCGCCGCACAGAGCGGCAGCAGCTCGTAACGGACTCGGTTGCGCAGGTACCGCCGGTCCTCGTTGGTCGGGTCCTCGAGCCAATCGAGACCGAGCATCGAGCACACCTCTCGCGCCTCGGCCCGGCGCAGCCCGAGCAGCGGGTGGGTCGGGCCCGGCCGCATCCCCGCCAGCCCGTCGAGGCCGGCGCCGCGCAACAGGTTGAGGAGAACCGTCTCGGCCTGGTCGTCCATCGTGTGCCCGGTGGCCGCCCCGGCCGGCAGCACCGACCGGCGAGCCGCCCGAGCCCGTGCCTCGAGGTTCGGTCCTGGCTGGAGCCTCACCCGTTCGGCCCGGAAGCCGGCGCCGAGCCGGCGGGCCGTCGCCGCCACGACCGACGCCTCGGCGTCCGAGCCTCGACGGAGACCGTGGTCGACGTGGACGGCGGTCACCGTGCACCCTGCGGCCACCGCCAGCGCCAGCAGCGCCGTCGAGTCGGGACCGCCCGAGACGGCGCAGACGAGCGGCGAGCCGGCCGGCGGGAACGTGCAGCGGGCCAGCAGCGGCGCCAGCCCGCCGGCCGCCGCAGGCGCCGGGCTGGTCTCCACCATCACCGAGCGCCGGCGGCGGTGACCCTCGACACCCAGCGGTCGGGGTCGCGGATCTCGGGCAGCGACGGCAGCCACTCCGGCCCCCGCCACACCCGGTCGAGGAGATCTCGCCCACCCGCCCGCTCCACCGCGTTCACGAACCCCTCGCCCTCGGCGTACTGGCGCATCTTGGCGTCGAGCCCGAGCACCTTCTGGAGGAGCTTGGCCGGCCCCCGGACCTGCTGGCGGCGCTCCCTCAGCACCCGGGAGAACCGCTCGGCCCCCGGGACCTCGGCGGCACCGGCCCGGTCCATCGTCACGTCCCCGTGGCCCTCGAGCAGGCTCATGAGCGCCTGGATCCGGCGGAGTGCGTCGAGCTGCTCGGGGCCGGCGACCAGGCCGAGCATCCCGGCGTCGTCGAACGGGCTCCGACCCGACCTGACCTCGTCGGCCGCCCGGCGGACAGCCTCGACCAGGTGGCGCGGATCCGACAGGAACGGCTCGAGCCCCTGGTCGACCAGCGAGACGAAGTGGTCGCGCAGCCACGGCACCGCCGTGAACTGGCAGCGGTGCGTGACCTCGTGCAGGGCCAGCCAGAGCCGGAACTGGCCCGGCGGGAAGCCGTGCCGCTCCTCCATCGCCACCACGTTCGGACCGACGTAGTACACGACGTCCTGATCCTCGGTCGGCTCCTCGGTGAGCAGCAGGTCGTACTGGCCGAGCACCCTGGTCGACATCCAGGACAGCACCAGGCCGAGCTGGGCGCCGCTGACCGCCCGCCCGGCCCCGGTCAGCGCCGGCGGCAGGCGAAGCGCCAGCGGCAGCTGGCTCGACCGCTCCGACCGGCGCGCCTGGAGCTTCTCGAGCGACGGCCCCAGCAGGCGCTGGAACGACACGACGTTGGCATGCACCCACTCGGCGCGGTCGATCACCCGTGCCCTGGCCGGTGTCGGGGGGTGCAGCCCGGTCGCCTCGGCCACCAGCCCCTCCGCCCTCGCCGTCAGCTCGTCGAGCTCGGCCTGCATGGCGGCCGGGCGATAGCTCGGCGGTGGCGCCTCGCGCCGCACCACCCAACCGGCGACACGCTCGGCCGTCGACCAGTCGACCAGCCCGTCGCCCCCGGGTCGGTCCGCGCCACCCGTCTCCGGAGCGTCACCCACTCTCAGGCGCCACCACCCGTCTCGTCGGCCGCCACCCCCGGCGCCGGACGCCGGGCGGCCTCGTCGATGGCGGCCGCCACCCGCTCGATGAGCGATTCGGGGACCCGGTCCTTGCAGTGGCTGGCGATCACCCGCCGCAGCTCCGCCTCGAAGTGGACGGCGCCGGCGCACGGGCCGCACCGGTCGAGGTGGATCGAGATCTGCTCCCGACGCTCCTCGGTGAGCTCGCCGTCGAGATAGTGATAGAGCTGGTGCACGGCGTCGTCGCAATCGAAACCGAACAGGCCCCCGGCGGAAGGTTGGCCAGTGGCGCCCGGCGCCGCACCTTTCTCGACCACCCTGGGGACCTCCTTCAGTCCGCCGTACGGGGCCCGGTGCCCACCAGGCCCCGTGCCTGTGCAAACTCGTGCAACGCCTTCTGCAGGGCCCTTCTTCCCCGGTGGATCCGGCTCATCACCGTGCCGATCGGCACCCCCGTGATCTCGGCGATCTCCTTGTAGGAGAACCCCTCGACGTCGGCCAGCAGCACCGCCATGCGGAACGACGCCGGCAACGACTCGATGGCCGCCTTGACCTCGTCGTCGGTGAACGACTCGAGCGCCACCTCCTCGGCGCTGCGCCCCGGCTCCGCCCGCCCGTCGGGGGTGAGGCGGTGGTAGAGGTAGAGGTCCTCGACGTCCTCGACGTCGGCCACCTCCGGGCGTCGCCGGGCGGCTCGGTAGGAGTTGATGTAAGTGTTGGTCAGGATCCGGTAGAGCCAGGCCCGGAGGTTGGTCCCCTCGGTGAAGGTCCCGAAGGACCGGTATGCCTTGAGGTAGGTCTCCTGCACCAGGTCCTCGGCGTCCGCCGGGTTCCGGGTCATGCGGAGGGCGGCGCTGTAGAGCGCCGGCATGTGCTCCATGGCGAGCTCGGTGAACCGCGCCTGGTCGGCCATGACCAGCACCCTACCCACCCGTCGTGACAACCGACGACCGGCCGGACGGCAGCGGTGGCGACCGGGCGACCATCCGGGGGGCCCGCCGGCGGCGTACCCTGCGCCCGACCGGACGACGAGCAGCGGGGGTGGCGGCGAAGGATGACGGACGGAACTGGCCTCGAAGGGCGGCGGGCCCTCGTGACCGGGGGCGGCAGTGGGATCGGGCTGGCGACGGCGCTCCGGCTGGCGGCCGACGGGGCGCACGTCACCGTCTGCGGGCGCACCGAGGCCACGCTGGCGGCCGCCGCCGAGGCGATCGGCCGGGTGGGCAGCGGCGACTACGTCGTGGCCGACGTCACGGTGGAGGAGCAGGTGGCGGCGGCCGTGGGCGCCGCCACCGGGCCCGATGGCCGGCTCGACATCCTCTTCGCCTGCGCCGGCGGCTCGCTCCACATGGGCCCGCTGGTCGACGCCGATGCCGCCGCCGTCCGCGCCACCGTCGACCTCAACGTGATCGGCTCGTTCCTGTGTGTGAAGCACGCCGCCAAGGTGATGGGCGAAGGCGGCTCGATCGTGCTCATGTCGTCGGGCGCCGGCCACTTCCCGCACCGCTGGCTCTGGGCCTACGGCATGGCCAAGGCCGGCGTCGAGTCGCTCTGCGCCTACGCCGCCGAGGAGCTCGGGTCGTCGGGGATCCGGGTCAACGCCGTCCAGCCCGGGATCGTCGACGACGAGCTGATGGCCCCGATCACCGCCGGCGGGGCACTGCTCGACGACTACCTCGCCCAGATGCCGATCTCAAGGCTCGGGACGGTCGAGGACGTCGCCACCGCCGTCCGCTACCTGGCCGGACCCGAGTCGTCGTGGGTCACCGGCGAGTGCCTGGCGGTCGACGGGGGGCACCACCTTCGGCGTGGCGCCGACTATTCCCTCCTCTTCGGCTGATCCCCGCTCGCCGGCGGGGCGCCTCGGCGCCCGGCGGGGCGGTCGGACGGTCGCCGGCGGGCTGGTGGCCGTCATCGTGACCCTGGCCGCCGGCGTGCTGGCGGCGGGGTGCGGCTCGCCGCCGGCGAGCGGGACGGTCCACCAGTACAGCTCGCCGAAGGCGATCGCCCGCCAGGCGCTTCGGGCACGCGTCGGGATGCGTGCGCCTCGGGCCCGGGCGGCGTCGAGCGGCCCGGTGGCGCCGATCACCGCCCCTGGCGGCCCGTACCTGCGGGACGGAGAGGGTCGAGTGGTGATGCTCCACGGCGTCAACGCCACCTACAAGCTGGCGCCGTACGAGCTGTACCCCGACCCCGGCCGGCCGTGGAATTTCTCGTCGGCCGACGCCGCCGCCATCGCCGGGCTCGGCTTCGACGTGGTCCGGCTCGGGATCCTCTGGGAGGGTCTCGAGCCCGGGCACGGCGGGGCGAACCAGCCCGGGATCTGCACCCAGGGAAGGCCGGGCGACCCGCACATGTTCGACCGCGCCGTCGCCGACACCTACCTGGCCCGGGTCGCCCGCACCGTCGACCTCCTGGCCCGCTACGGCGTCTACACGATCCTCGACATGCACCAGGACGTCTACAGCGGGGCCTTCGACGGCGAGGGGGCACCGCCCTGGGCGGTCTGCACGAACGGGCAGCCGATCGCCACCGCCACCGGCCGGTGGTCACGCAACTACCGCGACCCGACGCTCAAGATCGCCACCGACCACTTCTGGGACAACGACGTCGTCGGCGACCTCCAGGGCCAGTTCGACCTGGTCTGGGCGACCGTCGCCCGCTACTTCCGCCACGACCCATGGGTGCTCGGTTTCGACCCGTACAACGAACCGTTCAGCAGCGAGCACGCGCCCGGCGACACGCTCGCCTTCGCCGTCGACCTCCAGTGCTTCTACGCCGGCCGGGCCCGACCGGGGCACCTCGCCGGCAGCAGCAGCCGGCTCCATTGCCCACCGACCGACCCGGCGGTCGGGGTGATCGGGACGATCGAGCGGGCCGATCCCGGTCGCCTCGTCCTCGCCGAGCCCGACATCTACACGAGCCACCACGTCCCGAACCTGCTCGGTCCGATGCCGTACCCGAACCTCGTGCTCAACTTCCACTCCTACTGCCGGTTCCGCAACCCGGTCACCGGCGAGCCGACCGACAACGCCGCCTGCGCCGCCGAGGTTCTCACCACCATGCTGACCCGGGAGCGCGAGCGCCCGCTTCTCTCGACCCCCGAGCAGCGCGGCGGCCCGGCATGGTTCCTGAGCGAGTTCGGCGCCGCCGCCGACGACCCGGCCTTCATCGACCAGGTGACCGGGTACGCCGACCTGCTCGGCCTCGGGTGGACCTATTGGAGCTGGAAGTACTACGACGACCCGACCGGCAGCAGCCAGGAGGCGCTGGCCGCTCCCGACGGACGGCTGGCGCCGGCGGCCGCCATCCTCTCCCGCCCCTATCCCGAGGCGGTCGCCGGCACGCCCGAGTCGGTGCTCTTCGACCCGCCGACCGGCCACTTCGAGATGACCTACGCCGCCGACCGTCGCGCCACCGCCCCGACGGTCATCTTCGTCGGCGGACGCCTCCACTACCGAAGAACCGGCTACTGCGCCACCGTCGACGGCGGCCGGATCGTCTCGGCGCCGGGGGCGGCGCGCCTCGTGGTCACCGACGACCCCCGAGCGGAGACGGTCAGCGTCGGCCTCTCGCCGGGACGCTGCCGGGCGCTCAGATGAGGTGCTGGGACTTGAGCCAGGCCTCGGCGACCGCCGCCGGCTGCTCCTTCTGCTCCGTCACCTCGACGTTGAGCTTCGAGATCGCCGTGGTCGTCAGCCTCGACGACAGCCGGTCGAGGGCCGCCGCCACCGGGCGGGTGTCCACCGACTTGCGGATCACCGGGATGATGTAGTCGGCCGCCTCGAGGTGCTTGTCGTCGGTCAGCGCCACGAAGTGGTTGGTGACCACGTTGCCGTCGCTCGAGAAGAGCTCGACCACCTGCACCTCGCCGTTCTTCAGGGCGGCCACGCTGAGCGGGCCGGCCTCGTCGAGCGACTTGAACCCGGCGAAGTGGAGGCCGTACACCTTCTCGAGCCCCGGCTCGCACCCGGCGTAGGTCGGGCACTCCGGGGGGCCGCCGAGGGTGAGCTTCGAGGCGACCCGCTTGAGGCTCGAAAGGGTCGTCAGGTGGTACTTCCTGGCGGTCGCCGCCGTGACGGCGAACACGTTGGTGTCGAGCGCCTTCGACGGCTCGAGCACCGTGACGCCGTACTTCGACAGCATCGACTTGAGCTGCGGCACGGCCGTCGAGAGGTTGTCGGCCGCCTTCACCGAGCTCCCGTTGTGGAGGAAGTCGAGGAGCGACCCGGCGTAGTCGGCCTCGAGGTCGATCTGTCCATGCTCGAGGGCCGGCACGACGATGGCGCGGGTCCCCGAGGCCGGCTCGACCTTCACCGGGTAGCCGGCGTGGTGGAGGACGTCCCCGTAGAGGTTGGCCACGATCGCCTGCTCCTCGAAGTTGGTCGAGCCGATGACGATCGTCGGCTTGCCGGCCGCCATGGCGGCCACCGGGCCCAAGAGCGTGGCGGACAGTGCCAGCGCTGCCCCGGCCGCCAGCAGTCGTGTGAGGCGCATCGCTGCCCACCTTTCGCTCAGCCGCCGCAGGCCGCGGCCCCGTTGTCCCGGTGCGGCGACCGCGGCACCCCTCGGCGGGGACTCGTCAGCGATCCGAAATGCTCGCCGCCGAAGCGAAATGCTGACCCAAACGATCGCCTTCGGGCAAGGGCGGGCGCCATGCGCCGACGCGACGGCGGCCCGACGAGCCCGCCACGTCCGGATCCGCCCAGCTGACACGGGGCTGCGGCCACCATGCGCCCGCTCGGATCACACGGCGGGCCGGCGCCCGCCGGGCCTGGAACCGACCAGCAGCCCTCGGGTGCTCCGGCGCAGCGGCACCGGCGTGAGCACCCGCTGCAGCGCCCCGAGCCCGAGCGCCACCGCCCCGGCGAGGACGGCCACCAGCACCGCCCCGCAGAAGGCCTCGACGGTGTCGTTGGTGTTGAGCCCCGACAGGACGTAGGTGCCGAGGTCGCTGTAGCTGACGTAGGCGGCCAGGGTCGAGGTGGCCACCACCTCGACCGCCGCCGTCCGTACCCCGGCCATGACGAACGGCACCGCCAGCGGCGCCTCGATACGGGTCAGCACCTGCCGGCCGGTGAGCCCCATCGCCCTGGCCGCCTCCCGCACCTCGGGGTCGACCTCCCGCATCCCGACGTAGGTGTTGGTGAGGATCGGCGGTATCGCCAGGATCAAGAGGGCCAACGACGACGCCAGGAACCCGTTCCAGCGCAGCGAGACGGCCGGCCAGACGGCGAACAGGGTCAGCAGTGCGAGCGTCGGCACCGCCCGGGCGGCGTTGGCGGCGTTCACGCCGATCAGCGCCCCCCGCCCGGAGTGGCCGAGGACGGCCCCGACCCCGCCGCCGAGCACCAGGGCGGCCGCCACCACGGCCGCCGACAGCTCGGCCTGTTGGGCGAACAGCTGCGGGATGCCCTGGCTGCCTCTCCAGTGGGCGCCGGCGGTGAAGAAGTGCCAGATCGCCGACACGAAGCTCACCGGGCACCCCGGGGGCGGCGGTGCCCGGTGGCCCGGCCCCACGGGAGGGCCAGCCGCTCGACGCCGACGAGCAGCAGGTCGGCCACCGCCGCCAGGGCGACCGACAGCACCAGGCCGACGACGATCGGGCTCTCGTAGGCGGTGTTGAAGCCGTAGGTGAACTGCTGGCCGACGCCGCCGAGCCCGATCAACGCGGTGACGGTGACGAGACCGATGACCGTGGCCATCGCCACTCGGAGCCCGGCGAAGACGTACGGGAGCGCCAGCGGCAGCTCGACCCGTACGAGTGAGGCCGACGGCGAGAAGCCCATCGCCCGGGCGGCGTCCCGGGCGTCCTCGGGCACCGCCGCCAGCCCGGCGGCGGTGTTCCACACGAGGATCAGCAACGTGTAGCTCACGAGGGCGATCTCGGCGGTGAGATAGGAGGCCTCGAACCCGGTCAGCGGCCCGAGGAGCACGAACAGGGCGAGCGACGGGATCACGTAGAGGGCGCTCGTCGCGCCGAGGATCGGCGAGCGCACCGCACGGAAGCGCCAGGCGATCACGCCGAGCGGCACCGAGACGACCAGACCGACGCCGACCGCCACCACCGACAGCACGATGTGCTGCGCCAGCTGCGAGCGGATCTCCGGCCAGTTGCTGGCCAGGTACGTCCAGACCGGCTGCCCGGCCGCCACCATCCGACGAAGGCTACCGCCCGCCGACCCGGTCGGCCGCCGGGGCACCGGTCGATAGCGTGGGCCTGAGTGATCGTGCTCGACCAGGTGTCCAAGCACTACGGCGGCAGCCACGTCGCCGTGTCCGGGCTGAGCCTCGAGGTGGGCGACGGGGAGGTGTCGGTGCTCGTCGGCCCCTCGGGCTGCGGCAAGACGACCACCCTGCGGATGATCAACCGCCTGATCGAGCCGAGCGGCGGCCGCATCCTCCTCGACGGGCGCGACGTGCTCGGGATGGACGCCGTCGCGCTGCGCCGCGGCATCGGCTACGTCATCCAGCAGGGCGGCCTGTTCCCACATCGACGGGTGGCCGACAACGTCGCCGTCGTGCCACGGCTGCTCGGCTGGGACAAGGCCCGGGTCGCCGCCCGGGTCGACGAGCTGCTCGAGCTGGTCGGCCTCGACCCCGACCGCTACGGACGCCGCTTCCCCCACGAGCTCTCCGGCGGCGAGCGCCAGCGGGTCGGGGTGGCCCGGGCACTCGGCGGCGACCCGCCGGTACTGCTGATGGACGAGCCCTTCGGCGCCGTCGACCCGGTGACCCGGCTTCGCCTCCAGCAACAGCTGCTCGAGCTCCAGCGGACGCTGCGCAAGACGATCGTCTTCGTCACCCACGACATCGAAGAAGCAGCCAAGCTCGGCGACCGCATCGCCGTGCTCTCGCCCGGCGGCGTGCTCGAGCAGTACGACACGCCGGCCGAGGTGCTCGGGCACCCGGCGACCCCGTTCGTCGGCGAGTTCGTCGGCGACGACCGCGGGGTCCAGCGGCTGGCGGTGACGGCGGTGTCCGCCGACGATCTCTTCCACCCGCCGACGGTGACCCCGAGCACGACGCTCGGTGACGCTCGTCGGATCGCAGCGGAGGTGGCCGAGCGCTGGGCGGTGGTCGTGACACCCGGCGGCACGCTCCTCGGGTGGGTGGCCACCACACCGGCGGCCGTCGCGGCGATCGCCGCCGGCACCGTCGGCAACGTCGGCAACGGCAGCGGCGCCGCCGGTGACCCGGCCAAAGGGGACGGTGCGGTCGCCATGGCGCCCGACGAGGAGCTGGCCGGCGACCACGTGGTCCCCTTCGACGTCGGCGTGCCGATCGGCACCTCGTTGCGCGCCGCCCTCGGTGAGATGCTCCAGCACGACGTCCGCTGGCTCCCGGTGCTCGAGGACGGCCGGTACCTCGGCGTCCTCACCCCCAACCGCCTCCACGCCGCCATGCGGCGCTCGGTCGGCGGCAACCCGGTGGACGCGTGAGGCCGTCCTCGGTACTCGACGCCAGCCACGGCGTCGACCTCCTGCGCTGGCCCGGACTTCGAGGCGCCGTGGACGCGGCGGTGACGACCCGCCAGGGGGGGATCTCGACCGGCCCATACCGCTCGCTCAACCTGGCGCTGCACGTCGGCGACGACCCGGCGGCGGTGCTCGAGAACCGGCGGCGGGCGGCCGTCGCCTTCGGTGCCCGCCTCGGCGACCTCGTGCTCGCCGACCAGGTCCACGGCTCCGGCGTGGCGGTCGTGCCGGCCGGCTGGCGCGGCCGGGGCACCCTCGAGCGCCGCGACGCCGTCCCGGGGGTGGACGCCCTCGTCACTGTGGACGAGGGCGTCGTGCTGAGCATCCTCGTGGCCGACTGCGTCCCGCTCGTCCTCGTCGACCGCGACGCTGGCGTGCTCGGCTGCGTCCACGCCGGCTGGCGCGGGACCGTCGCCCGGGTGGTCGAGCGCTGCGTCGAGGCGATGGTGGGGCTCGGTGCCCGGCCGGCGCACCTGCGGGCCGGCATCGGACCGGCGATCGCCGCCGCCGACTACCCGGTCGGTGCCGAGGTGGCAACCGCCGTCCGCCGATCACTGCCGGAGCTGGCCGACGCCGTGCTGTCGCCGGCCGGCCCCGGCTCCTTCACCCTCGACCTGTGCGGGGCGACCCGCCGCATCCTGGTCGGGTGCGGGCTCGATCCGGCCGGGGTCCACCTGACGGACGAGGCGACCGGCGACCGGCGGTTCTTCAGCGACCGGCGCGCACGGCCGTGCGGCCGGTTCGGGCTGCTGGCACGCCTGGCGCCGTGACCGGTCCCCGCCGACCCGCCCGTAGCATGGGCGCCCGCACCGGCCGCGCAGCCGGACCGGACGAGAGGACTCGATGACCGCCCGCCGGCCAGCCACCGACCGCTTCCGATACGACGGCTTCGACATCGACCGCTCGGTCGGGCGGCTGGACTGCCACTACTCGGTCGGCGGCCGACGCTTCACCGAGCGGTTCCTCCTCGGGCCGGAGGGCGACTGGCGGGCGCCGGCAGTCGATGCGGCGGCCGCCCTCTTGTACCTGCTGGCCGGCGTCTCGTACTACAAGACGAGCGCTCCTTCGGTGGTCGACACCGGCGAGCTCGCCCTCACCGCCGGCGAGCGGCGCGCCCTCGCCACCTTCCTCGTGGACGGGCTCGGCGAGTTCGCCCACCGCAACCATCTCGACCTCTCGGCCCTGGAGGTCACCGGCCCGACGCTCGGCCGCCGGCACCCCGCCGGCTTCGACCCGGTCGGCGACCGACCACTCGTCCCCTTCGGCGGTGGGATCGACTCGATCGTCACCGCCGAAACGGTGCGCCGCCGCCACCCCGACACCTCCCTCTTCGTCGTCAGCCGGCCCGGCGACCGCTTCGAGGCGATCGAGCGGCCGGCCGCCGTCAGCGGCCTGCCGGTGGTGCGCGCCGAACGCCAGCTCGACCCTCAGGTGCTCGCCTCGAGCGAGCTCGGCCTGCTCAACGGGCACGTACCGGTGACCGCCGTGATCTCCGGCGTGGCGCTGCTGGCGGCGGTGGTCGGCGGCCACCGGGCGGTCGTCATGTCGAACGAGCGCTCGGCGTCGGCGGCCACGCTGGTCGCCTCGGGGCGGGCGGTCAACCACCAGTGGTCGAAAGGTGCGCCGTTCGAAGCCGGCCTCCGCCGGGCCGTCGCCGACTCGATCGGGACGGGCCTCGAGTACTTCTCGCTCCTCCGCCCCTACTCGGAGCTCTGGGTGGCCCGCCGGTTCGCCGACCTCGAGCAGTACCTCCCGGTGTTCCGCAGCTGCAACCGCGCCTTCACCCAGGACCCGGCGCGCCGGCTCGACCACTGGTGCGGCCGGTGCGACAAGTGCTGCTTCGTCGACCTCGTCCTGGCGCCGTTCGTGCCCGCAGCGCGGCTTCGCTCGGTGTTCGGCGGCGCCGAGCCGCTCGACGATCCGTCGCTGGCCGACCGCTTCCGGGCGCTGCTCGACGTCGGGGGCGCCCAGAAGCCCTTCGAGTGCGTCGGTGACACCGACGAGTGCCGGACGGCGCTCGCCCTCGCCCGCCGGCGGCCCGACCGGCGGGGCAACGTGCTGCTCGACCAGTTGGCGGCCGAGCTCGCCGTGGCGACCGGGAGACCCGGGGCCGACGAGGCCGAGGTCGAGGCGCTGCTGCGGCCCGCCGGCGTCGACTGGATCCCCGACGGCGATGCGCCCGAAGATCAGCTGGTCTGACCTGGCCGGCGCCCGGGTCGGCGTCTGGGGTCTCGGCGTCGAGGGGGCCGCCAACCTGCGACGCCTCCAGCAGCTCGGGGTCGACGACCCGGTGCTCGTCGACGACCGTCCCCCCGACGGCCGGGCGGGAGGGCCGGCGGTACTGGCGACCGGCGGCGGGGGCCTGGCGGCGCTTCTCAACTGCGAGGTGGTCGTCAAGACGCCGGGGATCAGCCGCTACCGGCCGGAGGTGGCGACCCTCGAGGCCCACGGCGTCGCCGTGGTCGGGGGCCTCGGTCTGTGGATGGAGGAGGCGCCGCTCGAGCGGGTGGCCCTCGTCACCGGGACGAAGGGGAAGAGCACCACGACCGCCCTCGCCAGCCATCTGGCCACCGGCCTCGGGCACCGGTGCCTCGCTGCCGGCAACATCGGCCGGCCGCCCTGGGATCCCGACGTCGACGACGGCCCGCACGACTACTACATCGTCGAGGCGTCGAGCTACCAGGCGACCGATCTGGCGTCGTCGCCGCCGGTCGTCGTCGTCACCTCGCTCGACCCCGACCACCTCGACTGGCACGGCGACACCGCCACCTACTACCGGGACAAGCTCTCGGCCTGCACCCAGCCCGGCGCCGACCTGACCGTGGCCGACGGCGACAGCCCGGCGTTGCGGGCCCACGCCGACCTGCTCGGGCCGCGCGTGCGATGGGTGAGCGCCCGGGACCACTCGCTCGACGGCGGCTGGACCGCCCGGCTCGGCCTCCTCGGCGCCCACAACCACCGCAACGCCCTGCTCGCCCGGGCATGCCTGCTCGGCCTCGGCGTCCCCGGTGCCGACGACCCGGCGGCCCTGGTGCAGGCGGCCGAGCACTTCGGCGCCCTCGAGAGCCGGCTCCAGCCGATCGGCTCGGTCGGCGGCGTCCGCTTCGTCGACGACGGCCTGGCGACCAACGTCCTGCCGACCGTCGCCGCCCTCGACGCCATGGGCGACGACCGGGTGGCGCTGCTCGCCGGCGGCTACGACCGCGGGATCGACTACGCCCCGCTCGGCCGGGCCGTCCGCCGCCGGGCGGCCCCGACCCTGGTGGCGACGCTCCCCGACAGCGGTCCGCGGATCCGCCGCGCCCTGCTCGATGCCGGCGTGCCGGGGGGCTCGGTGCTCGACTGCCCCGACCTCGCCTCGGCAGTCGCCGCCGGCTTCGCCTGGGCCGCACCCGACGGCGTCGTGCTGCTCTCGCCGGCCGCCCCCAGCTTCGGCCGCTACCGCAGCTACCGCGACCGGGCAGCCGACTTCGCCGCCGCGATGGAGGCCTGCCGGGGTGGCGGCCCGGGGGCCGACGTCAGTCGGCCGGAGGCAGCAGCACCGAAGGATTGAGGATGCCGGCCGGGTCGAGCGCCGACTTGACGGCCCGGAAGACGGCGATCTCCTCCGGGCTCCGGTTCAGGTGCAGCCACCGCCGCTTGGCGGTGCCGATGCCGTGCTCGGCGCTGATGCTCCCACCCATGGTGGCCACCAGCTCGAAGACCGCACCGTCCACCCGGTCGTCGGCGGGATCGAGCCCGGTCACGTTGACGTGGACGTTGCCGTCGGCGACGTGCCCGAAGAGCCACACGGCGGCGGCCGGGACCACGCCGGTCACCACCGCCGGCACCCGCTCGACGAAGTCGGCCAACCGACCGGCCGGCAGCGTGACATCGAGCTTGTGCGGCGGTCCGAGCGTGTTCACCGCCTCGGTGTGGGCCTCGCGGTACCGCCAGAGCGCGGCCTGCCGGGCCGGCTCGGTGGCCACCGCGACCTCACCCACCTCCCCCAGGCCGGCCACGGCGGCGCCGAGCTCGCCGGTGGGGTCGTCGGCCGACGCCGCCTCGACCAGCAGGTAGGCGACGTGCCGCCGGTCGAAGGGGCGCGGCGACCCGGTGACCCGGCAGACGAGCTCGAGACCGTCGCCGGTGAAGAGCTCGGCCGCCTCGAGTGACGGGACCCTCCGACGCAGCTCGGCGCACGCCTCGACGACGGCGCCGACGGTGGCGAACCCGAGCAGGGCCACCACCCGGCGGGGAGCCGGCGGCACCAGGCGGAGGCGGGCGGCGGTGACCACGCCGAGCGTCCCCTCACTCCCGCACAAAAGGCCCGGCAGGTCGTAGCCGGTGTTGTCCTTCCACAGGCCGCCGAGGTGCGAGACGACCCGTCCGTCGCCGAGCACCGCCTCGACGCCGAGCAGCTGGGCGCGGGTGTTCCCGTGGCGCAGCACGCGGACGCCGCCGGCGTTGGTGGCCACCGTCCCGCCGACGGTGGCGCTGCCGCGGCTGGCGAGGTCGACGCCGTAGCGCCAACCCCCCTCGGCCGCCCGCCGCCCGAGCCGCTCGATCGTCACCCCGGCGCCGGCCGTCACCTGGCCAGCCACCGTCTCGACCGACCCGAGCCGGTCGAGACGGACGAGGCTGACCAGGACCTCGCCACCGAGCGGGACACCGCCGCCGACAAGACCGGTGTTGCCACCCTGGAGGGTGACCGCCACGCCGGCCTCGGCACAGTGACGCACCACCCCGGCCACCTCGTCGGTGCTCTCCGGGCGGACGACCGCCGGAGTGGACCCACGGAAACGACCGCTCCAGTCGATCTCGTAACCCGCCGTGCGCTCGGGGTCGACCAGCACGTGCGCCCGGCCGACCACCTCCTCGAGCGCCCGCCGCAGCCCGGGGTCGAGCGACCGGCGTCGACCGGTGTCCTCCGGTCGTGGCGACATCACCCCCGGATCATCCCACCGGCCCCACCTGACGCCGACCTGACGCTCTGGGCAGCCTGGAGGCGGCCTGCCGCCGCGACGCGGCACTATGGGGGCCCACGACCGCGCCGTCAGCGCACCGAGCCGCGCCCTGAGCGCACGAGGAGGAGCCGGAGTGGAGCACTTACTCTCGACGTGGGGGTACCTGGCGCTGTTCGCCGCCACCGCCATCTCGTCGCTCGGCATCCCGATCGGTTCGGAGCTGGCGATGGGCTACGCCGGGGCGCTGGCCAGCGGCCAGCTGATCGCCGGTAGCCAGCACCACCATCTCACGCTCGGGGCAGTGATCCTCGTGGCCGTCGGCGGCGAGCTCGTCGGCTCGCTCGTCGGCTACGCCATCGGGATCTTCGGCGGCCGGCCGCTGGTCGACCGGCTCGGCAAGTACGTGCTCCTCACCCACCGCGACCTCGACCGGGCCGAGCGGTGGTTCGCCCGCCGCGGTGACCCGTTCGTGCTCTTCGGGCGGCTGATCCCCCTGCTCCGGTCGTTCGTGTCGGTGGCCGCCGGCCTCGGCGAGATGGCGATCATCCGCTTCCTGATCTACACCATCCTCGGTTCGGCCATCTTCTGCGCCACCTTGATCAGCATCGGCTACGCCCTCGGGTCCAGCTGGCACCACGTCGTGAAGGACTTCAGCTACGCCGGCTACGTCGCCGCCGTGCTGGCGGTGGTGGTGGTGGCCGCCGCCATCTACCACCGAGTCCGCACGCTGCGGGCCGAGCGGGAGGAGCGCCCGCAGGCGTTGCACGCACGCCGGTCCCGCCCCTGAACCGCCCTGCCGGCCAGCCGGGCGATGCCGCACCCGGCTCGCTCGACGGACCGTCCCTCGCCGACCGGGTCCAGGCGGCGACCGGGTTCAGTTGGTGGCCAGGCCGACGATCGGGGCGTCCAACGACTTCCCGCCCATCGAGCCGTAGAACAGGGCGTCGCCGTAGGTGAAGATCCCGCCGTCGGAGGCAACCAGCCAGTAGCCGCCGCCGTCGGAGGTCGAGGAGATGCCGACGACCGGGGCGGTCAACGGCTGACCGCCCCTCGATCCGTAGAAGGTGGCGGCACCGAAGGCGAAGATCCCGCCGTCGGAGGCGACCTGCCAGTAGCCACTGCCGAAGGCCGTGCTCGACATCCCGACCACCGGGGCGTTGAGCGGCTTGCCGCCCATCGAGCCGTAGAACGGGGCCTCGCCGAAGCTGAACACGCCGCCGTCCTTGGCCACCTCGGAGTAGCCGAGGCCGCCCGGCGTCACCGCCAACCCGACCACCGGGGCGGCGAGTGCCTTGCCGCCCATCGAGCCGTAGAAGGCGGCGTCGCCGAAGGCGAAGATCCCGCCGTCGGAGGCCACCTCCCAGTAGCCCTGGCCGTCGGCCGTCGGGGCCATCCCCACGATCGGGGCGTTGAGCGGCTTTCCGCCCATCGAGCCGAAGAACCCGGCGTCGCCGAAGGCGAAGATCCCGCCGTCGGAGGCCACCTCCCAGTACCCCTTGCCGTCGGGCGTCGCTGCGACGGCGACCACCGGGGCGTTGAGCGGCTTTCCGCCCATCGAGCCGTAGAAGCTGGCGCTCCCGAACGAGAAGATCCCTCCGTCCTTGGCAGCCTCCCAGTAGCCGGTCGCCGTCGGCACCACTGCCGCCACGGCGAACACCGTGCCCGTCAGCTGCCCGATCGTCGGGCTCGAGGTGGTCTCGTTCAGCGTGGCGTTCAGGCAGGGGGGGCTGCCCGATGGGCCTGTCACCGGGGTCACCGGTGCCCAACCGCTGCCGTTCCACCACATGAGCTTGCTGCCGGAGTTCAGGTTGCAGTCGTCGATGGTGAGGCTCGAGAAGTAGCTCCCTGACGCCACCGACACGTCGAAGTACTCGCCGGTCGGCGGGAAGGTCGGTCCGGCCACCGGGTCCGACCCGTACTGGGCGACCGTCAGGGCGCCTGAGCCGGTGGCGCTCGCCGTCACCCCACCGGCGGTGGCGCTCGCCGTGCCGTTGCCGGTGCCCGAGCTGCCGCTGGCCGAGCCGGTGCTGGCGCTCGGCGCCGCCGGTGCCGAGGGGATCGGCACGTTCGCCGTCACCACCGCCGCCGGGCTGTCGAAGCCGGTCAGCGCCGTCCCGGCGGTGTTCGTGGAGGTGGCGATCGGGGTGAGCGTGTTGTCGCCCTGGTTGGCGACGTACACCGTCGAGCCGTCCGGGCTGACGGCGATGCCGTCGGGGCTCTTGCCGACATCGATCGCCGTGCCGGCGGTGTTGGTGGCCACGGTCACCGGGCTGACCGTGTCGTCGGAGAGGTTGGCGACGTACGCCGTGAGGCCATCAGGGGTGAAGGCGACGGCGTCGGGGCCGTTGCCTACCGTGAAAGGAGTGCCGGCCGAGGCGTACGGGCTGCTCGACGACAAGGCGACCGGCGTCACGGTGTTCTTGTAGTTGCCCAGATAACCCTCATTGGTCACGTAGGCGGTGGTGCCGTTCGGTGCGACCGCGATGGCCACCGGGTTGGACGCCCCAGCGGTCCCGTTCAAAGAGACGCCGGTCTGGGGCGTGCCGCTCGTGAGGACGATCGGTATGAGGATGTCGTCGTAGCTGTCGACGACATAGGCCGCTGTGCTCGTGACGGCGATGCCGCTCAGCACGAAGTTCTTGCCCGACGTCACCGCGCCCGACAGCGAGATCGTCGAGGCGACGGTGAAGCTGGGCAGGCTGATCTTCACGACGGTGTCGTTGCTGGCGACCACGACGTAGGCGGCCGAGCCATCAGGGGCGACGGCGATCGACACCGGGTCGGCGCCCACCGACACCGAGGCACCGGGCGTGTCGGTCTGGAGGTTGATGGCGGTGACGCTGCCGTTGCCCTGGTCGACGACGTAGCCCGTCGAGCCGTCGGGCGAGACCGCCATGGCCACCGGGAAGCTGCCGGCGTTCATCGCGGTGCCCGGCGTGCCGGTCGACTGCGGCACCGGGGTCACCGACCCAGGGGCGCCGGAGACGGCGCCGAGCGAGCTGACGACGAAGGCGACCGGGACCGCCTGGGTGGCGGCGCCCGCCGGGGTGGCGGCCACCACTGCCGCCCCGAGCGCTCCGAGCACGGTCGCCACACCGACCAGGAGCGTCGTGCCGACCGCCAACCGGCGCCGCCCGCCGGCGAGGGCCAGCAGGCCCCGGCTGGAGCGCCGCGCCGAACTGGGCCGATCGATAGTCCGAATCATTCCGCCTCCCACCACTTGGCTCCGACCATCCAACCCTAGGCCGAATCGGCACTCCACTGCTGACGGCGTTCCTGGTGGTTGACGCTGCCGGACCGGCGCCGGCCAGCCCCGGAGGTCAGTCCAGGGCCGGTGCGACGGCGTCGGCGAAGGTCGCCGGTGCCTCGAGCATCGGGTAGTGGCCGACACCGCCGAGCACCCGGACCACCGCGTCGGGCCGGGCTGCCCGGAGACGGTCGACCATGGCCACGACGGCGATCGGGTCCTCGGCCCCCCACACCACGCTGAGCGGCGACGGGTGTACTTCGATCGCCCCGGTGAAGCGCCCCTCCTCGCGCCGGCGCTCCTCGATGTAGCGGATGGTCCGGGGCAGCGCCCGATGGCCATCGCGATGAGCGACCAGCTCCGCCACCGCCCTCACCTCGCCGGGGTCGGCCCGCTCGGGCTCGGCGAAGGTGGCGACGACACCGGCGGCCACCGACCCGCCGTCGAGCGGGACGTCGTCGGCGAGCCACCGGTCTGGCAGCCCGAGGAGGAACCGCTGGCCGGCGCTGAGCTGCGCCATGGCGATGTAGATGCTGCCGTTGGTGAGGACCCGGCGGGTGACCTCGACCTCCCACGTTCCCTCGGCCTGGCGGGCCAGCAGCTCCCCGCCGACGGTGTCGCCCATGTCGTGGGTGAGGAGGGCCAGCTCGGCCACCTCCGCCTCGGCGACGAAGGCCGTGACGATGTCCGCCTGCTCACGCAGCGTGTACGGGCGGTCCGGCTTCTCTGACATCCCGTAGCCGAGCAGGTCGAGCAGCAGCACCCGGCGGCCGTCACGAAGGTCGTCGGCCACCAGGTGGAAGTCGAAGGAGCTGGTCGGGAAGCCGTGCAGCACCAGCAGCGGCTCGTGGCGCTCGTCGCCGAGCGCCGGGAGGTCGACGGTGAAGATCTCCCAGCCGCAGAGTCGCCGCCACCGACCGAAAGACTCCCAGGCAGCGACAGCGGCCGATGCCCACGCCACGTCGGCGCAGCCTAGAACCCCGGCGGCGTCGGTGTCGGCGCTCCCGGCGTCACCGGGGACCGGCCGGGGCGTCGGAAGGTCTCACCCTGAACCTGAGGATCACCCAGTGGGCGGGACGGCACCGACGACGTCGCCGACGGTGACCCCGAGGCCGGGCAGCGAGCCGACGAAGGGGGCGTCGCCGAAGGCGAAGATCCCGCCGTCGGAGCCGATCAGCCAGTAGCCCTGGGCGTCGGCGGTCGGGACGAGGCCGACGACGGGGTGGGCGGGGACCAGGCCGGAGCCCGTGAGCGAACCGAAGTACCCGGCGTCGCCGAAGCAGTACACGCTGCCGTTACGGGTCACGATCCAGTAGCCGCCACCGTCACCGGTGGCGGCGATCGCCGACACCGGTGACGGCGAACCCGACACCGACCCGTCCGAGCCGGCGGCGCCGAAGGCGTAGACGGTGCCGTCGGCCGCCACCACCCAGTAGCCGCCGCCCGACGGCGTGGCGGCGATGCCGACGACGTCGTCGACGCGCACGCCGCTGCCCGGGAGCGAGCCCAGGAACGGCGCGTCGCCGAACGCGAAGACGCCGCCGTCCGCCCCCACGAGGAAGTAGCCGCCGCCACCGGGCGAGGAGACCATGCCGACGATGTCGGACACGGCGGTGCCGAGACCGGGCAGCGAGCCGTAGAAACCGCTCGACCTTCCCTGCGGGAAGACGAAAACGCCGCCGTCGGAGCCGACCAGGTCGTAGCCGGAGGCCGACGCCGGAGGCGGCGGCGACGCCCCGGTGAGCGCGTAGGTGAACTGGCCGGCGCTCGAGGCGGCGCTCGTCCCGGCGGCGGTGGTGACCCGCACGTCGACTGTGCCCCCGGCATGCGGCGGCGAGACTGCGGTGAGCGAGCCGTCGCCATCCACCGTGAAGCTCGAGGCGGTCACGTCCCCGAAGACGACCGCCACCGCGCCGGAGAGGTATTGGCCGGCGATCGTCACCGTCGTCCCGCCGCCGGGTGGCCCGACCGGCGGCGAGACCGACGTCACGACCGGCAGCGTGACCACCGCCGGGCCCGTCGCGCCAGCCGATGCCGGGGTGGCGGCGAAGAGAGCCGACAGCACCGCCAGGCACACCGGGCCGCCGAGGCGCGCCGCCACCGTCACTGAACGGCGCCATCGAGGGAAACGGGGCATCCGACGTCCTTCCGCCTTCGATCGGGCCGCCATCCGACCGGGGCAATCTACCCGGCCGCCGGTCGGTCGGGAAGAGCGGATCGACCGGGCGGCGCGCCCGGGACGCTCAGGTGCGCTCGAAGGGAACGTCCCGGTCGACCTGGGGCTCCTTCGGGAGGCCGAGGACCCGCTCGCCGAGGATGTTCATCTGTATCTGCTCCGATCCGCCCTGGATGCCGTGGCAGGGAACCGTCATGATCGTCATCGCGACGTCGCCGGCGTCGGGTGCCTCCGGTCCCGTCAACGTCGCCGCCGGGCCGGCGATCGCCGCGGCGAGGTCACGCACCTCGCGCAGGACGCGCACCGCGCCGAGGTAGTTGACCGACCGCTCGGCCCCTGGCTCGCCGCCGGCCGCCGAGACCGCCGAGGCACGAAGCCCGTTCAGGCGCAAGGCCTCCGAGGCGGCATGGACGGCGGCGATCCGCTGGCGGACCAACGGGTCCCGGGGCCGGCCGTGGCGCCGTGCGAGCTCGACGATGTCGGCGGGGGTGCTCACCGGCGGGGTGTTCGCGCCGCCCATCTCGGTCGTGCCCGCCGCCTCCCCGAGGATCTCTGCGACCCTCCGCCCGAGGTTGCCGGCCTTTCGCCCTGCCTCGACGGTGACGAGATCTCCGTCGCCACCGCCGGCGAAGTTCGCCCGCTCGTTGCTCAGCGTCGCCAGCGCCGCACGCCAGCCGTCGCCGGGACTCCCCACCATGGCGTCGGCGCCGACCCTGGCGTCGGTGAAGAACGTCTCGTTGAACTCCGTTCGATGGTTCATCTGGCGGATCGGACGGATCTCGACGCCCGGCTGGTCGACGTCGATCACGAAGAACGACATGCCCCGGTGCTTCGCCACGCTCGGGTCGGTCCGGGCCAACAGGATCCCCCGGTCGGCGAGCAGGGTCCCCGAGTTCCAGACCTTCTGGCCGTTGACCACCCACTCGTCGCCGTCGCGCACCGCTCGGCACTTCACGCCGGCCAGGTCGGAGCCGGCGTCGGGCTCGCTGAAGAACTGGCACCAGTGTTCCTCGCCGCGGGCCAGTGCCGGCAGCCACCGGCGCCGCTGCTCGTCCGACCCGTAGGCCAGGATCACCGGGGCAGCCATGAGCGGCCCGGCGCCGCTCGGGGGTCCGAGCACGCCGGCCCGGACCATCTCCTCCCGTACGGCGGCCACGCCGCGCTCGTCGAGCGAGCGGCCGGACCATTCGCTCGGCCAGCCAGCCATCCCCCAGCCGCTGTCGGCCAGTCGGGCCCACCACTCCCCGACGGTGATCGTCGGGTCCCAGGCGTCCTCGAGCCAGCGCCGCACCTCTGCCCGGACCGTCTCGGTGTCCACCGCGCTGCCCCTCCCCCACTCTCTCCACCCGCGGTGGGTCCCGCCCGGTCGTCCACGGCCGGTCCTGGAGCCTGGGAGGAGATTCGAACTCCTGACCTGCGCATTACGAGTGCGCTGCTCTACCGGCTGAGCTACCCAGGCGTGAAGGCCAAGTCTGCCAGACGACACCGCCCCGGTCGCCAGCCGGCAGCCGTCGTGGTCCCACTCAGTCACCCAGCGCGCCCAGGCGCACCAGCAGCGCCTCGAGCAGGAGCAGCTCGTTCGGATTGTGCTCGAGCGATGCCGTCACGGCGGTGAGCAGGTCAACCGCCTGCTCGTCGGCACGTGCCTCCTCCGCCGGCCGTGCCGTCGAGGAGGTGGCGACCCGGCCGGCCAGACGGTCCCGGTAGGCGCGGGCGAGCACCCCCAGCCCGATACGCAGCTCGTCGGTCCGCCACCGGCGTTCCTCCCGGTGCTGGCGCTCGGTCAGCTCCCGCCGGCCCGGCAGGCCGCGCTCGCCGAGCGTCTCGGCCTCCTCGGTCAGTCGCTCGATCTCCGCCGCCTGGGCCGCCCGCAGCGGTTCGAGCCCGGTGTCGATGGCCGCCAACAGCGCCCGCGCCCGGTCGGCCGCCGTGGCCCCACGTCCGTCGAGGGCGCCGGGCACCGAGCGCCAGAGCGCCAGGCGCTCGGCGAACCCCGGGTCGTCGGCGAGCAGCCGGGCGCGGTCGACGTCGCCTGCGGCGCCCTCGGCGATGGCCCCCGCCAACGCCGCCGGCGTCCCTCGCCCGAGGAGCCACTGCTCGACCGCCGTCCGCGGCACCGGCGGGAAGGTCACCGTCACGCAGCGGCTGGCGACCGTGGCGAGCTCGGGGGGGAGGTCGTCGGCCAGCAACACGAACACCGTGGACTTTGGCGGCTCCTCGACCGTCTTGAGGAGCGCCGGCGCCGACCGCAGGGCCAGGTGGACGTCGGTGACGACGATCACCTGGCGCTCGGTTTCGAGCGGTCGCCGTTGGGCCAGCCCGATCAACGCCCGCGCCTGGTCGACGCCGAGGGCGGCCCCGGTGCGCTCCACCATCACCAGATCGGGGTGGGTGCCGGCCATCACCCGGCGGCAGACCGTGCAGTCGCCGCACCCCCCGTTCGGGCAGAGGAGGGCGGCAGCGAAGCCGACGGCCGCCGGTCGGCTTCCCGAACCGGCCGGGCCGCTCAGCAGGTAGGCGTGGACTGGCCGCCGGGCGGCCACCCGCAGGGCCGCCACCGCAGCCGGCTGCCCGACCACCGCCTCGAAGAGAACCGGCGACGGGAGGTCGACGGAGCGAACCGGCGAGCTCGCCGTCACGACGGCGCCGGCGACCCGAGGCGGGTGCGGACGAGGGCCTCGACCTCGACCGCCAACGTCGCCACCGGCAGCGTCCCGTCGACCACCACCCAGTGCGCCTCGTCGGCCCGGGCCATGGCGACGAAGCCGTGCCGGACGCGGTCGTGGAAGTCGGCGTCGAGCCCCTCGAGCCGGTCACGTGCGGCGGCGCCGAGCCGCTGGCGAGCGACCTCTAGCGGGACGTCGACCAGCACCGTCAGGTCGGGCTCGAGCCCGGCCGCCGCCCAACTCACGACTTGGCGGAGCGGCTCGGCGGGCAGGCCGCGCCCCCAGCCCTGGTAGGCGAGCGTCGACCCGCTGAACCGGTCGGTCACCACCCAGCGCCCCGATTGGAGGGCGGGGAGCACCACCTCGTCGACGTGCTGGGCGCGGTCGGCCGCCATGAGGAGCACCTCGGCCCTCGGCACCGGCGACGGTCGTCGGGGGTCGAGCAGGAGGTGGCGCAGCGCACCGCCCAGTTCGGTGGCACCCGGCTCGAAGGTGAGGACCGCCCCGAGCGAGCCGGCAAGGAGCTGGGCCTGGGTGGTCTTGCCGGACCCGTCGACACCTTCGAAGGCAACGAGGCAGCCCCGCGAGATCGCCGTCACCCTTCCGGCTCGTCGACCCTCTGGGCGGGGGCTCCGTCGGCCGGCGGCGCCTTCTTGGCCGGCGCCTTGCGGGCGGTCGCCTTCTTGGCCGGCGGCGCCTTCTTGGCCGGCGCCTTCTTGGCCGGCACCTTCTTGGCCGGCACCTTCTTGGCCGGCGCCTTGCGGGCCGGCGCCTTGCGGGCCGGCGCCTTGCGGGCACCACGCCGGCCGCTGCTCGGGGCAGTGGCACGCCGTTCGGCCAGCAACTCGGACGCCCGCTCGATGGTCAACGACTCGGCGTCGTCGCCCTTGCGCAACGAGGCGTTGACCGTCCCGTCGGTGACGTAAGGACCGAACCGGCCTTCTCGCAGCACGACCGGCAAACCGGTGTCGGGGTCGGGGCCGAGCTCGCGCAGCGGCCCGGCGGCGGCCCGGCCTCGCCGGGTCTTCGGCTGGGCGAACAGCGCTTTGGCCTCGTCGAGGGTGACGGTGAGCAGCTGCTCCTCGCTGGTGAGGCTGCGGGTGTCGCTGCCGCGCTTGAGATACGGCCCGAACTTGCCGTTGTGGGCCACCACGGTCTCGCCGGTGTCGGGGTCGGTCCCGACCTCGCGCGGGATCGTGAGCAGCTGCAGCGCCTGCTCGAGGGTCAGCGACGCCGGCGACAGCGAGGCGAAGAGCGAGGCAGTGTGCGGCTTGGGCTGGCCGTCGACGACGTCGCCGAGCTGGACGTAGGGTCCGAATCGCCCGGCCCGGACGTAGACGGGTCGTCCGGTCACGGGGTCGTCGCCGAGCAGGCGCTCGTTGGCCGGAGCAGCCAACAGCTCCTCGGCCCGGGCGACCGTCAGCTCGTCGGGCGCCAGGTCGTCGGGGATCGATGCCCGATCCTCCCCGCGCTGGAGGTAGGGCCCGTACCGGCCGACCCGGACGACCATCTCCCGCCCATCACGATCCTGGCCGATCGGGATCGAGTTGATCTCCCGGGCGTCGATCTCGCCGAGGTGGTGGGCGACGGCCTCTTTGAGCCCGAGGTGCGACGCCAACTCGCCGGCGTCGGTGCCGGCGGCCCTACGGTGGGCGCCGTTGCCGTCGGCCCCGTTGCCGGTGCGCCCGGCGCCCTTCGCCCCGGCGTCGTCGGCCCCGAAGTAGAAGCGGGTGAGCCATGGCAGCACCTCTTCGCGCCCGCTGGCGATCTCGTCGAGGTCGTCTTCCATCGATGCCGTGAACCCGTAATCGACCAGCTCGCCGAAGTAGCGCTCGAGCAGCCCGACCACCGAGAAGGCGGTGAACGTCGGGACGAGGGCGGAGCCCTTCTTCCAGACGTAGCCGCGGTCGAGGATGGTGCTGATGACGCTGGCGTAGGTCGACGGACGGCCGACGCCGAGCTCCTCCATCGCCTTGACGAGCGACGCCTCGGTGTAGCGGGGCGGCGGCTGGGTGCTGTGGGCCCCGGGCTCGAAGCCGACCGCGGTGACCCCGTCGCCCTCGTGCAGCGGTGGAAGGACGACCTCCCGGTCGGCCAGCTCGGCCTCGGGGTCGTCCTCGCCCTCGACGTAGGCCCGGAGGAAGCCGGGGAAGCTGATGACCCGCCCGCTGGCCGAGAACTCGGCCTCGGCACCGCCGAGCCCGGCACCGGCGCCGGCGGCCACCGTGGCGACCAGGCGGACCTGGGCGCTCGTGCCGGTGGCGTCGGCCATCTGCGAGGCCACGGTGCGCTTCCAGATCAGGTCGTAGAGGCGGAGCTCGTCGCCACGCAGGCTGGCCGACGCCTGCTCGGGGGTGCGGAAGGTCTCGCCCGCCGGGCGGATCGCCTCGTGGGCCTCCTGGGCGTTCTTCACCTTCCGCTCGTAGCGCCGCGGCGCCGGCGGGACGTACTCGGGGCCGTAGAGGGCGTCGGCCTGGGCACGGGCGGCGGACAGCGCCTCGTCCGAGAGCGTCGTCGAGTCGGTCCGCATGTAGGTGATCCACCCCTGCTCGTAGAGGCGCTGGGCGACCTGCATGGCTCGCTGGGCGCTGAAGCGGAGCTTGCGCCCGGCCTCCTGCTGGAGCGTGGAAGTCATGAACGGGGCCGACGGCGAGCGCCGGAACGGCCGTTCGGTGACCGAGCGGACGGTGAACGGACGACCCTCGAGGCCGTCGCAGATCGCCCGCGCCTCCTCCTCGGCGAGCACCCGGGTGGTGCCGGCCGAGGTGTGCCGGCCGTCGGCGTCGAAGTCGCGCCCGGTGGCGAGGTCGGTGCCGGCCAACGCCACCAAGGTGGCGCCGAAGCTCCCGCTGGAAAGCACCCGGGGGTGGCGGGCGCCGTCGGAAGCCGCCCCGGCGGCCGAACGGTCGGCGGACGGTGCGACGAAGGTACCCTCGACGCCCCACCAGGTGGCCGCCCGGAAACGCATCCGGGCGCGCTCGCGCTCGACCACCATCCTGGTGGCGACGCTCTGCACCCGACCGGCCGACAGCCGGGGCATCACCTTCTTCCACAGGACCGGCGACACCTCGTAGCCGTAGAGGCGGTCGAGGATCCGGCGGGCCTCCTGGGCGTCGACCAGCCGGCGGTCGAGCTCGCGCCACTCCTCGACGGCCCGGCGGATGGCCGCCGGGGTGATCTCGTGGAAGACCATCCGCTTCACCGGGACGCGGGGCGAGAGCACCTCGAAGAGGTGCCAGGCGATCGACTCGCCCTCGCGGTCCTCGTCGGTGGCGAGGTAGAGCTCGTCGGCGTCCTTCAAGAGCCGCTTGAGGTTGGCCACCACCGATTTCTTCTCCGGCGAGACGACGTAGAGCGGCTTGAAGCCGTTGTCGACGTCGACCCCCAGCCGCGCCCAGCCCTCGCCCCGGTAGGCGGCCGGGACCTCGTCGGCCCCGCGGGGCAGGTCCCGGATGTGGCCGATCGACGACTCGACGACGAAGTCGGGCCCGAGCATGCCGGCGATCGTGCGCGCCTTGGCCGGCGACTCGACGATCACGAGCGCCTTACCCATGGCGGGGTCCGCGACGGGGGTGCCGCCTGCTTCTGACGTTGCGGGTCACGTCGCCAGGCTCATGGTCGGTCGGCAGAGGTGTCAAGAGCGGGGCGGCGACCCGGGCGGGGCGGCTCAGTCGGCCGGCACGCCGGCGACCGCCGCCGGGGCGACGTCGGCGCTCACCGGGACGGCGGGCAGGTCGCCGCCCGCCACTCCCTCGGTCCTGCGCTTCGAAAAGGCGATCGCCGCCAACAGGACCACCAGCGCCACCCCGGCGATGCCGTAGCGGGCGTCGTTGTGGCGCAGGGTGATCACCGCCGGCAGGACGAGCAGCGAGACGAGGTTCATGACCTTGATGAGCGGGTTGAGCGCCGGGCCGGCGGTGTCCTTGAACGGGTCGCCGACGGTGTCGCCGATCACCGCCGCCTTGTGGGGTTCCGAGCCCTTGCCACCCTCGTGGCCGTCCTCGATGTACTTCTTGGCGTTGTCCCACGCCCCTCCCGAGTTCGACAGCGTGTTGGCCATCAGCTGCCCGGTCAAGATGGCGGCGGCCAGGAAGGCGCCGAGCGCCGCGTAGTTGATCCCGAATCCGACGATGACCGGCGCCAGGATGGCCAGCAGGGCCGGGGTGGCCAGCTCCCGCTGGGCCGCGGCGGTGCAGATCGAGATCACCCGCCCGTACTCGGGCTTCTCGGTGTAGTCCATGATCCCGGGGTGCTCCCGGAACTGGCGGCGGACCTCCTGGACCACCGTGCCAGCCGAGCGGCCGACGGCCCGGATGGCCAGCGAGGAGAACAAGAAGGCCACCGAACCGCCGATCAGAAGGCCGATGAAGGTGGTCGGATTGGCAACGTTGATCTGGGTCGCCACCAGGTGGAAGAGCTTGGTCCCGCTCGCCCGCAGACCGAGCTGCGAGCCGATCGTCTCGATGAACGAGGCGAACAGCGCCACCGCCGCGATGACCGCCGACCCGATGGCCACCCCCTTGGTGATCGCCTTGGTGGTGTTCCCGACGGCGTCGAGGCTCACCATGATCCGTTCGGCCTCGCCGGTGAACTCACCCGACATCTCGGCCACCCCGGCGGCGTTGTCGGACACCGGGCCGAAGCTGTCCTCCGAGACGATCATCCCGGTGGTCGACAGCAACCCGATGCCGATGAGGGCCACCAGGTAGAACGAGAGCTCGATGTTCCCGCCGCCGAGCCCCACCGCCACGGCGATGGCGATGGCGATGGCGATGATCGCCCAGACCGAGGACTCGAGGCCGATCGAGATGCCCGACAGCACGGTGGTCGCCGGCCCGGTGCGGGCCGACTCGGCGATCTCCTTGACCGGCCCACGTTCGGTCGACGTGAACTGCTCGGTGATCTGGCTGGCCACCAGGGCCAGCACCACGCCGGTCAGCACCGCCCAGAACACCTTCAGGTCGTGGACGTAGTACTGGGCCACGAAGAAGGCCCCGATCACCGTCAGGAGGGCCGACAGCCAGAAACCCCGGTTGATCGGGGCCATGGCGTTGCGGTCGTTGTTGCGCGCCCGCACCACGTAGACGCCGATCACCGAGGCGAAGATCCCGATCGCCGCCACGGCGAGGGGGAACAGGACCGCGGGGGTCGGGTCGTGGTGGATCGTCCTGAAGGCGGCGTAGCCGAGGATCAGCGACGAGATGATCGTGATCTCGTAGGACTCGAAGAGGTCGGCCGCCATCCCGGCGCAGTCGCCGACGTTGTCGCCGACGTTGTCGGCGATGGTGGCGGCGTTCCGGGGGTCGTCCTCGGGGATCCCGGCCTCCACCTTGCCCACCAGGTCGGCACCGACGTCGGCCGCCTTGGTGAAGATGCCGCCGCCAACCCGCATGAAGAGGGCCAGCAAGGAGGCCCCGAAGGCGAAGCCGATGAGGACGGCGGTGGCCGAGTTCTGGAAGATGAAGACGATGGCCGTGGCCCCGAGCAGGCCGAGCCCCACGCAGAGCATGCCGGTGACGGCGCCGGTGCGGAAGGCCACCTGGAGGGCGCCGGCCATCTTGCCACCGCGGGCGGCCGCCGCCGTCCGGACGTTGCCCCTGACGGCGATGCTCATGCCGATGAAGCCGGTGAGCCCGGAGAAAGCGGCGCCGAACAGGAAGCAGATGACCCGGTAGATGCCCGCTTCGCCGAAGCTGAGGGCTATCGAGCCGTCGGGGCGGACCACCTTGGTGGCGGTGAAGAAGATGAGGATCGCCAGGGGGACGACGATCAGGAGGATGGTGCGGAACTGGCGCTTCAAGAAGGCCTCGGCGCCTTCCTGGATCGCCCGAGCGATGTCGCGCATCTTGGCGGTTCCCTGATCGGCTGCGAGGACGCCTCTCATGAGGACCAGCCCGGTGGCGATGCCGACCAGGCCGGCGACCAGGGCGACCACGAGCCAGGCGCGATCCGCTCCGTGGAGCACGAACGCCTGATAGCCCCCTTCTGCGGCGAGGGAGTGGATCATCCGTGGAGTTCCCTTTCTAGTGCTACCTGTTCCGTTGCCTCACCGGCCCGCCCTGCCCCGGTGGGACCGGCTTGCCGGCCCGCTCCAGCGGACGACTGCGGGCGCGCACGGATGGCGGGTCGCCGCGACAGGCCGTGCGGACGATAGCGACTCGGCGTGGCCGGGGGCAAGGAAGCGGGACGAACGGGTGGCGGCCGGACGGCCGTTCAGCCGGGGGTCGCGCCGGCCCGGTCACCCTCGGGGCCCGAGACGAGCTCGTAGTCGGGGTTGAGGATGGCCAGCCGCCGGCTCCACGAGCCGACCATCCCCTCGGCCACCAGGCGCGCCCCAGGCTCGATCCCGGGGATCCTCGGCCGCCCCTGGAAGACGAGCAGGATCGAGGCGCTCCCGTCGGTCAGCACGCACTCGAGGTTGGAGGTCCCGGCACGGGGCTGGACGCGCACCGACTTGACGCGGCCGGCCACCCGGACCCGCTCGCGCCAGTGGGCGTCGGTGATCGGCACCGTGCCCGAAGCCCGCTCGGCCAACGCCCGGTCGGCGGCGGTCGTCGGCGCCTCGCGCTCCTTGGACCGGCCCCGCTCGGGCCGGCTGCCGGCCCCCTCACCCCGGGTGCTCTCCTGCCGCCTCTCGGCGCCCCCCGAAGGCTCGTGGCCGGCCTGCTCGCTTTCACTGGCGGCCGGCGCCGGCTGCTCGGACAGCAGCCGCTCGACCACGTCGTCGTGCCGGACCTTGCCGCGGAGCCGCCGGCCGGCGACGTCGAAGGGGACGATCGTGGCGCTCACGTGAGGGACGGTGCTGATCACCGCCGCGATCTTGTCGGCGGTGCGGTCGTGGAGGAACCGTTGCCAGCCGCTGCGGAAACTGCGGCGTGGCAGCAGCACCGTGCACTCGGTGTCGCCGTCGGCGACCGCGTCGGCCACCAGCTCGAGCGACGCCCGAAGGATGCGGCGGTCGGGGCACTCGACGACGTCGAGCGGCAACCGTGAGAGGCCGAGCCGGCTCCACTCCTGCTCGAGCTTCTTGGTCTCCATCGAGTCGACGGCGAGGTGCACCGCCCTGATGTCGTCCGGCGTCAGCGTTCGGGCGTACTGGATCGCCCGTGCCGTCGCGAGGTCGAGCCGGTCGACCATGATCACCACCACGTGGCGCCGCAGGATCGGCGTCTCGGTGACCCGAGGTGCCCCGACCTCGAGGAGCCGCTCCTCGGTGACGTACTGGCGGTGGAGCCGGAGCAGGCCCCAGTACATGAGCGGACCGACGACCACCACGAGCCAGGCCCCCTGGGTGAACTTGGCGACGGCGAAGATCAGCACGACGCTGAGCGAGAGGACCGCCGAGAAACCGTTGAGCACCATGCCGCGCCGCCAGTGGCCTTCCCGCTGCCGCAGGTGGTGCTTGACCAGGCCGGCACCGGCCATCGTGAAGCCGGTGAAGACGCCGATGGCGTAGAGCGCCACCAGGCCGTCGACGCTGGCCCGGAACGCCACGATCAGGGCGAGGGCGACGACGCCGAGCGCCAGGATGCCGGTCGAGAAGGCCAGGCGGTGGCCCCGCCTGGTGAGCTGCCGCGGCAGGAACGAGTCGCCGGCCACGAAGCTCGCCAAGTACGGGAACCCGTTGAAGCTCGTGTTGCCGCCGGTGTAGAGGATCAGCAGCGTGGCGAACTGCACGACGTAGAAGAGGCCCTCGCCGGCCCCGTGCCGGCCGAAGACGGCGTGGACCACCTGGGAGACCACGGTGGGCGACCCGGCGGCGTACGGCACGGCGTGGGTCCAGCGGGCGAGCAGGGTGACGCCCAGCACCAAGAACGCGAGCACCGAGCTCATCGCGACGAGGGTGCGGCGGGCGTTGCGCGCCTCGGGCCGGCGGAAGCTGGCGACCCCGTTGGAGATCGCCTCGAGCCCGGTGAGCGACGAGCCGCCGTTGGCGAAGGACCGCAGCACCGTGATGAAGGCCACGCCCTCGAGCAGGCCGGAGCCACCGTGGCCGAACCTGCCACCGACGAGCTCGTGGACCGGCGGGATCGGCAGCGCGTGCAGGTGGCCGATCCCCGCCTTCAGGTAGCCGACGACGATCACCGCCCCCAGAGCGGCGATGTAGAAGTAGGTCGGGAAGGCGAAGTAGCGGCCGGCCTCGCGGATGCCGCGGAGGTTGCCGTAGATGAGCACCAGCACGACGCCGACGGTGATCAGCACCGTCGGCGTCGTGCTGCGCAGCGACGGGACGGCGCTCGTCAGCGCGGCCGTGCCGGCCGAGGTCTGGACGGCGACGGTCACCGTGTAGTCGATGAGCAGCGCCACTGCCGCCACCTGGGCCACCTTCGGGCCGAAGTTGTCGCGGGCCACCACATAGGACCCGCCGGCCTTGGTGTAGAAGCCGATCACGTCGAGGTACGAGAGGGTGACGAAGAAGAGGACGCCGAGGATGGCGAAGGTGATCGGCACCACCAGGGTGAAGGCGGCGAGCCCGACGTAGGGGACGAGCTGGGTCAGCATCTCCTCGGTGCCGTAGGCCGAGGACGAGATGCAGTCCGGGGCGAGCACGCCGAGGGCGATCGGGTTCCCCAACCGCTCCGAACCGAGCTGCTCGGTGACGAGCGGCGGACCGAGCAGCTTGTTCTTCAGCCGGTAGCGGAACGACTCGGGGAACTCGGCCGCCACATCGGCCGAGGCGAGCGGCCTCGGGCGCAACGGCAGCTCGGTCGCCGTCGGGCGCCGGCCCCCACGGGCCGGGTGCAGTTCGGTTGCCGCTCGGTCCGACCCGCCCACCGGCGCCGACGCCGGGGTGCCGCCGGCGCCCGCCGGCGTGGCGCGTTCTTCGCTGGCGTCCCCTTCGTCCATCGGCGACAGCGTAGAGCCCGCCCCTGCAGCGCCCGAGTGGCGACCTTTACAGCCACATCCGCACCGTGTTGCACTGTGCGGATGCACGTCATCGTCGTCGGCTGCGGCCGCGTCGGCTCCGGCCTGGCCGTGTCGCTGACCGCCGAGGGCCACGAGGTGGCCATCATCGACCGGTCCTCACAGGCGTTCCGCCGCCTTCCCGACCGGTGGCCCGGCACCCGGGTGGTCGGCTCCGGCTTCGACCGCGACGACCTCGAGCGGGCCGGGGCCATCGGCGCCGACGCGCTGGCGTCGGTGACCAACGGCGACAACACCAACATCCTGACCGTGCGGATCGCCCGTGAGACGTACATGATCCCCCACGTCGTCGCCCGGATCTACGACCCGCGACGGGCCGAGATCTACCAGCGCCTCGGGATCCCGACGGTGGCCACCGTGACCTGGACGATCGACCAGGTGCGGCGGCGGCTCCTCCAAGACGCCGGGATCAGCGAATGGTCCGACGCCTCGGGGCAGCTGACGCTCACCGAGTGGCCGCTGCCCGAGGGCTGGGCCGGCCGCCGCCTGGCCGAGGTCGAGGTACCGGGGAAGGTGTCCCTGGTCGCCGTCACCCGCGCCGGCGTCCCCCGGCTCGACGCCACCGAGCTCGTCGGCCAGGAGGGCGACGTGCTCCAGCTGGCGGTGATGAGCGGGGCCATCGCCGTCCTCGAGCAGCTCCTCCACGGACGGCCGGGCGCCGGCGGCGGGCGCGGCGAACCGCCCTTTGCCAACGGGCAGCCGTCGACCACCCGGAGCCAGCGTTGAACGGTCGGGCGCCGCTGGACGCGAGGGCGGCACCGTGAAGGTGGCGATCGCCGGCGGCGGCAGCGTCGGCACCGCCATCGCCCGCGACCTCCGGGCCGCCGGCCACGACGTGCTGGTGATCGAGAAGGACGCCGACCTGGTCGAACGGCGGCGGGTGGAGCTCGACGTCACCTGGGTGGCCGCCGACGCCTGCGAGGTCTCGTCGCTCCACGGCGCCGGGCTGGCCACGGCCGACGTGGTCGTGGCGGCCACCGGCGACGACGAGGACAACCTCGTCGTCTCGCTGCTCGCCAAACAGGAGTTCGCCGTGCCGCGGGTGATTGCCCGGGTCAACAACTCGAAGAACCAGTGGCTGTTCAACGAGGGCTGGGGCGTCGACGTCTCGGTCTCCACCCCGCAGCTGATCACCGCCCTGGTCGAGGAGGCGGTGTCCGTCGGCTCGCTCGTCCGCCTCCTCCAGTTCGAGGGCGGGTCGGCCCACCTCGTCGAGGTGACGCTGGCCGAGGACTCGCCGGCCGCCGGCACCGCCATCGCCGACCTCGGCGTGCCCCGTGAGGCCACGGTGGTGGCCGTCGTGCGCGACGCCCGGCTCGTCGTCCCGCGGGGGGACACCGTCCTCCAAACCGGTGACGAGGTGCTCGTGCTCGTCACCGCCGACGCCGAGGACGCCGCTCAGGCGCTGTTCATCGGCGCCTGATTCCCGCCGGTATGCCCGGAAGGTCGATCCGGCGGCCCTAGCATTGGGTGCGTGAAGGCGGCGTTCTTCGACCTCGACAAGACCGTCATCGCCAAGGCCTCGATCGCCGCCTTCGGTCGCCCGTTGCGCCGCGGCGGGCTGATCAACCGGCGAGTCCTGCTCCGGGCGGCCATCTCGCAGTTGCTCTTCCTCCAATTCGGGGCCGACGAGGAACGGCTCGCCAGGATCCGCCAGTCGATGCTCGCCCTCACCAAGGGCTGGGAGCGCGACCGCGTCCGCGAGATCGTCCGCGAGACCCTCCTCGAGACGATCGAGCCGCTGATCTACAAGGAGGCGCTCGAGCTGATGGAGGCCCACTGGCGGGCCGGCGACCGCGTCTACCTCGTCTCGGCCTCCCCCGAGGAGATCGTGCTGCCCCTTGCCGAGCTGCTCGGCGCCGACGGCGCCGTCTGCTCGCGCGGCGAGGTCGACGACGACGGCCGCTACACCGGCCGGATGGCCTTCTACGCCTACGGTGCCGCCAAAGCCGAGGCGATGGCGGCACTGGCCGAGCGTCACCACCTCGACCTGGCGGGCTCGAGCGCCTACTCCGACTCCGCCACCGACCTGCCGATGCTCGAGGCCGTCGGCCACCCGGTCGCCGTCAACCCCGACCGCCCGCTGGCCAAGATCGCCCGTGAGCGCCAGTGGGAGGTGCGCCAGTTCACCAAGCCGGTCCGACTGCGCGACCGGGTGACGGTGCGCACGCCGGTGCTCACCAGCATCGGGCTGGCCGTCGGGGCCGTCGTCCTGCTGTGGCGTGGCCGCCGCGCCCGGCTGGCGGCGCTCCCGGCCGATCGGGTCGCCGGCTCACGGCCCCGGCGGGCCCCGGCCCGCACGCCGGCCTGAGGGTGACCGCCCTCGACCCCCTGGCCTGACGGCCACTCCCGGTCGGGCGCAGCCCGACCGGGCGGTCGGGGCTCAGGCGCTCCGGAGGCGCTTGGCGGCGACGAAGCCGAGGGTCAGGAGGACGGCGAGGAGGAGCAGCTTCTTCATGCCGTCGATGCTAGCCAAGGCGGCGACGGCCGTGACGCCTCCGACGACGCCGGTGTTCAGACCGTCAGCAGGTCGCGGGCGCCGGTGTCCGACGACGGATGCCGGAGCTTCGACATCGCCCTGGCCTCGATCTGGCGGATCCGCTCCCGGGTCAGGTTGAAGTGCTCACCCACCTCCTCGAGGGTCCGCGGCTCGCCACGGTCGAGGCCGAAGCGCAGCCGGAGGATCTCCCGCTCACGCTCGTCGAGCGGCGAGAGCAGCCGTCCGATCTCCTCGGGAAGGAGCGACACCGCCGCCACCTCGAACGGTGACTCGGCCGAGCGGTCCTCGACGACGTCGCCGAGCTCGGCGTCGCCGTCCTCACGCAACGGCTCGGAGAGCGACAGCGGCTCGGCGCGGAAGCGGAGCGCCTCCACGAGCTTGTCCTCGGGCATCTCGACCTCGACCCCGAGCTCGGCCAGGGTGGCCGGACGGCCGAGCTTGAGCTCGAGGCGCGCCTGAGCCTTCTGCACCCGGGCGAGCGTGTCCCCGGCGTGGACCGGCAGCCGGATCGTCCGGCCGGTGTTGGCGATGCCCCGGGTGATCGCCTGGCGGATCCACCACGTGGCGTAGGTCGAGAACTTGAAGCCCTTGCGCCAGTCGAACTTCTCGACGGCGTGCATGAGGCCGAGGTTGCCCTCCTGGATCAGGTCGAGGAGCGGCAGACCGGACGCCTGGTACTTCTTGGCGATCGAGACGACCAGCCGGAGGTTGGACTGCACGAACGTCTGCTGGGCCTGCTCGCCGCCGAGCACCGCCCGGCGCAGCTCCCGGCGTTTGGCCGCACTGAGCCCCTTCGGGGCCTTGGCCAGCTCGGCTTCGGCATCTCGCCCCGCCTCGATCGCCTGGGCGAGGCGCACCTCGTCGTCCTTGGTGAGCAGCGGGTACTGCCCTATGTCGGTCAGATAGAGCCGGACGAGGTCCTCGTCGTCTCGTTCGATCCGTTCCTTCGCCAAGACCAGCAGACCTTCCGTGTGCGATCGTGCGCCAGGGCTGGCCTATGCGCGCTCTGACATCCGCACCTGCCTGGCGCCGGCGCGCAAGCGGTGTATCGACATTCTAAGGGGCGCGTCAAGTGATCAGGCCGGGCGATCGGCCGCTGCGCTGACCGACGGTGCCCGTTCGAGGGACGGCGGCACCGGCCACGCCACCAGGCCGGACCCGATACCCGCGGTGACCAGGATATCTTCCAATCGCTGCTGCGCCGAGGCGACGGAGACGGCCACCGCCGGGCGGTCGGCCAGCAGCGCTTGGAGCAGTGCTTCCCCGGCCTGCCACTCGTCGAGCTCGTCACGGACGGTGAGGCGGAGGGCGCGGATCGTCGGACCGTCGGCCACCGGGGCGGCCAGCGACAGGTGACGCCGGTAGCCGACGAGCAACCGCGGCAGCACGACCCTGAACAAGCCGGCCAGTCGGGCAGCCCACGCGCCGTCGGGGTCGGGGCCGAGGTCGGGGTCGTCGGGGGTGCCGGCTCCGATGGCGACCCCGGCGTCGGCGGTCGGAGCGGGGTCGGCGGCGTCGAACAGTCGGACCAACGTCGGTGTCGGGCAGGTGAGGGCGTCGTGGTCGGCGCCATCGAGGACGGGGAGACGGTCGCCCCACAGCTCGGCGTGCCAGGCGTGCTCCAGGCTCGCCGAGTCGAGCAGCACCCGGGCGGCCGGCGAGGGGACCCTCGCCGCCCACGAACCGGTCAGCTCGAAGAGGCGGCCCTCGATCCAGCGGTACCGGCCGGCGACGGCGGCCGCCTCGTCGAGGGTCAGCGCCGGGCGGTCGGTGCCGGCGGGCACCACCGGCGGCTCAACGGTCATCGGGCGTCCGGCCTCCGTGTCGGGCCGCTCCACCCGTCGCCCGACCGCCCGGCGGGGGGCCCCGGGCGGCCGGC
>Ga0080006_1162358_pt1 | contig 50138 bp, 46 predicted proteins | sample RS3BMetagenome_FD_69209 | JGI IMG/M metagenome (GOLD analysis project Ga0080006, IMG submission 69209) | Ferric oxide microbial mat and aquatic microbial communities from Rainbow Spring, Yellowstone National Park, USA - RS3B (SPADES... ... | reverse complement strand
TGGGAGGTTTCGATGGCGCTCGATCGGATCTCCGTCCGTACGCGCATCCACGCCGGATTCGGTGTTCTCGTCGCACTTGGGCTGGGTGTCGCCGTCTTCGGCGTGTGGCAGTTCATAGTGGTGAGGTCCGACATCGGCAGCATGGCGGCCGTTTCGAGGAACATGGAGCGCACCCTGCAGACGGCACGCCTGCTGGAAACGGTCCGCCGGGCGGAGGTCCGCTACCGGCTGGATTCCGATCCGGCCTCGCTGCACGCCCGCGACGATGCCGAACAGGAAGCCCGCGCGCTGCTTCTCGAGGCGTCGTTTGCCCCGGGCGCAAGCCCCGTGCACCAGGTGTTCGACAGGGTGCAGGCGGCACTCAAGGTCCATGACGGATCGCTCCGCCGCTACCTGCAGGCTGCACGGACCAGCAACGACGCGCGCGCGGCCCTGTTCACCATCGGTGACGATCTGACGGCCGCCACCAAGCGACTGGTGCAGGCAGCACGCGCCTCGCACGACCAGGCCGCGATCGATCTCGCCTCGAGCCTGGAGCGCGCGACCCTCCTGACGCGCATCGCCAACTGGCGCTTCAGCGCGACGCACGATCCGAAGGGTCCGGCGACGTTCAAAACCGCCGCCGCCGCCGCGCAGGACGCGTTGTCCAAGGTGGAGCAGAGCCCGGCGGCGGTGCTCAAGCCCTTCGTTGGTCCTGTGCAGGCGGCGCTGGACGGCTACAAGAGCAACTTCACCGATTTCGCCGGCAACATGCTCGACAGCCTGAACATTTACGGCAACGAGATGCAGCCGCAGATCGTGGCGATGCAGGCCGATCTCGCCGGTGCGGAAGCCTCGCTCAGGGCGGCCTTCGCGGCAAACAGCAGCCGGACCGAGGCCCTGGCCCGGCGCGCGTCGCTGCTGCAGGAACTGCTCGCCGGGGCGGCACTTGTTCTCGGCGTCGCACTGGCGGCGCTGATCGGGCGCAGCATCGTGCGTCCGATCACGGCAATGACGGGTGCGATGACCGCGCTGGCGGCCGGCGACAGGACGACCGACATCCCCGCACGCTCCAACCGCGACGAGATCGGCGGCATGGCGCGCGCGGTGGCTGTGTTCAAGGCCAACATGATCAAGGCCGAAGAACTCGCCGCCGAGCAGCAGTCCGAGCGTGCGGCAAAAGAGGAACGGGCAGCACGTCTCGCCGCCCTGATCCGCGGGTTCGAGATGCAGGTGAGCGGCATGGTCGGGCAGGTCGCCTCGGCGGCGACCGAGCTCGAGGCGACCGCGCAGTCGATGACGACGATCGCGGGCCAGACCAACAGCCAGGCGGGCATGGTGGTGACCGCGGCGGAGGAGGCGAGTGCCGGCGTGCAGACGGTCGCCGCTTCGGCCGAGGAACTTGCCTCCTCGGTCAAGGAGATCAGCCGTCAGGTCGGGCAGTCAGCACAGATGGCGGGCAGGGCCGTGGAGGACGCACGCCGGACGGACGGCGTCGTGCGCAGGCTGGCGGAAGGGGCCCAGAAGATCGGCGACGTCGTGGAACTCATCACCTCGATCGCGGCACAGACCAATCTCCTGGCGTTGAACGCAACTATCGAGGCGGCGCGGGCCGGCGAGGCCGGCAAGGGATTCGCGGTGGTGGCGTCCGAGGTGAAGGGGCTGGCCAGCCAGACGACGCGGGCGACGGAGGAGGTCGCCCAGCAGATCAACCAGATCCAGTCCGCGACACGCGAGGCGGTGGAGGCGATCCGCGGCATCGCCGCCACCATCGAGGAGGTGAGCAGCATCGCCATCACCATAGCCTCCGCCGTGGAGGAGCAGGGCGCGGCAACGGCGGAGATCGCGCGCAGCGTGCAGCAGACGGCGGCGAGCACGCATGAGGTCACCACGAACATCACCGGGGTGAGCCAGGGTGCGGGCAGCACGGGTGTCGCCGCCGGGCAGGTGCTCGGGGCGGCAGCTGAGCTGTCGCGCCAGGCGGAGCGTCTCACCCACGAGGTGAACAGCTTCGTGAGCGGGGTGCGGGCGGCCTAGCAGGAGCGGCGCGACAGGCGCGGCGCGCCTAAAGCAACGTCACAGTGGGCGGCCGCGCGGCATGGCGGGCGGATGAGCCTGGCGCCTGGCGCCTGGCGGCTCAGTGGGCGAGGACCAGCGTGTTGACGTCGTCCTCCACGTAGTAGAAGCCGTCGCCCTGCGGGCGCACGGCGAGGCCGAACAGGTCGCCGCTGCCCGGAGGTTGCTGGGCGCGGTCGACGTCGATCCACTGAGCCGCGATCTGTCTTTTTGCTTCCGGATCGATCTCGACGACCTGGCCATTGAGCGCGTTGGTGACGAGCAGGTTGCCGTTCGGCGCGGTGGCCAGCGCGAGCGGGCGCTCGAGGAGTCCGCTGCGGGTGATCTCGGTGCCGGTGCCGGCGCTGGTGGTGCGGGTGAGGGCGTCGGGGATGCGCACGATGCGGTTGCCGAGCGCGTCGGAGACGTAGATCGCGCCTCCGGCGCCGAGGGCGATTCCGGTCGGGCCCACGATGAACACGCCGCGGTCGGGCGCCTCGCCGAAGCCGTCGGCGACGACGGTGATGTTCTGCAGTTTCGGCCTGGCGTCGCGGGGAATGGCGAGGTCGACGCGCAGCACGGTGGCGCGCCGGACCGGTGCCGCGTCGCCCTGCGCCGGCGGGGCGCCGACGCCGAAGCCGGTGTTGCTGACGAACAGGGTGGCGCTGTCGCCACGGTCGATCGCCGCCATGTTGCCCCAGGGACCATCGATCCTGGGGTCGGTCCACACATCGGCGAGCCTGCCGTCGGCATCGAACACCAGCAGGCAGCCGGCGCCCTTGGTTGCGGTGGTGCCGTCGCGGCTGGGCAGGCTGCCGGCGACGACCCAGCCGCCGGCGAGAATCGTCATCGCCGTGGTCAGGCCGACGCCGCCTGGGCAGCCGGGGAGATGTTGCGGCACCGAGGCGAAAAGGCGGAGCGATCCCGTTGCCGGATCGATCTCGACCAGCGTGGTGCCCAGCCCCTGCAGGTTGCCGGCATTGTTGAAGTTGCTGACCAGGACATGGTTCTTGACCAGGCGGCCGCGCGTGACCGGCGAGACGACGACCGCATAGGGGTTCTGGTCGCCGTTGGCCGGCACGGTCGAGGCGAGCGTCGTGTGGTGCTTGAGGCCGGCGAGGAACGATCGGTTGCCGGCGGCGCGGCCGGATGTGGCCAGGAGGCCGGCCAGCAGGACACCGACAAGGGCGGTGCGGATCGCGCGCCGGGAGAGGCGTGTCATCGTGATCTCCGGATCGGTCAGAAGACGATGCCGGTGCGCACGCCGAGCACGAACTCGTTGGCGATACGCGTGTCGGGCTCGTCAGGGTTGGCGATCCCGGCGCCGGGCATGAAGATGTATTGCAGGTCGGGCTGGATCAGCAGCCAGCCGGTCGCCTGGTACTGGTAGGTGAGTTCCAGGTAGCTTTCCGCCGAGCGCAGCGGCGCGTAGCTGCCCGGGTCGAGGCGCTGCACGTCACGGTCGTAATCGAGCGCGTAGCGGCCGATCCTGGTGAGGCCGCCGGCGAAGCCCAACGTGTCGTTGTCGCGCCCGGGCAGCGGGGCCTTCAGCACGAGGCCCAGATTGGCCGAGAAATCGACCAGGTTGCGATCGCCGGGCGCGCCCATCAGGCGGGCGAACAGGTTGAGCGCACGGGGTCCGGCCGGATCAGGGCGCCAGATCATCTGGTCGGCGACGCCGTAGACCGAGACATCATGGCGCAGCAGGCGGCTGCGGCCGCTGCTCAGCGGGGAGGCGAGCGGCAGGCCCTGGTCGTCGCTGCGCTGGTCGGGGAAGCTCGCGGTGTCGAACCAGGCGCCGAGCTTGTAGAGGCTGGGCAACGCCGCCGGCGCCGAAGGGGTGTTGGGGTTGGTGGTGGTGTCGCCCAGCGCGGGCGCGCCCGGTGCGAAATCGATCTCGGCGATGAACAGGGCGGCGGTGTCGAGGTTGAAGCGGGCGCCCGATGCGTCGGCGGTCTGTGGATCGTCGTTGAACCGACCGCCGGCCGGGTTGTCGTCATAGACGCCGGCCAGGGCCGTCCAGGGGCCGGCGGTGCCGCGCAGGCGGATGCCGGGCGAGGCGAGCGGGTAGGCCGGGCCGCCCGCGTAGAGATCGTAGGAGGGCAGGGCAGGCCAGCCGAACATCGTGTTGGCGAACACGCTGAGGTTGGCGCTGGTTATGTATTCCTGGTCGAGGCTCTGCTGGCCAAGCTTCAGGTCGACCGCGCCGTCGGCGAATTGCTGGTCGTACCAGAGCTCCCACAGCCGGGTGGCGCGGTCGGCCTCGATGCCGCTGATCGTGTCGAAATTGTCGAGATTGTCCGCACTCAGGCTGCGACCGTGGATCTGCAAGGCACTCGCATTGATCGTGCCGCCCGGCAGGCCGATGGCGCGGCCGAGATCGATGCCGACACTCATCTCGGTCAGGCCGTCATAGGCCGCACCCTGATGCATGCCGCCGGTGGCGTTGCCGAACAGCTCGCTGATCTCGGACAGGCCGAGCGACACGCCATACTGGCCAAGCCAGGGGCGCAGGCCCCAGATCGGGCCAAGCAGGTTGGTGGAATCCGTCTGCGCCCGCGCGACGCTGGGCAGGCAGAGCGGGGCGGTCGCGAGGCCCGCGGCCAGCAGGCGCGTGACACCGCTCACGCGGCACGCTGACCCGGGCGGATGTTGAGAACAATTATCATTCGCGATTGGTGCGGCAGGGAGAGGCTGCTGTCAACCCGGCCGCAGCGGCGGGTTCCGTGGCCGGCGTGACGCGCGGCGGCTGGGCGGTCTTCGGGCAAGCCGGTACGATCGCAGGCTCGGCGGCTGGAGCGTTGAGGGATGACGCTGGCGGGGTGGGTGGATCGCGGCGACCGGGTGCTCGCCGGCTCCATCTTCGGGACCGATGATCCGGGCAGCGTGCGCCGGATGATCCTGGGCTGGGCGACGGGCCAGGGGATCGCCGGCGCGCGCGTCGACGCGGTCGCGTTCAGCGTCGGCGCGGCGGTGACCCTGAGGCTGCCCGACGGCTCGAGGCTGTTCGTCAAGGTCTGGCCGCAGAGCACGGATGTCCGCGGGCTTGCCGCGCAGATGCGCGTGCAGCAGGGCATGGCCACGTCCGGCTTTCCGGCGCCGCGTGTCCTGACCGGGCTCTCGGCGCTCGAACCAGGGCGGCCCTCGGGCTGGGCGGTGGCGATGACGCATGACCGGTCCGGGCGGGTGCCGGACGCGAGACGACCGGCCGTGCGCCGGATGATGGCGGCGGGCCTAGCCGGCTTCGTGGCCCAGGCCGAGGCCTGGCGCGGCCAGCCGGATCTGCCGGGACGCGAACTGCCGCTGGGGGACGCGGTCTGGCCCAGGCCGCACAACGCGCTGTTCGATTTCGCGGCGACCGCGCGGGGTGCGGGGTGGATCGACCGGGCGGGTGCGGTCGCACTCGCGGCGATACGCGCGGCGGCAAGCCGGCTGGTCGTCGGCCATCACGACTGGAGTGCCAAGAACATGAGGATCGGCGAGCACCGGCTCGCGGTGCTCTATGACTGGGACGCCGTGTTCCTCGATCGCGAAACGTCGGTCGTGGGCTCCGCCGCGGCGCATTTCCCGATCACCGGCGCGGTGGATGCGCCGGAGCCGGGCAGGGCGGAGATCGTGGCCTTCGTGCGCGAGTACGAGCAGGCCCGCTTCAATGCCTTCTCGCGTGCGGAACTGGCCGGGATCGGCGCGGCGGCGAGCTATTCACTGGCCTGGGAGGCGCGCTGCGAGCACGCGATCGATCCTGGGCGCCTGAACTGGACCGGCTCGGCGCGGGAGAGCCTGCTTGCCCATGGGCCGATCCGGCTTCTGTCGGGCCCAGGTGCGGAGACAGCCTGAGGTGGCGTCCAGGCCTCCGATCAAGTGCTACCAGAACCTGCGCCGCCCGCGCCTTCGCCGTCCGCCGGCTCCCGGACGGAGCCGGAGGCGACGAGGTGCAGACTGGCGAGGGCCAGCACGCCCGCGTAGGCGACCATCACCCACAAGGCAGCCAGCCCCATATGGCCGAGGCACAGGGCGCCGGCGACGGCACCGGCGGTGAGCGAGACCCACAGGCCGATGTCGCGTCCCAGCTTCTGGCTGGGCCGCCCGGCGAGCCGGGCAGCCAGGCCCTGGCCGATGCGGACCAGGGTGCCGGTCTGGTAGGTCAGGCCGAAGCTCACCCGCCGGTCGGACTCGAAGACGGTGTTCTCCGCACCCATCGCCAGCACCATGGCGGCCATCGCCTCCGTGCGCTCGCCCGCAGCTGCGAGCAGGGCACCGATGGCGAGCAGGGCGGTGACCAGGCTCAGCACGCCTGCCATGCGGCTGCGCGGCCAGCGATGGCCGAAGGCCGAGCCGGCGGCGACCCCGATCACGAACAGGCAGACGATCACCAGGCCGGTGATCGCGGCGCGCCAGCGGTCCTGGGCGAGGTCGACGCTGAGCCGCGTCGAGTTGCCGGTCATGAAGGAGATGAAGAAGCCCTTGAGGCTGATGAAGCCGATCGCATCCGTGTAGCCGGCGAGCGCCGCGAGACACAGGCCGAGCCGTTCCAGCTCGGTGGTGGCGAGGCGTGCCGGCATGGTGTCAGGACTGCTTGAGCTCGATCAGGCTGCGCCGGATCGCCCGGCCGCGCTCGATGCGGTCGACGATGAAGCTCTCGTCGCCCCAGCGTATGGCGCGCGCCATGGCCTGGGCGTCCTCGGTGAAGCGGGCCAGCATCTCGAGCAGCGCGTCGCGGTTGCTGAGGAAGATGTCGCGCCACATGACCGGGTCGGAGGCGGCGATGCGGGTGAAGTCGCGGAAGCCCGAGGCGGCGAATTCCAGCACCTCCTGGCGCGTCTCGTCGGCGAGGTCGTCGGCGGTGCCGCAGATGGTGAAGGCGAGGAGGTGGGGCAGGTGGCTGACGATGGCCAGCACGCGATCGTGGTGGGCTGCGTCCATCGTGCGCGTGCGCGCCCCGCAGCCATGCCAGAACCGCTCGATGCGCTCGATGGCCAGCGGGTCGGTACCTTCGGGTGGGGTGAGCAGGCACCAGCGACCCTCGAACAGGGTCGAGAACCCGGCATCGGGACCGGAGAACTCGGTGCCGGCGAGCGGGTGGCCGGGGACCAGGGGAATGTCGGGGCGCAGGATCGGCAGGACCTCGCGCAGCACGGTCTGCTTGGTCGAGCCGACGTCGGACAGGATGGCGCCTTGTGCCAGGTGGGGCATGATCTCGCCGGCGACCGCACCCAGGGCGCCCACCGGGGTGCACAGGATCACCGCCTCGGCGCCGGCCACCGAAGCGGCCAGGTCGTCGGCCACCAGGTCGGCGAGGCCCAGCTCGCGGGCGCGCAGGCGGACCTCGGCGGACGCGTCGAAGGCCACCAGCTCGCGGGCCAGGATCGGGCCGGCCGGGGAGCGGTCGGCCATGACCCGGCGGGCGAGGGAGCTGCCGATCAGGCCGAGCCCGATGATCGCGAGCCTTTCAAACACTGCCTGCGACATGCCCGACCCCGCTTGAGCGTCGGCTGGCTCTATGCGTCAGGAGAGGAGCGGGTCAAGGGGAGAGCGGGCGGGTTGCCAGGAGGGCGTAGGCGGGGCGCAGGGGAGCGCGCGGCGCGGAGGCGGCGCAGCTCGAGCGCCTGCCAGGCGAGCAGCATCGGCGCGCCGATCGCAAGGTCCCGGCCGCGGCGGATCAGCGACAGGCCGAGCGAGATCTGCGGGTCGATGCCGAACAGGCTGCCGAGCGAGACATAGGCCGCCTCCTGCACGCCGAGACCGGCGGGAACCAGGAAGGACACCGACAGGGCGCCGCTGGCCACCGCCTCGATGGTCAGCGCCGCGAGCGGGCCGGGATGGGCGCCGAGCAGGCGGTAGGCGAGCCAGACCCAGAGCCCGCTCGCCAGCCAGCCGGCGAAATGCAGCAGGCAGCCGCCGGCGACGCGCCAGGGGCGGGCATAGAAACGTTGCAGGCTCGCCTGCAGCGCGTCGAGCCCGTCCTGGGCGGGGAGCAGCCGCGTGCCGAGTCCGCGCGCATGCGAGCCGGCCAGGTGGCGGCTGAGCCGCATGGCGGCGCGCCCGGCGAGGCGGCCGCCGCCGAGCTGCGCCCACAGGAAGCCGCCGACCGCGCCGACGCCGAGCAGGATGCCCAGGCCGAGCGGGCTGGCCAGCGGGCTGTCCGGGCGGCGGAGCAGCAGCAGCAGCAGCCCGGCGGCGATGAAGCCGATCTGGCCGATCACCTCGGCGGTCAGGTCGACGACGCTCGCCGCGGTGGCGAGCGGCCAGTCCGGCGGCGGCGCGCCCGGTGCCGCGCGTCCGAGCCGGGTGACGCGGATGCCGAGCGCGATGCCGCCGAGCTGCGAGAAGGGCAGGCAGGTCATGCCGGCCTCGCGCATCATGCGTGCGAACACCAGCCGGCCGAGGCTCGCGCCGAGCACCTGGCGCGGGCAGGCCACCCGCCAGGCCAGGCCGAGCAGCCCGTCGCTGGCGAGCTGGAACAGGGCGAGCAGCAGGAAGCCGCCGACGCCTACCGAGAGCACCGAGTGCAGGACGGTGCCGGCGCCGAACCACACGGTGAAGCCGGTGATCGCCGCCACGCCGAGGAGGGCCAGAAGGAGGGAGAGTGTCTTCACGGCGGCTGTGGCTCTACACCAGGGGCGGCAGCGAGGCTATACAGCCGCAACCCTGAGGAGACAGTCCGGACGCATGCGCGCCGATTCCCCCGACCGAACGAAGCTGGCGCCCCGATGAGCGCGGACCGCACGCAGCCGGCGCCCGCTGGGGCGGATCCGGCCGGGCAGGCTCCCGCTGCCCATGCGCCCACGGACCACGCTGCAGGTCCCGCACCCGCCCGGCCGGGTGCCGGCAGGCCGACGCTGGTGACGGGTGCGACCGGATTCGTCGGCTCGGCGGTGGCCCGCGCGCTGGCGCGGGACGGCCACAGCCTGCGGCTGCTGGTGCGCCGGGGCAGCGACCGGAGCAATCTTGCCGGGCTGGAGGCGGAGCTGGTCGAGGCGGACCTCGACCGGCCGGACAGCTTCGAGGCGGCGCTGGCCGGCTGCGGCGCGCTGTTCCACGTCGCGGCCGACTACCGGCTGTGGGTGCCCGATCCGGCCAGGATGATGCGCACCAACGTGGAAGGCACGCGCCGGCTGATGCTGGCTGCGGGTGCGGCCGGGGTGGAGCGGATCGTCTATTGCTCGTCGGTGGCCGCCCTGGGCCTCACCGGCGACGGCAGCCCGGCCGACGAGACCACGCCGGTGCACGAGCATGCGGTGATCGGCATCTACAAGCGCTCGAAATACCGCGCCGAGCAGGAGGTGCTGCGCCTGGTGCATGAGCGCGGCCTGCCGGCGGTGATCGTCAACCCCTCGACGCCGATCGGGCCGCGCGACATCAAGCCGACGCCCACCGGCCAGATGATCGCCGACGCGGCCGCCGGGCGGATGCCGGCCTATGTCGATACCGGGCTCAACATCGTCCATGTCGACGACGTGGCCGACGGGCACCTGCTGGCCTTCGAGCGCGGGGTGATCGGCGAGCGCTACATCCTGGGTGGCGAGGACATGTCGCTGCGCGCGCTGTTCGATACCGTCTCCGAGCTGGCCGGCAGCCGCCCGCCGCGCGTGCGGCTGTCGCAGTCGGTGCTGTGGCCGGTGGCGGTGGCCTCCGAGGTCGCCGCGCGCCGCTTCGGGGTCGAGCCGCGTGTGACGCGCGAGATGCTGGCGATGTCGAAGAAGAAGATGTTCTTCTCCTCGGCCAAGGCGCGCCGCGCCCTGGGCTACGCGCCGCGCCCGGCGCGCGAGGCGATCGCCGACGCGGTGGCCTGGTTCGCGGCCCGGCGCATGGCGGCCTGATGGCGGTTCTCGTCCTGCTTCTGGCCTTCGCCTCGCTGCTCGCCTGGATCGGGCTGGCCGCCTTCCATGGCCGCTTCTGGCAGTTCGGCCCGGTGCTGGTGCCGCTGCCCGAGGAGATCCGGCCCGAGGCCTCGACCTGGCCGCCCTTGTGCGTCGTGGTGCCGGCGCGCGACGAGGCCGAGCATGTCGAGGAAAGCACCATCTCGCTGCTCGAGCAGGACTATCCCGGCCCTTACGGGGTGGTGCTGGTCGACGACCGCAGCACCGACGGGACCGGCGCCATCGCCCGCGCCCTGTCCTCGCCGCACCTGCGTGTGGTGGAGGGCTCGGAGCCTCCGGCGGGCTGGAGCGGCAAGCTGTGGGCGATCTCGCAGGGGCTGGCCCAGGTCAGGCGGCTGATGCCCGACGAGGACGGCTACGTTCTGCTGACCGATGCCGACATCGTCCACCAGCCAGGGCACGCGGCGAGCCTGGTGGGCAAGGCGATGCGCGACGAGCTCGACATGGTCTCGGAGATGGTGGCGCTGAATGCCGAAAGCCGGGCCGAGAAGCTGCTGGTGCCGGCGTTCGTCTATTTCTTCCAGCTTCTCTATCCCTTCGCGCGGGTGAACCAGAAGCACCGCCGGATCGCGGCGGCGGCGGGCGGGACGATCCTGATCCGGGCCAGCGCGCTGATGCGGATCGGCGGCATCGAGGCGCTGCGCGGCGCGCTGATCGACGATGTGACCCTGGCCCGGTTGGTCAAGGAGAGCGGCGGTGCGATCTGGCTCGGCCACAGCCTGCTGGCCCGCTCGGTGCGCCCCTACCCGCACCCGGGCGATGTGTGGCGCATGGTCGCCCGCACCGCCTATGTGCAGCTCCGTTTTTCGCCGCTGCTGCTGGCCGGCACGGTGCTGGGGATGGGGCTGATCTGGCTCGTGCCGCCGCTGGTCGGGCTGTTTGGCGCCGGGCTGGCACAGGTCTGCGCGCTGCTCGCCTGGGCGATCGCCACCGTCTCGTTCCTGCCGACGCTGCGCCGCTTCCACCTGTCGCCGTTCTGGTCGCTGCTGCTGCCGCTGGTGGCCCTGTTCTACACTGCGGCGACGATCGGCTCCGCACTCGACCACCATCGCGGGCGGGGGGTGGTGTGGAAGCAGCGCGCCTATCGCGAAGGAGGCTCGAAGGCCACATGAACGAGCTTTCAGCGGATCCCGCGGTCGTCGCGGTCGCCTCGGGCAAGGGGCGGGCGGATGAGAACTTTCCCGTAGGCTCGCGCCTGATCAGCGCCCGCCTGCGGCCGCACGTGCACGCCTATTACGCCTTTGCACGCGCGATCGACGACATCGCCGACAACAGCCGCATCGCGCCGGAGGACAAGCTGGCGCGGCTCGGTGCGATGCGCGCCGCGGTGCTGGGGCAGACGCCCGCCCCGGGGGTTGCCCACGCGGACGAGATCGCCTGTGCCGAGCGGCTGCGACGTTCGCTGACCGAGACCGGGGTCAGCGCGGAAGTGGCGACCGACCTGATCGTCGCCTTCGAGCGCGACGCGACGCAGGCGCGGACCGGCAGCTGGGACGATCTGCTCGACTATTGCCGCTATTCGGCCAATCCGGTCGGGCGCTACCTGCTGGCCCTGCACGGCGAGGGGCCGGCGCCGCTGGCCGCCTCGGACGCGCTGTGCACGGCGCTGCAGATCCTCAACCACCTGCAGGATTGCGCCGAGGATCTGGCGCTGCTCGACCGCTGCTATATCCCGCTCGACTGGCTGGCCGCCGAGGGGCTCGATGTCGAGGCGCTGCACGAGCATGCCGCATCGGTCGGGCTGCGGCGCGTCATGGACCGCATGCTCGACGGCGTGGACCAGCTCCATCGTCAGGCGCGGCGCCTGCCGCGATCGGTTCGCGACCGGCGGATGCGCCTGGAGGCGGCGGTGATCGTGCAGCTCTCCCACCGCCTCGCCGCCCGGCTGCGCTGGGGCGACCCGCTGGCGGCCAGGGTCAAGCTGACTCGCTTCGATGTCGGGCGCAGCCTGCTGCGTGGCCTGGCCACGGGCTTGCTGCGGTGAGGCATCGGCCTCTCGACCGGCCGCTGGCCGCGCTGTGGGACCGGCGGCGCGCGCCGGCGGCGCTGGGCTGCGATCCTGCCGACCTCGATCTGGTCGAGCGGATCGTCAGCCGGTCGGGGACGTCGTTCGCGCGTGGCATGCGGATCCTGCCGCCCGACCGACGGTTCGCGATGTTCGCGATCTATGCCTTCTGCCGCGAGGTGGACGACGTGGCGGACGACCCCGCACCGTTCGACGACAAGCTGCCGCTGCTCGCCGCCTGGCGCGAGCGCATCCAACGGCTCTGTGCCGGACAGGCGCAGGACGGGCTCGACCGGGTGCTGCTGGCCGCGATCGTCCGCTACGGCCTGCGGCAGGAGGATTTCCTGGCGGTGATCGACGGCATGCAGAGCGATGCCGAGCGGGTGATCGTCGCTCCCGGCGAGGCCGAGCTCGACCTCTACATGGACCGGGTGGCGAGTGCCGTCGGCCGCCTGTCGGTGCGTGCCTTCGGCAATGCGTCGCCCGCCGCCGACCGGGTGGCGCACCATCTGGGCCGCGCCTTCCAGATCACCAACATCCTGCGCGACCTGGGCGAGGATGCCGAACGCGGGCGGCTCTACCTGCCGGCCGAGCGGCTGGCCGATGCCGGGGTGCCGGCCGAGCCGGATGCGGCCCTGGCGTCGCCGGACCTGCCGCGGGTCTGCCGCTCCATGGCGCGCAGCGCGCGGTGGCATTTCCGCCAGGCAGCCCGTGCCATGCGGGCCTGCGACCGGCGCGCCATGCGGCCGGCGCGGCTGATGGCGGTGGGCTACCGGGCGATCCTCGCCAACCTGGAACGCTCGGGCTGGCGCGAGCCGCGCCGGCGCCTGAGCGTGCCGGGCTGGCGCAAGGGGCTGATCGCGCTGTCGGCGCTCAAGATCCGGATCCTGGCCGCTTGAGCCTCTCCGCTGCCCGGCCGGGCGTCCTGCATGTGGTGGGCGGAGGCCTGGCCGGACTGTCGGCGGCTGTCGAGGCCGCGGCGGCCGGGCGCCGGGTGTGCGTCTATGAGGCGGGTCCGGCCTTCGGTGGCCGGGCGCGGTCGTTCCTGGATCGCCAGCTCGGCTGCCGGATCGACAACGGCAACCATCTGCTGCTGTCGGCCAACGGCGCCACGCTGGAGTTCCTGCGGCGGATCGGCTCGGAGGACACGCTGGTCGGGCCGGAGGCGCCGGTGTTTCCGTTCTGCGAACCCGCCGCCGGCCTGCACTGGACGCTTCGCCTGTCGCGCGGGCGGGTTCCCTGGTGGCTGCTCTCCGCCCGGCGGCGGGTGCCGGGCATGCGGCTGGGCGAGCTCGCCTCGCTCGGCCGCCTGCTGCGTGCGGGCCCTGACACGGTGGTGTCGGCGTGCCTGGCCGACGGCGCACTGGCGCGCCGGCTGCTGGTGCCGCTGGCCGTCTCGATCCTCAATACCCAGCCCGGGGAGGGAAGTGCAGCGCTGCTCGCCGCGGTGATGCGCGACACGCTGGCCAAGGGAGGCGCCGCCTGCCTGCCGCTCGTGCCGGAGGAGGGGCTGTCGGAAACCTTTGCCGATCCGGCGGTTGGCATGCTCGCCGGCAGCGGAGCCGAGCTGCGGACCGCGACCAGGCTGCAGGGCGTGGTGACCGAGGGGAGACGGGTGGTCGGATTGTCGCTGCCCGACGGCGTGCGGACGGTGGGGCCGTCCGACCAGCTCGTGCTGGCCGTGCCGGCACCGGTGGCGGCCGAATTGTTGCGCGAAGCCTGGCCAGCGCTGGTGGTGCCGGACGCTTTTGAGAGCATCGTCAATGTCCATTACCGCGTCGAGCTGGCCGACCGGCTGACCGGTGCCGTGGCGCGCTGCCGGTTCATCGGCCTGGTCGGCACGCTGGCCGAGTGGATCTTCGTCAAGCGCGAGGTGGTGTCGGTGACGATCAGTGCCGCCAACCACCTGGCCGAGCTGCCCGCAGACGCGCTGGTGCACACGGCGTGGGGGGAGATCCGGGCGGCGCTGTCGCCGCACCTGCGGCGCGGGACCGCGCTGCCGGCCGAGCCGCCGCCGGTGCGCGTGCTGCGCGAGAAGCGCGCCACGTTCGCCGCCACCCCGCGGCAGGAGCGGCGGCGACCGGCCTGCCGGACACCGATCGAGAATCTTTTCCTTGCCGGTGACTGGACCGCCACAGGGTTGCCGTCAACCATCGAAGGTGCCATCAGGTCCGGTTCGGTGGCGGCCAGACTTGCCGAGTCCGCCTGATCCTTGCGCAAGGAGGCACGTGCTGCATGCTCACGACGCCGGACATGACGCTCAGCGACACTGGTCTCGATCAGGTGATCGCCGATGCGGAGGCGGCACTGTCGCGGCGCCAGTTCGATGATGGGCACTGGGTCTTCGAGCTCGAGGCGGACGCCACCATCCCGGCCGAATACGTCCTCCTCGAACATTTCCTCGACCGGATCGACCAGCCGTTGCAGGATCGGATCGGTGTCTATCTGCGGCGGATCCAGGGCAGCCACGGCGGCTGGCCGCTGTACCATGACGGCGACATCAATCTTTCGGCGAGCGTGAAGGCCTATTTCGCGCTCAAGGCGATCGGCGACGACGTGGAGTCGCCGCATATGCACCGGGCGCGAGAGGCGATCCTCGCGCTGGGAGGTGCGGCGCGCGCCAACGTCTTCACCCGCTTCCAGCTTGCGCTCTATGGCGAGATTCCCTGGCACGGCACGCCGGCCATGCCGGTCGAGATCATGCTGCTGCCGCGCTGGTTCTTCTTCAGCATCTGGAACATGTCGTACTGGTCACGCACCGTGCTGGCGCCGCTGCTGGTGCTGGCCGCACTCAAGCCGCGGGCGCGCAATCCGCGCGCGGTGTCGATCGGTGAGCTGTTCACAACACCGCCCGGGGAGGTGCGGGACTGGAACCCCACGCCCGACCGGACTTGGTCGAGTGTCGCCTTCAAGCAGATCGACCGGGTGCTGCGGCTGGCCGACCCGCTGTTCCCGCGCGCCCTGCGCCGGCTCGCCATCCGGCGCGCCGTGGCGTTCGTCGAGGAGCGGCTGAACGGTGAGGATGGGCTGGGTGCGATCTACCCGGCGATGGCCAACAGCGTGATGATGTACGACACGCTGGGTGTCCCGCCCGACGCGCCGAACCCGACGCTCGCCTGGCGCTCCGTGCGGCGGCTGCTCGTCGATCGCGAGGGCGAGAGCTACTGCCAGCCCTGCATGTCGCCGGTCTGGGACACGGGGCTGGCCGGGCACGCGATGATCGAGACGCATGCCGGGCCCGGCGGCATCTCGCTGCCGCCGGACACGAGGGCGGCTGACCGGCTGCGGCGCGCAGCCGAGTGGCTGCGCGGGCTGCAGGTGCTCGACGTCAAGGGCGACTGGGCGGTGCAGCGGCCGGACCTCGAGCCGGGCGGTTGGGCGTTCCAGTATCGCAACGACCACTACCCGGATGTCGATGACACGGCAGTGGTGGCGATGCTGCTGCACCGGCAGGGCGATCCGGCCAACGAGGAGGCGCTGGAGCGGGCGCGGCGCTGGATCATCGGCATGCAGAGCCACAACGGCGGCTGGGGCGCGTTCGACGCCGACAACACGCATTACGAGCTGAACCACATTCCGTTCGCCGATCACGGCGCGCTGCTCGACCCGCCGAGCGCCGACGTGACTGCGCGGTGCATCTCGTTCCTTGCCCAGCTCGGCCATCCGGAGGATCGCGCGGTGGTCGCGCGCGCGGTCGCCTATCTGCGCCGCGAGCAGGAAGCGGACGGAAGCTGGTTCGGGCGTTGGGGGACGAACTACATCTATGGCACCTGGTCGGTGCTGTGTGCGCTGAACGTGGCGGGCGTCGAGCCGCATGACCCGGCGGTGCGGCGGGCGGTCGACTGGCTGCTGTCGGTGCAGCGCCCGGATGGCGGCTGGGGCGAGGATTGCGCGAGTTTCGAGGGCGCCCCGCCCGGCCGTTACAAGGACAGCCTGCCGTCGCAGACCGCGTGGGCGGTGCTCGGCCTGATGGCCGCCGGCGAGCGCGACCATGACAGCGTGGCGCGCGGCATCGCCTATCTTGCCCGTACCCAGGACAAGGACGGCGAGTGGCAGGAGGAGCCGTACAATGCCGTGGGTTTCCCCAAGGTCTTCTACCTCCGCTACCATGGCTACCGGATGTTCTTTCCGCTGCTCGCACTCGCCCGCTACCGCAATCTCGGTCAGGTCAACAGCCGGCGCGTGACGCTTGGCCTGTAGCGACGGGGTGTGAGCGCGCATGAGCGGCGCCGAGGCAGGTCCGGTCGGCTTCGTCACCGGGCTTGCCGCTGAGGCGAAGCTGCTGCGCCCGTTGGGCGGACATCACCCGATCGCGCTCAGCGGGGCGACGGCCGAGGGCGCCGAACGCGCCGTGCAGCAGCTGCTGCGCGCCGGGGTCCGGGCGGTGGTGAGCTTCGGCGTCGCGGCCGGGCTCGACCCGGCCCTGCGGCCGGGCGAGATCGTGCTGCCCGAGCGCGTGGTGCAGGGCGAGCGGGTGTTTGCCACCGATCCTGCCTTGCGCGCCTGGCTCGGCGGCCGGACCGGCGCGGTGGGCGGCAGCCTGCTGCACAGCGACGCGCTGGTCGCCTCGGGCGGGGAGAAGCGGCGGCTGTTCGAGGCCACCGGCTGCGCGGCGCTGGACATGGAAAGCGGCAGTGCCGCCCGGATGGCCGACGAGGCCTGCCTGCCGTTCGCCGCCCTGCGCGCGGTGTGCGATCCGGCCTGGCGCGACCTGCCGCCGGCCGCGGTCTGCGCCATCGGTGCGGACGGCCGCATCGATGCTGTCCGTCTCGCCGTCTCCCTGCTCCGCTACCCGTCTCAACTTCCGGTACTGTTCGCCCTGGCACGCGACGCTGCGGCGGCGCGACGCGCTCTGCGCGTTAGAACCTCATCAATTCATTGAGAGATTTTAGTGGTGATTGAGCCGCCGTAACGCTAGGGAGAGATCACATTCCGAGGTGTGGCCGGCGAGATCCGGCCGCGAGAGGTGAGCGGCATGGGATCGGAGCGAATGGTTGGCGCGAAGAGTGCCGCACAGACCGCGGTGCGGCATTATCTCGGTTATTTCGACGCTTTCAGCGATGGCGAGGCGCGTGGCTGGGCGGTCGACGGGCGGCGCGGCGCGGCTCCCGTCCGCCTGCATGTGCTGATCGACCGCCAGGAAGTGGGCACCGTCATCTGCGACGAGCCACGCGAGGATGTCCAGGCCGCACTCGGTCATCCTACAGGGCGTCTGGGCTTTCGCTTCACCATACCCGAGCGCTACATCGACGGCGAGCCGCACGCCCTGTCGTTCCGTTTCGCGGACCGCTCGATCCTGCCTCGCATCGATCCCTTGCGCCCGGAGGAGCTGTCGGAAGACTACGTCTTCGTGCTGCGCAAGAGCTACGAGTTCCAGAGCTTCATCGACGGCATGAAGCAGGGCGCGCTGCGCGGCTGGGTGCAGCGGATCGACAAGACCACGCGCGTGCGCTCGGGTGGCTGCGAGATCCTGCTGACCGCGAACGGGGTGCGCGTGGCGCAGGCCAAGGCGGACCGCTATCGCGGCGATGTCGCGGCAGCGCTGGGCGGGGATCCGAACTGCGGTTTCGAGATCATCCTGCCGCGCGCGTTCCGCAAGAGCGGGATGCACAGCTTCCGCTTCATCGTGACTCCGGACGAGCACGAACTGTCCGGTAGCCCGCTGACCACGACGCTGGTCGATGACGCGCTGGAGGCGCGGCTGATCGAGATCAACGAGGCGGTCGAGAGCCTGTACCGGCAGATCACTGAGCTGCGCAGCAACGTCTCGAACGTCATGCCGCAGCCCTCGTACAATCTCGGCGACTATGACCGCTGGGCGCGCCGCTACTATGACCGGCTGCGCGCGCGCGTCTCCGCGCGCCGGCGCCTGCGTGGAGCCGATGGCGCCGAGGCGGCGAGCCGGCCGCTGGTCAGCATCCTGTGCCCGACCTACAAGCCGATGATGTCGGACTTCGAGGCGGCGATCGACTCCGTCGTCGCGCAGACCTACGGGAACTGGGAGCTGATCATCGTCGACGACGGTGGCAAGTCGCCCGAGGTGGCCAGCCGGATCGAGGCCTACTGCAAGTCCGATCCGCGCATCCGCTGCATCAGGCTGGCGAAGAATCTTGGCATCAGTGGCGCCACCAATGCCGGGCTCGCCGAGGTGCGCGGTGAGTGGGTGGCGTTCTTCGACCATGACGACCTGCTGGTCGACGTCGCGCTCGAGGTGATGGTGGATGCAGCCCTCGCCAGCGGCGCCCGCATGCTCTACTCGGACGAGGACAAGATAGACCAGGCCGGCTACTTCCTGGAGCCGAACCTCAAGCCGGACTGGAACTACCGCTACCTGCTCGGCTGCAACTATGTCTGCCACCTGCTGTTCGTGCAGGCCGCGACCTTGCGCAAGGTGGGGCCGCTGCGCGCGGAGTATGATGGCGCGCAGGATCACGACCTGATCCTGCGGCTGGCCGAGGAGGTGCCGCCAGCGGAGATCCATCATGTGCCGGAGGTGCTCTATCACTGGCGCAAGACTCCCAACTCGACCGCGGTCGACGTGTCGAAGAAGGGCTACGCGATCGATGCCGGCGTGCGCTGTGTCGCCGATCATCTTGCGCGGCGTGGCGTGGCGGCGTCGGTGAGTTCGATACGTGGCCTTACACTGTATGGGCTGGACTGGTCCGCCAAGCGGCAGCAGCAGAAGCAGCAGCCCAAGGTCACGATCATCATCCCGTTCAAGGATCAGGTGGAGGTCACCGAACGCTGCATCCGGGCGCTGGAGGAGAATACCGCCTATCGCAACGTCGACATCATCCTGGTCGATAACTGGTCGGTCACCAGGGAGGCGGAGGCTTTCATCAGGCGCGTGCGTCGCCAGCCGCGGATCCGGGTGATGACGGTGCGCGAGGAGTTCAACTATTCGCGGCTGAACAACCTCGCCGCCGCCGAGACCGACGCCGAATTCCTGTTCTTCATGAACAACGACGTCTTCATGACCGATCCCGCCTGGCTCTCGACGATCATCGGCGAGATGAGGCTGGCACCCGACATCGGCATCGTTGGCGGCAAGTTCCTCTACCCCAACGAGACCATCCAGCACGCCGGCGTGGTGGTCGGGCCGGCCGGGATCGCGGCCCACGCCCATCGCGGGGCGCCGGCGACCGATTACGGCTATGTCGGCCAGGCGATGCTCAGCCACGAGGTGAGTGCGGTGACCGCGGCGGGGATGCTGATCCGCGCAGGCGTGTTCCGCCAGGTGGGCGGCTTCGACGAGACCAGCCTCAAGGTCGCCTACAACGACGTCGATCTGTGCCTCAAGGTGCGCGAAGCGGGCTGGCGGGTGGTGTGGTGCGCCGAGTTCATCGCTGACCACCATGAAAGCCTGTCACGCGGCAGCGACGGCCGCCCGGAGCACGAGGCGCGCTTCTTCGGTGAAACGCAGACCATGCTGAGCCGCTGGGGCGACAAGCCGGCCTTCCGGCACGACCCGTTCTACAGCCGCTTCTTCACCGTCGACCGCCAACCCTACTTCGACCTGATCGATCCGGCAGAACAGGACGGGCGCTCCTGAACGCAGGCCGCGGCCTGCCGCCGGAGTGGAACGAAGCCTCCAGCCTGAGCGTTCGGCACAGTCGGGGCGAGCAGCCGGACGATGATGACCAGGTGCGAACGACTGGGAGGGCGCCTGCGGACGGGCGGGCTGATCGCGCCGGCCGCCCCGTTGCTGGCCCTGTTCCTGGCCTCCGCACTCTTCTGGCCGGGTGTCGCGCACGGCCAGGCCTCGTTCTTTCTCGACAACCAGGTCGTCGGCTGCCTGGACGCGCGGTTGGCGCGCCTTGCCGAGGCGCCGCCGGATCGGGCGGTGCCGCGGCATGGTGGCTGCCGTGTGCTGCGCGCCGGCGAGGTCTGGGAGCAGATCAGCGGCGGCGACGGCGTGCTCCTGCTGCGCCGCACTCCGCCGCAGCGCTGGCTCCCGCCCTTGTTCGTGGCCGCCCGGGCGCTCGGGCGGGCGGCCCGGCGCCTGCCCGGTGACGCAGCGGAGAACGGGGCGCCGGGTGCCGGCACGTCGCCGGCGCCTGTCGGGCCGGGCGGGCGGTCGGCGGACGGCACCATCGTGGTCACCAACCTGCCGCCGCCTGCCCCGACGCTGCCCGCCCTGGCGCCGCCCAGCTTGGTGCTGCCCGGCCCGGCGCAGCCAACCCCGACCCTGCCCACCCCGGCACCGGCAGTGCCGGGAAGCGGCGCCGGCCGGGTCACCCCGGCAGCGGCAGCGGGGCCGGCGATCGGCGCCGATCCGGTCGGGGCGGACGAGGCGGGCGGCTCCGGCCGCCAGCGCTTGCTGCGCTCGCTGGCGGTGGCGAGCAGCTACCGGATCGGCTTCGCCCTGGCGCTCGCAGCGCTGCTCCTGCCGGTTGGATTGCTGGGCTTCATGCTGCGCCTCCTTTGGCTGGGGCGTGGCCGGATGACGCCGGCGGGCTCCCTGCTCGCCGATACGCCGATGCTCGCCGCGGACGGGTTGGGCTTGCACGCGGCCGGCAGCGGGCGGCCGCAGCCGGTAGCCCTAACGCTCGCCCGATCCATCGTCCGGCCGGCGGCAGAACCGGTGCCCGGATCGGCGCCAGAACTGGCGCCAGAACTGGTGCCAGAACGCGTGCCAGGACTCGTGCCAGAACTCGTGCCAGACTTGGCGGCGGAGCCGGGAGCGGGACTGGCGGCGCAGCCCCGCGCGTTGCGGCGCGCGGATGCGATCCTGCGGGACTGCGGCTGGACCGCAGAATCGTCTCCGGCGGCTGCGGACGGGCTGGCAACGATCGCCGCCCGGCGCGGCGGGCGTGTCGTGGCACTCTGCGGGGCGCCGGCGGGTAGGGTGACCGACGAGGATGTCATCGAGCGAGCGTGCATCGTGCGCGAACGATGCCGCGCCGACCTCGTGGTGTTGCTCGGCGATCCGGACGTCCCGGCGCCCGTGCGCGAACTCGCAGCGCGTCTCGGCGTCACCCTGACGCACGAGAGGGACCTGCGCGAGATCCTGGGCGGCATCTGAACGGATCTTCACGAATCGACAGCGCTATATTCCTTCGGCTATAGCGAACGCGCGAGCGGGCCGGGGGCGCTGGCGCTGATCGGCCAGCTGGCGGCGGCGGCACCGAACCGTCCCGAGACGATCGTCGTGCATGGCCGCAAGAGCGGCTACGCCACCCACGCACAATATGGCAGCGAGACCGCGCATCTGGGGCCGCTCGGTGCGACGCCGATCCTCAAGACGCCCTACCACATCCAGACGATCCCGCAGGACCTGATCGTCAACCAGCAGGCGCGCACGCTCAACCAGGTGCTGCAGCTGCTGCCGTCGGTGCAGGTCGAAAGCCGCCAGGGAGTCGACATCTCGCGCCCGCAGTCGCGCGGCTTCGAAGGCAGCATCGTGCAGAACACGCGGGTCGACGGCATGAACGTGATCGGCACGACCGCCTATCCGGCCGAGGAAATCGACAATGTGCAGGTTCTCACCGGGCTTGCGGGGTCGATCTACGGCCCCGCGGCGCCGGCCGGCGTGTTCGACTACAGCTTCAAGCGCCCGACGGACGCGCCGCTGACCCGCGCAATCTTCGGCTATGACAGCGACAGCATCTTCACCGAACAGCTCGACGCCGGCGGCCGGGCGGGGCAGGGGGGCTGGTTCGGCTACCGGATCAACGTGCTGGACGGCAACGGCACCGGCCCACTGGAGGGAAGCCAGCTCAACCGTGTGCTGATCAATGCCGATTTCGACATCCACCTGTCGCCGTGCACCGTGCTCGAGCTGAACCAGAGCCACTATCTCATCGAGCAGACCGGCTATTCCGGGCAGTTCACCTGGAGCGGCACGCTGAAGAGCACGATCATCCCGCCGACGCCCGATCCGGCCACGGTCGGCTACGGCCAGCCGGGGGCCGGACTGCGGCTGACCACCGATCTGGGCAGCGCGCGGCTGCTGTCGGATCTCGGCGACGGCTGGCACCTGACGGCAGGCGGGCTGTACGAGGTCGCCAGTCGCGGCCTCTATACGATCAACAACAATCTCAACAACAATCTGGGCGCCTACACGCAGCAGCAGGGCTTCACGGCGGTGCCGCGCTTCACGGTCGGCAGCAACAGCATCGCGCTCAATGCGACCAGATCTCTGCTCGGCTTCGGAAACGATCTGGCATTCGGCACCAACGGCTACATCAACGGCCAGTATTCCGGCCGCTCGCCGGCAACGATGGTGGCCACTTTCGGCCGGGCGAGCATTGGCGATCCGAAGCTGTTCACCCTGCCGCCGCTGTCCAACGGCGGGCTCTACGAGAGCAGCAAGGTGACGCAGCAGGTCATCGTGCTGGGCGACACGCTGCATCTGGACCGCTATGTGGTGGCGATCCGTTCGGTGTTCGGGCCGGGCTGGATCGCCACCGACAACACCAACGCGCGCGGCGTCCTGCAGCCGACCTCGTCCTCGACCGACGGCTCGTTCAGCCATACCGAGAGCCTGATCGTCACACCCACCGACCGGCTGACGCTCTACGCCACCTACGGCGACAGTCTGGAGCAGGGCGACACGGCGCCGACCACGGGGGTGACCAATCCGGGTGCCACCGTGCCGACCTACCGCTCCGAGCAGTACGAGGTCGGTGCCAAATACCAGTTGCTCGCGCATCTCATGCTGAGCGTGGCCGGCTTCCACATCACGCGACCCTACGCGGACGTCAATCCGCAGGACGACACGTTCGAGGTGATCGGCACACAGCGCAACTGGGGAATTGAGTTCTACTGGGCGGGCGAGATCACGCCGGAATTGAGCGTGCTGGGCGGCTTCACCTGGCTTGAGCCCAAGCTGCTCGATACCGGCATCGCGGCGACCAGCGACAAGAGCGTGGTCGGCGTGCCGGACTGGCAGTCGAATGTCGCCCTTGACTATCACCCGGTCTGGAGCCACGGGCTCGCCGGCTCGCTCAACGTGCACTACACCGGCACGCGAGCGGCGACTGCGTTCAACAACAGCTATGCGCCGGCCTACACCACTCTCGATCTCGGCCTGCGCTACAGCCGGCTGATGTGGGGCAAGCCGGTCACGCTGCGCGGACCGGTGAACAACGTCACCGACGCCCGCTACTGGCTGTCGATCTTCCCCTCAAGCATCGACGGCACCAATGGCGGTGATTCCGGCTGGCTCGGCCTGCCGCGCACTGTCACCGCCCCGGTGGAGGTGGATTTCTGAACGGGCTCAGCGCCCGAGATGCTGCTCGATGATCGCGAGGTTGCGCAAGTTGGCCTTGAAGGCGACGTCGAACAGGTCGCCGAGCAGCGGCACCGATCCGGCGCCGGCCTCGATGGCGACGTTGGCCATCATGCGGGCGAGCTTGGCCCGCGGCAGGCCGAGACGGTGCGCTTCGTAGACGATGTAGAGCGAGGTTGCGGCGACCAGCGCGTCGCCGAGCACCGGGGGCAGCCCCAGCAGGCCCGACAGGCCGACCCGGAACCGGCTGCCGGGCAGCCGGAAGGCGCCGTCCATCAGCCAGGCCAGCCGGCGCACGCGGGCGAGGGTGCGCGCGGTGTCGGCCGGTGCGTGCGGTTCGCCGAATTCCGCCGTGAAGGCAGACGACATGATGGATCTCCCGCTTGCGGACACAGGGGATGTGGCTCGCGCTGGCCGATGCATCAAGTGGGGCATCAAGTGGGGCATCAAGTGGGGCATCAAGTGGGGCATCAAGTGAAGCATCGAGGTGGACTGGGCGGGGCATCGGCGCGGGTCAGCGGCACACGTGCCGGTAGCCGTCGGCGCCGAGATAGGTGGCGGTGAGCGGGTCGTAGCAGGCGTAGCCGTCGCACGGACCGGCTGCCGCCATGCCGCTGCGCGGCAGTTCGGCGCCGATCGCGGCGCGCTCCCGCGCGGCCGTGCCGCACAGCGGGGTTGCGTCGGCTGCCGGGGGGTCCTCGCCGAGCTGCGGCTTGAGGCTGCGGTCGACCGGCGGAGCCGGTGTCGCGAAGCTCGGCATCGGCGCCCGCCCGGGCGGCAGGGCAGAAGGCTGCGTGCGGGCTTCGCGCTGCGTCTGGCTCGTCGCGCAACCGGCGAGAGCCAGAAGCAGGCAGGCGCCGGCGAGCGCTTGTCGCCGGCGGCGCAGGCAAAAAAGGCGAGGGGCGGCCCGCCCGGTGCCTGCCGGAGTGCGGTGCCTGCTGCGAGCCGAGCCGATCATGGGGTGAACGATCCTATGCGCCGGGGCGTTCGGGCAACGCCAATCCCCACCGGGTCCGAAATCAACATGCCTCCGCTCACCACCGGCTGCCTTCCCGGCGGCATACTGCCAGCCGCCCTTCACCAGGCAGGGTCCGGCCTCCCCGGTCCCGCGCCGGCGGATGGGCTGACCGACCTGCGGCTGCTCGGCGCTGCCGCCCTGATCGGTCTGCTGCAGCTTTGCTCGGCGGCAACATGGTCGCAGATGCAGCGTGGCTTCACCTGGGCCAGCGGCACGCGCGACCAGCCGCGGCCGGTGCATGGCACGGCGGCGCGGCTGCAGCGGGCGATGAGCAACTATCTAGAAACCTTCCCGATCTTCGCCGCTGCCCTCCTCACGGCGCTCTGGCTCGGGCGCGGCGGCGGCACCACTCAGGCAGGCGCCTGGCTCTATGTGCTGTGCCGGGCGGCATACGTGCCGCTGTATGCGGCCGGCGTCCCGGTGCTGCGCTCGCTAGTCTGGTTCGCCTCCCTGGTAGGGATCGTGCTGGTGCTGGCCGCACTGCTCTGAAGCGAACCTGCGCGCGGTCTCAAGCTCCGGCCATGTCGTGCGAGGCGGCCGGTTCTGCGCGGCTGCTTTCCTGGTGATGGTAGTGCAGCGGCAGCAGGGCGGCGCCGAGCGCTGCCGCCTGCGTGCCGGCCAGACCGCGGCGCAGGCCCATGGCCCTGCCCGGAGCTGATCCGGATGCCGGTTCATCTCCCCGGCCGGGCCAAGCGGCGGCGAGGCCGGCGTCGAGGCGGAGCAGCAGCGCGTCGATCAGGCGCACCGGCAGGTTGCCGTCTAGGATGACCGCGCGCGGGCCGAGCAGGCCGCCGATCGCCAGGACCGGCGCCAGCAACGCGTCGGCGGCATCGTCGAGCCAGTCCCCGACCAGACGCGGATGAGAGTCGAGGATGCTGTCGAGATCGGCGGCGCGCTCGGCCACCACTCCGTGCGCGGCAAGATGGCGGAACAGCGACGAGCCTGAGGCCCTGTCGCGCAGCTGCACCGGCCCGCTGTCGCGCCGGTGCCGAGCGCCGCGCGGTGGCGGCGCGATTCGCGAGGGTGCCACCGGCATGAGGCCGATGATCCTGTCGTCGCAGACGCCGCGCTTGTAGTCGCCCTGCAGGACGATGCCGCCGCAGATTGTGCTGTTGACGTAGAGGCAGGCGAAATCGTCGATCTCGCGGCCGTGGCCGAGGAACAGTTCGGAGACGGCCACCGCCACCCCGGCCTGCTCGACCAGGAGCCGGCAGCCGAGGGCGGCGCGCAGCTGCCCGGGCAGATCGGCCGCCAGCCAGAGCTGCGCCCGGCGCGCGTCGCCGGGCGCGTCGGCGGAGCCGGCGAACAGGTCCGGCGACAGCACCAGGCCTATGCCTTCGAGGCGGTCGCGTCGCTCGGCCGGCAGGGTGCGCATCGCCTCGAGCGCGCCGCGCCTGGCGAGGTCGAGTGCCGCCGCCGGATCGGGAAACAGGCTGTCGCTGCGCCGGCTTTGCAGGACCCGGCCGGTGAAGTCGACCAGCAGCGACTCGGTCGAGCGGCAGCCGACCTTGATGCCGATGGCGTAGGCGCCGTCCGGGTTGAGTTGCAGCAGCCTGGCGGGTTGGCCGCGCTGGCCCATGCGTCGCCCGACGCCGCTCACCAGTCCCTGCCGCTCGAGCACCTGGACGATCTGTCCGACCGCGTTCTGGGTGATGTTGAGCTGTCCCGACAGATCGCTCTTGGAGGCCTGACCCAGGCGGCGCAGCGCGGTGAGCAGGCGGCGTTCGTTCAGGCGCCGCAGCGCGGTGGAGTTGCCGCCCTGCCTCGGCGGCGGGAGCGGACGCTGGCTGGTCATCAGGGACGCTCTGCGGCCGGCTTCGACGCCGGTCCTTGCTTGGGGAGGGCTCAGACCCCGGGGCGGGGTGAGGCAGTCTAGACTACTTAATCATCGGTGAATTAATTAAGTTGACCATTGCCCGTCTTTCGTGCGATCGGCGCAATGGATGGCCGTTTCGGTGGCGGAGTTGCAGCGGCGCCCTCGTGGACAATCGCCGTTTCCGGGGGCGGGTCAAGGCGAGCCGGTGCTTTCGGGCACACTGTTGCAGAAACGCTACGGACGCGGCGACGATCCTGATGTAAGAAGACGCAAAAGACTTCGGAGGAAACACATGTCGGTTTCGCGCGGGGCTCAGCTCCGTTCCGCCTGGTGCGCACGTCGCAACACGCTTCTCACCGCCGGCGCCCTGCTGGCGTTCGCCTCCGTGCCGGCGATGGCCCAGCTCGACACGGGATCGGGCCTCGTCGCCAGCACCAAGGTGAACGCAACGCCGAACGCCGATTTCGGTGCCCCGCCGCTGCCCGCGCCGGAGGCGCTGGTGCCGCAGGTCAACCAGTACCTGCACAAGTACGGCACGGCGATCCTGCTCGACAACGTCGACGAATATCTCGGCGTGATCAGCGGCCCGCATCAGGGCTCGACCAACACCGGTCAGTATGGCCTTGAATGGGACCAGGACTGGGACATCCTGGCCGGCATCCCCGGCCTGCAGACCCATGCGATCGCGGTCGGCCGGTACGGCAACCTGGCCGGCAACCTGATCGGCGATAACGGCTTCAACCAGAGCCAGGAAATCTATGGCGCCGGCGGCAACGTCGCGATCCATCTGGTGTTCTTCTACGGCGAAGAAACGTTCGCGCATGGTCACGTGGCGATCGCCGCCGGCCGGGCGCCGATGGAGAACGATTTCGACTCCAACCCGCTCAACTGTAACTTCATGAACAACTCGTTGTGCGGCAACCAGAAGGTCATCACCGACAACGCGGCCAACGTGTCCTACCCGGATGCGCAATGGTTCACGCGCGTCCGGGTGCGCCCGATCGCGCCAGTCTACATCCAGACCGGCATCTACTTCACCGAAAACAATACCTACAACGCGGCAGACGGTTACCGGTCTGGCTTCCACCTTGACGGTTCGCACATCGACGGCGAGGCGTTCCCGCTGGAAATCGGCTACGAGCCGCATATCGGCCCCGACCAGATGCCCGGTCATTACAAGATCGGCGTGATGTACGAGAACACCAACCACAATACGTGGGAGTACGTCGGCGCGCCGGCCGTGATCCGCAAGGGAGGCACGCAGGCCTGGGTGCAGTTCGACCAGATGCTGGTGCGTAACGGACCTGGTGCGACGGACGGCATCATCGTCATCGGCAACTACGGACACAACGATCCGCGCTTCTCGGTGCGTTCGGATGAGTTCACCGTCGCGGGCATCGACCGCGACTTCTGGAAGGCGCGTCCGTTCGACACGATCGGGTTGCTGTTCTCCTACACGAAGGTCTCCGACCGCCTGAGCAACATCCAGTCGGAGGAAGCAGCACTTGGTCTGCCGTTCACCGGCAGTTTCGAAGGGGTGAACGGCGTTTCGTCCGAGGGGCCGCAGAGCTTCGCGATGAACATCGAGGCGAACTACCAGATCCACGTGTTCCGCGGCGTCACCTTCGCGCCGGACTTCCAGTACTTCATTCGGCCGAACGCACAGCGTAACCTGAGCGACGCGGCGTTCCTTGGCTTCAAGAGCCATATCGAGCTGTTCTAACGTCTCAAACTATGAGAAGAAGGCGGTCCGTCACAGGACCGCCTTTTTTCGTTTCGGACATTGTCTCGACGGAGTGGATGCCCCGACGGCATTCTGTCGCGACAGAAGGCCAGGACCTGCAGGGCGGGTCAGAGTAGGAACCGGCGCGATGTTGCAGGCAGTCCAGGCAAGCGGCCCCGCCTCCTCGAGCAAGAGCCGGCGCGGCGGCCGGTCGGGTATGACGATGCCGCTCATTGCGCCGTCGGTGGTGATCCTGCTGATCTGGTCGATCGTGCCGCTGGTCATGACCCTGTGGTTCTCGTTTCGGCACTACAACCTGGTCGATCCGACGCAGACCGGCTTCGCCGGGTTCGACAATTACGTCTACCTGCTGACCGATCCGGATTTCTGGGCCTCGCTGATCAACACGCTGATCCTGGTGGGTGGCGTCCTGCTGGTCACGGTCTGCGCCGGCACCCTGCTCGCGGTGCTCTACGATACGGAGTTCTTCGGCCGATCGATCGCCCGGCTGCTGGTCATCGCCCCGTTCTTCGTCATGCCGACGGTCTCGGCGCTGATCTGGAAGAACCTGATGCTGCACCCGATCTACGGGGTGCTGTCGGCCTTGTTCCGCGATGTCGGGCTCAGCCCGATCGACTGGTTCTCGCGCGCGCCGCTGCTGACCATCGTCGGCATCGTGTCGTGGGAGTGGCTGCCGTTCGCCATCCTCATCCTGCTCACCGCCGTGCAGTCGCTCGACCATGAGCAGCGTGAGGCCGCCCGCATGGACGGGGCGGGTCCGGTGGCAAGCTTCTTCTATATCACCCTGCCGCACCTGCGTCGCGCGATCGGTGTGGTGATCATGATCGAGACGATCTTCCTGCTGACCATCTTCGCCGAGATCGATGTCACCACGGCCGGCGGACCCGGTGTCGCCACCACCAACCTCGCCTTCCTGATCTATGCCCGCGCGCTGCTGCAGTTCGACGTGGGCGGCGGGTCGGCCGGCGGCGTGATCGCCATCATCCTGGCCAACATCGTGGCGTTCTTCCTGGTGCGCTCGATCGCCCGCAACCTGGAGGTCTGAGCGATGCGCCACACCCTTGGCGGCAAGATCGGTCTCGCGGTGCTCGGCTGGGGCATCGCGGTGGTGATGTTCTTCCCGATCTTCTGGATGGTCTTGACCGGCTTCAAGAGCGAGTTGCAGGCGGTCAACCCGAGCCTGTTCTTCCACCCGACGCTGTCGAGCTATGCCGACGTCCAGTCGCGGGCCAACTACTTCGCCTTCGCGCTTAACAGCGTCGTGATCTCGGTGGGCGGCACGCTGCTGGCGCTGCTGTTCGCCATTCCGGCCGCCTATGTCATGGCCTTCTTCCCTACCCACCGCACGCGTGGCACGCTGCTGTGGATGTTGTCGACCAAGATGCTCCCGCCGGTCGGCGTGCTGGTGCCGATCTACCTGCTGATGCGCTCGACCGGGCTGCTCGACACCCGCACCGGATTGATCATCATCTACATGCTGATGAACCTGCCGATCGTGGTGTGGATGCTGTTCACCTTCTTCAAGGAAGTGCCGCGCGACATCCTGGAGGCGGGACGCATGGACGGGGCGGGGCGGATGGACGAGCTGCGCCATGTGCTGCTGCCGCTGTCGCTGCCAGGGGTGGCGTCGACCGGGCTGCTGTCGCTCATCCTGTGCTGGAACGAGGCGTTCTGGTCGCTCAACCTCACCTCGTCGCGGGCGGCGCCGCTGACCGCGTTCATCGCCTCCTTCTCCTCGCCGGAGGGATTGTTCTTCGGCAAGCTTTCCGCCGCCTCGACGCTGGCCGTGGCGCCCATCCTGATCTTCGGCTGGCTCAGCCAGCGCCAGCTCGTCCGCGGCCTGACCTTCGGGGCGGTCAAATAGCAACCAATCATCCTTGCAGGGACCACCATGGCGACTCTGGCACTCCGGGACGTCCGCAAGACCTACGCCAACCTCGAGGCGATCAAGGGCGTCACGCTGGATGTCGAGGACCGCGAGTTCGTGGTCTTCGTGGGGCCTTCGGGCTGCGGCAAATCGACGCTGCTGCGCATGATCGCGGGGCTGGAGGAGATCAGCGGCGGTGACCTGCTGATCGACGACCGGCGGGTCAATGACGTGGGGCCCGCCGAGCGCGGGCTGGCCATGGTGTTCCAGTCCTACGCGCTCTATCCGCACATGACGGTGGCCGACAACATGGGCTTCGCGCTCAAGCTGGCCAAGGTCTCCAAGGAGGAGCGCAACCGCAAGGTGGCCGAAGCCGCCCGCATCCTGCAGCTCGAGCCCTATCTCGACCGCAAGCCGGGCCAGCTGTCGGGCGGCCAGCGCCAGCGCGTCGCCATCGGCCGGGCCATCGTGCGCAACCCCAAGGTCTTCCTGTTCGACGAGCCGCTGTCCAACCTCGACGCCGCGCTGCGCGGCCAGATGCGCATCGAGCTCGCCCGCCTGCACGAGCAGCTCAACGCGACGATGATCTACGTCACCCACGACCAGGTCGAGGCGATGACCATGGCCGACAAGATCGTGGTGCTGTCGGCCGGCCGCGTCGAGCAGGTCGGCTCGCCGCTCGAACTCTACCACCACCCGCGCAACCTGTTCGTCGCCGGCTTCATGGGCTCGCCGCGCATGAACCTGCTGCCGGCCACCGTGACGGCGAGTGGCGCCGAGGGGGTGACAGTCGCCGGCCCGGGCGGGATGAGCGTCACCGTGCCGGTGAGCCCGGACGGGTTCCGGGTCGGCAGCCAGGTGACGCTCGGCGTCCGTCCCGAGCACCTGACGATCACGCCGGACGGCTCGATCTCCGGCCACGCGCTGATCGCCGAGCGGCTGGGTGGGCTGACGCTGCTGCACGTCGAGTTGCAGGACAAGACCATGCTGGTGGTGCAGACCGACGGATCGGATGCGACGCGTGTGCACCAGCAGATCCGCCTGGCGATGGTCCCGGCCCATACGCACCTGTTCGGGTCGGACGGGCTCGCGGCCGAGCATCTGCAGCGCAACCCGCTCACCGTCAGCTAGGCTGAGCTTCGGTGTCGGACGTTGTTGCCCTGATGCGCGAGGCACGGGTCATTCCCGTGCTGACCATCCGCAACCAGGCCGATGCCGTGCCGCTGGCGCGCGCCCTGGTCGCCGGTGGCGTGCGGATGCTGGAGGTGACGCTGCGCACGGCCGCCGGGCGCGATGCGGTGCGCCGCATCCGCGACGAGGTGCCGGAGGCGGTCACCGGGCTCGGCACGGTGACCAACGAGCGCCACCTCGAGCTGGCCCGCAGCCTGTCGCTGCCGTTCGCCTTCAGCCCCGGCGCGCCGGTATCGCTGCTGCGCGCCGCCCAGGCGCTCGGCGTGCCGTTCGTGCCGGGCATCCAGACCGCCTCGGAGCTGATGGCCTCGATCGAGCACGGCTTCCCGGTGGTGAAGTTCTTCCCGGCCGGCCCCGCCGGGGGCATCGCCGCCCTCAAGGCGCTGGCCGGGCCGTTCCCCGAGGCGCTGTTCTGCCCGACGGGCGGCATCGGCGAGGCCGAGATCGGCGAGTGGCTTGCCTTGCCGAACGTGGTGGCTGTCGGCGGCTCCTGGCTGGCGCCGGCGACGGAGATCGAGGGCCACGCCTGGGAGCGGATCACCGAGCGCTGCCGGCGGGTGATGGGGACGCTGAGCGGCGCGACCGGTACGCCATAGCCGAGCGCACCGCGTGTGCGCTGCCCTAGAACTTGCGATTCGCAACCAGCCCTCAGCCGGTCTCTCGCCTGGCGTGCCGCGCCGGCGCGATCGGTGTGCCTGGCTGAACTATCCAACCGAGGACTGCAACAGTGCCGCAAGGCGGACCCAATCCAAACACCATCGTCATGCCGAACGACCCGACGGCGCAGGCAACCGCAGGCTATGATTTCGACGTGTTCGCGGGCGACGGCAATGACACCGTAAGCTGCTCGTACGGTGACGACACCGTGCTCGGTTCGGCAGCAGCGAGTTCGGTGCTGCATTTCATCGGCGGCGTTTCAGCGGCGAGCTACGTCCAGGGTGGCGGGGGGACGATCATCGCCGACATGGGGCCGTTCGGCGGTTATGTCTCGGGCGGCGCGGCCGGCGGCAACATCCTGGTCAGCCAGACGCAGGCCGGGCTGAACAGCGAACTGGTCGGCGTCACAGGCGGAGACCAGCTTTTCGCCTCCGCCAACGGCGGCACCGACCTTCTCCAACTCGGTGCCGGCACCGAATACGCGGTCGGTGGTGACGGCAACATGACCGTCCAGGGCGGCTCCGGCCATGGCATCATCTAGGCACCAGCGGCGGCGGGCTTACGAGCATCGACGGCTCGAGCGACGGCGGCGACACGATCGTCGGCGGCACAGCGAACATGAACATCGCCGCGCGGGGCGGCGAGGCCGTGTTCGTCAACCAGGGCGACGCGACCATTTCGGGGGCGACTTCAGGGGCGGACTCGATCATCGGCGGCGCCCAGGGTTCGGTCACCTATACCGGTCATGGCGCGAACCTGCTGGTTTCCAACAACTACGGGGCGGCCGACGTCACCACCGGCAACGGGGCCAGCCTGATCTTCGCGGGCCACGGCAATCTGAGCCTGACCGGCGGAGCGGGCAGCATGACGGCGCTGATCGGCGAGGGCCAGGAGGTGATTACCGAGGGTTCGGGTGCCGCGACCTACGACCTGCTCGCCCAGTCCGGTGCGGGGGAAGGGAGCGTGACGATCTTCAACTTCGATCCGGCCAAGGACGCGCTGCACAGCTTCGGCTATCTCACCGGTCCCGCGGTCACGCATGTCGGCGGCTCCACCCAGCTGCATTATTCCGACGGCACCTCGATCAACCTCGTCGGTGTCGCGAACTACACGCCCGCGCTCGGCGCGTCCGGCTGAGTGGCGGCCCTGGCGAAGCAGCGGCGTCTGGTCGGTTTGGGTGTTGTCGATCCCGCGGATTTCCCGGCCGGACGCATCCCGATGTCACCATCACCGAGCGTGGGGCGACTTTCCGGCAAGCACCCGACTGACAGCCCTGCATCTGGCCACCGATGCCTGCATGGCGATCACGTAGGCCACTGGCGCCGAAGGCCTGTCGCCACGATCATGGCGCACTGTCGTTTGCCGGCGCGATGCTGACATGGCTGCCGTCGGGGCGGATGACCAGCACCCGGCCGTCGCCATAAACCAGCACCGCCTGGCCGCCGGCCGGTACCGCGAGCAGGCTGGGCATGGCTGCGCCACGACTAACCTGTTCCAGTCTCAAGCCCACCGCCATGCCGCCCAGCAGACAAACCGTCCACAAGACGGCTATGCCGACGCCGATCGACCAAACCGGCCAGCGCCACTCCATCTCGGTTCCTCTCCAACCGCTTGAGGCGGCCGACTGGCCGCCGCTTCTTGAGTTCGGCCCTTCACTCCGCAGACCCGGTTTCCACGACGCATGGCGAGCATATCCTAGACGCATTTTCGCATGGCTACTCGCAGATGATCCGGCAGGCTCGAGAAGCTCGCTGCGCGCCAATTGCGCTGTCAGGACGGCAAAGTCCTGATCGCCTCGTTCAGGTCGCGAGCTTCCGTCGTGTCCCCTGAGAAGACCTGCACAGTGCCAGGCCCGTAGGCATTCTTGCGGAACAGCGCCCAGTCGGGGGTCGGGGTTTCGTAGCCCATGCAACACCGCCTCACTCCTGCCCGGAGGCCAGAACGATCAGCGTGCTGCTTGATGGGATGTTGATGGCCACCGGCGCTGGGCGATGCGGCGGCCGCGCCAGCGACCAGAGGGGCACGCCAAGCAGCACTCCGAGCGGGAGGCACAGCACCAGGCAGGCGGTATCCAGACAGCTCAAGCTGAGTGCTGCCACGCCACGCCCCCTGCCAACGCGTGCCAGCAGTATAGCGCCCCGTGGGCCGCTTCTAAGCGTCTTGCTCAGGGTCGGGATAGATCACCGGGAACTCTCGGCATCGGCGGCGGCGTGGTTGCGGCCGCAGCGGCGCTGCAGCGCGGTGAGCAGCCTGGCGCCGGCGGCCCGCTAAGTCTGTTAGCCGAGCATCAGGTGGTTGCGTGCCGCATAGCGCTCCAGCATCAGCGAGAGCGGCCCGACCTCGGTGTGGCCCACCGTGGCGTCGCCCACCAACCCTTTGCCGGCATCGGCTTGGAGGTAGAGTCGCACGCGGGTCTCCGGCGCAGGTTGTTGTAGAAGCCGCGTCTGCGGCGGAGCGTATTGCACGCCCGGTTCAGCCCCTCGCGTTCGCGTAAATGAACCACCAGCTGATAGACCCGACGCCGCCCCACCTTCACTGTGGCGCCCTGACGATGCAGAAGCCGACCACGCGCCAGATTCCGAGCGAGGCGGATGCCGGTGGCGGGCGGTCAGCCGGTCCCGCCGCACCATTCGCTGCCGGAGGTCTGCTCCGCGGCGACTGCGCGCAGCCGTGACTGCGGAAGCCGCACTCCGGACCTGCCGGCACGCCGTAGGCGGCCAAGCAGCGGCTGCAGCCTGCCCAGCAGATGCAGCGTGAGACCGGCGGCCAGGAGCAGTGACGCCGTCACCGGCACTCCCACCAGCCAGAACAACTCGACAGCCTTCCAGAGCATGTTACGCCTCGCTTGCCCCGGCGGACGGCGCGACCGCGCCAGTCATGCCGGGCATTCCGCACTGCAATATGGTGCGTGCGCGTCGACAGCGAAGGGGGGCAGGCCGTGCCGCCTACGCGGCTGACCTGCGGCGGCCAGCCTTGTCAGGTCGCGTGCCGGGGCAGGCACGCCAGCGTCGCCGCAGGCTTCCCGGCAGAAGGCCAGGCCGCCGGAGCCTCGGTCAAATCCACCCGCACGACGTCCGGGCCGGCTGGATCAGGCGCCCACCTGGCGGGTCGCCGACACCCCTGCGCCACCGGGAGGCTGCCGGCGTGACGAATGCGGGGGATGAAAATCGACCGGCCCAGCAGGGGGTGTGGTCCGCCGCGAGGTCTCAGCCGACTCGGAAGTTGCTGAACTGCCAGGGGCAGGTGGTGTCGAGGGGCTCGGGGAACAGGGTGCCGCGGCCCTGCAGCGGGGTCCAGTCGGAGTAGAGGCCGATCAGCTCGCCGAGATAGGGGCGGGTGACGTCGAGGATGCGGCCATGGTCGATCTCGTCGGGCTCGACGACGCCGCGCGCGGGGTTCTCGATTGCCCAGATCAGGCCGGCCAGCACGGTGGCGGTGACCTGCAGGCTGGTGGCGTTGTTGTGCGGCGCGAGGCGGCGGGCCTCGTCGATGGACAGCCGCGAGCCGTACCAGTAGGCGCCGCGCGCGTGGCCCATCAGCAGCACGCCGAGTTCGTCGATGCCGGAGGAGATCTCGTCCATCATCAGCCGCTGGCTCGGCTGGAGCTGCCAGTTCTTGCCGGCCAGCTCGTGGAGGGAGAGCACCGCGTCGTCGCACGGGTGGTAGGCGTAGTGGACGGTGGGGCGGTAGGCGACCGCGCCCGCGCGGTGGACGGTGTAGTAGTCGGCAATCGAGATCGACTCGCCGTGGGTGATGAGGAAGCCGTGATAAGGGCCTTCCAGCGGCGTCCAGCTGCGGACGCGGGTCGAGGCGCCGGGGCGCTCGAGATAGATCGCAGCACCCGAGCCGAATTCGTGTCGGCGGCCGTCGGCGGGCAGCGCCTTTTCGTGCGTGCCCCAGCCGAGTTCGGCCGGCTGGCAGCCCTCGCCGACGAAGCCGTCGACTGACCATGTGTTGACGAACTCGCCCACCTGCTTTGGCTCGCGTGCGACCTGGGTGTCGCGCTCGGCAATGTGGATGGTCTTGACGCCGAGGCGGGCGGACAGGGCCGCCCACTCGTCGCGCCCGGCGGGGGTTGCGACCTCCAGGCCGGTGTCGGCGGCGAGGTTGAGCAGCGCCTGCTTGACGAAGTGCGAGACCAGGCCCGGATTGGCGCCGTGGGTGATGAGCGCGGTGGGGCCGGCGCGGCCGCTGTCACGCAGGGCGAGGGCGCTTTCGCGCAGGGCATAGTTGGAGCGCAGCGAGGGGCTGAGCGAGGCGTCGGTGTAGCCGCCGGCCCAGGGCTCGATGCACGTATCGAGGTAAAGCGCGCCCTGCTCGCGGCACAGCTCGATCAGGGCCGTCGAGGAGACCTCGACCGACAGGTTGAGCAGGACGTCGCCGGCGCCCAGCATCGGCACGAGCAGGTCGCGGTAGTTCTCGCGCGTCACCGGCCGTGCCTCGTGGCGGACGGCGAACTCGCCGGCCACCTCGCGGCCGCGTGCGTCGGCGGTGATGATGGTGATGCGGGCCGGGTCGATGTCGAGGTGGCGCAGGATCAGGGGCAGGACGCCCTGGCCGATGCTGCCGAAACCGACCATCACCAGCCGGCCGCCGAAGGCTGCGTGCTTCATGGGGTCATCCTTTCCTCCTGCCGGCTCAGGCGGCGGCACCGAGCGCGGTCTCAGCACCCGGCATCAGCGGCTGGTCGGAGACCACGACCAGGCGCGCCCGGTCGAAGCCGTTGAAACCGGTGCGCAGGCAGGCGCCATAGGCGCCGAGCTGCCCGATCTCGATCCAGTCGCCCTCGGCCACGGCCGCCGGTAGCGGGAACGGCCCCTTCATGTGGTCGGCACTGTCGCAGGTCGGTCCGAACAGGTCGTAGTCGAGCTGGTCATCGCCGAGCGGGCCATTGTCGTTGCTTGACGCCTCCGCGGCAGTGATGAGCCGGACGGGGAAGCGGAAGCCCGGGGCGCCGGCATCGGACAGGCTGCCATAGACGCCGTCATTGACATAGAGCGAGGTCCCGCGCCGCAATTGCACCTGCACCACGACGGAGGTGCCGCTCGCCACCAGTGCCCGGCCCGGCTCGGCCCACAGGCGCGTGGCCGGCAGCCCGAGCGCGGTGAACGCCTCGCCGATGGCGGCGAAGAAGCGCTCGAGCGGCGGCGGCTCGAGGTCGGGGTAGCGCTGCGGGAAGCCGCCGCCGACATCGAGCACGTCGACCTGCACGCCGCTCGCCGCGATCACCTCGCCGGCGAGCGCGATCGCGCGGCGATAGGCGTCGGGATCCATGCATTGCGAACCGACATGAAACGAAATCCCGAGTGTGGCGGCGTGGCCGCGCGCGGCGCGCAGCAGGCGGGCCGCCTCCTCGGGCGGGGCGCCGAACTTGCCGGACAGATCGTAGCGGGCGCTGCCCTTCGGCAAGGCGAGGCGTACGAACAGGCCGAGATCCTCCGCACCCTCGGTCTCCTGCAGGATCTTGGCCAGCTCGTCCGCGCTGTCGAGCACGAAGTCGCGCACGTCGTGCCGGGCATAGGCCTCGCGGATCGCCGGGCGCGCCTTCACCGGATGCATGAAATGGATGGCGGCATCGGGAAACATGGTGCGCACCACGGAGATCTCGGCAGAAGATGCGCAATCGAAATGGCGCACGCCGCCGCGCCACAGCGCGCGCAGCACGGCGGGTTCGGGGTTGCACTTCACCGCGTAGAGCACCTCGCCGGGGAAGCCGGCGAGGAAACGCCGCGCCGCGCCCTCGATCGCCGCCGGGCGCAGGCAGTGCACCGGGTCGGTCGGCCGTTCGGCGCGGACCAGCGCGTCGACGGTGGGATGGGTGGCGCTCTCGGCCGCGGTGCGCGCCGGGGTGGTGCGGAGCGGGGCGACCGCCTTGCGGAAGCGGAACTGGGTCATGGGCGGGTCCTCGGCCGGCCGGTGCGGGCGCGGCGTCAACAGGGCTCGGCGTGACAGGAGGCACGCCGCGCGGCGCTAGCGGTCAGTTCGACCGGCAGCGGGCGGAACCGGGACCGGGCTCTAGGCGCCCGGGGCCGGACTCAGACGATGCGAGGACTGGTCGCAGCGTGCGTGGCAGAACACATAGCCGTTTCCCTTAAGGCGCCGGCCCACGGTGTGGCCGGCTCGACCGAAAGAGACGCGTTACGTCGTTGCTGTGCCCTCGTGTGGGCTCTCGGCACGTGCGGGTAGCGTCAAAGCGCCAGCGAAGGCTGACCGGAGGCGTAGATAAGGCGAACCGACCGGATCTCGTGATGCGTTGTCGGAAGGGGGCTATGCGTTGTGTGCAGGGGTCAGTCTGCAACCAGGGCGAGATATTCCCAGACCACCGTGGCCGCGGCCAGTGCCGTGATCTCCGCATGGTCATAGGCCGGCGCCACTTCGACCAGATCCATGCCGAGCCAGTCAAGCCCGCGCAGCCGCCGCAGGATCGCCTGCGCCTGCCACGACGCCAGGCCGCCAATCTCCGGCGTGCCGGTGCCGGGTGCGGCCGAGGGATCGAGCGCGTCGATGTCGAAGCTGAGATAGCAGCCCCGGTTGCCGCTGCCTCCCCGGTCGCCGATGCCCTGGTCGCCCCCGCCCTGGTCGTCCCCGCCCTGGCCACCGACAACCTGGCGGATGCGCTGCGCGACGGCCTCGGGGCCAGCCTCGTGCACGTCCTGGGCGCTGAGGGTCGTCACTCCCTGGCTGGTCGTCCAGTCCCACACCTCGCGCTGCACCGGTGAGCGGATGCCGATCTGGATCGTGCGGCGCGGGTCGATCAGGCCCTCGTTGATCGCGTGGTAGAACACCGAGCCGTGGCCGAGGCTTTGGCCGAAATTGTCGGGCCAGGTGTCGACATGGGCGTCGAAATGCACGAGTGCCGCCGGCACGCCGCGGCGCCGGCGCAGGGCACGCAACAGGGCCAGCGTGACGCCGTGCTCGCCGCCGAGCGCGATCAGGTGGGCCAGCGGTGCGGCCTGCTGCTCGATGAGGGCGAGGCTCGCGGCGATGTCGCCCAGGGCTATGGCGAAGTCGCCGATGTCGGACAGCGGCAGGGTCAGGGGATCGAGCCAGCGCGTCGGATGGGCGCCGTCGACCAGCATGCGGCTGGCGTGGCGGATCGCCTGCGGGCCGAAGCGGCTGCCGGCCCGGTTGGTGGTGCCGATATCGAGCGGGATGCCGGCCACGACATAGCGCGCCTCCGGGTCGTGGCGCGACAGGCCGAGGAAGCCGGGCGGGGTGGCGAAGGTGGGCACGCTGGACATCGGCCTCAGAGCTCCAGGCTGCGCTGTGCCGCACCCGGCTTGCTGCGCGGCTCGATGCGGGCGCGGCGCTCGCCGTCGGCAAAGCGCAGCCCGACCCGCTCGCCGTCGGCAAGGGCCGCCGCCTCCGTCACCGGTGCGCCGCCCTCGTCGGTGACCAGGGCGTAGCCGCGCGACAGCAGGCCGAGCGGGCTTGCCGAGTCGAGCCGGGCGGCGAGGCCGCCGAGATGGGCGCGCTGTTCGCGCAGGCGCCCGGCACGCTCGGCGAGCGTGCCGCGCAGGGAGGAGGCAAGCCGCATGGCCTGCAGCGCCAGGCGGCCGCGCTGCGCCTCGATGCGGGCGCGCGGCGGGTTGAGGTGGCGCTCGGCGGTGGTCAGCGCGGCGCGCTGCCGCGAGACGAAGCGCGGCAGGGCGGACAGCAGTCGGCTGGCGGCGACCGCGACGTGCCCCTGGCGGGCGGTGATCAGTGCATGCGGCGTCGGCATGTGTCGCTCGGCGGCGAGCAGCGCGTGGCGGCGGGTGGCGAGCAGGTTGGGCAGGGCGAGCGACAGGCGGTGGGCCCGGTCGTCGAGGCGCTGGCGCACGCCCTCGAGCAGGCCGGGCAGGTCGGGCAGGAGGCGGGCGGCGCGGTCGAGGCGCAGCCGGCTGCTCTGCGCGAGATGGGCGAGGGAGGCGTCGAGGCGGGCGGCGCGGTGGGCAAGGTCGGCGAGCAGCTCGGCGCGGGCGGGAACCGCGATCTCGGCGGCCGCGGTGGGCGTGGGGGCGCGGCGGTCGGCGACGAAGTCGATCAGGGTGGTGTCGGTCTCGTGGCCGACGGCCGAGATCAGCGGGATGCGGCAGGCGCTCGCGGCGCGCAGCACGACCTCCTCGTTGAACGCCATCAGGTCCTCGAGGCTGCCGCCGCCGCGGGCGACGATCAGCACGTCCGGGCGGGGCAGGTGGCCGCGGCCGTCGATCGCATCGAAGCCGGCAATGGCGTGCGCGATCCGCTCGGCCGCGCCCTCGCCCTGCACCGGGACCGGCCAGACCAGCAGCCGTCGGGGGAAGCGGCGGGCAACCGTGGTGCGGATGTCGTGCAGCACCGCACCCTGGGCGGAGGTGACGATGCCGATCACCAGGGGCAGGGTTGGCAGGGGCTGCTTGCGTTCGGTGTCGAACAGGCCCTCGGCGGCGAGGCGCTGGCGCACGCGCTCGATCCGCGCCAGCAGCGCGCCTTCGCCGGCATATTCGAGCCGGTCGACCACGAGCTGGTAGGACGAGCGCTCGCCATAGGCGGAGATGCGCCCGGTTGCGATCACCTCGAGGCCGTTCTCCGGCACCAGCCCGAGGCGGGCGACGCTGCCGCGCCAGCAGACAGCGGAAATCTTGCCGCCCTCGTCCTTGAGCGAGAAGTAGAGGTGCCCAGAGGGATAGCGCTTGAACTCGGTGATCTCGCCGCGCACCCGCACCCGCCCGAACGAGCCCTCCAGCAGGCGCTTGATGGCGCCCGAGATCTCCGAGACGGAGAATTCGGGCAGGTTCGAGAGCGGTGCTGCGCTGTCCATGGCGGGCGAGGCTAGAGCAACCACGCGCCAGCGGGAACGGTCAGGCCGCGGCGTGACCGCCGTCAGCGACCGAAATAGCCGGGCCGGTCGAGATCGGCGAGCAGGCCGGGTTGCTGCGGCTGCCAGCCGAGCCGTTCGCGGGTGCGCGCGCTCGAGGCGGGATTGTCGGCGGCGGCAAACGGGCCGAGCCAGCCGAGCAGCCGCGGCGCCTCGTTGGCTGGCCTGGATTCGACCGGTACGCCGAGGCGCCGACCGATGACGCCAGCGATGTCGCGGAAGGCGACACCCTCGTCGGCCACGGCATGGTAGCGGCCACCTGCCTCGCCCTGCTCCAGGGCCAGGCGGAACAGGCGGGCGGCGTCGAGCCGGTGCACGGCCGGCCAGCGGTTGCGGCCGTCACCGAAGAAGGCGGACAGGCGCTTCCGGCGCACCGCACCGATCAGGCGGGGGATCAGGCCCTTGTCGCCGTCGCCATGAACCGAGGGCGGCAGGCGGATGATGGACGCGCGCACGCCGCGCGCGGCCCAGTCGAGGACCACGCGCTCGGTGGCACCCCGCATCGCGCCCGGCGAGCGCGGGTCGGGCTCGTCCTCTTCGCCGGTGCGGCCGCCGGGGACGAGACCCATCGTGCCGAAGGCGGTGACCAGCGGGCGTCCGGTGCTGGCGAGCGCGGCCGCCAGCGCGTCAATCGCGTGGCGGTCCAGCCCGGTGGTGGCGGCCATGAAGCGCGGCACGATGCCGGCCGGCGCGCCGCCGAGCAGGGCGCGCAGCCGAGCGGCCAGGGTCAGGCCGGACAGTCCGTGCGCGAAGGCGAGGTGGATGACGCCGTCCGCTGCCGCGGCAGCCTGGCGCAGGCTGTCAGGGTCGTGGAGCGTGCCGTGATGGGCTTCGGCGCCGGCCGCGACGAGGCGCTTGGCCGCCTTGCTGGTGCGCGCGAGCCCGGTGACCGTGTGGCCTGCGCCGATCAGCTCCCGCACCACGGCCGAGCCGATGAACCCGGTCGCTCCGGTCACGAAGACGCGCATCCTGATCTCCCTGCAGCCCTGATCCCAAGGACTAACGCCGGGTCTCCGGACTGACTATAATCGGGCGTCCTGGAGTGTTTATCCGTCGTCCAAGATGGACCTGTTGTCGCAGATCATCGGGGTGCTGAAGCCGCAGGCGGTGGCGTGGCGGGTGATCGAGACAGGCGAGCCCTGCACGATCCGCTTCCCGGCCAGCGACCTTATCGCCTTCGGCCAGGTGCTCGAGGGCGCGGGCGAGGCCACAATCCCAGGCGGGAGGCGCCTGTCGGTTGCGGCCGGCGATTTCCTGCTGCTGGCGGCCACGTCGCCCTGGAGCCTGCGCACGCCGGGCGACGGACCGACGGTCGAGTTCAAGACGATCATCAGCCAGCCGCAATCGTTCCGGAGCCGGCTCGGGGGGTTGCCGCCGGCGGGCGCGCCGGCTGTCATGCGGCTGATGGCCGGTGCGTTCGGCTTTGCCGCTCCGAACGCCGTGCTGTTGACCGGTCTGATGGTGCCGGTGATCCATGTGCGCGCGGCGGATGTCGCGGCCGGACGCCTGGGCGCGCTGCTGCGCCTGCTCGGTGACGAGGCGACGTCGGATCGGCCCGGCCGCGCTCTGGTGCTCGACCGGCTGCTGGAGATCATCCTGGTCGAATGCTTCAGGCGCAGCCGCGGTGGTCTCGCCGAGGCCGGCACGGGGATCCTGGCCGGCCTCGGCGACGCGCGGATCGGCAGCGCCTTGCGCCTGATGCACGAGGATCCTCGTCGGCGCTGGACTGTCGCGAGCCTCGCCCGTCATGTGGCCATGTCGCGGTCGGCATTTGCCGCGCGCTTCGCGGGCACGGTGGGTGTGGCGCCGATCGACTACCTGCTCAACTGGCGGATGCATCTGGCCCGGGAGGCGCTGACCGGCGCCCCCCGGCCGATGGCCGAGATCGCGGCGCTGGCGGGCTACGGATCGGTCAGCGCCTTCAGCACTGCCTTCCGACGCGCCACAGGCCGGTCGCCGAGCCGCTACGCGCCGGCGGCTGGCGGCCGGCCTGCCGCCCCGCGGGATGACGGGCTGGCGGTCCGGGACGCGGACAGCAATTTGGCGGCCACTCCGTACGGACGCGGCAGCCTCGCCGCAGCCGGGGAGCCTGCGTAGAACTCATGCTAATTCAGGTTGTAGCCGGCGGTGATGGCCGGTCGGGTTCGCGTGGGCGCGGGCAGCGGCGGCTTTCCGGTCGAGCGGCTGGACGCAGACGGGAGATTGTCGGGCGAGGGAGTCTCGGCGGGCTGCGTTGCGCGGCCTCACTCGTGTGTTCCGGATCGTGCGGGACCTGCTCGTGCGCCCGACGCGGTCAAGCGGGACATCAGGAACTCAAGCCGTTCCCCGTCGCTGAGGCTGCGCACCGCGACGGGCGCGTGCCTGCGTCGTGCTACGCGGCGACATCCCCATTTGCGAGATTGCAGGCCTATGATCGAAATGCAGCCGGGGCATATCCACTCCAGGCAGGGAGAGTGCGCGGCGCGACAGCCGGACGCCTCCTTGCGCGTCGGCGCCAGCGACGGCCCGCGCCGTGGTCGCCGTTGCGCCATGAGCGACGATCGGTCCGCATCCGGTCGGATCGTGCGGCTGTCCGATCCGGCTCGCCCGGCTCGGGCAGTCTGACGCGGTGGATCGAAAAGTTGCGTAACCAAAACAGTCGGGGCATGATCGATCGCGCCCGCCCTGTGGTCACTGGTGGCACTTTGCCGGCGAGCTTTGGGTGAACAGGCCATGGCAGTCGCCTGCAGGCCCGGTCGCCAGCCTGCACGGGGGCCTGATGCTCGAGCTTGATCCGTCCGAACTGGAAGAGATCCTGTTCGCGGCCGGTATCTGCGTCTGGTCGCTCGACGCACGCTCGCAGCAGGTCCGCATGTCGCACAACGCCGAACAGCTGTTCGGAGTCCCGCCGCGCGAGATCCCCGATATCGCGAGCTTCCAGTCGCTGGTCCATCCCGACGATCGCCTCCGGCGTGTGGCGGCACTCGACGCCGCTTTGGCCTCGGGCGGCGACTACGAGGTCGATTATCGCGTGGTTCGACCGGATGGCGTGAGCACCTGGCTCAGGAGCAGGGGCTCGGTCGAGCTTGACAGGGCAGGCCAGCCGTTGCGCCACAGGGGAGTGCTGTTCAGCATCGATGCGCAGAAGCGCGCCGAGGAGGCGCAGACGCAGGTCGAGATGCAATTGCGCCGGCGCGAGGCGCAGCTTCGATCGCTTCTCGAGAGCGTCCCCGGCGGCGTCGTCGTGGTGGACGGGCAAGGGGGCGTGAAGTCGCTCAGCGCCGCGGCGCAGGCGCTGTTCGGAGTGGGTCCTGCGGAGATGGGCGGGTGCGACGTGCGCGCGCTCGTGCCGGCGCTCACGCCGGAGATGCTGGTCGAGATCGCGGCCCGGCCTCACCCGCGCATGAATGCCGAGCCGGGCGACGCTCGCCTCGAGGGCCGCAGACGTGACGGCAGCGCGTTCCCGCTCGGCCTGGCGATCGGCCAGGCAAGGCCCGAGGGCGAGACGGTCTATACCCTGTTCGTGAGCGATCTCAGTGACGTGCTGCGCACGCAGGCAAGGCTGCACGAGCTGCAGTCGGAGCTGGTCCACGCCGCTCGGTTCGGCGCCATGGGCCAGCTGGCTGCGGCGCTGGCCCACGAACTGAACCAGCCGCTTTCGGCCATCGCCAACTACACCAGCGGCTGCGTGCGACTGCTGGAGAACGAGGGCCTGGCCCGGCAGGATGCGATCGGCGCAGCGCTGCGGGCGTGCAGCGGGGAAACGTTGAAGGCCGGGCAGATCATCAGGCGCCTGCGCGGCTTCATCGAACGCGGCTTCAGCGAGCGGTGCGAGGCCGAGAAGCGGGTCGAGCCGGTTGCGGACCTGGTCGAGGAAGCCTGCGCGATCGCCCTGCGCGGCGCGGAAGCGCAGGGGATCTCGATCGCGGTCAGGTTCGATGCCGACCTGCAGACGGTTCTCGCCGACCGCAGCCAGATCCAGCAGGTGCTGGTCACCCTGCTGGACAACGCGCGCGACGCGGTGGCGAACGCGCCGGTCAAACAGATCGTTGTCTCGGCGCGGCGGCCGGCGCCAGGGATGGCCGAGCTGGCGGTGTCCGACAGCGGGTCCGGCATCGGCCCGGAGGTCGCGGACCGCCTGTTCCAGCCTTTCGTCACCACCAAGCCGGGCGGCATGGGTGTCGGGCTGTTCATCAGCCGGACGATCGTGGAAGCACATGGCGGCTCGCTCACCATGGAACAGACACCCGGGTGCGGAACCACGTTCCGGATCGGCCCTTTGCCCGACCACGATCCGGCGATGCGAGGTGCGTCGTGATCCGCCTGGTTCATGTCGTCGATGACGAGCCCTCGGTGCGCGAATCGCTCGGCTTCCTGCTCGAGGCGCACGGGCTGGTGGCGCGCCTCTACGAGGATGCGCCCGCGCTTCTCGCGCGGGGCGAGCTGGAGGAGGGCTGCATCCTCACCGATGTCAGGATGCCGGGGATGAGCGGGCTCGATCTGCTCGGCCTGCTCGCCGAGCGCAAGCACGCGGGGCGGCTCATCGTCTTGACCGCGCACGGTGACGTGCCGATGGCCGTGCACGCGATGCGGCTCGGCGCTTTCGACTTCGTCGAGAAGCCGTTCAGCGACCAGGTTCTGCTCGATTCGATCAACGCCGCCCTGACCGCGGCCAGGTCGGACGACGGCGCGGCGCAACTGGAAGCGTTCAACGCGCGCCTCAACAGCCTGACGCCGCGCGAGAGGCAGGTCTTCGATCATCTCCTGAGGGGCAGGACGACCAAGGAGATCGCCCGGGTGATCGCCATCAGTCCACGAACGGTGGAGGTCTACCGTTCGAACGTGATGTCGAAGATGCAGGCCAACGGGCTGTCCGAGCTGGTCCGGCTGTGCGCCCGGGTCGGGTTGAGCTGCATGTAAGCGCCTTGGGCGTCCCCCTTGTCCGACCCCGGCCGCCGGCTGCCCGCGTCTCGCTGCTGCGGCGCACGTCCGCCGGTCCAGTCGGAGCGGGGAAGGCTCTAGGCGCGGGCCCTGTCCTCGGGTAACGCCGCAGGGTCGGGCAACGGGGAAGGGCCCTCTGTCATGCGCGTTCTGTTGATCGGCTCGGGCGCGCGCGAGCATGCGCTGGCCGAGGCGCTGGCCGGCTCGCCGCTGCTCTCAGCGCTTTATGTCGCCCCGGGCAATCCCGGCATCGGCGGGATCGCTGAACGAGTGCCGATCGGGGCGGAGGACGTGGACGCGCTGGTCGCCTTCGCGCGCGAGCGGCGGATCGATCTGGTGGTGCCGGGGCCGGAGGCGCCGCTGGTCGCGGGGCTCGCGGACCGCTGCGCCGAGGCGGCCATCGCCTGCGCCGGCCCGACCGCTGCCGCAGCACGGCTCGAGGGCAGCAAGAGCTTCACCAAGGAGATCTGCGACGCGGCCGGCATCCCGACCGCGCGCTGGGAGGCGTTCGGCGAGCGCGCGGCGGCGCACGAGTTCGTCCGCAAGCGCGGCGTGCCGATCGTGATCAAGGCAGACGGCTTGGCTGCCGGCAAGGGCGTGGTGGTGGCGCAGACCCTGGGCGAGGCGGAGGCGGCGATCGATGCGCTGCTCGCACCGGGCGGCACGCTGGTCATCGAGGAGTGCCTGGCGGGCGAGGAGGTGTCGCTGTTCGCCTTCTGCGACGGGCTCGACGCGGTGCTGATCGGCGCGGCACAGGACCACAAGCGGATCGGCGACGGCGACACCGGGGCCAATACCGGCGGCATGGGCGCGGTGGTGCCGCCGCGCGGCTTCGGGCGGGATGCGCAGGAGCGCGCGGTCGAGCTGGTCATCCGCCCGGCGCTCAAGGCCATGGCACGTGCCGGCACACCGTTCCGCGGGGTCTTGTTCGCAGGCCTGATGCTGACCGCGCAGGGGCCGAAGCTCATCGAGTTCAACGTCCGCTTCGGTGATCCGGAGGCGCAGGTCCTGCTGCCGCGGCTGCGCTCGGACCTGCTGGCCGCCCTCACGGCGATGGCGGCAGGACGCCTCGCCGACTGCGCGGTAGCCTTCTCCGACGAGGCGGCGGTGGGCGTGGTGCTGGCCGGGCGGGGCTATCCCGGCACGCCCGCGACGGGGGGCGCAATCGGCGGGTTGGACGCGGCGGCCGCGGTGCCGGGGGTACGGATCTATCAGGCGGCCACCGAGTGCGGCGCGGACGGCGTGCTGCGTGGCGCGGGCGGCCGGGTGCTCACCGTCGCGGCCCTGGCACCCACGCTCGCCGGAGCGCGCGATGCGGCCTACGCGGCGGTGGCGCGCATCGACTGGCCGGACGGGGTGTGGCGGCGCGACATCGGCGCGCGTGCCCTGGGAGAGGTGTGAGCGGACAGGCGCGAGGGAGGCGGCGGTGAGCAAGCTTTCGATCAACCGGGCGACGAGGCTGTGCATGTCGCTCTCGGCGCGTCCGGGCAATTTCGGCACGCGTTTCCACAACCATCTCTACGAGGCGCTCGGGCTCGACTACGTCTACAAGGCGTTCAGCACGCGCGACCTCGCCGGTGCGATCGGTGGCATCAGGGCACTCGGCATACGCGGCTGCGCCGTCTCTATGCCGTTCAAGGAGGCCTGCATCCCGATGCTCGACCGGCTGGACCCGTCGGCCGCGGCGATCGGCTCGGTGAACACCATCGTCAACGAGGATGGCGTGCTGGAGGCCTACAACACCGACTACATCGCCATCCAGAAGCTGGTCGGCGGCAGGGCAGAGCTGCGTGACCAGCCGTTCCTGCTGCGCGGCAGCGGCGGCATGGCCAAGGCGGTGGCCTTCGCGCTCAAGGGGGGCGGCTTCCCCCACGGCACGATCGTCGCGCGCAACGAGGCAGCCGGCCGGGCGCTGGCCGAAGGATGCGGCTATCGCTGGACCGCCGAGCCCGACGGGCGGCCGGCGGCGATGCTGGTCAATGTCACGCCGATCGGCATGGAAGGGGGTGCGGAGGCGGACCACCTCGCCTTCCCCCGCGCTCTGGTCGAGCCAGCCGCCTTGGTGGTCGATGCCGTGGCGCTGCCGCCGGAGACGCCGCTCATCCGCCTGGCCCGGGCGCTGGGCCGCCCGGTGGTGACCGGGGCGGAGATCCAGGCGGTGCAGGCGGTCGAGCAGTTCGTGCTCTATACCGGCGTCACGCCGAGCGACGAGCAGTTCGAGCGCGCGGCTGCCTTCGCCGCCGGCCGCGCGGCCTGAAGGCTGCCGGGGCGGTCACAGGCTGCCGCCGCCGATCACCGGGCCGGTGGGCAGGCCGGTGGGCGAGCCGCCGCGCGGCTCGAGGCTGACCAGGATTTTAGCACCGCTCGCGTCGGGCGGCAGGCTGCCGGGTGGCAGGCGCACGCCGGCGGGCGGCAGCACGCCGAGCGAGACGGGGCGCGTCGCACCCGCGGCCAGCAGCCACAATTGCAGGTCGCGGCCGGTGGGCACATGCACCGCGCCGCTTGGCCGGACGAGCAGGCCGCCATGCGGCAGGAGTTCGGCCACGAACACCGGGCTGTGGGCCGGAAGCGGTGCCAGGGCGGTGGCCACGGGCGGCGGCGGGGGCGGGCGCAGCCAGGCGAACGCGGCGAGCGAGGCGGCAAGCGCGTAGCCGGCGGCAGCCGCGACCTGCCAGCGCCGGACGGGGCGGGCGACCGGCGGTGCGGGCGGCGGAGCTGGTGGCGGTTGAGTTGGCGGCGGGGGCGCTGCGGCCGGCTGTTCGCGGGCGGCGGCGGCCAGGCTCGCCTCGATCCTCGGCCAGAGTGCGGCCGGCGGCGGGATGGGGGGCACCAGCCGGGTGAGCGGCAGCAGCCAGCGCTCCCAGGCGGCAATCGCGGCAGCGAGTGCGGGGTCGCGCGCCGCGTCGCGCTCGACCACCGAGCGCTCGTCGGCGCAGAGCAGGCCGAAGACATACTCCGCCGCCAGCAGATCCTGCTCGTCGCCGGCCGGCGCGGTCGCGCTGTCGCTCATCGCCCGAGCCTGCTCAGGTTTCGAGACAACGACGCAGCCCGAGCAGGGCGCGCCGCATCAGCGACTTCACCGTGCCGAGCGGGCGTTGCAGCGTGCGCGCCAGCTCCGAATGGCTGAGGCCGTCGATGAAGGACAGCAGCACCAGCTTGCGCTGTCCCGCTTCGAGCTGGTCGAGGCATTGGCGCAGCGCCTCGCCTTCGCGCGTGGAGATCAGCGCCTCGAGGGGACCGGGCGACAGGTCGGCCTCCTCGCCGGTGCGCTCACCTGGCACCTCGCGGCCGCGGCGGCGCAGGATGTCGAGCGAGCGGTAGCGCAGCAGGCTGGTGATCCAGGCCTCGGCGTGGCCGCGGCTGGTGTCGAAGCGGCCACACTCCTTCCAGACCTGCAGGAACGTGTCGTGCACCGCATCGGAGGCCAGTTGCGGCTCGCGCAGGAGCCGCATGGCCAGGCCGTACAGACGCCCGGAGAGGGCCGTGTAGAGCGTCTGGAACGCGGTCCGATCGCCGCCGGCGCAGCGCGAGAGGAGCGTGTCGAGCGACGCGCTGGGCGGGCCGGCGGGTTCGGGTGAGCCTTGGTCGGGGGTCATGGACACCTTTGACGAGGGGCCGCGTTCGTGCCCCTGGCGTGACGACCCAGCGCGCTAGACGGGGGGCGGGTTGCGTTCGGTGAAGCCGCGCTGGTGCCAGTAGGGGTAGGGGAGCGCTACCGTGCTGGCCTCGTCGAGGCGGGCCACCTGCTCGGGGGTGAGGGTCCAGCCGACGGCGCCGAGATTCTGCTGCAGCTGCTCCTCGTTGCGCGCGCCGACGATGACGCTGGCCACGGTGGGGCGCTGCAGCAGCCAGTTGAGCGCGATCTGCGGCACGGTCTTGCCGGTCTCCTCGGCAACCTGGTCGATGGCGTCGACCACCTTGAAGACATGCTCGTCGGGCACCGGCGGGCCCATCTCGGCCGTCTTGTGCAGGCGCGACTGCTCGGGCAGCTTCTGGCCGCGGCGGATCTTGCCGGTCAGCCGCCCCCAGCCGAGCGGGCTCCAGACCATGGCGCCGACCCCTTCGGCAAGGCCGAGCGGCATCAGCTCCCATTCGTAGTCGCGGCCGACCAGCGAATAGTAGGTCTGGTTGGCGACGTAGCGGGTGAGGTTGTGGCGCTCGGCGAGACTGAGCGAGCGCATCAGGTGCCAGCCGGAGAAGTTGGAGACGCCGAGATAGCGGATCTTGCCGGCGCGTACCAGATCGTCGAGCGTGGTCAGCGTCTCCTCGACCGGCGTGCGCGCGTCGAAGCCGTGCAGCTGGAAGAGATCGATATAGTCGGTGCCGAGGCGCCTCAGCGAGCCCTCGACGGCCGCGATCAGGTGGACGCGCGACGAGCCAACCTCGTTCGGCCCCTCGCCGCTGCGGAAGGTCGCCTTGGTCGAGAGGAGGACCTTGTCGCGGCGGCCCTTGATGGCCCCGCCCAGCACCTCCTCGGAGACGCCGGAGGAATAGACGTCGGCGCTGTCGAACATGGTCAGCCCATGGTCGAGGCAGACATCGACCAGGCGGCTGGCGGCAGCGACGTCGGTGTCGCCCCAGGCCTTGAAGAGTTCTCCACGGCCGCCGAACGTGGCGGTTCCGAAGCTGAGCGCCGGCACCCTGAAGCCGGACCGGCCGAGATAGCGATACTCCACGCGTGCGGACCCTCTCGATTTTGTCCGACGATCCTGCGCTCCCGGCGGCCGGGGTCAAGTCGCCGCACGGCTTGCGCGAGGGGCGGCGTCCGGTCGGCAGGATCAGGCTGTCGATTGAACCCGCAGCGGTCGGCTTGCTAGTGCACTGAGTCAGACGGAAGATGCAGGCAGTCTGGCGAGCTTGTCGAAGATTGCGTCGGCGGGCTTTGTCCATACGAACGGTTTGGGATCGGTGTTGTGTTCTTTGAGGTAGCGGTT
>Ga0080006_1125336_pt1 | contig 50191 bp, 38 predicted proteins | sample RS3BMetagenome_FD_69209 | JGI IMG/M metagenome (GOLD analysis project Ga0080006, IMG submission 69209) | Ferric oxide microbial mat and aquatic microbial communities from Rainbow Spring, Yellowstone National Park, USA - RS3B (SPADES... ... | reverse complement strand
TATCTATGAATCCGTAATCCCGTATTGCTGCACTGCGAATCTCGAAGCTCTGTCTCTAGTAAATCGTTCGGAAAACCCAATCGATACGCAGGAACAGATCGACAAGTTCAGCGTTCCATTTCATGCTGAACCAGGAATTTTAAAGATTCATTGCTCATGAACGATGACTCCTGAACACATTGTGAATCACTAGATACCTGGTACGAAACAAAGCCCACGCAATACGATACCAGCGTGCACTTATTCGGCTGCGCGGCGGCTCTTTCGACTTTCGAGTTCTCGCGAGAACGCTCCGCTGTGGTGGCGAAACGCCGTACCAGACGGCGGGCGAACACTACGTTGCAAAGCTTGTCCAACGAATGAGAATGCTTTTCGAACAAGGTCCGGTGACGACGCTCGGACCCGTCGAAGCTTTCTGCACCTAGTCGACTATGCTCGAGCGCGTCGCATACCCTAGCGGTTGGCGTCGCCTCCGCGAGACAGGCTCCTTGCTGGAGCGCACAGCGACGCTACTGCACGAGTCCGAACAGGGTTCCGAAACGACAGCGACCACGTTTCGCGACGTGTACGTTTCGGTGCTCGCGCTGAGCGAAGTGGCAAGCCACTGCTTTGAACAGTGTTCCGCAACAGAAACACAAGGGGTTTTATGGGGTTTCGTGCCGCCAGGAGCGTCGAGCCGAGCGGTCATCGTTTGGGACGCGACACCTGCTTGCGCGCCTCCAGGTACAGTGCCTGTACCAGTGTCACCAGCGCGCGACGCTCAACTGCCCGAGAACCGCTCGCAGCTACTGACGCCGGGCATCGCCTTGAACGCTGTCGGCTGGTACCGCTCGCATCACGGATACGGCTGCTGGCTCAGCCGAAGTGAACTGGCAAGTCACGGTGCTGTTCAGGAAAGCGGCCAAGGACCCTGGGTGATCCTCATCGTGGACCCGGTCCGGAGCCGCCGAGTCGGGCAGGTTGCGCTGCGCGCTTTCCGCGTCTATCCCCAGGGGTACCGGCCGTTCCCGCGCAGCAGACCTTCAGTGCAGGTGCGCCACGAGCGTGTGCCTCTCGACTACCTCCTCGAGTTTGAGCAGGGCGCCCCAGCGTACTACGAACTAACTGTCCACTACTTCGGCATGCCTGCCGATGCATCCATGTTATCCTGGATCAAACAGCGCGATTGGCCATGTATCCTGTCGACATCGCAGACGGTTGCAACCCGAGCGAGTACAGTGCAGGCGCTCTCAGATGCTGTCGCGAAAACCGAGGCCTTCGAAGTCGCCCTGCGGCAAATGCTGTGCTCACGCCGTCACGCTGCTGCTGCCGGCACGATGCAGCGTCTCCGCAGTCGCTCCGCAGCGTCGTGTAGCGCACATGCGTCCACTGGTGGCGACGAGTTCGCCTCTGAGGCGAACGCCCAACGGACCCAGCAGGCTACTGCCGGCACGAGCGCCGTCAATATGAGTTTTTCGCCGTCCCCAGCGCCAAGCAGTGCATCCAGGCGGCCACCGCCATCACCAAATCATCGCGTACGCAGGATGCAGCGCTTGTCTGACCAGGAGCACCCTCAAACATGTGCCGTCGTTGACGAGAACGTGAGGAATGCCGCGGAGCGCGTCAGGTGCTTGCTTGCAGATACACGTGATCTGCAGGCAGACGATGCCCGCATTCTACTGCGTGATATTGTCAAAGAGTATCTTTTCCCGCTCATGGACTGATTCCTGGGTGAATACAGGTGTCCAGCGGTATCATGTAGGCAGGCGGTGGACGCATACGCTACTGCATACCATTGTCCACGAATTCCTCAATCCATGTGCAGACTGCTCTTGTGCATGATAACGTTTGCATCATGCGCTGAATCTGCACGTTCCATCCGTCACTTGTGTGTGCGTTGCAGTAAATCTCGGGATCTTGGAGCGTCGCGTCTGCGTCCAGAATTACGCATCTGCGACGCACAGCTGCCAGACTCGCAACTCATCATGAGACTCTAGATGGTATAGACACCCATCTGCCAGCATGATGACCATCAGGCAGGCAAGCAGACCAGTAGGCAAGCGGTTACCGGCATGTGCATATGTCAGTCGCTCTACGTGCAAGCAGCAGTGAAAATGCCCCGCTTCATCTGCAACGACAACAGCCTCCATGATCGACCGAGGATGCTTTGACCCCTTCTCCCGGCCCGCTCCGGGCAGACGTCAAATGTCGGTGTAACTCATGTTGCATCGTACGAGCTGTCTCCGATGCGAACATCGAGCGCTGTCCCGAATAAAGCGTAAAAGATAAAGCTGCCAACAGCGAGCCAGACGAATGTGCGATTCGCCAATTGGCGTTCTTGGGCTGCGTCCTCCTCTGGCGTCGAGCTCATTTTGGACCGGTTGCTCGACCTTGCGCTACCGGTTGCCTGCCACGAAGCATGCGACGGATGCGGTCGTGGCAAATCACCAGCGGATGCGACCCTGGGTGGCACACCTTCCGCCGCCCCAGATTGCTCCTCAGCACACGAATGTAAGTGCGTGTCTCGCATTCGTGCCACATAACGCTGCAGTGTCGGTCGCTGTGCTACGAGCGCCCGTAAGCGACTCGCAACTGGTAGCTCCATCTGTAAATATACGAGCAAATGGCCGTAAACCACTGCGTCCACGTAACCTGGTGCAGTCGTTGGTCCATTCTGCGATTCCATCGCAGTCGTCGTGGGCGCCAGCGTTTTGCTGCACTGGAAATAGCGATGCTCACCCAGCATCGCAGCGAGAGCATCAAGGACAGGTTCAATCTCCAGAGACCAGAATTCAGCATCTGCTGCGGCTTCCAGCGCGGCCGCACCTGCTTCCCCTGCCGTCGCTGCGGGCGCCGCAGACGCGTCAGACCACGACGCTGAATGAAGGTCACGTTCCTGACCCTGCTGCTGCCGTCGCTCCGGTGGAAAAGGACTGCGGAAAGTAGCTCCGCCACTGGACGAAGTCGGTCGAGTCCGACGAAGCACTTGTCGATACGCTGCGCTCTGCATGAGCAGACGTGTACGCACCGCGTCGCGTTCCTGCCGGGGCATCGTCCATCGCGCCATCCACGGCAGCTGGTACAACGTCGACCAGTAGCGCTTCGTGAAGCTAGAGTAGTTCGCATCTATGTGCCACCATTCATACAAACGACCAAGATCCAGTCGATCGCGGACCAGTGAGACCAGCGACTCTGCGACCGGCGTGCACTGCCCTGGTGAGAGCACCCCCAAGTCGAGCAACAAGCCCCGACAAGCGTACCAGCCACTAACTACAAAGTCCTGAAGCGGCGCTTCACCACACTGCTCGGCGTTTCGACGTATGTGAAGCACCGGAAACACCAGTCGATCGGTCATGTAAGGCGTACCGCTGGAAAGCGTCTGCACAGCACTGTCGGGTACGCCGCACACTCGGAGCAGTGTCTCCAGGGCGACAACGTCCGGCTCTCGAGCCCACTCCGACCAAGTTTCTACACAGCCCTGGTAGATTGTGAATGAAAAAGGGTATAAAGGCGTCTCTGATGACGTCATTTGCATAAAGTGTGCAAGTTGTGTAGAGCAGCGCAGTCCGGCAGGCAGCACACGATCCGCAGCCAAGATGCCCAGCCGGTACCGCTGCGCTGCCGAATGCGGACGCCGCGACGACGTGTCCGCGCGAGTGCTCACGAGCACCTCCTCCGCACAAAGCGCTCACGAGCCGCAACTCGATGAATGCTGGTACTGAGAAGCCGAGTGTCTATGTCACGAACACAGACCTGATGTTGGACATGAAAGCAGCGACAAGCATTTTCGCTCCCGTGGAGCTGATGAGACCGGATCGGAGAATCGATCCAGACTTCCCCAGAAGCGTGAGCGCTACATTTCCCTTCTCGTCTTCCGATTCGATTTGGTTGCTGCGCCCCCGCTGCGGTGTCCAGCAGGCGATCGACATCACCATGCAATGTGCTGTATAGATCGTAGATGCATTGATTGTAGGAGATATATATTCTTTACCGGATAGTGCGAGGAGGAATGCATTCCTCTTTCAGGTCAGTCATAGCACAGTACGCTGCTGGCTGACGAACACTGCAAGAAACTCGTGTATGCAATCATCGCCAAAAATGGATATGCTCAAAGCGTGCGTGCGGTCAATGGTAGAAAAGCGGTCCGTTGATCGCTGTGGAGAAAGCAAAAGCGTCGATCGTGTTTGCCAGGCGCGTCTCTATTTCTCTGCGGGTTGTTCGTGCAGTCCTCAGCAACATTAGGATGCAGACGCAAAAAGAGAGTCCTAATTCACGCTCGGTCATCTTCCACTGATATTGTACCGACAGCGTGTCTGGAAAGGTACGATCGATATCAAGTAGGGAGGTGTCGGTTTGTTGTTTTCATCGATGAGACGTTCATTGTACGAAACGGTCGGAGCGTTTATGGGCATTCGCGGAGCTGGGAGTCCGTTGTACGTACGATCGGTCTCGAAGAGAACGACGACGTCATCAAGTGTTCCAGATGCAGTGCATGGATTCGGCGGCCTCAATTTTGGCTCGTAGAGAAGGCTCCCGCAATAGCATCTTCATTGTCGAGTCACTGAAGACTTTTCCCTGAGGTATGGCGACGTCCTTGAATTGCACAATGTAGCATCTCACCATTCCCCATGCGTTCAAGCTTTTGCCGATTCTATCGGGGGTAGAGCTGGTTCTCATTCCTCCGTAGGCTCCGTGTTTCAACCCTACCGAAGAAGTGTTCTCGGTTGCGAAATGTAAGGTTCGCGCCACTGGGCGAATCGCTGAAGCGCTCAGCACACGGCGACACATCGGGACACATGTCGTCGATCTTCCACAAGTCATTTTCACGCAGAGAAGGTCCTCGCCCAACAGCATAAGCAAGTACGTGCATATTGGAAACATAAAAAATCCAAGGGACAGTTACGGACATGGAGGTCGAGCCTTTCGGCGGCCGTTCATCGCCGACTGCGGGGAAAAGATCGGAAACAATCCCCTTCTCGCCGACCGTCGACAGACAAAGAGCAAACGACGAATATGAAGAAATGGCGAGACAAGCGAGAAAAGCTCGTTGCCCGACGCAATATAACAAGACTGTGGTGGCACAGAGGGCGCGACGTGGAGGAATCCTTGCAAAGGTGCGTTCCACCAGCGGCAAAGCCCGCAAGGAGTTCGTGAACCCACACTTCAACAGTGCCATCAATAGCAAACGATGTGTGCAGCTGAGAACAAGACCCGAGGAGCTGGGGCAATCCAACTTCGTGGGGCAGCCTCTCCCGCTCGAAGTGTACAATCAGACGCTAAAGCCGAATGCAGCCGGCCAGTCAAAAATGACCGGGAGGTTTCTGTGAGTGGGTGCATACACGCACTCGATCTCCGTAATGTATTCGTTCCGTCGTCCACACTTATCAGTGCAAACGTTCTCCAGAACATAAGAAAGCCTTTGGCATCTGCTTGCCGCTGTTCTGCGGCGAGTTGCGCGCTAGGAACCGTTGCTGGCACCGGACTTGGGCACAGCCTCGAGACGCTGAGCCATAGGAGATTGCTGCCGCTGTGCGAACTGAAGCTTTTCGCTCTAGACGTAAACCGTTTACACCGTGTTCACAATGTTCAGTTGCGGAGGAGCCCCAGGTGCAACGAGCGGGCGTTTTGGTGCAGCAGTACGCACGCTCGTACCGGTTTCTCCTCAGGAGGAAGGCGTGCGCTTCAGAGCGCGCAGAACAAGAAGAGCGTCGCGTTTGGGTTGTCAACCACGCCGGGGGCTGTTGATGACTTTTCCGTGGCTGCAGCCCGTGCCGGCGCAAGTACTGTTCGTGCAAAACCGTTCCGGAGTGGCGGTTCAACAAGTGCTCGCCAGTCGAACGGGCGGCAGTGTCGGCGGTTGGAGCCGTTCAGAGTCGTCTGGCACTGGTCCCAGTGATACAGTCCTCCCTGGTAGACCAAGTCGCCAGGTGTACAGACAGGAAACCACTGGCGACCTGAGCTTTTCTGACAGCGAAGGAACAGTGAGCGTCCAAGTGCCTACGGCTCGTGGTCCACGAACCGGCAACTCGTTTCCATGGGAGATAGCGATTTTCGGTAGCGTCATAGCTGCTTCGACCCTGAAAAGTCGCGGTGACCGGACCAAGCGTGGGATAAGCTTCCAGCCGGGAAGCATAGCCGTCGCTCGACTATTGGTCGCGCTTCGAGGCGAAGCTCGAGACTTTGTCCGTCCCAAACTGCAAGCCCTAGCTGCAGAGCTAGACACAACGCAACCACGAGATCTTTGCCATCTTCTCCGCGACGCTACGCTCTTGCTTGAAAGAGCCCGCGAGACCGGCGAGGGATGGTACGCATCTGCTCACGATGTGCTAACCTTCGATGCATCTGAAGAATCGGCTGCTGAAAGCTCCTTTCGTCGAATGAGCGTGCAGATTAAAGCGAATTGGCGTGAAGACACCGTCCTGAACTTGGACGGCGTCCGCCGAATTCATTCAGATGAAACTGGAGATGCAAATAATGCGCCTGGGGAGGAAACAGAGCCTGATAGCCTCCTCGTGGTGGCGCTTCTTGTCGCGATCCGGAACCTCACAGGTGTTGCGCGCTCCAGCGGCCATGTCTTGGAGGCGCTTCATGGTGTCACGGAAGACGACCTGCTTGCGGTGGAGGTTCTCTGGACCCCTGATCGACCGAACGACACGCTCACGGAGGAAGATATGATAGCGCAGTTTCCCGAACTAGTCCGGCTCAGCGTGGCGCCGCTCTAGTTTTACAAGTTTGCGCGTATCTCCAAGGGTGTGCTTCGATCGCCGTGTAAAGATGGGTGCAGTACGCGCGAATAGATAGACCCGACTCGGTGCCGCTCGATTTTCCAACGCAACGCAGAACGCTTGATGTAGCACGCAACTCAAGCCTTCTCTCTGTCCCTGGGATGCAACAATTGCTCGAATCGAATGAGGATACTGCGGGGTTCGCGAGACACTAGTGAACCAGACGTCTCCATCGTCATGTGATTTAACCAGACCATTTTTCTGCTATCAAGAACATTATTGGGTTTGCGAGACACGTTCGCGACAAGTACCTCCCTCGTGATGAGCTTTCACCAGGCCAGTCGAACTTTAGAGCAGCTTTGGCGGCGCTCAGAGACCCCGCGCGTGGCGCGTGCTTCCCGAACGAGGTTTCGGAACGCACGGAATCCTTCTCATCAACGTACTTGTGTCCCACCAGAACGTTTGCCAGCTCTGCAACCAAAGTCCCGCAGCTCAGGCCTCGTGTCGGAGAGCACACACGTTTTCATGGCCGCTGCGGCTGCTCGAAAACGACGCCGCCGAGTCCGCACAATACACAAAACGGCGGGAAGTGATTTCGCTAGACCGCTCCCGAAACTGGCGTCCGTAACCTATCTATGGTGGACAGCGCCGTCGAAAGCCCGAATCCGTTGCTTTTATGCAAGTTACAAAGCGGAAAGTTTCTGGTTGACGCGCTCCAAAGTCTACCTTCGGCAGCTTCTCTCTCTAGCGACCTGGTTCTTGTGGTGGTTCCACGCAACCAGAACGGACTGCGCTTTGTCGTACAAGAGTCTGGTTATTTTCAGGCGTGTGTGACGCTACCGCGGGAGCTGTTCACCTTATTCGAGTGTCACCCGCCGGCAGATGTCGTCGAGGACACTGCTTTTCAGGTTCCACGGACAGAGCTACTGACCTGTCTGCAACTGTTCGTGGGTTGTACAGGTCCGGTGGATAGGTCTGCACTCGGGGCACCGCTGCGGATGCTGTACCAGCGACGGGGAAGCCCGCTGCAGTTGTTGCTCCAGATCGATCCAACAAGCTACCTGGACTGTGAAGTGCAGACAGCAGCACAAGTTCCGCTCCATGACTTTGAGTTTCTTCAGGTGCCGATTTACAATGATGCTGTAATCATGAGTCGAGTACTCGCGATCTGTCTCGCCGAACTCGACTACACCGGAGCGGCTGCAGCGCAACTAAGTATGGTACCCTATCCTTGCCCAGGTTTGCGGATGCAGGCGCTCGGCGATCAAACCGTGTCCAATGTGCGCGTCCAGATACCTTTTTTTGGCACAGGAGACGACGAACCCGCTGAGGACGTTGCCTTTCTCGAGTTTGAGTGCGTTCAGGAGCAGACTGTGGCCTATAGTGCGCTGCTGCTCAAGAGATGTCTGCGAGCACTTCAGCGCGCCGATCTTGTTCGTCTCCGAATGAATGCGAATGATGTACTTCATATGACAGCTCGAGTGCCGCTGCCAACAGGGCACGGATTCCGCAACTCTGTGAACCGTAAGACAAATGCTGTGGTGGAGGTGGCGCTGGCGGCCTCAGAAGGCGCCTTCCCTGCCTCACAACATTGTTTTTTTGAGTTTTTAGTCGCACCGTTGGCTTTCGTTCCCGGTGCACAGCCTGGAGCGAGCCTTGCGGCAAACGAAGAAGATCCGCATGATATGGCGGCTGCTCGTGAATGCGCACCGGACTTGGGAGCACCCGGGAGCAATGAAGCGCTTGACGTCTCGTAAAAGAGCCTGCTTCTGAGCACAGATGTGCCCGGACTCTGGGAAGCAACTGTTTATCGCTCAGAAGACGCTGTTAGGGACCAATGTTCTGCGGGCAGTGCACGTGCACAACTGCGGTTTCCGCGCTCGACGGACTTGCTTGTTCATGTATTTGAGCGCGACAGAGCTCACGGCAAGATCGCCAGGTTTAATGCATCGCCAACTGGGTGCACAAAGTCGCTGTCTCTACCTCTTCCTCTGTACAAAGCTGACGAGTTCATGGGAATAGCGCTCGAGCCCGGAACTCGAATGCGATCCAGTCCCTGTATGCGAAGCACCCGCTGTTTCATGCATGAATATGGCGTAGGTGCGCAGTTGTGAAGCCTCCCAGAGCATGACCGCATCACGAGGTATTCCTCGAGAGAGACCCACTGGTAACAAAGCCGGTACTGCAGCACAAGCGCGGGGCGAGTATCGCGCTGTAGACGTGTCGCTCGCGCCCGACGCTGCACTAAAGGTGCGTTCTACGGCAAGCGCGTGTCGCTTTGACACAAGCCTTGGCGGCAAGTACTGCGGAACGCCCCTCTGGTGGACGCAGTTCGGGCTCAGAACGCTTGATATATGGTCGCTTTTAATTGGTTGCGTTAGTAACCTGGCTACCGGCACCTGATGCTGTGAACGGAACGGCAAGCCTCCACTTGCAGACGTTGCTCGATGGACTGTGCAAGCACTGACGACGCAGGTTGTGCAGACGTCAGACTCCCGTGTGAACTGGACGCTGCTGTACAGCAGACACCACCTGCAGATGCTTTCCCCTTGGCGCTGGCAGAGCGTTTGATTCGTCTTGCCCCGGAAGGTTCGGAAAGTGCGCTTCAACGGCTTGTCGCACGAGAGCGCGAAAAAACGCGCTCCGGGGTCCGCACTGCGGGTTCGAAGCCGTTTAACAGCGACTTGGATGCAAAGGCCTTATTGGAACTGGCAGCGTGGAGCTCTACGCACGGCGACATAGGTCTGCGAGCTTCGTTTCTGAGCGCGTGCGAGCGCGTCGCGCGGGAAACCAGCCTAGTGGCTCGGCACGCAGCGAGCGCCCTGTGCGGCAAACTGGAGGGTGAACGCTTCGGTGCCCTGGAGGGATCGACACCCGCACCCGCACCCGTCACGCTTTCACTGGGTTGTCCACTTCTTGACCAAGTTGTGTGCATACGTTGTGGTGCAGTGACAGAGGTTTACGGCGAGGCTGGAAGTGGGAAGACACAGTTTCTCCTCCAACTTGCTGCTCGAAATCGTGGAATGACACTATATCTGCACACAGAAAACGGTCGCTTTCCGTCTGAACGCCTCGTTGATATTGCACGAGCAACAGCTTCTTCCGCAGATAACGATGGCAACGACATCGCTCGTTCACCGGAAAGCATCCTGAACCGCATTCTCGTGGAAACGGGTGCGCATGTGGCGCGCTCACCGCTCTCGCTTTCACGTTACATTCGCGGGCCGTTTCGAAAGTTCCTTGAACACTCTCCGGATCCAAAGCTGCTAATTATCGATAGTATCGCTGCTGTGATTCGGCATGCGTATGAAAATCGGAAAAGAGGAGCGTTATCGAAGCGTGCTCGTTGGGTTTTCCGCTTCGTGAATACACTTCGTCTCCTCATGCGCGAACACCGTTCACTTGCAGTGGTGGTATCGAATCAAGTCGCCCAGCGAGCTGATGGAGAGCTTGTGCCGGCACTCGGCGCTGTCTGGTCGCAATGCGTTAACACCCGTATCCGGTTACAGCGCAGTGTTCGCGGAGTCTTTCCATCTCAGTCAGATGCGGCATCGACTCCAGCAGGTGCACTGCGCTCTGCGAGCGTTTGTTTCAGCGACTGGGGTCCGGAACCCGGCACACTCGTAACCTTCCAGATTGATGAGTCCGGTGTACATGGACAGCACCGAGGCTTCGTTCGGTCGCACTAGGCACGTACAGCTGTATCGGGGATCATACTCGGTGCACGTGAGTGCGCCTCGCTCCCGATCCAGCGATGATCGCACCGCAAGAGCGCTGTCAGTCTCAGGTCCTCTGAGCGAGAGAGCCAGTCGCCTTTGGCACTCGTTGGCCAGACAGGAACTCTGGTCTAAATGAGTAGCCGTTCTGCATTGACCGGATCGCGTTCAACGGAACGTTCTGATGGTTCGGATCCTGTATGCGGTGCAAGAATACTCCAGCGCCTGAGGACGGGCGGCGAGAGTCTTCCTCGTGCGCAGTGGCGCTTTGCATATACCATCGCCACTGCGTCTCCAGTCGGCCCGACATTTTTTGCAGACTAAGCTTGGGTCGTGAGCGTTCACCTCGTTCCACGATTGTCGAATAGTTCTGCAACTCGGAAGATTTTAGCTGCTGTCTCTGATTTTTGCTTGGACGACATTTCTTCCGAGTGAGCGGATCCAAGCGGTGACAACGAGCGTTTTTTACGGTTTGAAATCGATATAAACGGCTTGTTTACCTTGGTTGCGCGTTTGCTGCGGTTCATCGGGTAGAGGGCTGGACAGGAGTTTGGGGCTTTGCGTCAGGACTTTCGCGGTATGACAGCGCTGGATGGATCCACGAGGCGAACAACGTCGACATCAGCCCGGTGCAAGATTGCGGGTCGCGAATCTCTCCGCATAGTCGAACGCCCTTCTTGACCGCGACTCGCCTTTAGCATCGGTGACGCCTTATTCTCACAGCGCTGGACCGGCGCTGTACCCTAAGGGTTCATGTTACGAGTCAGTGGCGCCGTGGATCCGCGATAGCAACGTCAGCTGCCCGCTCGCGACTTGAACCGTGCAATATGCGTCCATGCTGTCGTGGACCATCCTCTATTCAATCTGTACTGCCGCAAAAGACGGTGAGTGGTAGACTCGTGGCGGATTGCAGCGCAGCACTGAGCTGCACGCTCTGTTCCTGCCCTTCGATTTTACCTAGCTTGGTTTAGATGTTCATTCTAGATATTCGAGGTGCAGCCATAGGGCATTACTGTTTTTTGCGTGGTCTCGGAGTCGCTCCTTCGCCGTTTTGCCACTGAAATCTAGAACGCAACGAGTGTCATGATGACTGGCGACGCTCCTGAACAACAACCCGTAAAATAACCGATATCATTATCCGATTCTTCTGTACAAGCCTCGTTTCTTCTCCATTTCCTTACGTGCAGCACGCTCAAACCACATATTCTTGAAGTTTTCGATCTTTACATTTCAAGGCAACTCACGGGCGCCGCGATTGACATTCGTGGACGGACGAGGGAAGAGATAGGCGACGTCGTCCCATCAGGGCTTGTCAGCGAGTCCATGGGGAAAGTTCACTGAAATTCTCACGCCAAACAGTCGATTCCGTTTGGACGACAAATCCTCCTGTCTTCGTTGCGGCCGACGAATCGGGATCCGACACCAGCCTTGTACCTCTTCTGGGGTGCGCTCCCAGAGGATACCGTCTGTTCGGCGTGCGTGGGTATGGATCCTGTACTCGGCATTGAGTCATCGCAGCGATCGCCTCCACTTGAGCGTGCACACATCCGAATTTCGTGGCATTTTCATTCTGGATTTTCCTCTCGGTACTTGTTTCAAAATGGACAGGATCGCGTTCCGAACATACTCTACCGAATGGAGCATCAGGCGCTTGCGCGTATGGCGGACAAAGCACTCGGTGACGAGACCATCCAGAAAAGGCCCATGATCGTGAGGCTCGCCACCTGTCGCCGTAGTGGAGGAGGGCATTTGTGGAAGCATTCTGTGCCCGTCAAGGACAGGTACCGAGCGATGAAGCAAGCGTCCGCGAGCCACAGGGTGGCGCTAACAGGAGAATGCGTCATGCACATATGGGAACACTTGACCACATGCAAGTGCCGTCGCTGTGTCGAGCGCACCGTGGCTGTACATAAGAGAAATGAGAGTGCGGAGCAAAGCAGGGATCCCAACTTTTGCCTCTGCATGAATTGCGTGGATAATGGACGGAAGCGTGGAATCAGGACAATTCGGGAGCTATCCCCATTCTTCGACAGCTGACGACAGTATCGGAGGGACCGGGGAGACTAACCTACTCAGACCCTGAGGTAACTGAGTCAGGATGGAGTCAGTTGCGGAAAAAGCACGTGGAAGCTGGTATTGATGGTAATGGCAAAAGACTCTACCTTTAGGGTTTAGATTCGATTTGGTAGATAGACTTGTTCTGTGTTGCTATGACGGTAGTGTCAAGGCTCTGGGGGTCTCCTTCGATATTACCCACAGAAATGAAGGTGGCTTTATGTGTGTAAGCTGCTGGATGCGTGGCAACGCTGACCCATGACTCACCAGTTCGCGCTCTGCTGCTTCGCGACACGAGTGCACAGCTCCGGGCCGACATCTTTTCCATTTAGAGCAGTACCTTCTGTACCAACTTTACCAGCACGTCCGGTTTTGTTTTTATCTCTCACACGCATTCAAGAAAACGGAAGGTATCCTGCAGAATGGAGACAGGAACAGGAAACACAAGGTGTTGTCACCGGTAGTTCACGAGAAAACAGCCTTACTTGGACAAGTCAGTCAGTCCAGGGTCAGCGGCTGGATGAAGCTACCCACTCGTATTCTGCATGATGAACGATTCGCACTCAATGCGGACGGTACCAAACCCTGTGTTGATCAGTGTGTCTCCTCGTCAATTTACGCCACTCCATTTCTTCGATACGGAATTCCACGGAAGCAGTCATCGACTGTGATGATGCCGTACCGTCGGTACGAGCGGCACCAAAGAGACACAGACGGATACAGAAGGGAATGCACTTGTATGGGAGACTGTTTCGTGCTGAACGACACAATTTATCGATTTCGCACTGCGGCGCCAATGATTCTCACATGAGGTGCTCGGTTTCCGGATTACGCCACAAAGGGACTTGTTCGGGAGCGATGGTGGACCCGCACAAGGGTACCCAACGAGGCGCGAACGACGGATCCCAAAGCACAGATAAGCGAGCATTCCGACACCATCAGGCCCAGAGGCAACTTCATTGTCGAGCCACCTAGTGATCGCCCAGCAGACGGCTTCGTTCAGCACCTCATACTCCGTCGAAGCGCTCCGTTGCGTCTCTATCACGCATTCTTCTAGGTTGATCGTTGGGTACGATGCGTCCCCTTACTCGAAAGCGCTCAAGGCGCGCGCAGCCGAGCGGACGCAAAGGCGAAGAGGCCGCTCCGCAACGAGCAGGAGGATCCCTCAGACGAAGAGGATGTGCAGGGACAGGAAGGAAACGCTCACGGATCGGGCGCATGACGCCGGAACCACTCTCGACGCCTCCCTGCAAAGACACATCAGCAGGGAGAATATTCAGTAAAGCGAGATACAGGTCGCCAAATGGCGTCGCGTTGCTTCGCACTCGATGAGGACTCACTCAGTTTCGCGCGCTGTGACGCAGCTCGTTCACCAACAATGCGTACGTGTTGCGGGCGCAGGGCTGCCAGCTGTCCACATTGCTCTGCGCTTTTTATGGCTGAACCCGCCCCGAGGGACAGCGTGAATGGAGCCCGGAACAAAACCCGCAACACGGCCTGAGCGTCGGGTCAGAGACTCGCACCCACAGCCCGCAGAATACCTTGAAAGGTCGACGCACCACGTCCTTGATCGGGACCTCGACAGCGCAGGTGCCGAAAAGTATCCTTTCGGGCAGCGCGACGCATTTCCAACTGTTCAAGCTAGATGCGGGGAAAGGCTTCGCTGTGCGCGTGATTCCCAGGTCAGATAGCGCCATGGCCTTCGCTGTGCGTCTAGAGCGCGGGGACGGAGCCGAAGGCCTCAGTGCGAAGCAGATGAAGCTGCTCAGTTTTCTTTGATAGGTAACCCATGGAGCAGGGCGCGCTATAACGCAGAAATGCTGGACGCCTGCTCATGCAATGAGCATGCCGAAATACAGAAGTAAATACAGAAATGCGCGCTGCACGATGCCCGCCGATGTGTTCAGGACGGCATACACGTGTCATGAGCACGGGCGCGTGTCGAATCCGGTAGAGAATCAGAGAGCGAAACAGAGACAGACGCACGAGATGGCGTACGGTAAGCCGCTCGACCATGAGATGCAGCGGCAATCAAAGGCGTGAGGCTCGCTGCGTCGTGACGCCAGCAGCAAGTACACACACATACCCGTCCATACTGCATCGAGACTTGAACCCCTCGATCAACCTCAGGCAATATCTCGTGCTTCCAGATCGTCCACCGGCTTTACGTCGAGCGAGCTTGCCAGGGAATCGACTCTTACTGATGCAGACGCTGCGCTGCAACGCTGTGGAGTTCGGATGCAATAAAGACGTTAGGAAACAGGGGGAAGATTCGGATCCTCGCCTGCGCCAAGACACTGGTATGGTACTGGTCAGCTGTCGAACGAGGCCGGAACGCCACAGGCCGACACCACATACGATCTTCCCATGCCATCAAGAAAGTTTATTGACGTTCCAAGGTTCAATATCCCTGAGTACGGACAGGCGCAGCTCCGTGCTGGTACCATAGAGTAGCCTCGCGGCGGCGGAGGCTGCGCATCCAGCACCTTCGCGAGCGCCTGCAACACACGCTACAACCAGCAAGACGCTGGTTCGTTGTGTGTGCTAGCCCTGCAGTGAACACTGGACCGGGATCAGCGTCACATAGACACGTTTTGAGAGCCACAATCGTCTTGGCCCTGGTCCCGAAAATACTGCTACCGGATGATACCAGTTCGATGCCTCAATGCCAGTCCTCCAGAAACGGTGCCTGGCGCTACTGCGCAGGCTCCTCTTTTGGCGCGATCTTCGGGAGATTGATCGGGCAGCGTCACGAAACCGTTCGCGAGCTTTGTATCCGTTGCAGGTGGGCGCTCTCGCTCCAGAGTCGCTCGAGACCAATGGTTCATATCCAGAGGCCGGTTGTGGAGTTAACACGCGCTGTGACGTTTTCCGCATGTCATGCGCTGAGAGCGGGCAAGCTTAGTCCGGAAGAAAACGAGAGGCTGTTTGGGCCGTGCGCACGACGCCACGGACACAACTATGTTCTGGAGGTTACGGTTCGAGGTCCAGTCGATGCTCAGACCGGTATGGTGCTCGACATGCGTCTATTGAAGGAAGTAATCGAGAAACATGTGCTCGAGAAGCTCGATCATGCGTCGATTGACGAGGATGTAAATGAGTTTGCTTCAGAAAACGGCGGTTATGCGCACGCTCTACCGGCAACGACTGAGAACCTCGCTGCAGTCATTTGGGGTTGGCTTGAGCCACACCTTGGATTATTGCTGTACAGAATTCGTCTCTGGGAGACTGAGAAGAATGTGGTCACGTTTTACGGGGAGTACGAGGCGGAGCGAGGTGCGAGCCTGCGATCGAGTCCCGCGGAGCATCTCGCACGAAACGGCCGCCATCACTGAGGCCTGCCGCCACCTCCGATGCCCCTTCTGTTCAGTCATGAATGGAAACCCTCTCGGTACTGCTGGCGGGCATCTGGAACTCGGGATGATCCCGTGAATGGCCGCGATAGGCCCTGTCTGCAGAGAGGCTCCCGGCAGGCGACACGCTGAGCAGCGAACGGACGTTGCGCGTGCCGCAGTTTCGCGCCTGGACGGGGTCCGTCGGAGGCGCCTCGCTGCACGCTGCCTCACGGACTCATCGAGGATCGACAGCTTATCCATGATATTGTTGTTTCAGGGTCATGAGGGCAGGTCTGCGCAGCGTGGCGGCACTCAGGAACGCATTCAATACGATGGAAGAACGGGAATGTGTGCGTGCTCAACCCGTTGTGCTTATCACCCCTTTTTGGCTACAGAATCGTTCAACGAACCTGACGGGCCCGATAGCGCGATTGCTATCGGTATCGGGGAGAGCGTCTTCCATGCCGCGCGACACGTTCGAGTTCCATCGGTCAGCAGTGGATGTGCCTGCCTTCGGAATTACATGCGCATTCATGCGATCCTCCGGGTGCCTAGTGCCTGCGGTGAGCGTCCACGACGGCGCCAGCAAGGCCGGCGCCAGCGCCACATGATGACTGCACAGCGTCGTCTTACCTGTATGGGCATCGACTCGAGGCTGTTCGCATCTGCGCCCTGGCGTTGCGGTCCATCGTTTCCACACGTCATGTGCGCGTGTTGGCACCGCGCAAGGCCACGCGAAGCTGCCATATGTTTCCTGTGCAGTGTACTATCGAGGGTGTAGATCTTCGTAAGCAGCAAGTCCTTATTTATGGGATGGAGACGGGTGCGCGAAGAAGTTTGGATGCCCGGCTCGCTTGCTGACGGGATAACATGCGGCATCTTGCGACAGCAACGAGGGAAAGCCGTGGCGCCCTGGTTGTGGTGAGCGTCCATCAATGCGCGTCGCACTTTGTGCTTGGGCGCCGAACCGCATCATGAACAGGGACCGATTCGAATGCACTCGCTTCCGTCTGGAACGCGATCGCGTCTCATGCCTAGCAGTGTACATAGGTTAGATGCCAGCTCTGGACATAAACTCGGCACGACTGCGCTGTGTCTCGGGCGCTTCCAGTACGCGCTGGGGCGTGCATGAAATGCAACAAAGGCGTGCGCGTTCGCTCTTCAAGACGAGCTGGATGGGCGTTTACAGTTTTCTTCACAAGGCGCAAAGCAGGTTACTCCAAGTCTTACAGTCGGTACTGGCCAGTGGAACCGAGGCTCAGATTTAGTAAAGCATGTGTACAGCTCAAGTCAGAATCCGGATAGCTTTTGAAATGACTTGAAACAATCACGATACACCAAAACAGCGCACGCAATCACGCAAATACTCTCGAAGCGCCACCGAAACGCTCCCATCAGTGAAGGCTTTGCTGCCAATATCCGCAGCGCTCAGAGATTTTCATCGTCCGAAAGTGCTGGCGAAACACTCTGGTGCAAACCGAGCCTCTTTTTGATCTCTGATTCCGTTGGACCCCATTTGCGACGAAAGCCGCACCGTAAAGCAGAGAGAAGCGGTCGCGAAAGGCGCTTCGCCAAACTTACGCCTCTTACAGGGATCTTGCTGCCGCACCAGAATGGAAACGCACATTCCGAGTCGCACCAGCAGCATATCGGCACATGTGTTTCAACGTGCGTTGATATCGAGCTGCAATGCCCGTTCCCGCGTCCAGCACCGGCAGAGTGCTTTCACGACGCGAATGGCCAGTGGAAGCCGCCTCCGCTGCCCCGGATGCTGTCGTTGGGTTCGTTTCCTGGACCCGCTACACCAGTGCCCGGTTTCCGTTTCGCCGGCTCATGCTAGACGCAGGGAAAACGGCTTTGCCGACGACGTTACACGCAGCGTGCGGTGATCGTTTCCAAAGCCGAGTCCAGGTGTCGCACGCGTACCCGTTGGTGCTGGCAGTCGCACCACAGCTCGCTCCCAGCGCCAAGGTTTCAGAGGCGATCGAGCGCCTTACTCACATACGAGCGATCATACGCCATAGCGTCCTTGTGTACCATGTATTCAAGATCAAGATCGCGCGGCAGTCCGCCACTAGACAGGATTTCGCGCCACCTTTTTCCAATAGAACGCCGCAAGTCCTCCCGTAAAGCGCTCTTGTTCCAAAGCGCCAGTCGGCCTCTGTCTTTGCGAACACTCACCACGAGCCCACAAATGTCATCACTCGCCTTCGCTTCAAAGTGTTCTCCCAGAATCCCAATGAGCGAGTTCAGCCAGAACTCATCGATTCGGGGGAGCTCCTTCTTTGGCAGGGTGACTACCCACTTGCCCCCGGCCTCGTTCATGGCGTCTTCCCACTCAGGCCTGATTCCGTGCTTGAAAACGTGCAGGTTGGAACCAGGCGGAAGCCGAGACGGTTCCACGATATTATTCATGACGGCCCAGAACTTTTCCACCGTGTCGACCTCGGCAAACGGCTTGACGTTGTTGCTCCAGTTCTCCTGGGAAGGCTTGATTCCCCGGGGCATATCATACCAAAACGTCCAGGAAAACTGAAGCGGGTGCACGGATTTCTCGGGCCCAGCATCTGCGGGACTCTCTCTCTCACTCATAGCCGGAGCAACGTACGGTCTCTAGAGTGCGGTGCGAGCGCAAACGGTGCTATTGCTGTTTCGTAAACGAAGCAGGTGTCACTAGACAACTTGCTGGGATGGGTGTACGTTTGGTGCAGCGGCGGCAGCGGCGGCAGCGGCGGCGCCGACGCTGCATCATCAGGCGTGCGATGCCCCTTTTCGGGTATCGACGTGCAATGCATCTTTTTCTTCGTTTGATAAAACGTTTCTGTTGATCGGGGATCCTCGCCTGCGGATTGGAAACTGGTATTCGGGAAAGCGTCCGCCATGATGCACTCTACGTCCAAGTTCCATGGCCCTTGCCTCTGCCTGGATGCACTTGCCGTTTTGAATGTTCCATTGTGTTGCGAGTGCCTGTCTTGCTGCATCCGCGATTGCGCCTAAACCGCTGATGCGGATGCAGCACGGGGACAAGAACGCTTTGCCATACTGCTGAGGGCATCGGATTGCGGGCCGCTTCACCAGGTACGGAATCGGATTATGTAAGCATTCTTGGAGCCTGAAAGATGGGTAAGCAGACCTGCCGCCTGCGACAGAGCGAAGCGATATGCTAGGAGATAATTGCAACATGGGCGACGCCCAGACGCAGCTTAACTGCCCCTAGTCGCAGAATAAACTGCGTTGCGGACGAGCTGCTCAGAACTCGCTACTGGCCCGGCACCTTAGAGGCACAGCGAGCTCTGGCCTGACGGACTCGTCCGGTTCGCGCCAAATTCCACCAACACGATACACTTTCGAAATTACGGAAAACTTTTTTCCCTTTCAACGCTCACCGTGAAGCCGGGAAGAAGCTGTTCTCGAGTTGCTAATCACTCGTTGATCTCTGTTCTTTTTCGCATCGTAGGGATCCATGCATGAAATCAGATGCTTCTGACAGCAGTGTAAGCTGCCCGTAGCCAGAACAAGATTTCTGTTCCACTAGAGACGCTGTCGCGTACGAGCGACTCCAGAACACCTCCCCAGATAAGAATAAACAAATTGATCCACCATGCGACCGTGCCGATGCCCTAAAGATCCAAAACAGATTCGCCGTGCCCCACGAAGTGTCGCCTCGAGGTATACCCCGTTTCCCGCGACCCCACAGTTGACGCATCATCGAGAAAGTTTCATCAACAGGCAATTGACGGTTTTCGCGCATTCGGAGGATCCGGTCGTGATTCATCCTCGCTTTCCCGCCCCGAAATGATCACGGACATGAGGACACCTCGTAGCGTTCCTCGGCTCTGAATGATAGGGAGATCGAGAGCACAACGCATGATTCCTCTTTTGTTACGCTCTCTTGTCTCACTGTATTCGTGGGAAATAAACTACAGCCTTTGGACATAATTCATCAAAACGCTCAGCTTGTGCGCGCTCCGTATCGGATGATGCACGCGGGCAGTCGGGTATCTCTCGTGTGTGCGCCTGAAATCCCAGGACGTTACAAGGCGTGCATCGAGACGACAGCGTCGCGAGTTGGCGTCCAGGTAACATAGGTTTGTGGGCCTGCCTCGCTGGGTCTCCAATGAATAATGACATTTGCCGTAAGCTGGAAGCTTGACGCGCAGTACAATCCCTCGTTTGCGAGTCTCGGAAGCGACGAGCTTCGATTCCATAATGGAGTACAATCGTGAGCCTTGTGACATGGATGATGGCTTCTTCCGGTGAATGTGAATCGCAGACGCGTCTGACAGGGACCTCGGATCAGGGAATGATGCGCTCCGAACACGCATCATGTCTCTAGGTAACGACCCGGGACATCCCGCTTCTGTACCGTTGAACAGAGACGAGCATGTTCGGGGCGGACGACGTAGGCTTTGGCGGATTCCGTGACCGATCCGGACAGCTTGGCGACGTTCCGCATCCATAGAACCAGACACCAGGATATAGATCTGCAGCAAGCGGCTCGTTGGTCTACGTACGTCGTCTACATCTACTGGCACACAAGGCAGCAGATCAATGGTCGGACGGACGTTCGGATGGATAGATGGAGGAAAGTGCTGCATCCGGTATTCGGCCCCAGAGCCATGGTGACACCGCTAATGAACAGGGTCACCTCTGCACGGCGGCAGCGATACTGTGCACGACGAGCGTCTCGTTCCCGAGGCATGTCTGGACAAGCCGATGGCATGCCTCCGCAACGCAATGCGCGTCCTTCTAAGACCGACAACCCGCGCGATAGATGGAAGCGCTCCTGCACACGAAAGCATGGCCGCTGTCGCGCGAGACGCCTCGAAACATGCTGAAAACGCACATCCAGCAAGGCTTGCCCCGAGATGGTGCGCGCAAACAGCATTGATGGCTGCTTCGAGACCGCGGCTGGGCGCAGTTTCAACTGTATTGTGATAGAACGTGAATGAAAGCTTGAATTCCGCACAGAACCTACGGACCTATGCGGGTCGCAGCGTACGTTTTTTCGAAATGGAGTTTATGCATCATGCGCTCCCGGAACGAGCACGAACGCGCGACGCACCGCGTTCTTCCGCCTTGTCCGAGCGTCGTATTCTGGGAATCTCAGTGGAAATGCCGGGATCCAGTTAGCCCATCCAAGAGTTTTGATATGCTGCGATGCTTTCCTCCGGCGCTCCGTATATTGCGGTGTCAACAGCATCGATGACCATAGACACAGGCGAACGAAACCACCCGATTATCTTCTTTGACGAAACGTTTACGCGCAGACCAGCGCTCACCGATTGCACGTTTCATATCGGTGTACGGTAAAGCACCCATCGTTACACCTAGGTCCAAGCTCCATAACCCATACTCCCTCCCGGGTATACTGGCCGTTGTGGTACATCCTATCATGCACGCGAATGAGGCCGCCATCATACCGCCGCTGGCGAGCGATCGCGCTGCGCGGATTCAAATTCCCGGGGCGGATCGGTTCGCTTCTCTCCTTTCGCCTGCAACGTGAGTCTCCGTGGCTGCTCGGTAAACTCTGGGCAAGCACGTTCCCTTTCCATTGAAATGGAAACGAATGCTTTGGCTCTGGTTACGCAGCGGAGGCTCTGCATTGCTGAGGCAGTTGCTCGGGCTGCGTTCCAACCTGAAACCTCGGTTCTACTCACTGTGGAGCGCGGGGACGGTGTTTCCGGCACGACAGTCGCCACGAACGCGTGCGTGAACTCGACCTTGGATCGCGTGCACTTTCATCATGACAACCTGTGTTTACGTGTCTCGAAGCTGCATATAAAGCGGATTTCTTCGACGTCTTTACGTTTGCTTCTCGTCAGCGGCGTTGCGGCGGAGCGAGATTTCCCGGTGGCCTATCGAATAGACTTTGCTGAAGCGCTCGAAGCCGAAGCCTGGCTGCGACTTCTCCATCGAATGCAACGAGTTGCAGCGCTGAGAGAAGAGTTGGTCCTGTTGCAGATGGATTCAAGCAGTCTGGCTTCATCGATGAAGGCAGCGGTCGGCTCGAGCGCTGCGTCCGTCGCTTCGCAGCGAGCTGGAGCGTTCGCGGCCACCGACCCTGTCTCGCCACCGAACGTCCTCCGTGGACGCACCGAAACAGCCGCGTACCTGTACTGGGACGGTGTCGTGCAGCAGTGGCGACGGACCCTTCCGTACAGCGACACCGAAACCATCGTGGAACGCGCCGACCTCGAGTACGGACCTCCGCAAGCACGCTACCCAGTCACTGCAGACGACGTCGGCTGTATCATTGCAGCCGTTTTGGACACTGGTGCTACGGTTCGTACGGCATCCGTCATTACCATTCACGAGGAACTGCGCATCGATGTCGAAGCGGTGCTCCAGCGTGGCACCTGGCGCCTGCCTCGCTCCTGGATCCAGAGACCGCCGGGGAAACCCAACCGGCGGATGCGCACCACGCTGACGCTATCGCAGCGCGGCATCATCGGCCTCTACCCCAAATGCCGCCCGTGGAGCGAATCCCTTCATATAGACATGCGTGCCGAGGACACGTTGCAGCTGGAGATTCACGAACGGCCGATGCGTGCCGCCTCCGCTCCGATGCGTGCGCCGGCGGGCGTGCACCTGTGCGTGCGCACCCCGAACGCATACCAGCGGGATAGCGTGTTGCTGGTATTTCGAGCGTTCAGGGCACTCGCTCTAATGGGCTGTACAAGGCTCGCTCCTGAACTAACGTCCACGTACTCATCCGCGGCCTGTTTGCCAATCGGTTGCTTCGGCATCGGCCATGGACGCCATCGGACGGTGCAGCCGAAGCGCACGCGTTCCGTCCAGGTCCAGACTTCGATGCTGGATCCGCTTGCGGTAGCAACAGCGCGCGATCACCAGGCCGCTGACGCATTCGCTGCCGATCATTCGTCGGAGGCCGTTGTCATACTCGCACCGAATGGTGATCTCTCTGTTGTGGACCATGGTGGACAAGTATCCATTTCACGAGCCGCCTGCACGAACGTCGCTGTGGAGCAGTCCCTGGTGGAGACATCGGCCATTGCGCCCCAGCTGGAGGCTCCGGACCAGAGTCTCACGGTGCTGCACTTTGCAACGAATGTAGACGTGATCAGGGATACGGGAAATCCGCCCCCAGACACCATCTCGGAAAGGATCTCGAGGTTCGAGCAGAGACCCGTCGGGCTGTCCATCTCCTCGGGTAAGACACAGCAGCCTGCTGCAGTTGCTGCTGCAACGAGATCAGACGCCAGATCCCCGGTACGTCGGCCGGGACCCCGTTTTCCGTCGGTCTCCCGTGCGCCGCAGCCACCGCTGCCGTCACCGGCTCTCGACCTGGCGACACCAGCAGGTGCCAATGGCGGCAATGGGCCCCGAACGCGTGTCTGGAGACGCTTGCACTGGAATTGTGTTCCATTGCACCAAGTACCGGGCTCCATCTGGTCAGATCTGCGTCCACTGCGCTGGATCCCGGATATGGACGAAATGGCGAAGCTCTTCAGCCAAGAGGTGGCATCCGGTTTCGGCGCTGCTGCTGGCCGGTCAACGGCACCAGCTGACGCACCGGAGAGCTTCGCAGTGCTGGACGCGAAGCACGTCCGCAACCTCGATATTTTGCTGGGCAGATTCCGAAACGTTTCTAGCGAGGCTGTAGCCGATGCGTTTGTACACGGTGATCTCGACGCCCTCGATCCAGACTTTTTCGAAATTCTAGCACCGATGCTTCCATCAGCACCAGAGCAGGCGCGCCTGCTGGAGGCCTTCCAGACCCGAAAGGACATTGCTCTGGAACGGCTGCTGTATCCCGAACGGTTTATGCTCACGATGCTGCAGCGGGTACCGCGTATCGCTGCAAAGGCCGCGGCATGGAGCACCATGCGGCGCTTCACGGAAGCGTTCCAGGAACTGGACGCTGCGGTGGCCAGCGTGACCCGAGCGTGTCTGGAGATTCGCCAGTCAAGGCGCTTGCGTCTTGTTTTGGAAGTGCTTCTCGTGATTGGAAATGTTCTCAATGCCGGTTCTGCGCGGGCGAATGCCGCTGGCTTTACCATCGACTCGGTTCCGCAGCTCGCTCGCTCTCGTTCAGTGATATCCTATGCGGGCGCAGTGCTCCGGAAAAGCAGTGAGCATCAGGCTGCAGATTTGGAGCTAGGAACTGAGCTCGCCAGTGTCCAAACTGCGTCTCGAATTGAACTCGATCACATATCCACCGGTTTCAGCGAGCTAGAGCATGATCTACAGGAGCTCACCTCCGAGTGCGAGCTCTCCGCAAATGAGCCGACGGGGCGGGCGCTCTCAAGGTGCTTTCGTCGCTGGCTGGAACCGGCGCGAGCGAAGTTACAACAGCTTGCGCAGCGTCTGCGGGAAATGAACGAAGCAGTTGAAGATACGCTCCTGCTTTTACCTATGACGGAGCAGGGTTTTGTGGGCGGCCCGGAAGTCGCGACTCGACGAGCGAGTCTTCGTGATGATCTGTTTCGTTATCTATGGCAGTTCGTAGAGTTGTGGGATCAATCACTCGCTGACACTCGCGCTCTGAATGAAAATACTGCTTGTACCTGGCGACAGCGCGTTGGCGCTGACTTGGACGAGGCCGAGAAAGAAAACGCGCATCTCCTGTGGTGGAAAACGGGTGATGGCATGGCACCTCAGATAACGACGTTTCATGCGGGTACCACCGACTTGGCGACCAAGGCCCCAGGGGCGATCGTTCCGCCTCCACCACCTCCACCACCTCCACCACCTCCATTAATTCCGAGTCCAGTGCATGGCCCGCTGCAACTCGGTTCGTGACTCGCAAGGCCGAGCTGACGAGGGCGCCACATGAATGCAGCGTCAATCTGGCAGTACTTTGCCTTTCAGGTGAAAATCTGCGCGCAAAAGACTGCGTTGTAGATGATATAAGGCTCAAGCGCAGCTGCGAGGCTCTGCAGGTCGTGCGCTTCGCCAGTAACACATTGCATTTCATCTCATACGCCATCCCGGTGTCGTGCTGCCAGCAGGGAGGTACCATGTGAGAGAGTCCGGGCCAAATGATTGAAGCGTGAGCGAAAAGAGTGCCCGCCAGTGGCCACATGCTCCAGCCCCTGATAGCAATACCAGTGATGCGCCCGTCATCTGCCCGACACTGATTTTGGAAGAATGCGCATGTCGCGCTGCAGCATCGCGCTCATAGCAGACCATGCTCTCGCAGAATGCACTCAGAATCTTTAGACACCCATTCCAGAAGAAAATGGAACGGGTCTTCTACTCCTGAAGTAGACCATATAGGTTGGTCACGCTTGCCACTATCTTCAACACGAATCGTGGCGGGATTTTCTGAGGCTGCTTCCACCGCCTCTCTCTTATTTCTGGCGTCAGGTATGCTGGTCAAACCTTTTGGTCCAGCACTGTTGCCAGCTGCAGAAGCATGTTGATGGCAACTTTAAGATCCTGATTTCGCTACTTCAGGCTGCTGTCGACACATTTCATGGAAAGGCAGATGTTGCGATCCACGCTTCGCTTGCCAATCTCATCTTCCTCGGATAGAGCCTCGGTGCGAATTATGCAGCGGTTACGCATTGCTGTGGTGCGTTTGTTCCCATGCAGGCACCAAAATTCCTCTTCCTTCTCCTCCTCTACATCCGAAGCCGGCTTGTGGCGCGTAAACGCTCGCTTCATTGTCCAGTACATGCTCCTGGCGGGCGCAGAGGGCTCAACGCGGTACCCTCCTTCGTTACCGTGCCCCGTGGCGTATCTCACGATCACGGGCCTCAGCAGAGCAAGCCCGCTGGTGAGTACTTTGTTCGCGACACGCACAAACGCGCACTGTTTCATCCAGTAAAGGATTCGTGGAACGCGATGTTGTCCATGATGAAACAAGTACCGAGTGGAGCATCAAAGAGGAAGAACTAGTCGAGAAATTCCGATCCGTCAACGCTCTCTTCGTACAAAGCGGTGACGTGAATTGCCCTAGCAGCGATTGCTGGGCGAACTGAAATCCAAGTCCAAGACCCTTTCCGATGCAAACAGGAATGCCAGAGGCATATGGGAGCGTATTCCGAGAGCGCTAGTATACTTCGGCTGTTCAATGCCGCAGCGTCGATGGCCTCAAGCGGTGGAGATTTGTCTTTTCATCCGAATCGATTATCATCTGGTACGAGAACATCCGTGAGCTTCTGGTATTTGCTTAGGAACGACTCGCCAAGGCATGATATCGAGTTCTTATCGTTCCCCATGCAGCGGCACAAATGGCTGACCTCAGAAATCGCAGTGGTGAACCAGAAACCTTGAACATACGACGCATTCGTGATGTGAGCACGCTAGAATTGAATACAAGAGACGCGCGGAGGCTTGGGCGTATGAATTGGATGATGGTATCATGTATTCAACGAAGCCTTGTCGAAGGGTGTCACGAATCATCTTGAAAACGGTGACGGAACCAACTCCGGTGCCAAAGCCGCCAAGGAGCCACTCCAAAACAACGACCGAGAATCCTAAAACCACGTATGGATCCACAAGCCCATACTGCTGCACTTGGAATGACGAGGCTGCAGATCGAAACCAAGTTCGGAATAGAATCGAAAGGCAGAAAAAGAACAGACAGTCCAGCATTCGGTTTTAAAAACGAACGGCTGCAGTGGCAGCTGCGGTGACGCGATCCGGACATCCACACAGACATGCTGCTTCCCGGGAGACAACGTCAAGGGAAAGAACATTCACCCTCTCCATGCGGTCCACAATCGCGTCTATTTCATTGCTTTCGCACGGAAAGGCGGCCGCTCGGCAGCAGTGGCATCTCCTAATGGACTGCACCGTGCAGGTGCAAGCGCAAGCTCGCCAGAAAGCACGGAATGCATACCAGCTAGCTGCGATTGCGACAGGCGCCCTGCACGCGCTCCATGATTCCTAAAACCCTTACCCAAATCCAAGGAGGAATCATCCCGTGGTCGATCGAACAGCGTTAGGGAAAGAGCGGGCCCTGCTCCAAAGCCGTGTGTTCCGGTATACCCATCATCACGTTCATATTCTGCACTGCTTGACCGCTGGCACCCTTCACGATGTTATCAAAGGCAACGACTAGAATCGCTCGCCCTTGTAACCGATCCGGAAAGACATTCATCACGACGTGGTTGCTTCCGCGCACATAGCGCGTCTGAGGAACCTGCTGTGGATCTGCAAGCACATGCACGAACTTCTCCTCGCCGTACGCCTGTTCGAGACATGCGCGCAAGTCGCCCGGTGTCACTCCGGCCTGACATCTCACGTAGATCGTTTCAAGAATGCCGCGTGCCATAGGCACCAGATGTGGGGTGAAGTTGACCACCACACCGCTGTTCCCGAGTCCCGCTGCCCGACTGAGGCCCTGTTCGATCTCGGGAGCGTGACGATGGTTCGCCACTGCATACGCGTGCATACCCTCCGTCACTTCACAGAATAAATTGGCTTCCTTTGCCGAGCGACCTGCTCCAGTCACTCCAGACTTGGCGTCGATTATCACGTCGTCAAGCGCGATAAGCTGGGCGCGAATGAGCGGGACCAGCGCCAGCTGGGCACCCGTTGGGTAGCAGCCAGGGTTGGCCACCAAGCGCGCGCTCCTGATATCAGCTCGGGCAAACTCAGTGAGACCATAAACTGCTTCAGCTTGAAGATCTGGTGCCCGATGCGGCGTTCCGTACCAGTGGGCGTATGTGTGCACGTCCGCTAAGCGAAAGTCTGCCGATAGGTCAATGACGCGTGGGGTACGCCCGACAGCGCTCTGGAGAATGCTTGTGACGATGGACTGCGTTGTCGCATGCGGCAAACAACAGAAAACAGTGTCCACTTGACTGAAATCAACCTCCTCCGTTAAACACAGCGGCGGCAACGAGCGCACTGGGGAAGGTCCCTGCTTCCCGTTCGCAGAAATGATGCTCTCGAACGCGTATTGCGGATAAACCTGACCGTAGGGACGCCCTCTGGTACGTTCCGTGCCGCTCAGAGCCTTGATCTCAACGTGCGGATGCCTGAGAAGCAAGCGCACGAGCTCCGAACCCGTATACCCGGCCGCACCGAGGATGGCTACCGCCTGCCTGGTGCCTTCCGCAAACCCAGTCGTCGCGGACTGCAGGTCAAACCTTTTCGCCGACCGAAAGCGACGGCGACTCGAAAGAAATCCTCGTGTCCGGCACTGATTCCTTGTTGATCGGACATAGTCTCGTTCTTGAAAAGAACTGCAGCGCGTCACGTGAAGGAACATGAGCGGCACCAGCAAAACGCAGGGTGGTATCCGTTGGGGTCCGCTGCCGTACCGATTGGTACGGGTGCTTTGGTGGCCCCCGTTTGTTGCAACCTAGCACCGAGCAGTTGCGTTCGGACGCTGGTTGCCGGTGTTCGGAGGCAACCACGCATACTGGTTCGATACTAAGAGCACAGATAACGTAAAGCACAAGTGGATGGTGGCAGCCTTTGCCAACGGCGCTAGGACGCTTTCGTTCGCTTCTATGGAACCGGGTAGACGCATCGATCGAGGCACTCGAAGAGACGCAGATGCTGCGGGGCGCCGGGGACTCCACCGCCGCCTTCACACAAACGTTTCCGCGCTCCGTGAGTCCCATCGACGGCTACTCGAATCATGGCAACAACGATGACGGCTGCCGCCGCCGCCGCTGCCGCTGCTGCTGGAAGCCCTTTTGCAGTGGCTGTTGACCGGGAGCTCGGGTGCAGCAGGCTTGCCTCTGGGCAGAGGCTATGTTGCTACCGGCGCTGCAGTCAGAAGGAGTACGTTTACCCCAGAGGAACAACGTATCGTATTTTCCATGGCGCTAGAAGCGATTCTAGATGTGGAGCAGCGTCCGCAACGTCGTCCGCGAAAGCTCAAGCTCAAGCGCAGCAAGCCATTGCGTTCACAGTGCAACGAGAAACACCGGCTGGTGCAACGCGGCACGGACTATGACCAAACTCATCAGTCGCCAGATTCGTGTTGATCATCAGCAAATGCAACCCAGTCGTTATCGGGTGCTTCACTCTGCCTGAAGGCATTCAATTGGGATGCGTTCCTAGGCGCTGGTTGCGATGCTGACTCGCGTTCGACAGCGCCACTGCGAGACGCTGCGGTGGGGAGGTCGAGCGCCCCGGCGGACGTTACGGAGTATTCTTGATTATCCCGAGCATCTTTTCGCTGAGAGCGCTCTCCACTTTGATTGCTGTTTGCCGGTGTTCGTCGTGCGCGCTGTGACAGATAATCCGTGAAGTGCGTGAGCGACTCCTGCTCGCCTTCGCTGAGACCCGTCATCATGTCATCGACGCTGAGTTCCGGTGCCGAACTCGGCCCTGTTCCCGCATCCTTGGCGCCGCAGGATGCTTGCTGCTGTTCGTTATCTATGAACGGTGGTGCCGGTAAATATTCATCGCGATCCTCGTCCATATCCTCGAACAGTGGATCCATTCGATCATGCTGCTCCACGAACGAACTCGCGTCCTCCTGGAAGACGGCACCATCCGGGGGTCTGCCTTGTAGTCTCGGGCGTCGGCGATCTTCGAGCACATCCTGGCGGTCTTCGACACCACCTATCATGCCGACGTCACCGTCCTCGTCGTCGCCCTCGCCCATAGAGGTGGCGTTGTCGGTCGTGAGTGTCGGCAGCTGAGCGAGATCTTCACTCAGGCTGTGCGAAGAGAGACCGCTAGGTCGACGGCCACCCAGCTGCCGGTGCTGCTTGGATTTCTCGGCATAGACGGGACCGGTAGCAATCGCCTCGAGGGCAGCCCAAGCCGCCAGCATCGTGCCGCCCTCTTCATCTAGCCCGAGAAGCGGAGACAGGAACGCCAGAAGCGGTACCTTCGAGCGTTTCGTGCGCTGGAGCAGCGGCACGACAGTCGCTGTTCCCGCCGTTGCCTCTTTGGTTGTTGCTGGTTGCCAGCCAGGGGCACCGGTTGCCAGCGCAGCGTCCTCTTGTCCCGAAGTGCATGTGGCAGTCATTTTGCTGAGCGGAACGCACACCTGCTCGTAGATTTCCAGTATCATCTCCGCGAGATGCGCGGAAAGTGCCACTCGTATGCGCGAAGGCGGTGCTCGAGCCGCGTGATCCGTACACTCGAGTTGGGGTACAGCGCGCACAAGCGCTCGCATATCTTCGGGTGATATGCGGCCGCTTTCCGCATTGAGCGCAACCTGCTGGAGCTGCACGAAACTCTGGACTATATTTGCCTCGAGAAACCATGCGCGTAAACGGTCGGGGATCAGGATACCATCCGCGATAGCCTGCAGATTTGCCTCATCGAGCGCCGGTTGAACTGCTTGAAGGAATGATTGAAAGGGTGTAAGGAGTGTCTCTTGAAGCGCACGATGGTAGAGATGATGGAACACGGAGACCCATGGGTAGGCTCGTAGCAAGCGAGTCAGCGTTGCAGGGATTCCCATCGCAAGAAGCCTGCTGCAAAGCTGCGGCGATACATCCTGCATCATCTGAATCAAAAACTCGACGAGCTTCAATCGAATCACCCCGAAATGCCCCGATTCAGCATCATCCTCGAGTCGCGACAACAGATACGGCAAATGCGCCTGCAAAGCGGTTTCAAATTCTCCCATCTTGCTTCGTATGGAGTGTGCGGCCGCAGGCGTCCGTCCCAGTTCGCTTGAGGACGTGCTGCTCGTGTCGCTGTCTTCGGCGCTGCTGGCAAATGCTGTCGTTTCCGACGATGGACGCAACAACGACGACGATGGCAAAGACAACGGGGCTCGCGCTGTGTCCGCATCTTGTCGTTCATTGGCTGTGGATAGGCGCAAGCTCGTCTGTTCCCAGTGGTGCTGCACTGTTTCGTACTCATGAGAAAGCTCCTTATTAATAGACACGAGCTCCGTGAGCATACTTAGACCATAGAGCAGGTGCGCATCGCTCTGGCGAAACGCGCTCAGCAAACGCGCGAGAAGCTCCGGTTGCCGCAAAAGGTCCAGAGATTTGAGCGCTTTGCGTTCCTGGTTCATGGCCGTGGCGCTCGACTCGTCGCGCTCATCGGGGCATATCGAGGTCTGCCCGCTCGCCGCCGTTCGAAGCTGGTGCTGCTGATTCGCTCTTGCAGCGGTCTCGAGGATGGATCCGCCCTCGAGTTCATCCGGTATGCCGCCAACCGAGTGGAAGATATCCGCGGCTTCGGCAAGCGGCACCGCTCGCCCACTGAGCGAAACAATGATACTCATGACATTGCTGAGCGTTTCATCGTCAGGCGATTCTGTTTCATTGACAAACAGATCCACGAGGCGTTTCAACAATTCAGCTTGTGCGTATATGTGCACGGCTTTGCGGGAGATCACGATCTCGTTCTGGATCAGCAACTCAATAATCAAATTGCTGAGCGCAGAGTGCTGTAAATGTTGTAAAATGCCCTGCGAGAAGAACCATGACTTGTGCTCATCGACTGCGGAAAGCAACTCCTCCGATTTCGCTCGGAGCATACAGAGAAAGATCTTTGCAAAATTCGACACCAGATCCGCCGCGAGTGGTGGTTTGCGGCGCACGAAGCCCAGGAACAATTCCAAAACATCCACGTTTGAGATAAAGGCCTCGTTGAGGCGCTCAACATCTGAGCATAGAACCTCCGTAGCCATGCCAGCGTACTTGTGTTCTTCATCATCATCACAACCGATTGCGAACTGGACGAGCGAGCGCAGCGCAGTCGGTTGCGAGAAATATTCGAAAAGACGCAAGTTCATGGCCTTGCACTCCGGAATGAGGTCGTCTTCCGCGAGAATCGTCCGAACTGTACGCCTAATCCGCGATTGTTGCTGTTCATCCGCTTGGAATTGCCGTACAGGGTCGACTGAGGTTCCACCAGACGCCGTTGCGTCAGACTCTTCAGACACGTCGCCTTGTCGCTGGCTTGAGGCCGCACGCCCGTCACCAGCACTCGGACTTGTCCTATCCTGAGACGCTTGCCGATCCGAACTATGGAAAATCGAACGCTCCTGATCCCCAACCCTTCCTTCACGTTCGGCTTCATCGAGAATCTCATCGATGCGGGACGAACCTAGATACGGCGGTCGAAAAAACATGAGTATCTTGAGCGAAACCGTCGCGTATGCGTCGTCGTTCGCTGCTCGCCCTTCAACAGTGTTGCTTGCTTCGCACAGGGCCTTATGCGCACTGGTGCCAGAGCAACAACCCCAAGCGCTTGCGTCAGAAAAGGGGACCTTTGAGCCCCGCTAGTCGTGCTCAGCTAAGGGACGCGAACAACGCTGCGTCTAGCTGGCTGGCAGTCTCCGCGCGCACCGGAGTACACGTTCTCCCGCTGGCCTGTGCTGCAGAGCCTCAGGGGTGTGTTTAGATCTTCGATATTTAGGATCTTTACGGACAGGGGCATCAGGGCATCGCTGCCTACGCAGATCGCGTATGCAGTCGCTATATCAGCACGTTCTTTTTCTCTACATCTCTCACACGCATTCAAGAAAACGGAAGGTATCCTGCAGAATGGAGACAGGAACAGGAAACACAAGGTGTTGTCACCGGTAGTTCACGAGAAAACAGCCTTACTTGGACAAGTCAGTCAGTCCAGGGTCAGCGGCTGGATGAAGCTACCCACTCGTATTCTGCATGATGAACGATTCGCACTCAATGCGGACGGTACCAAACCCTGTGTTGATCAGTGTGTCTCCTCGTCAATTTACGCCACTCCATTTCTTCGATACGGAATTCCACGGAAGCAGTCATCGACTGTGATGATGCCGTACCGTCGGTACGAGCGGCACCAAAGAGACACAGACGGATACAGAAGGGAATGCACTTGTATGGGAGACTGTTTCGTGCTGAACGACACAATTTATCGATTTCGCACTGCGGCGCCAATGATTCTCACATGAGGTGCTCGGTTTCCGGATTACGCCACAAAGGGACTTGTTCGGGAGCGATGGTGGACCCGCACAAGGGTACCCAACGAGGCGCGAACGACGGATCCCAAAGCACAGATAAGCGAGCATTCCGACACCATCAGGCCCAGAGGCAACTTCATTGTCGAGCCACCTAGTGATCGCCCAGCAGACGGCTTCGTTCAGCACCTCATACTCCGTCGAAGCGCTCCGTTGCGTCTCTATCACGCATTCTTCTAGGTTGATCGTTGGGTACGATGCGTCCCCTTACTCGAAAGCGCTCAAGGCGCGCGCAGCCGAGCGGACGCAAAGGCGAAGAGGCCGCTCCGCAACGAGCAGGAGGATCCCTCAGACGAAGAGGATGTGCAGGGACAGGAAGGAAACGCTCACGGATCGGGCGCATGACGCCGGAACCACTCTCGACGCCTCCCTGCAAAGACACATCAGCAGGGAGAATATTCAGTAAAGCGAGATACAGGTCGCCAAATGGCGTCGCGTTGCTTCGCACTCGATGAGGACTCACTCAGTTTCGCGCGCTGTGACGCAGCTCGTTCACCAACAATGCGTACGTGTTGCGGGCGCAGGGCTGCCAGCTGTCCACATTGCTCTGCGCTTTTTATGGCTGAACCCGCCCCGAGGGACAGCGTGAATGGAGCCCGGAACAAAACCCGCAACACGGCCTGAGCGTCGGGTCAGAGACTCGCACCCACAGCCCGCAGAATACCTTGAAAGGTCGACGCACCACGTCCTTGATCGGGACCTCGACAGCGCAGGTGCCGAAAAGTATCCTTTCGGGCAGCGCGACGCATTTCCAACTGTTCAAGCTAGATGCGGGGAAAGGCTTCGCTGTGCGCGTGATTCCCAGGTCAGATAGCGCCATGGCCTTCGCTGTGCGTCTAGAGCGCGGGGACGGAGCCGAAGGCCTCAGTGCGAAGCAGATGAAGCTGCTCAGTTTTCTTTGATAGGTAACCCATGGAGCAGGGCGCGCTATAACGCAGAAATGCTGGACGCCTGCTCATGCAATGAGCATGCCGAAATACAGAAGTAAATACAGAAATGCGCGCTGCACGATGCCCGCCGATGTGTTCAGGACGGCATACACGTGTCATGAGCACGGGCGCGTGTCGAATCCGGTAGAGAATCAGAGAGCGAAACAGAGACAGACGCACGAGATGGCGTACGGTAAGCCGCTCGACCATGAGATGCAGCGGCAATCAAAGGCGTGAGGCTCGCTGCGTCGTGACGCCAGCAGCAAGTACACACACATACCCGTCCATACTGCATCGAGACTTGAACCCCTCGATCAACCTCAGGCAATATCTCGTGCTTCCAGATCGTCCACCGGCTTTACGTCGAGCGAGCTTGCCAGGGAATCGACTCTTACTGATGCAGACGCTGCGCTGCAACGCTGTGGAGTTCGGATGCAATAAAGACATTAGGAAACAGGGGGAAGATTCGGATCCTCGCCTGCGCCAAGACACTGGTATGGTACTGGTCAGCTGTCGAGCGAGGCTGGAACGCCACATATATTCCGTGATAACGATTTTCCTGGGGATTCAGCGACGCTGATGCTGTTCCATGATTCGATATTACCGAGTATTTGATCGGGTGCGCATGTCCGGATGCAAGAGCGCTTGAAGGTTTATGATCACCACCGCTGTCGCCTCCAAAAGTGCGCATCTTTCCTTGCAGACTTTATTCGTAGATTTTGAGCGCGTCTGGAGATCGCATCCGGACCGTGATTATGTCTGGTGTTACAGTGACTAAACTGTCAGTGAATACGCTGAGCTAGCCACGAGTGCATCCGTAGGCGGCAAGTTGGAGAGTCTTTCCCGAGCAACAGATTCACATCGCGCCGCTAGTTTCGCGCTTTCTCTTTAAACTCTATGGTTCAGAGCTCGCTGTGCATGAGATCATCCAGCAGCTGATGTCGTGCCTGCATACACCGTAACTGCTCAGCGATCTATCAAGGAAGCACAAGCTTTATCCTGACGTGCAGCTTACCACCGAATACTCAGTCTTTCTATCCTGTTACCTCGCGTATGAAACCGCGTATGGAGCGGTTCTGTCAGCGTTTGCGCGGCCTGCATGCCTGCAGTCGTGCAAAGTTCGTCCCCGATATGATTTCTCGGCATTGTACGACATCCAGGTAAAGGCTCTCCGAATCTCTTCTTTGGACGCAAAGTTTATCGTGTCGATACGCGGAAACCGAATGTCCCAAGTTGCCGCAAACATTCAGTACAGAGCATGCTCCGCTCTGTAAATGGCGGGACTGCAACCCAAAAACCCCATCATCATCATCAACATCATTATCGTAACGAGCAACAAGTCCAGAGGCGAGTGTCCCTGAGCCCTGTGTAAAACGCGGGGCATGCCGTCAAAAAATTACGGTGTGTGTGCAGGCCTCGCAACGACGCCTGCAAAAGCATCATGTCTGCGTCCTCTTCACCAGACTGAAGAGGATCCCAGGCAACCAGAGCGTCGCAGCGACGATTCTCGCACAAATCCCCGACGATATTCTTCTGCCGCCACGCATGCAGATCGAAAACATGAATCCGCCGATAACAATTGCGTCCGAGGCCTCTCATCTTATACGCAAAAGATCGACTGCGAAAGGTATCAAAAGTGCTTGTTCCGGTGGAGGCGGGCCGCTGCACCGACCCCACTGGACCTGTGTGGCGTGTGCAGGTCGCACAGGCGTCGCGGGCTTTGCAACCAAAGCCAGCGCGGCACCTGCAAAACCTCTCAGAGAGTTCCCAATTTGTTGACGGCACCAGCGATCGCTGATGTAGAGGCCAGCTCGCCTTGGTCGCGGGCGCTGCGGCAGTCCACGTGCACACGGTCCTGGCAGTTCGGACTCCCGCTGCAACTCCCGTCCACAGGGTCGCTTGTGAGTGAGGCGCGCGGCCCCAGGATGATCATTACCCGTCTCGGAGACCACCTCAGTCGTTTTTCGAGAACGCACCGTACCAAGGCTCCTCAAAAATCTTGATCAGCTCTTGTACGAGGCTCCGGCACTCGGAGAAACGCTCGAGTCCAGCTCGCCGTGAACACTCGCGCAGTTCATCTTGCAACTTTTTTATTTCCTGCTCTCGTTCATAGAGCCGAATTGATCGTGCTCCATCGCGCTTTATCCGCTGTATCGCCGCCCTGCCTATCAGTTCATCGCTAAGTCGCTCCTCCATAGCGTACGGCCGAAAAATCGTCTCGTCCGTACACCTGCTTCTGCGTTCGACACGCTGGTGCCCGTCGTCCAGCAGCGGGGTGCGCAGATCGCGCGGCTCGCGGATGCATTGCATGCCCGCGCCGCACTGCACAGGCGCGTTCCCTCTCAGGAACGCGTGTATCCCACTGATGTCTATTATGTCTGATATAATCCATTTTGTTTCGCACCTGCTGCTCCCGATCGCGATCGCGTCGCACAGCGCACTCGCCTGCATTCCGAAGGAAGCGTTTATGGTTGCGAGGCGAGCAGTCGGCTTCGGCCGCTGCACCGGGCTATAGTTTTACGTTATGCGTGAGGACTGGGTCCAACGGGCTGTGGAGTTTCTACAAAACGACGTTGTGAAAGACCCCGTTCAGGCTGCGCAGTTCCTCCGCGCCAAGGGTTACACGGAGGAGGAGCTCGCTGAAGCCTGGAGACGGGCGGGTAACAAGTTCGGTGAGGAATCGAAACCGCCGTCTCCTTTGGATTTGTCGCTGGGGAACGGCCACGTTCCACCAGCTGCAGTGGGTGTTGGTGTGCAGTCAAAGCGCGCAGTACCCGGAGCTTGGACGTGGGCCTGGCGCCTCGCGCTCACAGTTGGCGCTATCTCGGTGCTTCGGGAGTTTCTGCGAAAGTATGTCGTACCTGCGTACTTTCCTCAACAAAATAAAGCTGCCAAAAAACCAGCGAGTGAAGCAAGTGTGCTTCGCAGAGAACTGCGGCAGTTGCGCCAGTCCATTGAAGACCTGAGCGCGACGATTCGCACGATGAGCGATCAAGCCCAGCAACAATGGCGAGACACGCAAGAACAGCTGCGCGACTTGCGCACAGAAGTTCGGCAGTTGAGGTCTGCAAAACCCGCCGTTTTTTCATCGGCAGCGACGGAGTCGACAAGTGCGGGTAACGGGCCAGCGACGCATGGCACGCAGCCCGTTCTGGGAGAAGCGCAGACCGCTGCCCCGAACCCATGGACCTTACCTGATTTTGATAGCATCGAGCCGGCGGATCTGCCGACGTAACCTGTTTGTGACCTTGAAGGTCGACGAGCCCCCGCGCTATCAAGAGAGCTTCCAATGGGAACTCGGTGCCCGACGCCAAGGAGCGTTCCTGGTCAGGGCCTAGGGTCTTTGGAGATTTCTCCAAACTTGTACAGAAGTATCGTCAGGGCGAATCCCTGCATTTTTGCACTAGCACACGCAAACGATCTTGAAACATAGCGCCGACCCGAGCAGACGGGTTACGCATGGCCTTGCAGCGTTGACAAGCTGCGGAATATCCGTCTCAGGTGTGAGGCGATGGAATCGCAGTCGTGGGCGCCCCGGCTTGCAGGATCGCATCTGCGGGAAGCGAAGCCGACTAAAGTTTGACGTGTGCGCGCGCTCTCCTTGTCTGCGGTTTTCTGGACGAGGACGTACGTTAGGTGCAGTGCTCGACTCACTGCAAGCGAAGCACAGATATCTGCGTTTTGCCCGGCCAGGATAGGAACCAAGGACCTGACGCTCTTGGCGATCGGCATTAGCGGCGCGTGCACTTTACGCGGATGGTCGGTCGGCGCGTTTGCGGCGTCGCGAGCACCCAGCACAATGGCGCTACTTCGAATGAAGGAAAAGAACAGCGCGAACGAGGGCACGAAGAAGCTGCGATTCGCTTCGCATGCGCGCATCTGAGCCACATCGGTGACGGGGCTTGTCGTCGAAAATCATTCACTGCGGCACACAAAGCGGACGAGGCAGGTCCGAGCGACAGCATCGTTGTCTGCGTTTGCACAAACACACACACACACACAATGCCCAGGCGGGATGAAGCCCGAGCGGAAACGTGCGCTGCAACTGAACACACCGCTATCAACACCCCCGCATGATTGTCAACTATGTCGTGTTCGATAATGCCGTACGTCTTCGTGATCGATCCGTGAGACATACAAGACGCGTATGCGGCAGGTAGTCAGTCGTTCGATATGCACGCTCGCGAACAATCATGACGTTTTATGGCCCAGACTCGGTTTGTCCTATACCTCGGAACCAAACCAAGGGAAAAATGAATGGCATTGCGAGAATGACGCGATCAGGGCAATACGCCGGCCTCGTATAAAGAAAACTGCAGTTTTGTCACGTTTACACCAGCGACCCTTCAGCCATGGCGATCGTACCGCTGCGGGACGTCCGCACCATAACAGCACGTCAATCGCTGCGTGTGCGATAGGCACAGCGCTATGCACAGCATACCCTTAGGGGAACGCTCGCTATAAGCGATCGCGCGGTGTCGGATCATCTATGTACAATAATGAGCAACTAAATACGTAAATAGCTAATTTGATGCTACGTGGCCGATGAAAGAACGGAGCCCCTGTCAACAGCGCGCAAACGGAGGCGGTTTGCTAGCCCGCCGCCACCGCAGCTCGACTTCAATTCGCGGGGCCGTTACCTGATCCTCCTTTCATTTGGCTGGGCGACTGGCTTCCATCGAAGGCATCGCTGGCGCCTCGAAGAGCAATTGAGGCCAGGCGTCGAAGCTTACAGTTTCCGTGCAACTCGGGGTACGCTCCCGGGCGTTTCGTCTTTGTGATAAGCTGGGCTGATATTCTGCAGGCATCAGGCCGCAGAAACTCCAAGCGTAGTAGTAGTCGTTGTAGTGGTGGTTTCTGGATAGGCAGGTCAACGACGTTTGCGGCGCTTCGTGGCGTTCCCCTGAGGCTGGCAGTGCACGCGCATCTGGTGTTTAGACGCTTGAGAGACGCTCACGTTGTTGGTAGATCTCTATCGGTTGAAGCTATTTCGCTGCAAATCTTGGTTTAAGGTTGCAAGGGTGGAACTAGTGCTGCTGCACAACCCCGAGAGCAACGCAATTTGTTACACTGTTGCGAGCGCGCGACGCTGAACGTACCAGAGGGCAACCTCTGGTGATCCCAGCGGCTACTGCTATAACGCTGACCGCAACACGACTGCGTTTGCCCGCTCACCTCCCTTGAAATTTCGCTCTGCAAGGGAGCGCGAACAAGCGTTTTGTCTGTCCGTCCAGGGACTGGAAGCTCCTGGGTCACGTTCTGCGACTCCGCAGAGAACGACACACATTGAGAGCGGATACGCCCACAATTATTCGCGGAGTACACGGTGAAAACCCATGAGTGCTCCGTCGAGAACCGAAAAGATGATGGAGTGCGGCGTTCTGACCACATGGAGCGCTGGGCAGATCCGACAGACAAGGACTTTAGCGGTCTCGCCGGAAACCAGCGATACCGAGTGCCCGCCGTCACCGAGCGGTGACTCGATGCTCGCGTATGCTTGCGCGGACAGCTTCGCCCGGACCAAGCGAGCTCAATGGTATATCGAAGTTGACTCGGAGGCGAGGCGATGGAGTCTGCGGTGCCACCATAGGTCAGCTGACGAGCTTCTCAGTAGGATCATTCACGTTCTGGAGGACATTTCACTGGAAGTTGAGGGCTTTGAGTGGAAATCTGCGGCACTGCAGCACTCTCCTGAGCCAAATGAAACCGCTCATGGCATGTTACAAGTCTTTGGAGGATACCAAATACACAAACAACGTGCCGGGGTTGAGCGAATGTTACGGCTAGCTCTCTATCGTACTGACAGTTTCGACGACGTATTATTGGATGACTACTTTGCGGGCGAAGACGATGACGACCGCAGCGCATCCGGCGTTCAGGTCAGAGATGATACCGCATGGGTCCACTTTATCGACCAGTGGCGACGACGGGGTGAATGCGTTGTGACCGTGCGAAGCGCGGCCTGCACAGCAACCGCCCTTGAACAAATCATAGAATATTTAGGTCAGGAAGGCTTTGTCGTGCGCAGCGCTGAAATCATTGCGGGCGGCTATAATCGTCGAGTCGTCACTCCCGAAACACCTTCCTGTCCCTGTGCTGAATGCCTCGTGCAGGCGCAGCAGCTGTGGGCCGCAGCGCAGGCCGATGCTCTGAATGCCAGAGTCCCATTGACGTTACTGCTTGGCCTGACGGGCTCTGCAAGCCACATAGCCCACTTGATTGGTGTGAGACTGGATCGCTTACGTGCACTTTGCACAAAACTGGCCGGCCCCGAGTGCTCCGTTGAAGTCTATCCACCGCACACGGCGGTGGTCGTGGCCGCTCTGGAAGATGGGCCCGGCGTCGGCAGGGGCATTAGTCTCTACATCCCGCGCGTCTCTGATCTGGAGTCGTTCTCAGAATATGATGATACACGCTCGATTAGGACGCAGCGCATGACGCCATACGGGGTCGAGCATCCTTGTCGCCGGTCGTCTGACGGCTCTGGTACGGAAACAACTTGCTTGAGCGCGTCACCGCCCCGCTACTGCTTGGCCACCACTGGCGCCAACGGCAGTTTTAGCCAGACAGCGGTGAAGGTTCAGCACTGCGATCTGGGGCATGCATCGGAGGCATCGGTTTTATCCATGGCGGGCCACGAGGCCTGCAACGAGCAGACAGCGCAGCGAACAGGACCCGTGCGCAGCGACTCGGAGGCGGAGCTCGTCACAAAACGTCGCCAAACGAGCGCTCGAATGCGCATGCCCGATGAGCCCGTCGCTCGGATTCCAGTCGAGAAAGTGCCAGTCTTGAAGACGGACGCTGTCGGAGCTGGGCGAGACATTTCGCTGGTGTCTGATGACACACTACAGGAAAGCGACACAACACGCTCCTCTTCCGAAGAGCAGGAGGTGATGCGAGGCGCGGAGCTAGCAGGGGTTTCGTTCCGTTCGCCTTCGGCGTTTGCATCAAGCGCATGGTCGCCATCCGAGACGCGAACACCCGACACGATCACTGCTGCGGAGGCATCGGCTGCGCTGCGCGCACCGCCTCCCGGTATCGCTGCCGTCAGCAACAGCGAAATAGCCGGCACCACGCTGAACCAAGAACACTTGGCCGATGCGCTACGCTATCTGTTTGCGCCGGACATACCCCGTGTCTCAGTGGAACATGAAACCTCAACGCAGTTCCGCGTTGTCGTACACACCCATTCACGCCCCGGCATTGGCCTTGACTTGATCAGAGCGTTCCGCGCACTCCGTTGCACCATTGTTCGAGGGCGCCTCTCCGACCCGCGCGATACACGGCCGCCTCTGAAACGCCTCGGAGCCAGCAGCGCTACCGACACACCCCAGGCCGTTGTTGCCGAGCTCCTGCTCCAAGTGCCTGCTCTAGCAAGCGCCGACATGCTGGACACCAAAGGCGGCAGCTCGGGCACCGCTGATTCAGGCATTGAGCGCTGGAAAGCGCGTTTACGAAACATCGTCTTCGACGCCGTGGCGAATCCGATTTGCATGCGCAATGCGCGAGACGGCGCGGTCACCTGCGTGGCGTTGCATGCGTACGCGCACACGTGTCAACTCGGCGATCTGCTGCGCTTTATGCATGCTGCGCGGATGCGTGTGCGTCGCGCACGCATCCGCACCTTTGGAACACGCATCTACGAATGCGTGCAGTTCACGGATATGGTGATGCAAAAGGCGGTACCTTCGATGCTGTGGGCAGATTTACGGGCGCGCATGTTGGCCGCGCTCTTCCACACGGACTGCACTGGACTGGTGTTTCCGGCACGCACGAAAAGCATTCACTCGCGATCGTTTCCCGCTAATTGAGGATATGCTTTGGTGCGCGCGTGCGTATGTGCGTGTGGTGACGCTATCAAGGCGTCTCGGGGGTGCGTCCGAGCGCACACAAAGGCCCCGGTGGGCACGGCACGTCGGCTGCGAGGCGGCGAAGCGCCTCCGAGGGGCTTGCGTCGAGAGCGGCTCGCCATTTTGGGCAGGTAACGCGCTGCCATTGACGAAACTGTCGTCGTAAAGCGGCATCAAGGCAGGCGAGATCATCGTTGGGGCATGTTGGATCGGCGTAGCCAAGCGAGCGCACATACCCATTCAGACGCAGGCAGATGCCCTGATTCAGTGCAAGAAACTGCCGAATCATGACACAGAGCGATGCAATGGCCGGTGTTGTGGCGGCGGTCGACGACTCGAGTCCACACGGCGCTGGGCGACAGCAATGCGGAACGGCGGCGGCGCTGACGGCCTGCTGCGGCTTCCCGGGCGACGGACGAGCGCCAGCGCGTTCGGTGGCGTTATTCGCGGGGGATTCCAAATGGTTGACGGGTGCCAGCACCTTGGAGCGCTTCTTATCAGTGGTATTTTGGTCGGCGGGCGTCAGCTCGTGGACCACTTGGGCAAAGTAGGCGTCGAGCGCTTCGATGAGGGTGCACCAGGATGCGCCCTGGGCATGCTCGCCGTGTAGATTCGCAACGCAGGTACGCCAGGCTGGGTCCACGACATCCCGGTAGAAACACTGGATAACAGCTTGCAGGCATTGATGAAGATGTGCACGAAAGAGTGCACAGTTCGCCAGCGGCGTTCGAATGGCGGCGCTTCCGGCACGGTCATGCGCTGCTGGGGCCGGCATTCGACGACCTGGGGCCGCCCAGCGCTTGAGGTCCTGATAGAGGCGGCTGTGCTCGTGCGCCGCTACAGCAAGCTGGTACTGGGTAAGGCGTAGTTTCCAAAAAACACCGTAGAGGCGCTTGTACTCTCCAAAATGGGGGCATTGCCGAATAAGGTAATCAATCGGATCCGGAAATAGATAGGTAAGCGTAAACGCATTGGCGATACAGTCCTGATCGCGAGTCTGGGGACGCGCGAGATACACATCGAGGCGGTCGAGCAGGTGCTCTGTGGCAGCTCGCCCCGCGCGATGCAGCCCAGTGTGCGTCAGCGCTTCAACCAGTGCCTGCAGCAGGGCACTGCGTTCAACACTCGCGGTTGCACGCAGCATGAAAGGCTCCAACTTTTCTGTCAAATGCAGGGCGAAATCGCCGTCTTCGAGCAACACGAACTGGCGATGGATACCCAGATGGTGCACGAGATGATATTGGTCCAGAAAGAGCGAGCGAACCGGGACTCCGCTGCTAGGTCCATCCGATGCGCACAACGATCCGAGCCATGCAAGGAACGATGAGGTACGGGCAAGCGTTGCGGGCGGACTGTATTGCGAATCAAGAAGCACCGCATCGTTCTGGAAAGTTGCGCACTGTGCCCATTTGTCCCAGAGAAACCGCGAGAGTCCCGCGTGGAACAAACGCTCTACAAGCGGTTTTGGTATCCAATATGGTACGCATTCGGGGTGCAAAGCAGGGAATTTTCGGTCATCAAGCTGGATGAAAAACTCGAAGCCCGCATCCTTGAGATCGCCGTACGCGACCCAGGAAATCACCATTCTTTGTAAGGGCTGAACAACTTCGGAAAAGATTCGACCCATGGTGTGAATGACCGCGGGGTCGCCATGGTTCTGCAACCTCCCCACGAGGTTCAGAATGGAAACTGCATCGTTTGCGGTATTTGCTGCCTCAGCGGCAGCTTCAGCGATCATGGCTAACCAACGCAGCAGCGTACAACGATGAGGCTCAATGAGCATTGCCAGTTGCTGGAGACAGAGTCGATTCTGGAGAAGCATGCGTTCCGCTTGATCCAAAGTCAAATGGTAGGGCTGGAGCTCTGCAACGAGCGCACTTCGTAGAGCAGCTCGCGTTCGACTCTCCTGCGCAGGGGTTGAATCCTTGCAGACACGCCAGCGCTCTTTCATCGATCCCGGGAGTGGATGCGGCTGCACAAACGGCCGGATTCGGTGAGCATACAGCCAACCAGCCTCGGCAACCGACCGCACCAAGTGTACGACAGAGTCATCAATTGCGTGGCTCAAGTTTGCGACCTGAAAGAAAGACGTTTCTCCTTCATGCCGAAGAACTTCACTGGGTGCGCCCTTGAGAACTGCAAGTAGCTCCGGGAGGAGCCGCAACTCAGCCTCGGTTGCTGGCGGCTCCATCGCAACACGCTCTCCGACAACGCTCACTCCTTGCGTCATGGGAATCTGTTGAAGGCGGTCAGAGGCTCGCTTTCCACACACACACACACACCGCAGTACTGGTTACTCCGGAAACGCGCGCGCGCACGAACTACAGTGGCCCCGACGAGCGCCCGGGACTCGAGCCAGGTGCTAAAAACAAGTACCGCAAAAGACTTTAGCAATCTATGGCGGTGCTTCGGTACACACAGCTATCCCTTGCTCTGGCTTTTCGAAGACGTTACCAGCCCTGAAGTGTCACCTGGAGGCGCTGGATGCCTCCGGCAGACGAGCGTACGCCCGCAGCAGATTCACGCATCGCGCCGCCGCCTCCGCGCGCACCGATGCAGTGCACAGCTGCGGTTGCGATTGCGCGCTGCTTCTGGGGATCGCGTTTGAATACGGTACGATGATCGCGCGGGTACCTATGTACCGACGTGCTGACGCCGCTCCGTCTCTATCGACCGGCCGCCTGTTATTGGTTGCAAGTTCTCCTTTTACAGTTGGACTCGGAGAGTTTGTGGCACAAAATTGGATCGTGTCAACCCCTCGGATCTCTTCTCCAGTACCGCACATCACCTGATATTGAAAGCGGCGTTAAAGTCTCGATTCACGATCTGCATGTGTTTGTTGCCGCTGCTTGAACCCACTAGAGCGAGGAGTACTCGAACTCGCGCCCTTCGTGCCATTTCCTGCACCGTCAGGTCTCCGCACTTTTGTATATGCTCAGCGCTCCGCTGGCACTTTTCCATCTCGACCTCCAGAAGCGTATACCACAGCCCCTGGTGCACGTAGGACGTTCAGAACTCATCTGTCGGTATTGCGATGAAACGGTGTGTGCACTCCTTGCGCGCTCTTGTCGATGGAGCTGGTACGCTAGCTTTTTGGACACCCGGCGCCCTGCTGCGTATCCAATTACGAGCCTTTGACTCTTGTTCTGCTTGAGGGCGCTCAACTGATTCATGAACATGCCGCGTACCCGCTTCTTCCCTCTGCGAAGGTTCATGCGCTGACGAGCCCACCGGGGCTTTGGATACTCTCTTTCCACAGCTCCTCGGCATGAGCAGCTTGAGTTTCCGTGAATTCGAGAAAAGCTCGAAAGTCCGCTCCGCGCGACGCGACTTTGCTCATCGCGTCCAGGTACTCCTTCTGTTCAGCGTTGCAGGGTGCAGTATTTCTTGGGCTTCATTATCTCCGACTGTCGGCAATATGCAGCTCTCGAGAACTTCAAAAGACGCATCTCATTGTGGCGCAGGCTGCCGTCAATGTCATCTCCCAAATATGATGGTGTGCGTATCGACTGCGCTGTAGAAAATAATCACGGAAACGAACGCTACCTAGCAACGATATACGAATATTTGCCTCGACGGTACGTGTTGAAGCTGGCAAAATTGTTTCGCATGGTCGAAAGTTCACCTTTTAGTCGGGGCGTCCCGCGAGCCAGACGACTCCGCCGCGCTGAAACTTCATGCTCCACCAAGTGGTGGGTGCAATGGCGAGACTTGAGCAGCTCGCCCGCAACGCAGTTCACTTCGGGACTAGGAGCTGGTGCGCTGCGTCTAGGAGTCGCCCGTGTTCGCAGGATTATCCTGGTAAATCTCTTCGCGCTGTTGCAGGCAGTAGGTCTGTCTGCGCGGCTTGCAGGCTCTCGTAATGATAGTGAATCCCGATTCCATGTTGGATAAACCAAGCACCGAGGCGGCGTCCTCATTAGTACGGCAAAGCCGTTCTGTCATTGAGATGCATTCGTGCCAACGGTACAAGCTCTACAAGGGACGCTTGCGGCATGCGCTCGGCGAACGGTACAGCCTATGAAGCGATCAGTGTATCCGAGGAGTAGTATGGGTTACGGAGTTTGGAAGTAGGGGGTTTGATGGATGCTTAACCGCGCGCTGAAAAAAATGAAAAGAAAAAGAAAAAAGCAAAAGCGCACAATCGGAGGACGCTGGCCTTGGTACGCGTCTTGGCAATGGGAAAAAATTTGCAGCATCCTTCGTTGCGCGTCTTGGTGAAACGTGCAACGACAGCTGGGTTGTGGACGCAATTGCGAATTCCACCGCTTTCCGCTTGTCGTTTGTTCGCTGGAACGAAGGTTTTCGCAGTCTGCCGACGTGTTTGGAACGGAGCCCGCGATGCTCGTGTCAGCGGCGGCGTTCGTAGCGGCGCCGGCCGGCAGCGCTTCGCGTCTCCGTCAGCGCTCGACCAGGAGCGGCGTGCAGCGCCACAGAGAGAGCACTTCCCGTGCTCCTCGTTTGGCAAGAACGCGACGCGGGCGTGCTCCACGGCTCCCGCTGTCCGCGAGTCTTCACGAGGCTGGAGCTTCGCGCGACCCGCCAAACAGCGTCGTCAGCGAACTCGGCGAGGCCGCTGGCACGGTGAACTTCCCTGAGCCGTCCGCGGTGAACCATGTGCGCGTGCCGGGTGCGCTGGAGGCACATCGTTTGGAGTTCAAGCCACAGACGGGTTTGCTATGGCGGGTATGGCTTGCATGGAAGCTCGTGTTCGTGCGCGTCCGCCTTCGTCGCTATACGACAATAACCGTCGATCTCGAGGGCCCGTTTCCCGACAGCCACGCGGCTACCTTCCCCGCCGCCAGCAGCATCTCGCTGGAAGACTGGAAGCGAATATGCCGGAATGGAGCGCATGATCCGCGAATCTGCGCCATGTACGTCAAGATAGGTCCACTGGCATGCGGCTACGCTCGTTTGCAGGAAGCGCGCCGCTATCTCGACTACTTCCGACAATCAGGCAAACCGGTGATCGTTTACATGCCGGTAGCTTCCGAACGAGAGTACTATCTGGCGCTCGGCGCAGATGAGATCTACATGCCTCCGGAGGGTATCCTGTCGCTTCGGGGCATGAAAGTCTCCGCGAGCTTTCTACGCGGCGTCCTTGACAAGATCGGCATTGAGCCGCAAGTGAAGCGCATTGGCGCCTATAAATCAGCAGGCGATCAGCTTGCCAGACGCACGATGAGCGACGCCCAACGTGAAGTCCTCACATCGCTTCTGGAGCAACAGTATGAACATCTGTGCAGCGAGCTGAGCACACGAGTGGGTTCAGAGCCAGACCCTGCAGCCGTCGTGCATCGCATCCTGGACGATCCGCCCATGACGGTAGCCGAATGGAAAGCGCTCGGATTCGTAGATGGTATCTCCTATGAGAATGATCTTCTAGACAAGCTCAAAATGCGGTTTGTCGGCAAAGCCTGGGGTCTATCCGAAACCAGCGAAAAGGAGAGCAGCTCGAGCAGTGCAGATCGTCGCCTGCGACGATTGTTGGTGCGTCCATTGCGAGCAGTGGCCGCTAAGCGCTATCGGCGGGTGCGTCCGTCTGTGTTAGGCCTGCCCGAAGGGCGTCGCCGAGGTGTCACGAAAATTGGGGTGATTCGGGCGTTGGGCGCTATCCAAACGGGACGCAGCTCGTCGAACCCGTTATTCAGTCCCAGCATAGGCTCGGACACGCTTGTGGAGCAGTTGGAGCGAGCGAAAAACGATCGAAGCCTCGCAGCTGTGATTCTTCGTGTTGATTCGCCCGGAGGCTCGGCGCTAGCATCGGACCTGATCTGGAACTCCATCCGCGAGCTGGCCAAGCGCAAGCCGGTCATTGCGAGTATGGGCGACGTTGCCGGTAGCGGTGGTTACTACATCAGCATGGGATGCCAGGCGATCGTGGCGGAACCTCTCACCCTAACAGGCAGCATCGGCGTTGTAACTGCCAAACCGTCTCTGCAACAACTCTTTGAGCGCATTGGATTTCGTCGAGAGGTTTTGAGTAGGGGGCGCTATGCGGAGCTCGATGTGGATTTTCGGCCCTTCACACCCGAAGAGGATGCCTATTTCACGCGGAGTACGGAGCGAGTCTACGAGTCGTTTGTGCGCAAGGCAGCGGAGAGCCGTGGTCGCCAACATCACGAGTTCGATCGCTACGCACAAGGACGTGTCTGGTCGGGTACGCAAGCGCTCGCCGTGGGGCTCGTCGATGCACTCGGCGGCTTTGATCGCGCTGTCGAGCTGTGTCGGGAACGTCTTGAACTAGCCGCAGATCGACCGCTGCGTTTCATGGAGGTGCGTCCACGATCGACAGGGCTTCTTGCGAGCCTCCTAGAGAATATGGGGGCGCTCCTGCTTGAAACGGGGTTTGGATCCCTGCTCCAATCGTTGGGTGCAAATCAGATTGCGGAAGCGCGTCTTGAAACGGCGTTGCCGGATGCATCGATGCCCCGGGTGGACAGCGTTCTCGCTGCTCTTTTACGATTCCTGAATCGCATGGAGTAGGGATGCGATTGGAAACCTGGCGATACCATGCTAGGCATGATTGGGCATCTTTAGAAACGCGCTCGTTATCGACAATGAGGGAGCTGATTGGATCGCGTGTAGACGAGTGCGCGCATGGAGGCAAGCCTTGCTGCTGAAGCTGCACGCTTTCACAGCAACGTAAAGCATAGCGCCAAGTGTGGCTGCTAACGGGCAAAGGAGTGGATACAGGCTCAGCTGCTGTATCTAGTGTTTTTATGTAGAACGCAACTCGCGTGAATACGCGTCAGCGCGGCACTTGACCAACCAAAATACGGGGCAAGTGCTAGGCTATGGCATGCGGCACAAAGGCACGGCCAGCACCGCGCTCCGCTATGATGGCGATAGTCTTGCGTGACGACGCGCTGCAGCACGGAGAGTGCATCGACATGCACTCAGATGCAGCCTGCTGCCCGTTCTCGTAAACTGCCGACTGCACTGATTCGCGAACTCGAATCCTGGTGTGCAGCGCGATACTGCGAGCCGCGTCTCGCGCTGCCGGCTTCTCAGCAGCGGCTCCTTGGCGTCTCAACACTGGACGCTAGCATCAGCGCACGTGTTCTGGCCCCTGGGTGTCGTCCTTATACTCGCAGCACCTCGATGTTTTCAAAGTAGCTTCAAATGGCCGGTGATTCTCTGGAGTTTGGCACTCTCGGCAGGCCCAACAGCCAGCACCGTAATCGTGCCCGCCACGACCTGCGTTCTCCCCGCGTCGCGTACGGCAAAAGTCGGTATACGAAGCTGCCGGGCCGCCCGTTCGATCGCCAACAGCTCTTTCAGTGAGCTGCAGCGAAGCGCAATTTTCGGCTGGCCGTTTCGATCCCAAGCAGCCAGCAGCGCGCGATCCGTACACCCTCTAAAAGCACCGACAGAGGCATGCCCGCATTGAGCGGCAATTTTGCCAGGGCTCATCTTCAGGTCACGACGTACGATGAGCATCAGTTTAACGTCAGCGGTGGTCCCTGACGGCGCCGACGCGAGCGGCACCAGCGAGGCGAACGGTGCATCAGCGGGCGTGCTGTCGATCACTGACCCAGCAGGCGCGCCCGATGCACTCGTGTCCAGCCCGCTGGCACCAGTTCGTTGGTGCTTGCTGCGGCGCCCTGCGAAAAGCCCCAGGAGAAAGCTAACCACGAGCGCTGGCCAAGCTGCGTCTGCCGTCATACCCAGCAGGCGCACCAGAGGCGTTGCTGTAGCGCGCGCCCCTGGAAACCAACGCCTTTCAAAAGAAAAACGCTGTCGCCAGTGGTACAGTAGTGGCGACCGGCGCCTAAGACGAAACGTCTCCAGCTGACGTGCAGACGCCTCCCCGTCTTTTTGGACCGGCCGCCCACTACTGCTTCCAACTTCTTCTCATATAGTTCGACTTTGAGAGGTTGTCCAATAAAGTTCATTCTTGTCCAGTTTGGAGGTCTCTTCTCTAGCACCGCACATCTCTTGATATTGATCGCGGCATTAAAGTCACGATTCACAAACTCCATACGTTTCTTACTATCATTGGTTGTACTCATTAGTGCAAGTAGCCCTCGAACTTTCGCCCTCCTTCCCATATGCTCTTCCGTCAGCGGTCCGTACTTTTGTATATCCTCAGGGCTTCGCTGACACTTCTCCATCTCGACCGTCTGAGGCGTGCACCCCAGTTCATGGTTTGTACAGGATGTTCGGAACTCATCTACAGGTATCGTAGCGAAGCGCCGTGCGCACTCCTTGTACGTTCTTGTCGTTGGAGTTGGCGTAGTTCCTTTTTTCGACGCCCAGCGCCCTGCTCGGTATGCTACTACGAGCCTCTGACTTTCATCCTCCTTCAAGGCGCTCAACTGACTGAAAAAGTTGGCGAATGCAAGCCGCTTCCCACAATACAGGTTCATACGCAGACGGGCCCACCGGGGCTTTTGATACTCCTCCCACAGCGCATCCCAATGAGCAACGCGAACTTCCATAAACTCCCGAAAAGCGTTAAAGTCCGCTCCTCGGCTCGTCACCTCGCTCAAAGCTTCCAGGTGCTCTTTCATTCCTGAATTCCATGTAATGACTTTCTTCCTTGCAGTCATTACGCCGGATCCTCGGTGGTATCTCGCTCTCGAGAACCTCAACAGACGCATGCCTTTCTGACGTGAGTTACCGTCGTTACCATCTTCCGCACGCTTGGGAGCAGCGATGGTTACGATATTCGTAATCCCAGGGTCCGCGCCAACGACAAAGTCGTTATCCTGCACTTTCTGTGTGGCACAATCTGCCTCCTTCTC
>Ga0080006_1147940_pt1 | contig 50271 bp, 45 predicted proteins | sample RS3BMetagenome_FD_69209 | JGI IMG/M metagenome (GOLD analysis project Ga0080006, IMG submission 69209) | Ferric oxide microbial mat and aquatic microbial communities from Rainbow Spring, Yellowstone National Park, USA - RS3B (SPADES... ... | reverse complement strand
AGAGGAAGCCCGAAGAGCCCCTCACAGACGCCCCTCCATGGCTATATTGAGGAAGCAATAACCTCAGCAGCGATCGCTTCTCCCATTCGGAGGTACCCAGAAGCGGCCGTCGACGGCGACGGCATCGTCGACACGCCCTGCTGGAAACGCGAACGCAGGCATCCACGTACGCCACGAGCGATACGCAGTGAGCGCGTGTTCGCCTAGAGAAGACACTCCGCCTATCTGTTCGCGGAGTCCTCAGGTGACGGGAAATATCGTTTCTACTAGCAGTTTGCACCATCACAGCGTCCAGATTCTCTCGGATCATCGCGCAGAGAACGTCGTGATCGGACAGGAACTCCAGGTGACTGCGCAGAGAACGGGTTTGTGAACGCGCCTACGAACACCTCCTACACGCTCAGTGAAAGGAGTGAGCGCACAGGTTCACTTGTGTTCGATAGCAGATCTAGACTGTACAGGTTTTAGGCTGAAGAACACGTCGCAGATGCGCTCAAGCGTTGTGACGCTTAGCGGATGGGCGCTCAGGAACCTCAGGTTCGCATACCCGCGTAACAATGACGGAGTTCGCGTGCTGAAATGCTTTCTTGGCCGGGACCTCGCATCGAGACAGCTGATCCCGCATACGCGCTTTTTGGCGACAAGCGCAGATGGCTCTGCGTCTCTACCTGGGACGCAGAGCGCAGAAACACCCGCAGTTTCTGCTGAGAGTGAGGCGCTTCGGTCGGCCTTGGGGTTGCTGCGCAATCATCGGATCGCGGAAGCGCATCGCGTCGTACGGGAGCAACTCCTGGCCAATGGCCCTCTTCCCACAGAGGTCCGGCGAAAGATTATGTCAGCTGGATCGCGTAGTGGCGCAACTGCTCTGGTCGAAGAAGTGCTGGAGCGCACGGTATCGGAAACCGCGGAACCTTCTTCTTCTGTCTTCGATCACAATGCCGTTCTGCGAGCGTGTGAAGTCGCCATGGATCTTCATCGAGCGGAAAGAATTTTCAGTAATATGCCTGAACGAAATCATTACTCGTACGCGATCATGGCGGTAATCTACAGCAACGCTGGCCGCATGCGACATGCACTGGACATGGCTTCCAGGGCACTCGGTGGACTTGACCTGCACAAAGCACTGGAGAAGTTGCCGTCTCAGACCAAATCCACCGCTGCCCCAGCAGATGCAGAGACCATCCCGGCTGCCGCCAGCGCCTCCGAGGAGCAGTCGGCCATGGAGGCCGAGGAGGAACCTGCGACGGCTGCCGAAGATCACCTGGAAGAAACGCCCTCAACGGCGACGGGTGCGCTCACCCCAGCCCAAAAGTCTTTCCTCATGAGTCGCCTGATTGATTCCTCGTTGCGCTACCGCTACAACCACGTCGCACTCAACTTATTGCGTGTCATGCGAGAGGAGCTTAGAATGCGGCCGCGCTTGACAACGATTTCCAACTTGCTTGTCAGGTTATGCAATGCCAACAATGCGCAGGCCAGCTATGAACTGCTGAACGGTATTCGTCGGCCGGGCATATGGGCAACACTACGCGGTGCGCGCCCGATAGAACTCGGTGTGTTGCTTCCGGCTCTGGGTTGCGCACTTCGAAACGACCACTATGCTCTTGGTGATCTGGCGTGGAACGAGATCCAGAGTCGCTACTTGCCTGCCGAAAGGCAGATTGTTCTTGGATCCGTCTCGGCAGCCGGCGAGAAGAGCGCTAGCCAATCCCTCTTCGAAGTTCCTGACATATTCTTTTACACTCGCGCGAATCTGTTAGCGCGGCAAGACAGCAAGGAGTTCCAAAGCACGAAACCAGAGGAAGCAACAAGCAGTGCTCCCGCTGCGCAGCCGGCGCCAGGAACCGCAGACTCGAGTACCAGCACAGAGCCTCGAACCGAGGTTATCTTGAGTGAGCGGATGCGTTCGTGTTTCGAGCTATTGCGGCTGTTGGATCACCGCAAGTATCAGCGTGTGCTGGGTCTGGACATCGCCGTCGATGCAAGAGACACGGCGCCTCGGATAGAGCTACTTCGCGGAGTCGTGAATTCGCTCGCTTGCCACGTTGACCGGGTCGATGCTGCCCATTTCTTCCTGGAACATGAACTTGTTCGGGAAGCCGTGCCGAATACCGCCGCACCGCAGGCGCTGCTACCAGGAAAAATGGATCTTTTAGCTCCCTTGAATTGTGTCATTGCAGCGTCGTCGCAAATGGGAGACCTTGACCGCGCATTTCAAACCTACGAAACCCTACAGGATCATGGTAAGAAACACCAGCTTGTTCCGAATATCGAGACTTTTAATGCGCTTTTGCTTGGATGCGGCAAGCAAGGTCACTGGGAGGCGGCCAAGCTTGTCCTGGAAAAGATCCAGGAAGAGCAGTTGAAGGCGACTGGCGAGACGCACGAGAAGATCCTCTACGTGATGCTTCGAGCGCGCCGTTTCCAGGAGGCCATCGAGTACCTGCGCCAGAACTCGAACCAGCCGAAGCATGCGGAGGACCAAGCGCGTGCAGGTCGCGCCCCCGTTCCTTTTACTGCGTATCGAATGGTAGCGCGCATAGCGCTTCTTAGACCAGATGCTCCAGCGGTTGTGCGTGAATTGCAGCATCTTGCAGCACAGGCCGGCTACCATAATCTAGATTTGACTCGGATACACTCGGCTCGTGCCCGCGAAGAACGTGGTGCTAGCAATGCAAGCGCCTCGGGAGTGAACCCATCATCGTGAGCGCTTTGCCGGCCGGATGCGGGATCCTTCGGAGCATCACTGCCCATGAGGAAAGATATTGCCCGCTACAACGGCAGTGTCGGTGGTGCCTCGCGCACTGCCGCTGTGCTTGTATCCAAGGCGGTATCGCAGCCGCGAGTTGGCAGTGCGCCTCAAGAAGACCGTATGCATCCGCGGTTCGAGTATTCCAGATGTGCTCTAAAGGGATACACACCGGCTGTGGGCTTCTCTGGCCCTGCCAGATCATGCGGTTTGCACTTGTTTGATGAGAGACGAAACAGGTACCCGTTTCGTGTTTCATTCAGTGTCGCCGACGGCAGAGACGCTCGTGATCGGGGCACCGCCGACTCAGTCCTACGATCCCGATGCAGCAGGTGCTGTTTCGATGCTCGCGCTAGTACGCTGGCGACTGCGTCGTTCAGCGTCGAGTTGCCGTTGTGCACGCCATGATGGACTCGTAGGCGCTGTGCTGCCAGGGCGCCTGGATGCAACGCATTCAGTAAAGCGACACGGGCGCTGGCCCAGTGTGCAACGCCTGTCGGATCCGGGCCCATCGTCAGTGCGGATGCCTTCTGCTTTGAATTGGGCACGGCGCTCTGGCGCTTTCCCTACGAGGCAAGGATCGATACGACCAACGAGGACAAGCGGAGCGATCTGTGGTGGCATTGCGCCAGAGACCTGGAGTCAGCACACATCGCGTTTCAAAATGTGTATTTTGCTGTAAGCGTTGCTGCTCGGGGTACGCACGTCATGAATGCTCGACGGCGGCGATGCATCCTTGAGGTGTGGCACAGACACCAAGTCCAGCTGCTCGCGACGGCTGCTTTCGGGTTGTCGTGTATCTCCGCGTGCTGGCGGGATGCCGGTCACCTCCGACGTTATCGCTGGAAATTCGCCATTCTTGGGACAGGCCTGCGTCATGTACGATGCACCTGGTCGTATGCAATCATTTGGTGCGGATGCAGTCCCACGAGGTGACATGAGCGCCCGCCAGTGCTTTGCCCCGGGAGTGTAACCTGTGAAGCCCCAGTCATTGGAGCGTTCATTTCCGAGAGGTACCGCCCCGGGAATCCAGCTCAAGACGAGCTCTCGCCGCAGTCTATGTCGTCGTCGTCGTCGTCATCTGAAGAACTGGAGTCACTGCTGCTCTCGATACTGTGTGGTTTGTGATAAATACAACATTTTTTCGACTTGCGCTTACAAGCGTGCTCGTTATCAACGGTATCGTCACTCCAACGGACGTGTCGTTCGGTGGACGACCGTACCTGCGGTCTCGCCCGTAGCCGCAACCGCAAAACAGGTGTCTCGACAAGCTCGGTGCGACTGGTAGCTGCTGCTGCGGTTAGGTGATTGTTTCCCGAAGTCATGCGCTGTTCGTGTTTTTACCACACCAAACGAGCGCACAGTCCCGTTCGTCAAGCGCCCGCCGGGGCTCCGCCAGTAGCCACTCTGTTTGGTGGTCGCGGTAACGAAGCGTCCGTGCTGTGTCCTTGACAAGACCTCCGTTCGGTATCGCCAATAACAGAACGTTCCAAACCCTGGTGCTGGTATGTGTGTGTGTTGGTGTGTGTGTGTGTGTGTGTGGAGCGTCTGCGCAACGCCGGAGCAGAACGCGCTGGAAGCGCTGCCTGCGCGAAACGCGATGCCCACAATACCACACGTATCCGACGCAAGCGGAAACCCAAACTACTCGAGCTATGCCTGCATTTCGATTTCCTTTCGAATATTTTTTAGAAGAACTGTCTGGACGTTTCATGTGAAGCGATGAAGGCTTACGGATTCAGAAGTAGTTTTAGAACTGTCGATCTTCTTTTCAGAGTGACCCTTTCGAAACTTTGCTGTTGGAACCCTTGGTGTCACCGGAATCAAGATGATTCGCGAAGCACTCGACCACAGAGTTGGGAAATAATCGGGATCATCATCTAGTTCATAGGTAACGGCCTCTGGTCTTCTCCTTTCCTTACGTATAGCATGCCGAACCCGCGCATGGTACTCGTGTTCGATCTCTCCGTTTCAAGGCAGGTCGTAGGTGCAGCGATTCGAGCCGCTGGATTGACGAGGAAAATACTGGACGTCGTCGAATGAAGACTTGTACACAAGCTCATGGCGCAAGTCCACTGAACTTGTCATGAAAATGATGGATTTCGTGTGAGAGATAAATTCTGCTTTCTTTGCGGTCCTCGATATGTCGGCATTCGACAACAGAAAGAGAGCTCGCACAGGATGTATGCGGCCAGAGGCACCTGTCTCTTCTATTTGCATGGAAAGGGGTTCTTGGGTTCGGACTTTGATGATCGCAGCTTTCGCTTCGATTAGCGTATGCATCAGCGCTTTGCATGGAGCGAGCGTAACCGGACCGACACTTCTCGACGTGGCCCCTGGTCTGCACTTTCCATCCGGTAATTGGCTCATCATTTGACAACATCGCGCTCCATAATAATCCTCTGTCGAAAGAGACAACTTGCACTTTCATGTGTGGCGGACGCAGCACTCGTCAGCGGGATCGTTCATTGTAAGCTCGTGATCGTGGCGTACCGCACAGGGCGCGGAAACGAAGATGCGTATCAAGCGGAGCCTTCTGAACCCGTCAAGCGCATCCATTGAGCAATAAAGCACCGCAGGAGGATGTCCGGAGAAGGATTCGTGGCGGACATGCCGCCATACTTGACCACGGCCAAGTGTCATCGCTGCAAAGTGTACACCTATTCTGTATAAAAAAATGAAAATGTCACGTTAAGAGTGTATTACAACTTCCACCTGTGTATGAAATACGTCCACAATAGCCGTCCGTTGCGAAATCGAGACGAGAACGCTGCGATCAACATCCTCCCACGACTGACATCGCAGCCCGAAGGTCAGAAGGGACCGGTGGATGTTTCGAGCCAGAGATGCGAGATAGGAGAAGGAAACAGTTGCAGAATCCTTCTCCGACTGTCCCCTATTGATGGTAGCTGGGAGAGACCCAAACCTCAGCATGTTCGCCCGAGGTCGCTGACAAGAGGATCTCTCCATGCGATTCCAACAACGGTGTGGGCCTGCAACGAAGCGCGCGTCTCGCTGCCGACGTGAAGATACGGACCTTCATCGAGAACAAGCTGCAGCGTCCATCGCACCGCATTACACAGCGGACGAGCAACGACATCAGTTCAGAGCTGATGGGGCCCTGAATTCCAGATGGCCGCATCTACGACCATGAGCTGGATACGTCCACGGAGGTCGTCCCTGAAAACACGCCTAGCATCTGGAACTTCTCTTTGTCGATCTTTCGGATCAAACAAGAAGAGCGCATGGTTTGCTCTCACCTCCATTGTTTTGATATCCCCCCAGCAGCATTTCTCATGCCGATTGCATCCTACGGTGCTGCAGCTCCCCCGACTCCGAGCCGATGACCTGGAGTACGTTTCACACCGGCAACCTCCGAGCTTCTGTTGGGATCACGTGACAAAGGCTATGCGGGGAATCCTCTCGCCTTCGTACTCCTATTCCATCTCACTTGAACGAATACCAATGATCCAGAGTGTTGCAGGTGCCCGTATACAGGGCTCTGGCCAGCGCCAACGCAGCGGCATTGGATGCAGCGAGGCGGCACCGGTCGGTACACCTCCGGGAGCGTTCCTACTCGTCGAGCTGGCTGGCTGGCTGGCTCGCTGCCTCATTGTTTTGTTCGTTGTTTGAACTCTTGGTTTCGTATTTGATAAGCTGGAAGTGATCTTCAGGACTGGACGAGGCGTTACCGCACTAGCCGCAAGCACGGAGCGGACTGCTGCTCGCGTCTCTCGCAGCGAGGTTGCACGTTCGGGCGCTTGAGCCGGCCTTTACGCTATGCAAGCGCTGCAGCAGCTTACATGGGGTTTCGAGCATCGACAGGCAGATGTCGTAGAACATGCGCTCGAACAACTCTTCAATGACGCTCAATCGAGCCAACAAGCAGCCCTGATTCTGGATCAAAATCGTAGCAACAACTGGGCGACGCTGGTATGGCACTGGAGTCGTGCTGCAACGACCTGGCACACTGTGGCGCGTTCGGACGCTTCAGTTGCACAGATTTTTCAAGAGCTGAAGAACGCTTTATCAAGTCTCTATGACGAAATGCGCAACGAGAACAGCGGCAACTGGTTTGTCCCTATTGCAGCGCTGCTCTGCCGATACCTCGTCCAGTGCGCTGCTCGCGTCCAGGTGGAGCGCTCGGACCCGCTGCGCACGGATCGCGACCGTAGAGCGCGTCTCGCTGAGGCAGAAACAATCATTAAAAGAGGGTTGGCACTCATGATCAATGACAGAAGTGCAGAGATATCGGAGTCGAAGAAGCTTGGCGCCCTCGGCATGATCGTGTACCTGCTCCGTATCTACTTTGCGTTGAACAATTTGCGCATGTGCGCTAGCCTTGTCCGGACGGTGGAGTCACCGGGATTCCCGCCATTAGATGACGCGTTTCCTCTCGACCAACGGGTGACGTATCACTACTTTGTGGGACGCATCGCGCTGTACGAGGATCGGTACGTGGAAGCGGAAACGCATCTCGCATTCGCGGCTCACCACTGCCCCGTGCGATATGAACGCAACCGTAAGCGGATATGGACGTATCTCGTACCGGTGCGACTGCTGCAGGGTCGTTTGCCCAGCGTCCGGCTCCTTCGTAAGTACCGATTACGTGTGTATGAACGGCTGCGTGAAGCTGTTATCTATGGGGATATTCAACAATTCGATGATGTACTGCGTAGACATGGTGAATTCTTCATTCGAAGCGGCCTGCTTTTCACGGTTGAAAAACTTCGTCTGATTGTGTATCGGAATCGGTTTCGCGTTGCGGTTCGTTTACTGAATTCGACTCGCATACCGTTGGCGGCCTTGCAGTGCGCCTTAACGGATCCGAAACCCGCACTTGATGAGCTGGAGTGCCTGGTCGCGAATCTGATCTATCGCGGCTTTATTCGCGGGTACGTCTCTCACCAGAAGAAATACCTTGTGACGAGTGCAAAAGACGCTTTTCCGGATATAACACGAGTTTCACCTGGTGTGCTGCGCTGATACGCGAGCCACCTTCCGAAGATGCATCTTCGTCTCCCATGCCGATGACATGGAGATGGATCGGTGAATCGGCAGCGCATCCGGGGGCCTTCAACTGCTCGCAGTGCGCTATCAAACAGAAACTGCGGATCACGCACGACGTGTTCGATTCATGTTTTCGTCGTGTATGCGATGTGGCGACGCTGCTATCGTGTCGTGACGCGTCTAACAGGAACGCGTGTCCAGTCGACGAAAGTTTCCGCATTGGGCAGAGCGCGCTGGCGGGCGATCTCCGTTGCATGACCCTCGTTTGCACCGACTTGGTACACGGGTCTGGATGCAACTGTTCGGCCATGCTTGATGCGGTGATTTCGATTCCCCATGCCCAGACTCGCGTTAATGAAGCGGGAAAGTGAGAACGCCTCTTTCCGGCAAATCGGCGGATGATTCCGGGAGAATGGAGTGAGACAGTTTTCCCTGGAGTGACCGTTGCGGGCAGTCGTTTGCAGGCCAACGTACGTGCTGTGCGAGTCCTCGTGGGCGTCGTTTTTTATCCTGATGAATCGAGGTGACGATATACTTCAGGTACTGGGAACAGCGAATGTCAAGAGCACCTCGGCAGCAGCTGCTCTTGGACCATACTCGGTAGTTTCCAAAAACGGAACAATGATATCGTTCTCCAGTAGGCCTGGAAACCCGTTCGCGGTGTATGCGTACAGTGTACCAGCTCTGGTGGACTCCTGAATGGTACCATACGTGTGCCTCGTCCCAGGTGGGAACAAACGCCCGCCTGTACTAGGCACAGATTTTTGCATCAAAAGTCTTCCTCGATTCAGCACAACGCACATTCGGGGTAGCAAACGATTCTCTCAAAGGTTCGCTCGATACAAAGCTTCTGGACGCTCCAATAGCGCGATTCATTTCCGCATGTTGATCGCGGCGCCCAAGTCTCGATGCAGAAAGCGCCTGCGCGCATTGGGACTGGTATTAGAATCACGTTATCGCAAACCTGTTACAAGCGATTGCCTCGCGAGCTGACGTTCGGTCAGCATACCGTATACCAACTCGGTCAACCGGCTCTGTATCATTGTCTGCGTCTGGGCCTGCTTCAGCGAGAACCTGTGCTCGTGTTGCGTGTATGCCGTCCTCAGCGCATCGATGGGCATAGTACAGAATCGATTTCTCCATTCGTAATCGGCTCTCGTTGAAGATGCAAGCGTGCAGGCCCTGCGCGCTACAGCAAGTCTAGCGCGATGCACGGCCATAAAACTAGGCGGCTGGTCGGTCATAGCCCTTTCCAACACGTGGGAAAATGCTGGCGAATGAACGTATCATACCCCTGTACAACCGCAGCAGCTGGCGACCCCAGCGCGAACGCATGTACTCCTGCCAAAGATCGTCTGTGTGGGTCGTTTCGACGCCCGTGTACGATCTGAACGAACGGCATGTGGGATCCCTTCCTGTCCAATACGACGCTCAGTGCGTCAAGAATGGGGCCCCGGCGCTGTCACTCGGCGCGGTGGTGTGCCCGCTGACCACCATGACCATCATTATCACCACGCCCGATTCCCGATGATGCCGAACCCTGGAAAAGTTAATCAACTTCATCTGCTTTTCGTAGAGGTATTTGGTGTCATCCTTTTGATATGGAGTCATTGCGACCACCATGATGTTTTCCAAAGCCCGGGTCGAAACTCATTCCCAAGTCTGGGACCTCATCCACCTCGCTGCGTGGAAAATGAGTATCGCTGCTGGACGCTGGCACGGAATTCACATGCTGCATGCAGATGATCACGCGGGAGGTCCCCGTGCTCGCTGTGAACTTCTATCCATATCCACGCTGTAAACGAGACGCCTCGGACGAGCTCCCGCGATGCACTTTGCAACCTTGTTCCAATAGTTCATACTCGCTTGCAGGGACGAGATGCTTCTTTGTCTTCTTTTTTCTTCACGAGTTGGAATGGGTTTGGTCGCTGTACTCTATTCTCGTTTCCTCCTTGGGATTCAGACGGACTTGCTCCACGCTGAAACTGACACTAGCCTCTTCTATGTAAATATCCACTATTCCTCAAGAATCTTTTTGTCATGTTTTAAGCAGCGAGCGCGCTCACGGGCTGAAGCGCGCTTTCCGTCTCGTCCCAGCGTACAGGAAGAGGAGCAACAGAGCCGTTCAGGGCTGCTCAAGGCTGGGAGCCACTTGTCGATGAAGCTCAGTGGCACAGATGCGAGAGACTTGCCTATCGATCCGTGAGCATAGCCATAGCGGTTCACAACAATGAAGACGACTCCAACTGCATGGTGCCGGTGAGTATAGGCTTGTACGAAGACGAGCTCGACACGAATCACAACTGCCTTCTCATCGACTGCTATTAACCGCTGGAAAATGGGGTTTTCTAACAGAAGAGCAGAAGCGTATGGGATCGCAACACCTCGAGGAGTTCTTCAACGAAGGTTGCGATGTAGAGCGCTCCTGTCAGTTTGGCGACTTGTGGCCGACCATGCGACTGAATCGCACCCGGGGCTGACGATGACGTCACTGCCACTTGTCTCTATTTTACGACCTGCGATTTGTCGCTCTTTGAGAATCCAAATTCTGGTCTACCATTGCTCCCGAATACAGTCTCAGCAGGCGAGACGAACACCCGTTTCTCATGCGAGAAAGTTTTGCGGTTCCGTACGACATCGATCGTGCGCTGTTCAACGCAAGACCATCGCTCAGAGAACCGCGCATTTCCCCCAGTCCATCGGTGTCTCTTCATCACCGCTCGTATGACCAGGACGGAAATTTCACATCCTCTGGATTGTTTCGTAGTATTTTATCTGAGAACATCTGGAACGGAATGGACTGTCGATGAGGAGGTCGTTTAATTAGAGTTTGATACGTTCGGTTTTGGGCACTCATTGTTCAGGATACCGACCAATAGAGTGGTGATTCATTCACCTGCTGACCCTGGAATATCTGGCTCAGACCATTGCAACCCATTTTCCGAAAACGGCCTGTGACGGCATAATTCCTTTCCGCGACCTTTCTCCCATCTACAGAAAACATGTCGTCACTTGAATACCTGCGAGAAAAACAAACCAAAACAACAAGGCGTCCTAGTACAGGTATTCTGGAACTCACCGTCCTGAGTATATCGGCATTGCACAAGATCGGGGCGCTGTCGTTGTAAAAATGTCAATGTCCGTCTTGGCACCGGAATCAGCTCGACAGAAATCGAGCTTGGCTCGCCTGCTGCGTCGGAGCCAGCAGCGAATAAATATGAAAATGCCCGAAAAGGCATCCCAGGTTGCGGGTCGTTTGTTGCCACTTTCGCTTCGAGCTGATCTCTATCGGATTCGCGTGACGCTGCCAGAGACACGCAAGGTCGCAGCGAGTCTTGCGCGCGTAATCGCTCCAGCGCTCTCCTTACTCGCTCGCGAGGACCTGGTTTCAACTTCAGTGTTCGGCTGCTCGGGACGTAGATTCTCTGTACAGATGTCGAACGAGAGCAGGTTGCTGACGTCCTCCTTGATGAATATTTCAGTTTCGCTTGGTTCGACGCCGCCGAAACTCTGCGCAACCTCGCGTAGTCGCTCAGCTTTATCTTTCAGAGCGGGCAAACGATGGAGCAGTTCAGACATAAGTTTCCGTACCGTCTCAACGCGTTGGAGGACTTGCTCCTCAAGCGCTCGTTTTCTCCCGTCCGACAGTTCAGTATCAGACTCATTGTCTGATACCAGGTCCTCGAACTGCGCGTTGGAGAATACTGCCTCGGCCTGTAACGCAGTCACCTGCTGGGCGAGTCGCTCGGCCTGTGCTCTGACCAACTGTTCGGCTGTGGCACAGCGTTCCGCTCGTAACCGCCGCAAGTATTTCTCCTTCTCAATAATAAGGGCCTCGAGCGTTTTCACTTTTCCACGAATCTCATTGTCTTCTTCTTCTTCCGGAAAGGACGCCTGAACTTGAGCGAAAACTACACAGTTCTTACGCAAGAGCTCTTCAAGGGCCGCAGCTGTCGCACGCAACTGTTCTCGTACCGCCTCGCGACGGCTTTCTGGAAGTAAGTAGCTTTCTCGAACGCTGGGTTGCAGTGCTTCATCAACAGCGTCATTAAAGCACTTTACTGCCTCGGTGATGACCGACTCGCTGGGCAGCACGACGTGAGGCTCTCGCAGGTAGGGCGCGGTCTCCATAAGCACCGGGTTCGTAGCCAGCGCCGGGAATTCAAATACGGCGTAGAGACCGCGCGCATCGCCTGCGCGTGCCGCACATCGCGATGCAGCGATGCAGCGATGCGAGGCGTCTGCACGAGCGCCACGTACAGACGCGCCTGGCACCGCAAGCCTGGTGGACCTCTGTTCCCGCCACAACGACTTTTCTGGAGCCTGTTGAACGTCGTGAGCTTGGGAGAGGAGCGGAATTCTCTTCCCCGGGCTAGTGATCAGTATCGACGCTCCGGAGACTCTACTTGGATGGATCGGTCTCATACCAACAGAATGCGCTGACGTTGCTTCGCGTGCAGTGCGCTGCAGTGGCGTGCCGCTGGACTGCTTCGAATGGCAGGCGCGTTCCGTGGATGCGCGTCCTGAAGAGGTCGCACGATCTGTCTTCTGGTTCTCGTGGAAATGCACATGTGGAACTGGTGGGACGCTCACTGTACTGTGTAGGAACTGAATCCACGTCTGTCGTGTTCAGCGGTGGTGCATCATCCAGAAGAGTCCGGTAAGGCTCACAGACTTTGCACCGAGAAAAATGGCGATGCGGGCTGCCAACGTGCCCTTGACGTTGTTTTCGGATGGATTTGTTTATCTGGAATCACCGGAGTTCGCGAACGCCGCTGGCTGCGTTGATGTTTCATTCGCATACGGGTCCCGCAGACGTTGCTACGTTGTGCCAACTCCTGCGCTGTGCGCTCCTCACGGAATCGATATCCGATCGATCTAGTGACCCTGCGGGCACACCTGTATGAGGGAACCGAGGCTTGATCGCCTCTTGAAGCATCACCCGCTTTAGATGTACAAAGGTAAACGTAACATGGGCCTCAAGTGTGCCACATGCGATGACCAGGTCTCAGTTGGGACATGATACATTGGCATTGTGACGCGCTTCTTGTCTTCTTACGATCTGCGGTTGTCTTCGAAATAAGAAGCAATGATCGTTGCTTTACGTCTCCAGGTGGGTGCATAAAAGCTCGGGAGCATGACGTCTCATCGAATCACAAAAGATCAGAGCCACCATAGTGGTTTCATCTCTCAAGAACTGAAGTCCGTGCATCCCGTTCTCGGTCCAAATACCATAAATACTCCGCCACTGAAACGAGATCCTGATCTATCGCTAAACAGAAGCTGAAGCGCCGTTTCAGATTCGGATGTTGGCGCGCTCGACTGCGTCTTCGCTCGCCCATACACTGCCCGGTAGAATGGGAGCTCGCAATGCAGCATGATATCGCATGAGGCGATTCGAGCTTTTTTGGAAAAAAGCAGCGTATCTCTTACGGGATCAAGACATGCGGCAGCGCATTCCTTCCGAGCTGACGGCGCTCGATCGCGTCAACCACGACTCTATTGACTTGTAGTAGCACCAACGCTCGGGCGGCTGATCGGGTTTAGCTGCTCCAAGGACGCCCGGGCGGTCGCTCGTGGCGTTCCAATAGTTCCCGTAGACAGAATTATCAAGCAGCGCTATCGTTTTAGAAGACGTTCTCCCAGCGTTCGATCGTGAGTACATGTTCATGCGAAAAGCCGCCTAGCCGTCGGCCCGCTGCATCCCAAGAGCTCAATGCATGCGTGCGCCTGCGTTTCCGGGTAGGGTTCTTCCCTATATTTGTAGGTCTGTTCTGATTGATACATTAATGTGCAGATAACGTATTGCCCCAGTGACCCGTTTGCACTCGCGTCGTGTTCGCAACAAGGCTTGCGCGTAAAGCAGGTACTCGCTCCTCCTCAGTAAGCCGGATCGAGTCGGGCTCACCCAGTAGTAGACGCCAAAACGCCGTACTGCGACCGCTTTAGAGTTGGCTCTGGTATAGACTCCGCATTACCAGCAGAGATCCCGGTAGCACCTCTATCGGTAGGCACAGGCGCTTCAATTATGAACCGAAAACGCTACCGCTTTGAAGCCGGCAAGACAACAGACCCGGACGAGACACCGACAGCGACTGGCGCAGAGCGGAGCGCGAAGACAGTCCTGCGCTCCCTCGTGAAGCAACTGCTGCCGCCTCAAGGCAAACCCCAAAGGAAGCATCGCCAGCGCGACGCCTCGAAAGCATCCGGTCTGGAGGGCAAGTACTCGCCTTCTCGCCGAAAGCGCGATGGAGACGGGGACGCTGCCTCACGGGTAGAGCGCGCCTATGCGGCGATGCAGCGGCGCCTCCAGGCAGCACAAAAGTCATCAAAGCGAAAGGCAGGGCGCTTGCCAGTGCGAGATCCCATTTCCGGAACTTGGCTTGTTCCCGGAACGGATAGTGTCTCAGAACGAGGTGCTACCTCGAATGGTCACCCGCAGACAGTGCGTCTCGTGCGACCCGGTGCCCGCCTCCGCTCGCCGACCCAAGAGGCCGCAGAAAGCCCGCAACACACCGCCCCCATGCATAATGTCATCCGCCGAGCCTCCGACTCGCCGCAGCGGGACACGCTACAAGCTGACCGAGACCACAAGGACGACATGCATACAACGGAAGCTGACGCGAGCGATGAGGCGATTGCTGTATGTCCGGAGACACGACGTGCTTTCGGACGAGATGCGGCATCCGCATTCGAAACGCTGGCACCCAAACAGCATAGCTTTATAGTTTTGATTGCAGGAACGTGCGCGGCAATCGCCGAAAATCCCGAACAAGAGACGGGAAAGCTTCAGTCCCTGCCCTCATTGCTGCGTGAACTGGACCGTTTCCAACGCGCTGTGCGCAGCAGTCCCAGTGGGACGGCCTGCAGCGCGCACGCGACCCTCCTATGCATACGATCCCTCACAGAACTCTTTTTGGATATTTGTCCCGGGTATCAGATTCGAATCCCGAGCGAACCTAAGGACGGTGTTCGGCTAAGTAAGACTGTAAGGAAGCTTCGCAAATATGAATCAGTGCTGCTGCAAGCCTATGCGAGTTTTATCCGATGGCTCAGGAAACATCTTGAGGGCGCAGGCAGATGCCCCGATACCGCCCACAGCGCAGTCGATGGAATGCTGCGGCAGACGTGCCTGCGATCTTGTCAGGAATTACTGCTTCAGCTCTGCCATTTTAACCATGCAGAGGACTTGGTCGAGATGCTCGTGTCGCAGTTCGGCACCGACGCGGCAACTGATGAAGCACTCGTGGCGACTGCCAGCGAACTTATGGAGCTCTTTGAAAGCTCTACGGGCTCGAGTTTGCGGACGGCGGTTCGACTGGTTCGAGCCCTTTGCCGGCGCCTTCGAGACGAAGGGATCCGTGCACCAGCGGCAATTGTGGAACCGCTGCTAAAGGTTCCCCTGGAAGCGCTTCATGCGGCCCCGAAAAAGAAGCGCCATCAGCAGCATGCGGACGGCGGAAACACTGCACATCCGCTGAGCCGTCGGAAGAAAGCGCGCATGCAACACGGAGCGCTACGTCAATGGATGGAGGAGAAGCAACGCTTGGACCGCCAAGTCGATGAACAGCTTTCCCGGGATATCCACGACCTAGAAGCGGAATCCACACCGGAGGAGATGAACTGGGCGAGACGCCAAGTCATGGCAGCGCTGTCGCAGGCGTATGCGCAGTGTTTACTGCAGCTGGAGCAGGCGTTGCAGTCACAGACGAATACAGGTGATACGGCAATCCCGCCGGGGAAAAATGAGAGGTCGCGGTCACCTGGGGGCAAGGTGACGCCACAGACACAACTTCGGGACAGGCGCGCGCGCTTGAAGCGGCTCAACATCTTGCTGCCACGAATCGCTGAAGGTCTTGGGCAGATTGCGCTCTACTTGAACGCCAAGCTCTTGAACGACCTGCTTTTGACCATGTATCGCATCATAGACGCCGCATTCGCCGCGGACACGGAGGCGCAATCATTGCTGGGCCTCCTGCGCTGCGTGCGTGCCGCGTACCAGATCATCATTGCACAGCAGATCGCAACACAGAACGCCGATCCAACGTACCTGGACGGCATCCTCTTTCGATGCATGAATCCGACAGGCGTCGTAGTCAAGCTCCCGCCAGATTGCCGTGCCTCCTGGCACCGTGAACTCACTGCAGCGGTGGATTTCGGATTGCTGGGCTCGCGGCGAACGCTCCCGATTCGCCGCGGAGCAGCGTTCTGGATGCGACTCTTAGAGTGCGCGCTTCATGCGACGGACACATCATGGGCATGCTTGTACGTACGCAAGGCGGAATCCCTGGTGGAACGGTATCCGGTGCTGCGAACCTGGCTTGCATCAGCGATGACCGTGGAAGAAACCGACACCAACACCGACACTGATCGAACGATCCTTGCAGCTCCAATAGGCCTGCTGCCCAGCACGCCCCGAGCGCTATCCGATCATCACTGGGACGCGCTCGCCGCCGATCCCGATATCGTAGGCGCTATGCTGCTCGCCGATCAAGCGGTGGTGGCGATCGATGCACACGGCACGCGCGTGCGTGTTCGGGATTTGTGTGCGGCGCCAGCGCTGGGGCCGCACACGCAGCGCGGTGCAGCGTCGATTGCTCAGGCGCTGCTGCAACGCCTGCGTGCACCGCTTCCCGCGATCTAGGAGCGCTCCTGGGGTACTACATCTTGGAACGCGCTGGCGTTCCGATGGGTGCCTTGTCTCGAACGGACGTCTGTCGTCGAGGTGCGGCTCATCCCGTCTGTGTGCGTTTGGCGAGTGCGCGCAACAGGCGTACCAGATAGGATCGGTACACCGGTGCGTGATCGTTTGGGTGAATGGTGTTCTTTGGTGCGATTTTCGTGTCTGGGGTTGGTGGAATCCAGCGGCGGCGGGCGGGGGCCTCGGGCGGCTCCCTGTTGTGGCCGCTCTCCTAGATTTCGACAACTATTGCCTGGTCGGGCGATCCCGGACTGGATGGATCGACCGTATACCATGGAAATGGCGGTGTTTGCGCATTCGGGACCGTATTTGGAACCAGAGTATCGACCGAGTCACTGCAAATGGTGCGGCAAGTGCGAGTTTCGCATGTTTCCGCATGGAACGCAAGCCGTGCGAGTTGCTTACCCGCATTGCCGCACGGAACGGGCAGGCCGTGGATCCCCTGGGCAGCCTACCAGTGGCACTGCCGCTGCAGCCGAACAGGTGCGATGCACGCAACGCAGGTACGGGTGCCAATGGATGCGGGCAACGCATCCCAGCATGGAACCCTGCTGCTGAGCAGCGCGGACGAATTTTCCGCATGACAGCGACGTTTGCATCGTCCGGCGTTCGCAGTCTCGAAAATGGTCCCGCCAGCCGCTGTGAACAAGCGCTTGTGTCGCTGACTAGGCCGCGCACTGATCGCGACTTGCCGCGATCGAACAGCAGCAACACGCAACGTCTTTTGACGTCTGGCGGCACGCAGTGGAAACGCCAGCGCATTGCCCCCGCTGGTGATAGAGGCGCTACGAGAGTAGCACTTCAACGACCGACCATACCTGGAAGCAATCGGGTGCGTCAGCGGCGATGCATCCGTGTCGTAGTTTCCGTTGCAGCAGACAACATATCTGCGCGCATTTTCGCTAAAAACGGCAGAAAGCGCTTCACGTATTGCGATTCCCACCGCCACGTGGGATCCGTCGCGCAAATGCGCAAGACATTCTCTCGATAGCGTTCTTGGTGACGCTTTACCTGTATGATGGACGACACCAAACTGGACAAGTCGGTGAATGCGGTACCCATCATCGCACTTGAAGGTGCTCCAGAGGCATCCAACTCGCCATCGAGCCGCTGAAGCGGCAGATCCTTTTCCAAGCACGGATACGCATAGGCGATGACCGGCAGACCGCAGCCCCACATATCGAACACCTTCATCGGCAGATCCATTCCAGACGAGGATTGATGCATTGAAATACCGGCATCAGCACAAGAAAGCAGCTGTGCGTAGTCGTCTCTGCTCGGTAGCCAGAGTGCGTGCAGGCTCCAGCGCGTCAGGCCAAGCTGGGGCCAAAATCGCTCCACGTAAAACGAGCGCAACGGACCGCGCCCCGTAATGAAAAGACGCCCAGACCAGCCGTACTTTTTCTCTAAAAGCACCACTGCTTGAAAGAGAAGCTCCATGGGTTCATCTGGTGACCAGCTCGTCGCGCTGCAGAGCCAAACCTGGGCTATCGCGCTTTCGATCGCTTCATCCGTCCAATGGAAAACGCGACGACACAGGTCCCGGCGCCGGTGGTATCGCTGTTCGGTATCGAGCGCGCTCGACAAGAAGCGCTGCGTCCAGTCGCGTAACGGGCGGTCGGGAAGCACCAGCAACTTGCTCCGCTCAAGCGCCATCTCTGCGAGTATGTGCTCCCCGAGCGTACCAGTGACGGCGAGGTGTGCGTCCGCTACGCGCGCGCCAAGCAGGTACTCCAGACGCGCTGCAAGGGCGACAGCGGAGCCTGGTGCCCGGTTGATGGCCATAATCGAGTGCGTCGTGTTGTGCCAGTCGAGTACGGCGATTGCACCCGGTCGCGCGCGGTGCCATCGCAGCCACGGTACCAACATCAAGGTCGGAAACGCGGGAGGGTTCTGCGCCACCAGGAGGTCCCACGGCGGTATATCATCGAACGCGCGACGCACGAGCCACAGTCGCGTCACGAGTGCACAGAACGCCCGCCAGGGGTAACTCAGACGGCGCCGCCAGCGTCGCGTTTGTTCGCCCGCGTGGACGGAAGTTGGCGTCGCGCGAGATAAAGACACAACACGAACTTGCGCGTTGTTCAGGTCGTCCACGTTGCCGTAGCCCAGCAGGGTCACCCGAAAGCCCTCCGCCGCTAAAGCTGAGGCGTGTGCAAGCATGCGCGGCGACTGCTCGAGCCGCCCCAGCACAAGCACCACCGCGTGCGGTGCCACCAGCTCCGAGTCGTCATGCTTTGGCTCTGGCAACCGCGCTGTCGACAGCGCCATACCCGCGGTACCGATGCGCAAAAATGCACCGTTCCTGGCGGGACTCGAACCCGCAGTCTTTCGATCGACTCTGTGGTATAGAAGTCGAATACGTTGTGGACCGAGATACGGGGGCGCGAATCGCCTCCGGGCGTCCCCTGTGGCTCGGTTATCCACGGCGCGCGCGCAGCAACGCACAGCCTTCGATGCTGCAAACTGCTCAGCGATACATCGGACGTCACGCTTTACGCCACAGGAACGGGGTGTCACCGACTGAAATTTGATCAAAATTACTATATAAAGAGAAGCCATTCCGGGGATCGCTCAGATTGATTGGCGATGGTGCGTGCTCGGCCTCGCGGAGCGATCGGCGGCGGTGCCTGGCATGTGCGATCCGCAGCCGCGATTCGCGATCGCAGCGCGCCTCTTGAGCTGCTTGCTTGCTTGCTTGCTTGCCTCCGCGTCGGTGCCAGTTAACGCAACTGCTAACATGTTCGCTTTTCTACCGAGTATCACTTCTCATCGTCTGTACGTTTCTGGAAAAGATGGGCTTCGTACGAGTACGCTCAAGACTGAGTCGGCTCGGTTGCAGACTCGGGTTGGGTGCCGCTCGCGCCCGGCGACGTTGCGCATGGTCGCTGCCGAGAAGAAGGTACCGTTGAATCTCTATAAACCGAACGATCCTCTTATCGGGACCTGCATTTATAACAAGAAGATTGTTGGGGACGACGCACCGGGCGATACATGTCACGTCATCATTCACCACGACGGCAAGCTGCCGTACCTGGAGGGGCAGTCTGTGGGCATCATCCCCGAGGGCACCGACGAGAAGGGTCGCCCGCATAAACTTCGTCTCTATTCGATAGCCTCCACTGCCGCTGGTGACTTTGGAGACTACAAGACGCTGTCACTCGTGGTGAAGCGCTTAGTCTATACGAATGAGAAAGGAGAGGAGGTTCGTGGCGTTTGCAGCAACTACCTGAACGATATCAAGCCGGGCACTCCAGTGAAGATGACCGGCCCCGTGGGTAAGGAGATGCTTATGCCGGACGACCCGAATGCGACGATCATTATGCTGGCCACGGGAACGGGCATTGCGCCTTTCCGTGCCTTTATGCGAAAGGCCTTCGTCGAGAAACACGCAGACTATCAGTTCAAGGGGAAAATGATCCTTTACCTGGGTGTGCCAACGTCGTCATCGCTGCTCTACCGAGATGAGCTCGAAGAGATGAAAGCGAATGCGCCGGACCAGGTCGAACTCCACTACGCCATCAGCAGGGAAATGAAAAACAAACAAGGCGGAAAGTATTACCTGCAAGACGCAATGGCCGAGCGTGGTGAGGAAATCTGGCAACTGCTGCAGAAGGATAACACCTACGTCTACATGTGTGGCTTGAAAGGAATGGACTCGGGCATCGATGCTTTCATGAAAGATCTCGCGGCAAAGGATGGCGTAGACTGGGCGACTTTTAAGAAGCAGCTGAAGCAACAGCATCGCTACAATGTGGAGGTATACTGAAAGGACGCACTGGTGATGCTCTCTGCCGAGGCAGCGAGCGCCTCGAGCAACCATCGCCCCGGTACGATTGTCGTAGACGGGATACTGGAGACGAATTCGAGTCGTTGCGGTGTCGTGCTGGGCGAAACGCTCCGCGTTGTGACCGTTTGCGACACTCAAGAGCGCTTCCATAGCTTTTGAGAGCGTGCGAAGCGATTCACCGTAAAGCGAGGTTTATCGGATACTTGCAAGCGTCTTCCAGGCAGCTGGGTGCAGTGATTTGAGCTCGCACGTAACTCGGCGACTCGATCACGGTACCTGGTCGGTGTACGGCTCGCGAATGATGTCGCTGAGAGAAATGACACCTCTGCGGTTCCGAGGAAGGATACGTGAACGGCGATATGCGTGCCGCATCGTGCACGGGCGACCGACTGCAGCACTGGAGAAGCGCTTCGAGGCGCTGCAACCGTCACGTGCTTCCATTCGCTTGACGGGCAAGAGGGTGCAGCATGCAAGTCGCCAGCGCGGAGAGGCATCGCTCGTGGACGTGGAATGCAGCGCACCAGTTGCCGTGATGTCTTGGTAGCACCGGGATTCAAGCGTATCTGCACCGGAGACGAGCTGATGAAGCGCAACGCACCATTCGTTTGTTTCGTTGTTTTCCATTGGAAACACTGCAGAGTTACAGGGGCCACTACTCGATGTATTTTTCGATGAAGCGATGACACCGTTTCTCGGTCTGAATCATATCCCAGGCCGAGTCCCGTCGAGAAAGTACGTTTTGGGTGGTTTCGCTCTGGCGCCAGCAGGAGCTAAACTACCGCCAAAAACGCGCAGGCACAAGAGCCCAGTGGTAGCATGTTTCCCCGTACAAACGGATACTGAGGAAAACTCGATAGAACGCTGGATGTATACCAAAGAGCTGGCACCCGAGAAGCCGCCTCCACGCACGACCAAATGCAAACGTCCGCAATCGACAGCGTAGACTGCTAGGCTTTCAGCTTGCTCGCCATGACACCCATGTCAGAGTGAAATGGCACGGGTCACCTACGTTGGCCATACAATCTGGAATTCAGGTCTCTGGGGTACATCATCAGCTTCAGCCTTTTGCAATCTGTTTTTCTACCAGCGTCCTTTTTTCTATCTTATCTCCGACAAGAAATACTCACAACTCTCGTTTCTCTTTAGCTTCGTTACAGCAGTCGGAACATGGATATTGCAGTACCAGAGTCCTAATTTCACTGCACTCGGCTACCGTTCACGCATGCCGTGCACAGACGGCAGTTGCGATGTACGCTTCGCTTGTCACTTTCATCTCCTCCGTCTAAAATTTCGTCGAGATTTGGCAGCGGTAGCGGTTGGCTAGGATCAGGTCGCCCCATTCGTCCGCTAGAGCTCCTCCGCCAAATGCCGACCTGTGGCGCTTGACTGCTTGCCTCATCACTCGATACGTGAACGTGACGAATGCTGAACCCTCAACTCGATGCTTTGCTCCGTTTCCTCCACCGATGCTGTACGCTACGACCGCGGGTCTCTTCTGGGCGATTCCACAGACATGTCTGCTGTTCACTGTCCAGGCAAACACATGGCGCTCCATTCGAGAAAGTATGTATGGAACGCACAGGGTATCCATGATGAACCAAATCCCCGAAGAAGACTCTAAGTTAGAGACCAAGTCGAGAGATTTCGATCCGTCTACGCTCCGTTCATGGGAAACAGGGACGCACTCTTCACCGCAAGCGATCGCCGCGGTGACTCAAGTCCGAGTCCAAGACCCGTTTCCATGCAAGCGCACAAAACAGGAGCCTCGGGGGCCATATCCCTGGAGAGGTATCATGCAGCTGCTGCCGGTGCTGGTGCTGGTGCAGAGTACCGTTTCACATGTGGCCACATAGAGAGGAGGACATTTCCTTCGATCAGAATCTACGCTCTGACCGGACAAATTCAGTGACCTTTTCACATAAGTTTGTGAGCGAGTCGTCCGAAAACGAGGTCGAGTTTCTGTCCGCGTTATGCCAGCAGCGCGAACGACAGCACCCACGAGATGCCTTGAAAAAGCAGAATCGAATACTTGTAGACTGCTTGATTTGGGCATGCTACACGTAAGCAAAGGTAAAACGCGGTGCATTGTATATCGGAGCTGGATAATGAAATCGGCTATTTTATGAACCCTACTTCGAGGGCGTCGTATACCGTCCTGATTCCCGCGATGCAACGATTTTCAGTGGCCAGGCGTCGAAGGAACTACACAGAAAACGCGACCGAGAATCTTAAACATACGAACGCATCGGCAAGCCCTAATGACTGCACTTGACATAGCAAGCCTGTACATGTAAAATATTCGGAAAAAAACATTACACAGGAACAGGGCACTGTGATCAGTGCTTCGTTTTAATCTGAAACTGATGTAGGGCACAAATCATGCACTTCGTCATGCCGCTGCCGACCAGCACGCTGGCCCCAGGGCGTCATCGATCCAATCGTCGTCGTTTGATATATGCATGGACATTCTAGGTTGGCGTTCCGGCAACAAAGTGTGTTATGAATGGCGCAAGTGGCCCTTCATTTCGCGCGCTACGCCTGCATCCTAGTCAGAGAAACTAGTCCACTGGATCGGCAACACCTCCCTCGGTGATAGCAAAGCTCGCTTCGGCCTCAGGGAGCGATGGAGAATCGTAGATCTTGCAGATACGGTTCTCACCGCGACCCTTGCGAAAATACAGACGAGTTTGGCACGCATGAGCAATGATATTGCCACCAATCGGAACGCGCGGATCAGCAAACATCATGGCGTCGGGTTTCGCGACCACCTGGTTTGTTATGACGACCGCTACGCCGAATTCATCAGCGAGGCGCTGGAGGGCGCGCAGGAATCGAGCCATGTGTTGCTGACGGGCGGCAAGCTCGCCACGCCCAGAGTAGTCCGTGCGGTAGAGCGCAGTGGCCGAGTCAACAACGACGAGGGCGTAACGGCTTTCGCTCATCAGGCCCGCTGCCTGCATGAGTAATTCCATCTGGTGGTCGGTATTATACGCTCTGGCAAATGCAACGTTATCCAGAACATCTTGCGGATCCAGCTGGAAACGCTCCGCAATCTGTACGATGCGCTCGGGGCGGAAGGTGCCCTCGGTATCGATGTAGAGGGCCTTGCCTTCGGCGCCACCCTCGGCGACAGGCATCTGGCAGGTGACGCACAAGGTGTGACACAGCTGTGACTTGCCGGTGCGAAACTCCCCGAACAGCTCCGTAATACTCCCTGTTTCAATACCGCCTTGGAGCAACGCGTCGAGCTCCTTACTGCCGGTCGTCAGAAAAACCAGATCTTTTCGTATTCGATGCACTTCCGTGGCGGTGGTGAAACCAGCCATCACCAACTGGGCTGCGGCAGATTTCAGCTTCTCCGCTTTCGCTTCGCTAACGCCTTTGATAGAGGTGAGTTGCTTCATGGTCAGGTAGACGACAGCCTCGACACTGTGCACACCGCCCTCCTCTCGTAGCTTTTTCAAGTCAGAGGCGGTGATACCCTGCACGCCTTCCAGCGCCGCGAGGGGTGTCGGACCCGCAGCAACCGTTTGTTCATTCTTCTCCACTAGATCTTCCTCCAAGGCCTCAACTGTTGCAGTAGCTTCCACACGACGAGGCATGGGTTCTCAGAGTAACGTTCCCGCTGACACGCAGACGCACACGCACACGCACACGCACACGCGCGGTAGACGCTCCAGTGCCGCGAGGTCGTACGGCGCGTGCGCGCGCTGCTTCCCAGCCCGATGCCAGTTCGAATTCCCGCGGCACCGCGCGATCTCTGACGCTGCGACGGCGCCTGTGGCGGCGGCGCTCGTACGTACACGAGCGGAATGATGCGGGATGACGCGTTCGCTCCTAGATCATGATAGCTGGCGTGTGATCCGGTATCTCCAGGTCGTCCAGATGATCTGCGGGTAAAAACCCGTCCCTGCGGCACGTTACCTGCAGCTGCGCGTCGACGACGCCAGCACCGCAACGCGAAACACAGACGCGCACGGGCACGCTGCGCCCTGCGGTGCCGTACCCCCCGACATTCCATCTGCGAGTTTCGGAGGATGCGCAGCGAATACGGATGGTATTCATGTTCAGGTTGGGTCTGTGCGGTCCCGGATATTATTTCGACACTTCCCTATCAACGGTATGGATACAGAAGCGGCATTCGGGTGCGTTTTGACGGACTCATCGAGGTCACGAAAGCGCCGCTGTCGTCAGCATGGTTCCAAAGATTCCGAGTCGCGATCCATGGCGCGTCGAAACGACACGTGATCTCGATGCCTAGGCGAGCCGCATAGGTGGTGTCGTAATCGAGACCCGCCGTGTGTATCAAGCTTGGTTTCGGTTCAGGACGCCCTCAAGCGGAGGTCGCAAAACGCAGCGTGCGTGTTGCAGATGGAAACCCGACTCGAGAAGCACTCGCGGCACTTGCGCTGCCAAACTCGGAGTCGCCGGCCGAATCGCGTCATCGGACAGGAACCGTTGACTTGATTCTTGCGAAACATATCGTGGCAAAGGCCGACGTTCAGTTTTCAGATTCCAGAAGCACAGTTCGATGCGGCTGCTTTTGTGCCACCGCGTCTTGAAGGTAATCTCTAGCACGGCCCCAGGTGGTGGTGTCGGCGGCCGAAGGCGTACGCGTCGCTACGTGATGCTGCCCTCGTTGCAGTTGATGACGTTACATCGTGTCGCACGCATATAACAAAGTCCCCGACAAGTGTGACAGGCGTTTACGTACACAAACAATAACCGGCGCGATCCTACCATGAGCCTAGTCACATCTGGAAGTATCGGGACGGCAGAACGTGCGTGGCGCTTCAGCGGTGCACTCGCAGTCGCTGATGCGATGATGGATCGCAGGTAGCACGGATCGTGTGCTGAACCGAAACAGATGCAGCGCTGTTGGAGATGTGTCAAGTGCCGGGTACACTGCACGAAGCGAACGCTGTGCAATCCTAATCGGCCTGCTCCGTTCCAAGATAGGAAATGCCGCGAAAAGATCAGCCAAAGCAGGTTGCTCCTGTTTCAGTCAGCGCGGAGCCGAATGGTGCAATGACTGCTGGATCTTGACTGGCACGCGAAATGCATCAGCCGCAGCGGTAGACACAGAAGCGAAAGTTGAGTAAGTCAGGCCAGGTCGCCTACGGTAGTCCGCCTTCCCAGATGCCCTTGTTCCGGGGACAGATTTGTTTCGTCGCTGCGTATCGCATCATGAACCCGAACGCGTCTACCTGAGCGAGCGTAGGTTACGTGCAAGCGTTGCGCCATAATCGAGCGTCAATGATCCAGTTTCGTACGACGAACCCGCGGTATTCACGTATCCAACAAGGATCGCAGCAGCTTGATCGAGCTCCCGAAATAGCGTCATGCGGTGGTGCCTGCGTGACAGGATAACCTGCACGAAGGTCAAGAGAGGTAGCGTCCAAAACATGAACAGCGAAAGCGGGAACCACCGCGCTCGTAAACGATGCTTCGCAAAAATAATTCTTGGTCGCTGGACGCTTTTGTGCATCCTGGAAAACATCGTTTGCTTCATCGATCGTACACCATGAGAGAACACCGGTGCGAGCATGCTCGAACAGCGATGCGCAGTGCGTGCCTACGTGTCCCCAGAGCGGAACTGTTTGCAGTTTACAGACTTCACTGGAGCGCACTGCACAAGTTATCCGCTCAGCGCTGGCACAAACTGAACTTGGTATAAACGGACGGGAGTGTGACAGGCTCGGGGGCTCCTCAGTGACCGCCAGCGTGCAGGTTGTCTCTGTGAAGCTCACCAGCACTGGTGCAATCGAGGTTGACGAACGAGCACTCGCCTGCCGTGAACGCTCTGCGCACCTAGCACCAATATGGAACGGGAACCAGGTGCACCTTATGCTGTCGGCAGTGAACCTGTAGGCAGTTTTCCGCGGCGGCAAGTGCTCTTCCAGGACCTGACCTCAACTCTCTGCACTTTTGCGTTGTCGTTGGCAGCACTGGCTGTCAGTATATGCCTCGGGTTCGCGCGACCAACTGTGAGGCCTTTTTTCGTCAACGACGCGAATCATTGGTACCCGTTCAGAAACGAGACGCTGCCATACTTTGTACTGCTTTTGGTTGGACTCGTTGTCCTGACGCCCGTCATCGCACTGTACGAGTTTTTTGTGTACCTGGAGCGAGAGTCGTTCTTCGCGGCTCTGAATCACGTGCTTGGTTTCATCTCTGCGTTCGCATGGAGCTCCATGACGACTCAGTGCATCAAACTGTACGCGGGGAGCTTGCGGCCGGACTTTGGCTCCCGATGTTTCGGTAACGGCAAGTTCCCGCCGGCTGCCTACAGCCCCGGCGTCGTGCTCAGTAACATGGAGTGCACTGTCGCCGATGCGCGCTTCTTGAACAGCGGTCGCATGTCGTTTGTCAGTGGTCATACGTCCACCGCGATGGTATTCGCGACCTACTTTGCCCTCTTCCTCAGTCGTCGTGCCCGAATGCTTCCAGAGACGCGCTTCAGGTGGCTGAAGACCAACCTCATGTATCTGGGTGCACTCATCACGCTGCTCATGGCGATATTCGTCGGGGTTTCGCGCATTGTGGATAATCGGCACTTTCCGGCTGACGTGGTTGGCGGGGCCTTGGTCGGCATAGGCTTTGCTTTGGGCATTTTCATGCTCATTGAAAGCAATGTGCGCATTTTACATGATAAGAAGTATCATCCGTTATCGTTTAATGGCTTTGAGCGTCCGCCAGTTGTCTAAACGACGAGCAGTGCTTGCGTTGACGGATGTCGTTGAGCCGGACATGCGTTTGTGCGGCTTTCGATCATAGCGGCGGCCGCACGTCGTTGTCATCGTCGTCGTCGTCGTTGCTGCTGGGAGAAATTCCTTGCGGAGAAGCAGCAGCTTCTCAGTTGTCTTGCGACGGGGTGCTTAACGCTCGCTCTCGAGGTCCGGCGAGAATCTGGTTATTCTGGTTCCGTCGAGAGGAGCATGTTTGGGTGGTAGTCGGTTCCAGTCGCTGCCTCCAAACAGCTTCCCCACTGTTTCATATGGATTCTTAGGGATCAACAACTGCTGGATCCATCGCTTTCTGGATAGCATAGACGCATTCACAAAACACTCATGGATGGCGCTGTTCGAGAAACTCTGGCTAATGGTTGACCCGTACAGCACTTGACAGGCACCGGCAGCAACCTACACGTGCAGCAGCTGCACCCGAAACTTCCGTTCTATGCGTCATGCAGGTGCCTCTTCGATTGTCCAAGGCGATGCTGAGTTCCTCGTCGCAGGCGCCCGCTGAAAGCGACGGCTGAACCGAAGCATGCCGTACAGAATGAGTCCAGTCGCCACCGTTATCGCTGCAGAGATCGCCGACCAGAGCCCACTGAGCACCGCCATCGCCATACAGCAGAAGAGGCCGCAACCAATGACATAGAAGAGACCCCAGAAGCCGCCTCCTATCCGAAAGGGCCGGTCTCGGTCGGGCCACTTTCTTCGCAGCACCGCCAGCGCAATGAATTCCAAAGCAACCTTAAGGCAGTACAGGGTAGAGTCGATTTGGATGAGCACATTGAACGGTAGTGCGGTGAAACAGCCCGTTCCGAGTCCAATGATGAGCACACAGACCCATGGTGTGCGAAAGCGTGGATGCAGCACACCAAGCCCCCCCGGCAGCATCTCCATGCGCGTCATTCCATATAGCGCCCTCGAGGATGTCGCTACGAGGCTGCTGAGCATGCCTGCCGCGCTGCACATGCCACCGATACTCACGAGGATGCCAAGCCAGTGACCACCAGCGAGACGGTTCGCTGCAGTCGGCCAGAAAGCGTCCCGCCACTCACTCCACACGTGATTCGTGGATACCGCTGCAGCGATCGGCAGCGTGAAGATCATCATGGTCAGCAACAGCACAATGACCATCGCTCGCGGAAAGGTTCGGTGGACGTCAACGATCTCACCAGCAATGGTGGAACAAGAATCAAAGCCACACCAGTTCCACAAGAGCGCTGCGAGGAAGAGTCGCCAGTTGACCTCCGTTAGCGGTCGTGTGCTCAACCATGCCTCCGGACGGGTTTGACGGAAACCAAAGACGCAGATCAGGAGAAAGGGAGAGATGACCACCACGGTAAAGAGCACTGCGACCCAGCCGACGATGCTCACTCCGAGAATATTGACTATTGTACACAGTGCTAAAACGAGTAAACCGCAAAACCAACTACCATAGACGCCGAGCACGGGTGCTACGCGCACGATGTAATCGCTGAAAAGTCGCGGGAAGAGGGCGTTATCCACCAAGGAGTCGACGAAACTCCACCATCCTTGCTGGAAGCCTGTGAACGGGCCCATTGCGGCCTCGACCCAGAGCACGTAGCCACCGTCTTCGGGAATCAGTGTAGCCAGCTCGGACGCCATCAGGGCCTGGGGTAAAGCCCAGAGCCAGGGCACCACGAGCATTGCAAGCAGTGCCCATCGGGGACCGGCGGCACCTACGATAGGCTCCAGGCCGTAACCGCCACCCGAGGTCAGTAGGAAGAGCATTCCAACCACCTGGAGGAGACTCAGCGCGCGGGGCGGATTCGTTTTCGCTGCGGACATACTGGACGCTACTCGGGCGTCGAGTTGGTCGACGGGTTCCAGGTGAACATTGCCCGGTGACTTGCCCTCGCCAACAGCGTCGTCAGCTGAGGGCGTGCGACCCATCGTCGCCAGTACGGTGACAAGGTCCTTGTTCTGTACGACTCGAGACTCTATCCGCGTGGTGGTAGCGGGCACCTCGGTCGTCCAGCGAACGAACGACGCATACACGGAGCAGCGACGGGCTCGCGGGTGCTCGCACGAGCCAGACGACGCGACGTTCACCAGAAGCTAGCTTTCAAGACCAGCGTCGGTGCCCGGAGCGACTTGCTTCAGCCTACGTTCGTCGCTGGAGTCGCAATGAGTTCGTGGTGGCGGGCTAGCAGGTGCGTACTGAACGCCCTGGCACACACCAGGACAGCGGCTCAGCTACTACGTGGTTACGTTGCAGCGCAGCGGCCGCAACGGAAACCCGGATGTGCCTGAATGCCTGCGGCATTGCAAAACATTCGTTTTCGATACGAACTCGAGTAAGGAGTGTTTCGAAGACGTTATTTTTTTCGTCTGCAAGTTTTCAGAAGACGTTCAAGCTTGTCGAAAGCGGTCAATCATTGATTCATGCATTCGAGTCTCCGAGCGCATTCGCTTCGTTCGGTACAGCGTTGCTGGACCTTGGCATAGCAACGCGCTACTCAGCACGATCGAGGAACGTCGATTAGCGAGTTCGAGCCTCGTCGATGTGTTTGTGTGCGTATATGTATATTCAGAGAGAGGCTGGACGAAGAAGAACTCGAGTACCGTAGCGTTCTTCAACTTTGAGCGAGCACTGCCGCCATTCGCCTGGCCATATCCCTAAACTGGACAGTAGACGAGGTACCGTCTAAAACATTGCATACCACAGGCATCTATGCTTTTGCTAAGAATCAAGTTTTTCCAGGCATGACGCTGGAGATCACCGTCGGACCAGAGCTGGTGCTGGTGAGTGTTTACCTCGCTGTCCGCAACAAGTTCGGAAACTGCCTCGAGTCTGGCTCCGCACCGATATGTTCTCAGAGATTTTGGACAAGAATGGAAGGGGTCCTCTTGCCTAACTCGGGCGTAGACACGAAATCTTGGGTTAAGTACCAGTGTCTTTAACACTGGCTCTTTGCGAGCGTTCTCTGCAGCCGCCTACTTTTCCACCCGGCTGTATCCGGCTTTAGATACGCCGGTCTCTGTTTTCCCTCCAGTTTCGTTGTCCGTAGTCGAAGGATGTTGGTGGTAGTGTTCAAGTTCCGACTGTGCTGCTTGTAGCTCCTGTCGACGACTTTCACCAATAGGTGGTGGTCGTAGTACCGCTCAGCGCATCGCTTGCCATTTGTACCTTCGCTGTATACGGCCTCGGTGTACCATCCGCAGCGATGACACTAGCCTGGCGTCAGACGTTCGTCAAGGTGTGTCCACGAAGCAGCCTCGAAAAGCTGCCCGGTCACGTCTGAAGGCGTGCTGCATCGCTCGATACATGTGTTTGACGGGTCCAGAGGGCTCGCGTTGATACCCATGTTCGTTATGGCGCCCGGTGACGTACGCGATGACCAGAGACCTCCTCTGGGTGTTCCTCTCTCGACGAGTACGCTGCCTGATGCACGCGCTAGCGCACGCTGCCCCATTCAAAAGACGATTGGGGGAACGCGCTCATGTACATGATGGACAAAGTACGGAAGTGCTGTCTGAAGCGGGCGAGAATGCTCGATTCTTTACGCTCCCTCTATACACAACAGTGGCGTACGCTTCACCGGAGGCGATCGCCGAGGTGACTCGAATCCGAGTCCAAGCTCCCTTGTCATGCAAACAGAACAGACTGGATCCTCTGGGAGCGTTTCCCACGTGAGGTATCGAGCATCGTTGGAATCCCGGTTCGTCGATGACCATACAGGTAGACGTATTTGTCTTTCGAAAGGAATCGATAACGATTTAATGTGATGATTCCAGTAACTTTTCGTCATGAGCTTCTGAAACAGTCGATCAAGGATGGCATTGAGTAATTCTTATCGTCGATCTGGTGGCGCCAATGGCTGCACCCACAAGTTGCCTTGAAACAGAAAAATCGAACACTTGAAATCTGCGTGGCGTAAGCATGCGACGCATGAGGAAAAGAGAAGAACGCAGGTTTGCGCGTTTGCAGTAGATCTTGGTAGGGATTGTTTCACGAACGGGTATTTGAGGGCGCTGCGAATCTTCTTGACTCTGGTGACGTAAAGAACTCCAGTCGTGTAGCGTCGAAAGAGCCATTCCGAAAAGACGATCGAGAATCGTAAATACACGCACGAAACTCAAGCCCTCACAGCTGCATTCCGAATATCGGTATGGAGCATACGAGAGAGACTTTGGAAATTATCCCAAGGCAGGAACAGCGGAACCCGTACCGTTCTGCATTTTAATCGGAGACGCTTCTCGCGTATGAGAGATGCATGGCCAAGTTCCAGCACCGGCCGCCGTCACGAGTAGCGTAGACGTTTATGGACACACTGTGCAGATTTTAGACCAGGACAAGCGTACGTTGCCCCGCGACGTTGCCTGTACTGCCTATTCTGCACGCAGTACGCGCATGCTCGCGTGCATGCGTACGCATTGCCACGCGCACACACACGTACACACACACACACACACTGGTAAAGACCTCATCATCTGCATGCGTCTGAAGGTACACAGAACGTCGACGAGCTCCCGCTGCCGTCCGCAGTACCAACGATCCCCGCAACCGTGGATTGTCTTGGGTATTTTGTCGCTGGAAGCGCGAGTCACGCTTGTTGCGTCCCGATTCCCGACCCGATGTCGGGAATGTGAAAGCACTCGAATGCGATCCAGAGGAGCCGATGGTGAACCTGTCGTGTGCAGAATCGTTCAACTTGGGAAATGAACCCGCCTCGGATGATTGCGAAACTCTGCAGTCCATGCGATAGCCACAAGTTGGAATGGCACCATAACTGGCAACGGAGATGCATACCGGTGCGCAGCAGACCTGATCGCCATGCGTCCATGACGGTTACGGCTTCTCGGGTACAGCATCGGGCAAGTTGTTCTCCTCCGATTCGGACACGCGGAAATAAAACAGGAGGTAGGCTTGCGCCTGGAGGACCTCATCTAATGTACAGCTACGGATATGTCGATCACTGCAGTAGAACCACTGCTGGTTGCTTGTGGCAACTCTCCTGGCTCGCACATAGGCTACGTAGTGACCAAAGTGCAGTGTACCGTTGTGCTCAACAACACCACATAGTTCGTATCGAACACGCGCAAGATCCGCCGCAACCATCGGAGCCAGCGCCTCTGTTTCAGAGAGCTCACCCAAAGATAGCGTCTCCGGGAAACTGATATGATCGTCTATTTTGGTAACGTATCCGACGTCCAGCTGCGTAAAGCGTTTCATGTGCAGTACAAGACAGCGCGGGGCGTTCTCCAGACGCATCCACTTGCGAGCTTTCAGCGGAGCCGCTTCCCCGTCAGAGACCGTCTTGCTGGCGTGGCCCGCTGCCGCCGAGTCTCCAGAATGGAAACCGTTGGATGTGCTCACAGCGCCTGCACCCGTCTGCGAACCGGGAGGTACGCTCTCGCATCGCACCCCGTTCGCCGTGTTGATGTCGGGTAACGCTGACGAAGTACACGACGTGGACTGTTCCTTGTTGGACGCTAATTTCTCCGAACTGTTTTTTTCTGCATCATGTCCTGTGGTGGCACACTCTTTGGATGTCTGCGTGCTCTGCACCAGTTCAATGACTTCTGTGCGTGCCCATTCTGCAATACATTCGCCAAGTCGGGTGCATACCTCAGACATTTGCGATGAGCCATGCACGCTGTTCTTCGAATGCATCGGTTCGCAGGTGAGGGCTAGGAGTCCTCCGTGTACACCTATGCCCGTGGATGATGCTCGTGTCGCGGAGCAAGCTCTCGACGCCGAATCTCTGCACGCAGGCTCGTCATCCAGCTCAACGTCGTCAAACAGAGAAGAGACGCAAGCGAGGCGACAATCTGATTCGTCGTAGTCTTCATCCTCGGAATAGCTTCTGTTGTTAGCCTGCATCAGGCTTCGACTTTGATTCCACTCCGTTTCAGATAGATCCGTGCCGTCTAGGTTTTGTCTACGCGCGTCTGCACCCGCTTTGGGCGCATCCTTGCCGTCAACGGCACAACCACTTGCGCACATGTCTCTGGTTCCCGCTCGCTGCTCTTCGTTTCGACCGCCTCGTACACGAGCATCTCCACTTTGTCTAAGGCGAAGTATTGGCAACGACAACGCAAGGCACTCCTCGTGTCGCACTTGTGGTTTCCCGCCTGAGCTCGGCATCTCCAGTCGGTCTTCTACGCGGCATTCGAAGATATCTCGCACGAAACTGCGTGCCTGCTCGACCGTTTTCGCCGAGTCCGGTGTCTTCGGCATACTCTTCCCTGCCCGCAGTCGTTCTTGTTCCTCATCGTCTATGGTCCAGAGAAGTGCCAACAGCAGCTCATGGGCGTCCTGCTGTGCCCAGCCTTTGAAACGTGGACATTTCTCGCCGATCTCCTCGAAAAGTCGGCGGGTGGCACGCTCCAGGGCAGCACTGTCGTTCGTATGGTTTGGAGCGCTGCTACCAGCAGCTATGTCACTTTCCGTTCCAGTTGAAGAGTCGGCAAATATACGCTTCTGCGCGCGTTGTCGCTCATGCCGCCAAAGGGTCATGAGAAACAACCGCAGTGCAAGCGTCACCGCTCCCTCGAATCGAACGATTGCGTTACTCTTAGTGCTCTGGAAGTATGACTGCAAGGAAGGTAATCGCGCAAGACACTGGAGAACAGAGTTGAAAAAGCATGTGTTGCCAAGGTTCTCAAGTCCCGCTGGTATGCATAGCTCCTGTTCGGAGTCCGACGGGGGCTCTGCCGCCGGTGAAGGAGGCGTTTCACAAACCGTGCTCCTACCGTGCCGGTTTTCAGCGCGTGCTTTCTTCCGCGCGTGCCCCTTTTTTCCACCACGCCGAGGCCTGCCCCGCGACATGGATCCTCGCAACGAGCGCACCAGGTGCGCCCCTGGGGACTAGAGACGTCCGGACACAACACGTTTCCAGACCCGCAAGCGAGGCCTGTCGAGGTGCTTCAACCAGCTCCGTCCGGTATGCCTTGTGATGGGTGAAAAACCAACGTGCAAGCAGACCGTAAGCTTAAGCTCAAACGAGTCCACCGGAGCGCGGCTCTCGACTCTCGGCTCTCTGTACGCTAGTTTCAGAATGCTTAGAAACGCGACGTTTTCCGGCCGTCGATGCAGGGCGCCCGGCCGCACAACGCTGTGGCGATCATATTCTGCGATACGTGTGCGTGCATACGTGCGTGCGTGCGTGCGTGCCAGGAGTCGCCGCGGAGGCAAGCGACGGCGTCGGGGCGAGCGCATCGCGCATCGCTCAGCTTCGGCGGCTTCTGTCTCTATTTTCATATAATGAACAAACAAATACAGTTTTGAACAGGTGACGCTTCCCATGGGTATGCTGTGGCGGCGGAGGCGCTGCCCTGCTGCTCCAGTGTCGCCTCGCAGACGCCTTGCGCAACGATGATGGACCACGAAGATGGCTGAATAATGCGCTGCGAACCCTTTTCAGGTGAATTCGATAGATGGTATCGCAACGCGGTGCTTGTTCGAGCAGCTGAGCGATGAGTACTTCACTGGTCTCTATGCCGGCTACGTGATGAGCATTGAAGCTACCCTCAAGTATCCGATACGTCAACACATGTGGTCGGAGGTGCAGTCAGCGCTCTGCGTAAACCATTCGAAACCATTCGAGATTCAAGTATCGGGCTGGTGCATGGCTTTGACAGGGCACCTCTGGCGCCATGGGATCGAGGTGCTCGCCTGCGCGCGGGACGACTCGAGAAGCCACTATTTCCGCAAGCGAGGTCACTCCGGAACAGAAATCGCGCAGCCAGAACGACCGAGTGGAAGCTCACGGATCACGAGGAGCACCCAAGTGGTCTTTGATCTATCGATCGAAGGACTTGAGTATCCTAAACCCTGCCTCGCTATGGATTGATGTTCGCGTTCGGGAGGTCCGGCTCTTCGAAGCTAGGCTGTGATGCCATAGAATCTCTTGCCTTTTCATGTATATGAGATCACATGAAGCAGGTTCAATAACGCAATGCATCGCTGTACGCGTATAAAGTACCCTGCTGTTTTCACGTGACCATATATGGCGACAGCTTTTGGAAATGTGGATGAAGTGCGACGAAAACGCACGTCTTCTGGGAAGCTGCCGCGTTGCCCGCTCGTTTCTCGCAGACGGACTTGAGGGCGGACTCGCTCAGGCGGTATCGCGTTGCTCCAGCAACGCTGATGCCTGACGCTGTATTCGAGGTGCTTGTGCTGTTTGCTTTTACACTGTCGTGGACTGTCGTACGATATCGCAAGAGACTTCAACGTGCTCTCGAGTCGGAGATACGTGTACGCGTAGATCGTACCGAACGAGACACTGCAAGCGAAACAGCTCTTGTGTGATCGCAATCAGTCAGCTGGGTTGTCCCTTCATTGATCGGCTCGTCTCGTGAAGTGCGCCATATTTCAGTGAGCTGCAGTAGACTTAGAGTGTGATCAGGCGCTCAGACTTTGAACGCAAAGCTGGCGCGGTGCGGTCTTTACGTCACCGGCGTACAAGTCGCCGAGAAGCGGCCAGTGCAACACGCAGCCAGTGCCGCCGCACCGAACATCATTATGAACGGCACCGACGACAATCACAAAGAGACGGAGGTCTGCGCTTAGCGACACTGTTTCTGGACGGAGCAGCTTGACGCCCAGCTACCCTGGAAACCGAAAAAACACTCTTGTCGAACGGAATAGGCTGCTTCGTTTCGGGCTCACCCATGGAACGGTTTGCGAACGCCAGCGCGGCTAGTTTTCCTGTTCTGCAATCGCTGCCTACCAGAAACCCTAGTATGTTGATTTGTGCAATCAATCACCGGATCACATGCTTTTGAAACTTTACCAGTGAAACAATGATTCCAGTAACACGTTCTCTTCGCAATTTATCCGCAGTATGGAGAGAGAACCCGGTACGAATCCACCTGAGGTCTGGAGGCACCGCAGCTGCAACATTCGCGTCTGCGTTGCTGCAACACCATCACCGATCCGTGTACGAAAGAGGCGGGCGCTACCCAAAGCATCACGTGCAACCACGATACAATTCAATAGAGTAGGCAGCGCTTTTCTTGAAAATCTGCCTATCATGCGTGCCCTGAGGTTATTCATCATTTCGAAAGCGCAGCATCGCAGACAGCATGCAGACAACGAATGCAAGCACAGTTTGGCTGCCTAGCACGCTTTCGTTCCATCCAGCGTAACTTGGGTTTAAGGTCGAATCACCCATCCAATGTCGTTACGAGCACCACACGGAATACCAGTTCGCAAGAAGAACAAGCCTTAATCGTTGTCACCAGTCGCGAGAGGCGAAGGTCCGCGACTCGAACCCGTTGTGCGCATACCGCATTTGGCAAAGGACGCCTCTGGGTGGGAAGTCTGCCCCTCTCATCATGCAGGCTGCTTCGGATGATCCGCTGTGTCCACGGTATCTAAAGCAGGCTCCATGACCTTTCACTGCTCCAGAATCATCCATGTAATTTCGTGCGCTGGCCATCCCGACGCTCCACTGAACGCTTCTGCACCGCAACGCCTCGACACTTTGTCATGCCGTCGACGACCAGTACCGCAACGAGCGCACAACTACAGGAGCCACGAACACAGGGCCGCTCGGGCGCAGGTGCACCTGCACTGAGCGCACTCGAGAGCCGTTTCCCGCTTCCACTGTAGCCAGGTAGCACCACTGGTATAGGTACATGATCGATCGCGTATCCGTCTCGATCTAGGTACACAGGCGATGAGCGCAGTTCAGGGAAAAAGTCCATAGTCGAGTCGCTTCTCAGTCGCGCTTATCTTCCTCCGTCTGAGCACGTCCACGAGGCGTGTCCAAACGAGCGTACTCATATTGTTGACGCCACATACGATCCCGGTCTCGAGCGTGTACAGCACGTGCAATAGCTGCATGCGTCGCCAAACGTCTATGCGGGGCGTAACGGTTCAAATAGTGAAAGGCCAGATGCGCCCCAATGGAGATCAAGCCGATCAAGAGCGCTGGACCGAGTTTGCTCATACGTGAATTGGGCAAGATGGTATCACCACGAAGGCCGGATAAATACACCAACTCGTCGTGGAGTTCATCGGTATATATGAGCAGGAAGTGGTTGCGATCCAGAATGTAGATGAGCCCAGAGCTCGCCGGTTGTGAGCCTCGTGTGTCCTGAGCGGTCTCGGCGCTTCTGGAAAGCGTCTCGTTGCCGACTGAAGCGTACTTCGGGCCCCAGATACCACTCTGCGGCAGTCGTTCCAGATCAAAGCGGAACCACTCCACAAAGTCGGACTCTCTGGTGGGCATCGCGCCCCCGTCTGCCTCATCCGTATCCTTCAGGTCGTAGAACGTAAAGCGACCACGCCACGGGGCGTCCGTTTCCAGACGTATGAGACGAAACGGTGCGCTGGGAACGCGTTTTCCCCGTTCATCCTTAAACTCCATAGAGCCGCTCTCGATCCCGTCGGGAATGAGCCACTTTTCCAGCGCACCACGTGGCGGTGGCGGCTTATACGAGGCAACTTCGCGGACAGAGAGACGCGCTCGCCTCGCCGGCCAACGGCGGCTAGGGGGCAGTTTTCTGCCGCTCTGTCGCGAGAGAACACCGATGTCCACCGTCCATACGCCTGAGAGTGCTTCGCCGATGTCTTGGGGGTCAGGCTTCACGAATATGTGGCCGAAGAAGTACGCGCTTCCGCCGACAGGCACGCGACTAGGCGCAGGTTGGGTTTCAGGCTCTGCTCGTTGTTCGTTTACAGCAGGCGCCTGCTGCAATCCAGCGTCATTGGAGGGAGCGTCGGCTCTCACCGAACTGAACCACATCGAAACTGTCCACAACGAGAGCCACAAACAGAGTAGTGCGGCCAACGTTCGTAGCCGCAGCGTCGAAACCCGCCCAGACGCCAGTTGTCGAGGCATCTTGCGGGCGTTTTCCAGTGAGACTTTCGAGTTTAAAGAATAACCATCGTTGAGAAGCATAACACACAGCTGAAGATACCAAACAAGTATTCAAGAGCGAACGCTCCTAAGCGAAATGTCGCGTAAACGCAACGGACGATAGCGACGCTGGACATGCGCCGTTTCAAACGCTTCGACGCTGGTACTGGGGATGCGGCGTGATGGTAGGCGGCATCAGAGCACATGCTTCTTAACTTGGTGTCATTTAGGAGGTGGGACGGCAACGTATCTTTAGGAAAACTGGTGTCTATAGCGTGCCAGGCGGCAACTTGTGAGATCCCGACTGCACCTGATCCAATAACGGCTAGCAAGACGTCAAAAGTCGCAAGTCGAGCTGCACCGCGGTCAGTTGTGACGCGGGGCAGCTGCTGAGGTCCAACTCGTTGCGCACCATTTGTCACGATACCTTCAGCAGCTCAACGTGCTCGTGTCGAGGGTGAATAGGTCGATAACGAGAGCCATCGAAAGAGCTGCGAGACGCACGCGTCAGCACAGAAGCGCACAGAACCCAGGTCTTTGATAGAACTTTGACGCGCTGGGCACGCGGGATGCGCTAGGTTCGCGCTGCGTCTGCAACCGCATCTCCATATGGGGCTTGTTCGTTCATGAATCAGGCACGTGAGACAAGCGGGCAGGCGCTTTCGTTTTTCGGATTCAGAGTGGACTCGCTTTGCGCTGCATATGTATCTGCATTTGCATGTCCCATGCCAATAACGTTATAGTTGCTGCTGACAACTGTGGCTTGGACTCGACCCCGGATAAAGAACGGCTTTCGAACTTGGATGAGTGCCTTGCGCTCGCTGAGGTTTGCACCGGGAGCCGTACAGCGTTCTTGCTGCACCTGCGGCTGCGGACTTGGGATCAGTTATAGCGCCCGGATCGTCGTTGCCGCTTCGTCGCTCCCGTTGCCAACAAGGAGAGACGGAGGTATTCATCCCAAAGTGATGCCGATGTTGCCGTGCATGTTCATCCGAGGATGCTAATGAAGGAAATCGCCTTTCTTCAGTTGCACTGTTTGGTCGCACGGCGTTGGTCCTCTGATCACGCTGGACGTCGGTGGCTGTGGCGTCAGCGACGCTCTGCTTCCCTCGAGGTGGTTGACACAAGGAGGCGACAGCGGCGTCGAGACAATGCGGTGTCGCGTTTGGGCCTTGAGATGTAGCGAATGGCTGTTCCCGGATGTCGCTGGGCGATAGCGGTGCTCGCTTTTGCTGGCTCCGCAAGGCATCCAGCTGCACTGCCATCCGCGAGAGATGTTCGCGGAGGACCTCGTTTTCCTGATGGGCGGCATCTAACTCCGCAAGAATGCGGGTAGCACCTGCTGGACTGCCCAAGGCCTCTGAAAGATCCGAAATCTGTGATTCCGATGCAGGCTCGGTTGGGGTATCCCTTGGTTTTGCTGGACGCCTCCTGCGGATGCCCCGCAGACGGCTGCCAGAGGCGAAGCGGTGATGTGGCGGCATGCGCGGCCTCCGACGCTGCTCCACTGGGGCAGAACCCGGAAGGCCCCCGCTGATGGACTCCACTGCACGATGCAAGAGACCCCAAATGGGGCTCGAGGCATCTCTACCGATGAACGCTTGTGATGATATACTGAACGGCGATCTCGATAACTGTTCTGAGCGGTCGTGTGGTACGAATCCAACTCGACGCAGTCGTGACGCTATAATGCCATCATCTTTCGCGCGTCGGCGCCACACGGGCGCAGCAGCCGGACTTGTGAGTGGTATAAAAGAGGGTCCCAGCTGCTTAACAGGCGAGTGCGATGGGGAAGCGCTTCTCCTGGGCGTTTCATCAATCTGCATTCCGATTGTTGATGTACCAGGGATGCTACCGTCCGCTGGGATTGGTTCGTGCTCCAGATTCGGGTGCATCTGGGAGTTTCTGCTGAGCTTCTCGTGAAAGGGGTCAGTGCATCGCGTGTGCGGATGCAATAAAGGTCGTGTAGGCGCGGCAGACGTTTCCTCTGTGAACGCGCTGGGGTCCTCAAGCAGCCCACCGGCAAGCAAATTCACTGTGGCATCATCGTTCGAGCGGTATTTCGACCGTTGGCCGGATGGACTCGGGCGTGACCTGGGCACCCCATGCTGGGTGAGGTCCTGTTCGAAGGCCCGTCTTTGAGACGTCGTTTGTCGATTGGGTTGCGGTGACGCTGCAGCGTTACAGGGTGAAGTTCGGTGCTTTGCTCGCTCCGTCTGCGACAAGCCTTGGCTGCCACCAGTTAGGATTCGAGGCGCCTGACAAGGCACTGTGGTGGCCGCGAAACCTTCTCGGGAGGCGCTTTCAGCTTGGTCACATCCGCGTTCATCGCCACAGCGCTTTGGCACCCCGCCCAAGTGTTGCGACGCCAAGACTGTGGCCCGCCGATCTCGGTACGTTGGTGCTTGCAGCGGTGTCATGGCCGAAAGAGCCGGCGACGCCTGGCTCCGCACACTGCCATTGTTCTGAGATATTCCTACGTCTGCTGTGGGCAGACGCTCTGCATCCCGTCGCGGTGTTCTGTCTGAAACGAACACATCGTCTTCTTTGGGAATTCGCTCTGCTTGTTCAACCGCCCGTTGCCAAGATGCTGCCCTTGGAGCGCTAAGGCGCTCAGCAAGCCCTGCACCAGCACTGCGTTGCGTAGCTTGGTTTCCAAGATGCTGTATAGATGGGGCTTGCTTCTTTGGGCTCAAGGCGGTGCTTCCTTTGGGAACCCCGCCATCCTTCAACTTTTTGAAGCTCCAGAAATAGTTGAAATCACTTAGTCCGGAACGATGGGGGGCTCGTGCATTTCGAGAGGGCGTACCCGGAGAGATGTTCGTGCAGGGCGACTGCACCTGAATCGCAGCAGGTGCCGCTGTTCCTGGGGAGCTCGTGTGCCGCAGCATCTGCACAGACTCCTCATCGGTCGTAGAATATGTTCTGATTCGTCTCTCGGTGACTAGCTTTTGCAGGACACGGTGTCGGGGGGACTGTCTTCCACTGAAAGCGTCTTCAGAGGAAGCAGCTTCGGGTAAAGGCGCGATAGGTATGGCGTCGTCACGGAGTTCGCCCTGTAGCACGGCACGAGGAACAAATTTTCTTTTCTTACGGGTCATTTGATCACCTCGAGGTGTTGCAGAACCGATAACGCCACTATGGGTTTTGGATAGGGATGGCGTCAGCGGCTTGGCGTCAAAGCTCTCTGTGTGACGTCCATAGCGCTCCGCGTCGCTTTCCTGGGTGGGCAGCAGCCCCGTCTGCATTGCTGGTTCGCGAGCCTTTGCATACAGTTCGTGCTCGGCGTCAACTGCACTATCAGTTGAACCGTTAAACTGGGTGTCAACATGCCCTTTTTGAATCGCACTGTTTCTGCGCATGTATTCGCCAGGAGCCAGTTGGGGTTCGGTGTTAGATCGCACGCTCCGGAGTCGCGCAGGTTGTGAGCAGTTCCACGCTTCGTTCTGAACAGACTGCGTAGCTTCTCGAGGACGTACGCCCGGGTCCGCTTCTTTCAAGTTAAAAGGATTCGCATCTTCGCTACTGTTCTCCCACGGGGCGACACCCGCCTCCCGCCGTGGCAGACCCGGCGACCAGAGGCTCGCGAGCCAGACAACACCGCACCAACCTAACCATGTTCCCAACATAGAGAACGTGCCTCGAACCAGATTCTCCTTGATTTGTCCTTCGCAGCAGGTCACTTGCGCTGCTTATCCCGACACGAAGTGCAGTATCGCGTAGCAGCGGCTGGGAAGCACTCGCTATCGTGCTGGGGTTTCGCGCGTGGCGGGAACGCAGCATCGCAGCATTGCGGGAAATCTGACAGCTTAGTTTCGATTTCTAGAGAGCCATGCTAGAAAAAATGGGTCAGGTTTGCGCAGCGAACAGGAGCGTCCGCCTTACAGCTCGAGCGTCTCCTGAAGATCCTCAATGCCAGCCTTTTGCAGGCTTTTTCTGTCAACAGCTTCCTTTTTGTCTCTCTTATCTGGAGTCTGAAATACGCCGGTCTCTGTTTTCCCTTCTGCGGCGTTGCCAGCCTTTAAAGGATACGGATGGCAGCGGTACACCACCGATTTCGCTGCTTCCGGTCGTTGTCGACGAATTTCAAGTATAAGCGGTAGTTATGGTCTACATTTCGCATGTCATATTCATCTTCATTGTGTACAACCTTGTTGTGGCCTTGCCAGCCGTGACGCATGACAGTGTTCAGATCTTGCCATATGTCTACAATTAGTCCTCCTTCGCCTCCCTGAGGCGCCATGTGCCGCATGAAGGAAGGCTTTATCGCCCCGCACATGTCCTTGACGGGCACAGGAGGCTCGCGTTGGTGTCATGTTTCCTTGCAATCGCCGGTGAGGTACCCTGGGAGCACAAGTTTCTTCTGAGCAATCCACTCGGTAAGTACGCTGTCCGTTGCAAAAACAAGCGCATGTTGCTCCATTTAGTAGAGGATTTGTAGAACGCGATGCCGTAGATGATGAGTCATGATCTGTACGGGATACCAAGTCTGGAGATCAAGTGAAAAAATATGGATCCATCTACGCTGCCTTCGTGCGAATTCGTAACGTGCACTCCATTCGAAGCGAATACCGTGACGCCGCATGTCCGAGCCCATTGCTCTGTTCCATCGAAACAGAAGAGACGGGAATGTCTGGGAGCATATCCCGTGAAAGATATCACGTTGGCATTGAACAAAGTCTCGTCGGTGGTCGGAAAGAGAGGAGGAATTTTCTTTCGAGCGTGATCGATCATTTGATCTCAGAAGCTAAGTAGACTTTCGGCATGAGACTGTCAACAAGTAGCGAACGGTAGACGCCGGATTGGCGTCCTCGTCAATCCAGCGGTGCATATTGCTGCTCCTAAGATTTTCGTTGAAACAGCAAGATCGAGAACTTTAGGCTTACGTGATCCAAACAAGATACACGTCAACAAAGAAGAATCATGGAAGCTACTAGATATGACTTGAATGACGATATCGGTCATTTTACGAACCGTTGTTCGAGGGCATCGCGAATCATTTCGACGCCCGCGACGTGACTAATCCTAGCGGCAAAGAGTCGAACGACACGATCTGGAAAGAGGACAGAAAATCCTCAAACTACGTAGCAACCCGTCGTCCGTTATTGCTATACTTCGAATGTAGAGGCTGTGCATCTAAAAAAATTTGGAACAAATCGCAGGGCAGTTCCAGTTTGAACGCTAAAGTGTTCCATTCTAATCTGACAAGGACGTAGAGCGCAGTCGGAGCATGGGACACTCGCGAATCGATCCAGTGCCGGCACCCGGTGCTGTGACAAAACGCGGCCATCAATGGTTGCGGCGCCCTTCATATATCCACGGCAGGTGGAAAATGCATCGCAGAGCTAGGCGCAGATCGGCGCAGATTTCGGAATGTACTCGACGACCTGCGAGTGAATCGTCTCGCGAAAGCTCCGGCAATGACAAGTCGCGATGGATTCGCCAATAGACAGACGTCTCTGAATGAAGCCGCATGCGCGCTCAGCGCGGCAGGGTCCTGCGAATCAAGCGCAGATGCTTGCGGAGAGCTCGCTGCACACCTATAATCGCGGATTGCCGGCTCCAGTACGTGCTCTTTCTGTATTCGAGGGCGGACGCCATCACCGCACCTCACCAGCGCCTGGAACCGACCCGATACACTGGCACCGGTCCCGTGTCCGGCATCGGCTACCTCGAGCCGCTATCCGCGACGCAGTCTTTCGAAACTGATCAGGCTGCGAACGAGATGAGCGCGTCTTTGTAGCCTGAACCCGCTGCGTACGTGTTCCATGGATTCCGCACTGCTGGAGGATTGCATCCGAGCTGTTGGCAAAGTCGATAGCGAGTCGGGACTGTCCAAAAGAAACAAAAGAGGTCAGAGCTGGTATTGAAAAGCTGGCAGAGCAGACAGCCGGCCCCGTGCGACCGACGCCTTGGCCTCTACCTACTAGAAGATTGTCCTGATATTGCCTCCCGGGGCGACGTTGTGCACGGATTCGTCTATTCTGCACGATCCCGAGAGCGCTTTGGTGCACTGCCCGATTCCCGCTCGTACGTGCAACAGGGCAGGTCCAAAGCTTGACATTTTTGGATCAGAACAACAGACGCATCGGTGGCGCTCTGTGCATGCGCCACGTGACACCGAAACCTGGACGTCCAGATGCACTGCTGCACGAAATCGACGTGCGATCGAACGACCTGGGTATCGTTCGAACAATCGAAGCTGGTAACGTAGTTGCACTCAACGGTATGCTGGACGTGGTGCAGTAGAGAACATGTTGACGAGAGTTTTATGTAACGAGCGGAATTGCCTTTAAAAGAAAAGGTTTCGTTTGCCGCTGACAGCGGAGTTTCTTCGCATCCTTTTCTACGCTACCCCAGCAAACGACAACTGCACTTCCACGTCGCGCCGTGAGGACGACTCCGCCGAACCGAGTACGTGCACGGGCGCGCACACTGAATCAGTCGCGATGGGCACTGATACCAATAGCGAGGATTCGGCGAAGCGGTTCCGGAGAGTACGGAGAGGTTCGGCTACTTTTGTCGAGCTGAACCTCGAGGATCTTCTAGAAGATCCCGGAGAACTTGTCTGCGATGAAGCCGGTTGTCCAGAAGAAGTCCTGTCAGAGCTTCAGACAGGATCTGAGGAGAATCTGGCTGATGACGTTGGCGAAACGCAAGAAAGCCCACAAGTTGGAGCTGAAGAGGAAAAGCGAAAGAGCACTGGTAGCCAGGGGTCTCGCACTTCGACGGATTCGGCTGCACTCCGCACAAGCAAGTCTGGCGAGATATCCTCAATGTCCACACAGGACGACTTGAGTACCAAACACAGTGCCACATCGGCCCGCGGCTTGCGCGGATTGCCTCCTGCTAGTGGCAGATCAACTCCTTCACCACGGAATCAGAATGGAGTTCGCATCAGTCAGAGTCACGACGATCTCGCAACGAATAGCAGTCGTGGCGGATCGGGATGGCTTCTCAATGTCAACCGTGCGTCGCGCAACTCTGCGGACAGAGAACGCAGCTCGCATCCGATTACGGAGGCAGTTCGAAGCAAGTCAGGAGATAACCGTTTCGCGGACATTTTCCAACTGCCGCATACCCAGCGACTGGTTGATCACTTTAGCTGCGGTCTTCAGAAAGCAATCATTCTGCAGGGAACGCTTTATCTTTTCAAGGACTATGTATGTTTTCGAAGTATTGTCCTAGCGGGAACAAAAATTGTAATGCCTATTCGCGACATTGTTCGAATTCAGCGCGAACGCAATCTTCTTATAGACAATGCGATTCGTTTCACGTTGCAAGACGGGAGCAGTTATTTGTTCGTCTCTTTCTTGTTTCCGGCTCGCGTGTATCGCGAATTCAAAGAGAGCGGTTTGTTTGCTCCGGAGGTCTTTGAAGATCGTCCCGAGGCAGAGCGCAAGCCCATGACACGCTCTCCACGGGACCAACGCAGCAAGGATTCTGCGACCTCTGGATCCGCCTCTCCAGGAGATCAGCAGTCGGAATCCAAGTCTGGAAACAGCATCACAGATGAGGAGGATGAAGGCAGCGAAGACGACGAGGAATACGCGCATTCCGTGGAACAGAGCATGGTGATTCGTCTGTTCGCGATCGGTAACTTGCCATACTACCCACACGGAAAGAAACACCTGCTCCAGAGTGACCAGTCAGAAATGACCAAGGTTTGTTCCGTAACCTTGCCTTGCAACAATGCGCGTCTTTTCAGAGCCTTTTTCTTGGATTTGAAAGAAGAAGAGGCGCTGCATCAAAGTATCGGCTTGAACCCGATTAATGGCACCAATAGTGAATCAAAAGCAAACGGCACCAACAGCAAGTCTGAAATCCCAACCAAAGCCAAGGCCTCGGATTCTGGCCCCGGTAATGCTGCTTCCAGTGAAAGCCGTAGCTCAGAGTCAGACGCACTGGTCTTTAGTGCGAGGAATAATTTTTTGGCGTTTCAGGCGAAACTTGGGCATCAAGACATGCAGCTCGGCGAATGGCATTTGGATCCTGATCTAGGTTTCGTGCGCGAATTCCGATACCGGAAGCCGCTGGAGCCTGCGCCAATGAGCCCGAAAGAAACCTGGATGACGGAGCATATGCTATTCTATGTTTCCAAGCAGGAACGTGAGAAACTGCAAACCATTTATCTGGAAATCAAGGGCACTAGCCACGACGTGCCATTCGGTGACTCTTTTGTAGCCGAGCAGCTCTATGTGTTCCGGCCGGCATCCGAGAATGGACGATTTGAGTGTGAGTTAGAGATTTACGGTGGAGTTCATTTTTCGCGTTGGAATATGGTTGCCGGTACCATACGGAAACGCACCATTGCTGGTGTCGAACATACCGCCAACGTGTTCGTTCAAATGGCTCGCGAACTCTGCACAACTTCATTATGTCGCCGCGTGCGAGACCTAGATGCAGCGCGCTACCGGAAGGAAATTGGTGCGTCCGCCAAGGTGCTGGAAAAAGCAGATACGGCTCGCGAAGAAACCGCGGAAGATACCTCGCCAACGGCTTCGGCGGAAATCAAGCCCGAATCTATTTCATTGGAATCGCTGCCGCTGCCGACGCGCTACATGCTTCTGCCGTTTTACCGCATCGCACTGGTGGCGACGTCGGCAACTTGCTGGGATGCAACGCTTCTGTCTGCATTTTTGATTCTCTGCATAACGCTGCTAACCTTGGTTGTTTTCCGTCTGTACTTGAATAACCAACAGCTGACTGTAGAGCTTCGCCATGCCGAAGAACAGGTCCAGTTTTTACGGAGTCTTCTTAAGAATCATCTTGGCCCATAGTCTGACGTCGGCAGAATCCGGAACGTCTCCAGAACGCGCCACTGGTACCCGTGGCGACAACAGCGGCAGAGCAGGTGCGCTCTTGTGCAGACTGTTCAGTACCGCGGTCGCGATGCTACCGCTGGCGCTAGCCACAGGGTACCCATGTTCATTGAATGGAATGAGGGCTTGCGGGCAGTCCTGGCGCCAACTGCCTGCAATCCGCAATGTCGGCTTCGTGCGCACGTATGTCACTTCATGTGCACGGCACGCATGCGGCCTATCGGCAGACGCGCGTTCTCTTTAGCGGCTCGCTGCCTCCGAAATCTAAAGCCCATGTTTTAGTTTACCTCAAATGATACATAGCTGTCGAGAATGCTGCGTACCGGAAGCATCCAAGTACCTGGAGCGAAAGTCACGGAGCACGTCTTGCATCCCAGTGGCAACCTGGAAGCGTCAACTCCCAGGGGAAAAACCACCACACGGGGCACACACCATCACCGCCTTTCGAAAGTCGAACGGCAGCAGTGTACAGTAGTGGCGGCAACCGCGCCCTAGACGAAACGTCTCCAACCGACGTGCAGACGCCTCCCGGTTTTTCTCGACCAGGCACCCACTACTGCTTCCAACTTCTTTTCATATAGTTCCACTTTGAAAGGTTATCCAATAAAGTTCTCTCTTGTCGACTCTGGAGGTCTCTTCTCCAGCACCGCACATTTCCTTATATTGATAGCGGCATTAAAGTCTCGGTTCACGAATTCCATCCGTTTCTTGCTATCACTTGTTGTACTAACCAATGCAAGTAGCCCTCGCACTTTTGCCCTCCTCTCCATTTGCTCCTCCGTCAGCGGTCCGTACTTTGCTATTTCCTCAGGATTCCGCTGGCACTTTTCCATCCCGACCCTTCGAAGTGTACACCCCAGCTCGTGGTGTGTATAGGACGTTCGGAACTCATCCACAGGTATCGTAAAGAGACGCCTTGCGCACTCTTTGTACGCTCTCGTCGTTGGAGCTGGCGTAGTTCCTTTTAGGGTCTTCCATCGCCCTGCACCGTACGCTACTACGAGCCTCTGATTTTCATTCTCCTTGAGCGCGCTCAACTGATTGAAAAAGTTGGCGAACGCCCGCTGCCTCCCACCGTATAGATGCATACACAGACGAGCCCACCGGGGCTTGGTATACTCCTCCCACAGCGCATCCCAATGGGCAACACGAACTCCCATGGATTTCCGAAAAGCTTCAAAGTCGGCTCCTCGGCTCGTCACCTCGCTCAACGCTTCCAGGTGATCCTTCATTCCTGAATTCCAAGTCTCGATTTCCTTCCTCGCATTCATGATTGCCGATTCTCGATAGTATCTCGCTCTCGAGAATCTCAACAGACGCATATCTTTCTGACGTAAGTTGCCGTCAGTACCATCTTCCGCACGCTTCGGTGCTGCGACGGCTATAATATTCGTATTTCCAGGGTCCGCGCCAACGATAAAGTCGTTATTCTGCACTTTCTACTTCTCAGAGCCCGCCTTGTTGTTTTCTTCATGCTTCGTCGCGTCTACGACAAGGTCGTTATCCTGCACTTTCTGTGTGGCAGGATCCGCATCCTTCTCATCTCCATGCTTCGTCACGTCAACGATAAAGTCGTTATCCTCCACCTCCTGCGTCGCAGGACCCGCCCCTTTGTTTTCTTCATGCTTCGCCGCGTCAACGATAAGGTCGTTGTCCTGCACCTCCTGCATCACAGGATCCGCCTCCTTCTTTTCTTCACGCTTCGTCACGAGCGCAGCCAAGGGCGGAACTGGACGATCTTTCTTCAACCGCCAATAGCGTATACACAAGGCTACTCCATCGGTTTCGATCAACCCAATGAATACCTTCTTCTTGCTCACTTTGAGACGTTTGAAATCGAAGATGCTCACCCAGTACGTCTCCCGGTTTTCGCCGGTGAAGTCCTCCCTGCTAAAATCGAACTCGGGACTGATCTCCCTCATGACGCCATGAAGGATTCTGGAGTCGATAGTCACAAAATGTGACTTGATGTTGCCCAACGGAACCACGTTGAAGCGCTTCCCCATTAGGAAAGCCTTCCGTCTCTCCCACTCTTCATTTGTCTCTTCACTCAGCATCACCTCTGCCTTGCGTTCGATGTCACGATCCAGAAACACGAAATACCGCAGGACGAGGCGATAGTATCTTTCCTTCTCTTTTTTCAACGCTAATATCTTGTCTGTTGGATTCACCAGCCCCAGTCCCGCACGATCCTCTTGTATAACCGCACGGATCGTAGAGGCTTCATTGGTGCTCACCTTTGACGTCGTCTTGTCGACAAATTCGACCTCATCTTCACGCTTGTGATCTTTCATGATGCCATTGATAATCGCCCATTTCCCATTGCGAGAGATGCCCGAGTAGAGTGCAATCACAGCGCGTCTCATGAAACGTTCGAGGTTCACTGTCAAATGGTTCTTCAGATTCGTGATGTACTTCATGGGCCTATATGTGTAAATATCCCGGTCACCCTTGTATCGAGTACCATTGAGGCTGTAAAAGGGATGTTTTTCGTGGAAGACATCCACCCGCTCATTTTCCTCCCGCGCTTCCTCTGTACCAAGCGTCAGCTGACGAATAAAAATCTTGTCGAAAAACACGTGTGGAATCTCGACCGTTTCGATGGGCGTCACGTCGCGATACATCTCCCTCGCCAAATGCATCAGTCCTGACGACGCCTTGAAAATACTCTTGGAGTACGAGTCCACACGTTTTTTGATAGCGTCTCGCAACTTTTCCTTGTAGGGATCCTTGATATGTCCAAGAAGAAAGGTTTTCACAACCATCTCGTCGTACAGTTGTCTTTCTTGCCGCCTTCGACGTAGGGCATCCCCCTTTCGGTTCTTCTTCTCTTCCTTTTCTTCTGGACTAGACACTGTTTTTTGTTTTTTCTGGCAGCCAGCGACACTGGGCCTCCAGGATCGTCGATTTGCTTTTTCATAACTTTCCTTTTTTTTAGATTTTTTGGAAAAGAACGCTCCCTCAACGCTTCTGATATAAACAGCGAAAGAAAACTTGAAAAAACTAAACTGAGGGTTGAAATATAACTGAACTGAAAAGTATACTCTGCTGTGACTTTAACGCAAATACAACGTGCACTTGAGAGCAACACGCTCAAGATCGCGATCCCGTTTCCCTTCAACAACGACATGCGCGTCGTATTTCATGCCTCCCAGATATGGAGGTGCGCGTATCGACCGCGATGCCCCCTGGCACTCGGACGTGAACTCCAAATACCCTCAATAGAAGCATTAGCAGCAGGCTGCCGGGCACGCATATGGGCCAAAGGGCCCGCCATGCGCACCTGGTTCAGTCGGATTTTCATGCAGACCCCAACGCACCGCAAGAACTCTTGGACGTAATCGACGCAGATTTGGCTGAAGCGCCTCTTAGGCGAAAACATTCTCCCCAATCGTTCCCCAGAAATATAGAAGGCTCCCGCCGCCTGAAGCGAACGGTCCAAACAACAGTACGGGAATGTAGACATGCAGTCAGTCGCGCGAGTAACGCCGGCTTGACTCTATACCGGAACTACAGCCTAGCCTGTTCATGCACGTACTGGTGGGAGGCGCTGGCGTTCACGGGACTTGCTCGAGGTACCCAGTGGCTCGCCCAAAACCGCGTTGGGGGCGTTTGGCTTACACGCCC
>Ga0080006_1142899_pt1 | contig 50451 bp, 48 predicted proteins | sample RS3BMetagenome_FD_69209 | JGI IMG/M metagenome (GOLD analysis project Ga0080006, IMG submission 69209) | Ferric oxide microbial mat and aquatic microbial communities from Rainbow Spring, Yellowstone National Park, USA - RS3B (SPADES... ... | reverse complement strand
TGCTCTCGGTACTCACTCGGCTGCCGCCGCCACAGCGCCTCAGCCCGGTTGCGGCACTGCGCCTACAACAGACGAATTTTCCCGAGTCTCGCTACTTGTCCGAAACGGATGCCCAGAACTTATTGCGGGAATGTGCCGGCGCGGGTTTGGCCGGCGGCGCGCTGTATGACGGCCTCGTGGCCGCGGCTGCCCGCAAGCACAAGCTACCGCTCGTAACGGGATGACCGATGGGGTGAGCGACCTGTGGATACTCGCGCACGCCTGCAGCTGGCCGCGGCAGAGCTCGCCGACGTCCCGCAGATGGTGCCGGTCTACGCGCACCGGTATCTGCCCGCTGGACGTGGAACGTTCGGGCACCCCGTCTTATCGATTCATCAGACCGACATCATCTGTTACGGAACCGATCTCGTTGACTACGTGTACCAGGAGTTCGGCGCCGGCACGGGATACGAGCGAACCGATCCGCGCTGGCGGCCGCGCCCGACGGTGAGGTTCAGGTCAGAGCTGATCGGCTAAGCCCCGGCGGCGTCGGATGATGCATTTTCTGCGGCAGCCCATGTCACGCCCGTCGACACTTCACGGCCACGCGCGGCATCGCCGGAGAGGTGATCACACCCGCCTACCTACCACCGGTGGCCGCACTGGCCGCAACACCATTCCGCCCGGGGTTCGGTGATCACGCAGCCCAGCGCGGCGATCCACGGTTCCTCCACCGGCCCGGCCGGCATGCCGTACATCGCGGACATGGCCTGCTGAGCACCGCACCGCGGGCACCGCGGGTGCAATGAGAAGATGAAGTCAAGAAAGCTGGTCTGCCCCTGCCGCCGCATCCGGGCATGGCATGACGTGCACAGCACCGCGGGCCAATCCGCGGGGAAGTCGGTCGTGTCGTGGCCCGCGGTGTGGATCTCGAACCGGTTGCGGGCGGTATCACCTGTCAGGTTCAAAGGATCGTGGCAGGCCGAGCATCGCCCTTCCGACTTCAGCAGAACCCGGGCGGCCGCCAGCGACGTGTGCCCGAACAACGTGTCGGCTGTCGGGCCGGCGGCGCCGTCCAGGACGTCTCGAACGGCCCCGGATCCTCTTCGGTGGTAACGGGATAGCCCCCTGGAGGACAGGGCACCGCCGGTCATCATGGTCACCGTGTTGAGCTCCAGCAAACCGCTGAAACAGAGTTTCCAGTTGCCCGCGAGCGCGGTGTGAAGGTCGCGATCGGGGCCGACGACGCCGACCGCGGCGAACACCGACACCGGGTCGGTCTCCACGGTGGCCACGATCGAATCGCCTGGCGTGACATCGCCGGACGCGCTCCACGGACGAAGCGTCGAACCGGGGTCCAACACGCTGACGATCGCGTCTTTCCACGGCCGCCCCACAGCCACGTGCATCGTGTCGGCACTCTGATGCTCACTCATGAGCTTCACTCTGCCCGCCCGGTCTGACACACCGTGGCGGCGGCTACAACCGCCGAAGCGCCGCGGTCAAGGTCCGCTGGACGACCTTGAGGTAGGGGCCGTGCAGGTCGTCTCCCCACCGCAATTCGCCCCGCGCCGAGGGATGGGAGAACTGGCACACCATCACCCGGCGCTCGCGGTGAAACCCCTCATAGAGATGGTCGCTGTAGGTGCGCCGTCTGTCGAGGACCTTGTCGGTCGACAAGGACACTGCCTTACCCTGCAGGATGACAATGGTCGGCTCGAGGATGTCCAGCGTCGCGTCGAGATGACGGCTGCAGTTGGTGAACATCGTCTCGGTCGGCCGCGCCTGGACTCCCTTCTCGGGGCCGGCGTAACACAGCAGGCGATTGACCAGGGCGAACCCGTCGAAGATGTGAAACGGGCGCCCGTTCGCCGACTGCACGAACTCACCGGCGTAGTCGTAGCCCAGACCCGTCCCGAAGATGATGCGCAACGCCGACGTCGTCCCGCGCATATGCGGATTGCGTGATTTGTGTTCGGGCTCAGCGTAATAACGGCGCTGGTCACCGGACCCGACACGCACCTGGTCGTACCGCTCATCCAGCGACACCGTGGTGTCTTTGGCCTCTTGTCCGACGACAACGATCCGTAATGGCTTGTCGCCCAATCGGAGGTCGAACCGGCGCCCGACGTGGCTCATCGTGCCGGCGCGAAACACCTGACCGGGCTTCAGCGAACGGCGACATCCGGTGCGAGAGGCGCAGATGAATTTATCGTCGCGCAGCAGGTTGTCGTCGACGTAGCGGGAGAGCTTGGCGATCCTGCGCCGCGTCGCAGGCAGGTCAACTGTGATGGGCGCAGTAGGCGACATGGGCATTGATTATTCATCGCACAGTCGCGGCGCACCGCGACTTCGGGGAACAGTCGCGAACCGGCATCCGCACCGCCACCGTCGGCCGGTCTCGGTCGCGGCTCATGGCTGCGGCACGTACTGCTGGCACGGTTGCAGGTCGGCGCCGCCCGGGCAGATCAGCGGCAATTGGGTCCAGCCAACCGACCGCCTGAACTATCCGGGTCCGGGGCTAGGCGTAGCTATTACGTCACAGTGACAAAAATAACGTGAACTTGGCCGTGTGCCAGTGGAACGGTGTCCGACACTGTCAGCTAGTCGCGGAATCGAAGGCCCGCAGCTGTCGGGGTTGCGCCGACTGGCGGGTGGCGGCGGGTCCGAGCTGTGCGCTCGCCACTGTCAATTGGTCGTGGAAAATCGGGCAGAACCGGACAGCTCTCATGTTTTTCCGGATTACTGTCAACTATTTCCGGATCGGACACCGCGGCCTAGGGGGATTTGAAGACGTCGTGATCGCTTACGCGACGCCATCGACAGCGCAATTCACCAGCAACGGTGACCAATTCGAATGTGGCCCGTCCGTCAGGGCTGGCGAAGGACCACGTCATCTCCAAGATGCCGGGCGCGCCTTGCACTGACTTGACGCGCAGCGATCGCGGCCATGGAGTCGCCGGATTGGCGGCGTGGGCATCGCAGGCTGGGACGAACTTCGTTCTCACCGCGTCCTGGAAGGTCGCTCGGTGCTCAGCCTTCAGTTTGCGGTAGTCGGCATCAAAGGCAGGAGTGGTCTCGAACTTCACGGCTGAGGCGCGGCGTCGTCGGCCTGGGTCTGGGCATCGAGGTGATCCAGGTGATCGAGGAAGGCGTCGCCGTCTTCGTGAACGGTGACCCGTCCGGCCGCCACGTGCTCGTCGACTTCCTTTTCCCGCTGTTGCCAGCGGTCCTGCCAGAACCACCGCTGATCGGCGGGAATCGGTAGCGCTGGCCGAAGCTCGAGCACCCCGTCCTCACGCTCGGTGATCTCGACTTGGGCACCCGATTCGTCTAGGTGCAGCCGCCGACGCACCTCGGCCGGCAGGGCAACGAGACCGCGGCCCTGGACCGCCACGAAACCATGAAAAGCCATGGCTCCATAATCTCGCATTACCGTAACGCTGTAAAGCTGTAATGCTGCAGAACGGAAACTGGTAACGGTGCGTGTTCAACGGGTGCGAGTTCCTGCGCAGGGTAGTGGTTAGGGATCTGCGGCAGCGTCCCTGAGGCGAACGGGTAAAGCCGTGGGTTCCCCTGTATTCCAGTGGTTCGTAGGTAGCGCGAGGTGCAGATGCGCTTGCGGCGGAGGCCGAACGCACTGGGACCAGAAAGATGCCTCAGCGAACCGGAGGGCTCCGATCGGCCATGAATGGGCGGGTGGTTAGCGTGTAGAGCGCCAGAGACCTGCTTGTCACGGCGGCCCGGGCCGGTAGCAGACGAATTGCAGGTTGGGCCGCGACACTCAGGGTGCCGGAAAAGTTGATGGGTAGCGCTGTGACCTTGGCCGTTATCATTGTGTGACCGGCGTGGCGGATGTGGCGGGTGTGACCTACAGGCTTGGATGGGGATTGCGAAACCAACCGTCCGAACCCGAGGTCACACCCGTATGCCATTTTGTCCGACATCGACCCCCCAGGCGAGGCTGACGCGCCAGCAGCGTCTGCTCGACGTGCTGGGTACTGTCGCAGATCCACGTGACCGGCGCGGGGTGCGCTACCCCCTGGTCGGGGTGCTCGCGCTGGCAGTCACAGCTACCTTGGCCGGGTGCCGGTCCTTCGCGGCGATCGGCCAGTGGGCCGCAGACGCCACTACCGACACACTGGCTTCGTTTGGGCTGGCGAGAATGAGCGCGCCGGACGAGTCGACACTGCGCAAGCTGTTCGCCCGCATCGATGCCGACGCCCTCGACCAGGCGCTGGGGGTGTGGATGTGGACGCGAACCTTCACCGTCGAGCAGCGCCGCGTGATCGCCATCGACGGCAAGACAATCCGCGGTGCGCGCACCCGCGTTGGTGGTAAGGCCCCGCACCTGGTCGCCGCATTCGACCACGGTGCCGGTGCCGTCCTCGGGCAAGTGGCCGTCGACGCGAAGAGCAACGAAATACCCGCTGCCCGAACACTGTTGGGGCAGCTCGACCTCGACAATGCGGTGGTGACCCTCGATGCGATGCACACCCAGACCGACACCGCCACAGCCATCACTGGCGCAGGTGGGGACTACGTGTTCACGGTGAAAGCGAACATGCCCACCTTGCACCACAAGCTCAAGGACCTGCCGTGGAAGGACATGCCCGCCTACACGAGCAGGACCGCTGAGCGTGGCCGACGGATCACCCGCACGATCAAGGTCGTCGACGTTCCCGACTGGATCGACTTTCCCGGTGCGGCCCAAGTTGCCCAGCTTCGCCGCACCGTCACCGATCACGGAGCCAAAACCGTCGAGGTCATCTATCTGATCACCTCAGCAAACCACACGGCGGCACCGCCGCAGCGACTCGCCACCTGGGTGCAAGGCCACTGGAGCATAGAAAATCGCCTTCACTGGGTTCGGGACGTCACCTTCGCCGAAGACGCATCGCAGGTACGGACCGGGCAAGCGCCGCGGGTGATGGCCACCTGCCGCAATCTCGTCATCGGCATGCTGCGAATCACCGGATGGGACAACATCGCCGCCGGACTACGACACCACGCCAGACACTCAGATCACGCCCTCAGACTCGTCCTGACCTCATAAGACATGACTTTTCCGGGACCCTGCCGAGAAGACAACGATGCGACATCATTACGCCGCAATATGTTGTAGGACAACGTTATTCGTACACCAGTTAACTGGTAGCGGTGCGTGTTCGATAGGTGCGAGTTGCACCCTGCACGGGAGCTATGGCGCTGTCACTAGTCACCAGCCGCACCAGATGTTGCCGAATATCTCGCGTGTTTGGGCGACTCGCCAACCAGATCAAGGGAAACGGTCCCGCGGCAGAGCGTGAAGTCGGGTTATACCGGGTTATACTGTCTGTATGAAAACAGCTATCTCGCTTCCGGACGAGACGTTCGATCGCGTCGCGCAGCGGGCGAGTGACCTCGGCGTGAGTCGATCCGAGTTCTTTGCCCGAGCTGCGCAGCGTTACCTGGACGAGTTGGATGCGCAATCGCTGACTGGACAGATTGACAGTGCGCTAGAACGTGTCCATGGCACCGATGAGGCGGAGGCCGCCGCCGTGGCTATCGGGCGTCGCGTGTTGGATGCCGTGGACGACGAGTGGTGACCAGCCGCGCTGACATCTACTGGGTTGACCTCGGACCGCCGTCCGGAAGCCGCCCCGCGAAACGCCGGCCGGTGCTCGTAATCCAGTCTGACCCGTACAACGCTAGTCGCCTCGCCACCGTGCTCGCCGCGGTGATCACCTCCAACACGGCCCTAGCGACGATGCCTGGCAACGTGTTCTTGCCCGCAACCGCAACAGGGCTCCCGCGTGATTCGGTTGTCAACGTCACGGCGCTTGTCACGCTTAACAAGACTGACCTCATCGATCGAGTAGGGAATGTGCCGCCGAGTCTGATGCACGAGGTCGAGCGCGGGCTTCGTCGCGTGCTTGCCCTCTAAACTCCCGAAATCAGCTGCGAGAAAATGCAATTCGCAGTAATTTGCTGGTAACGGTGCGTGCTTGACAGGTGCGAGTTGCTGCGTCAGTCGAGCCGAGTCGCCACATAACGCGCAGACGTCGATCCTGATGCCCGAGCGTGAGCTTCCAATGTCTGCGGGCTATAGCCTCAAATCGAGGAAAATCGCTGCACCACAGTGATTTTCCCGTTACCTGGCGGGGGAGAGTGTCACAGTGACGAAACCGCGGGTCGTCACGGATGGTCGTCCGGAGCCGGGAATGGACTCCGCTGTATGACCGGTGAGGCCGCTGACGGCGAACTCGCCGACATCGTCGAGCTATTGGTCCCAAAGCGGATTGACCGTCGTCGACCAACGACCGACAAGTACTTCATGTGCAAGGCCTGTAGGTCGGCAAGGTGACACGGCGGCTGCGGCATGACGGGCCCACCCGTGCGTCATATGCCAACTGAGAACTCTATTCGACCTCTCGCGACATCCTTGCCCGTACGTCTGGAAACGTCACTGTGACGGGTCTATACAGTCGGACCGGACGCGGAACAACGCCGCGATCCGGTCGATAGGGTCCGAAACTAAGCGAGTCCGGCGCTGTCATCTGTTTCCGGATCGGTGCCGCTGGGATCCGGCGCTGTCAGGTAGTCGCGGAATCGGCGTGCGGCCAGCGCCTGGCGACGCCACGAACGGCGTCCACGCGGGCATTGTCCCAGCTTGCCAACATATTCCGGCATATTCCGGATCGGACATCAACGGGTGCGAGCACTTGCATCTGATGCAACTTGCAATAGTTAATTGCCGATAAGCGACATTATGTCAACTTACTGACTGCGCCCCAACCATTTTCAATGCACACAGCGCCTTCTGCTCTGCTGTCAGCAACCCGCGGTCTCACAAGATCGAGGACAAAGCGCAGTGCCTGGTCAATGGCCCGGATTTGGTCTGGGCCGACAATCTCTGGCGAGATGACAGTCGTTCGACGGAGACCACTCGCAGTTGATCGCAGCGAGCGTATGAGGTGCGGTATAGCCCGCTGCCTTCTGGCTCCAGTTCGACATGGCTTCGCAGCCCGCAACTGGCCGTCGTGATCGGGACGACGACCACCAGCCGCCCGGTCCGTTGTTCAGAATGTCGACCGACACCACGACCGCCGGACGTCGGAAGGCTGGTTCGTGGCCGACCGGCTGGCCGAGGTCGACGTAGTGGACCGCCCCCCGTCAGATCAACCCAGGGAGTCCCACTCGTGACGATCGGCCGCATCGATCAGCTTGCGCGCCATCGCAATTCCGGCGGGCTCATCGAGGCTCACCCACGGGCTTCGATCATCGATCCGTACCCAGCGGGGTACGTCGTGCTCGCGCTTATAGCGGATGACTTTGAGGTGCATTGCTGCGCCGATTGTTCGGTCTCGGTCGAGTTGGTGGTTCTGCAGCAACCCGGCAGCATCCTTACTGGTGATGAGGATGGGTGACCGACCGGAGCGCAAGCCGCGGGATTCCTGCAAAGTCGGTGGGGTTGCACGTGTAGAGCGGCAACGCATGCGCGATCGCGCTCGCCGCGATGAGCGCGTCATACGCGCGTGCCGCCGGTTTACGCCCCGATGCGCGCAGTGCCGCCGCCACGGCGCCAAATGCCCGCGCGCAATCACCATCGAACGGAAGAACATCAAAGTCCGCCTCGGCCTGCTGCAGGTGCTGCTGACGCGCACTGCGCTCGGCATCGTCGGGCGCTACATGCGGACCTACGGAAAGCTCGGCCAGCGTTATCGCGCTGATCAGCGATTCGTCGGGAAGCTCGGTCGGGTCGGATATCTGGCCGAGGAGAATCACGGTGGAGGTGTCCAGCATCCCCTGGCTCGACGCTTCTGTCACAGCGACGGGTTGATCAGGTTGTCGATGTCGCGCCGGAGCGCATCTGGGTTCACCTCTGGAAGATTCTTGCGGCGACGAATGAGTTCTGCCGGGCCGGCGCTGGATCGGGGCAGGGGGCGGAGCTCGGCGACCGGCGCGCCGTCGCGAGTGACGACGATGTGTTCGCCGTGTTCTACGCGTCGCAGGACTTCTCCCCCGTTGTTACGAAGATCGCGCACTGTCACCGTGTCCATATGGCCGAGTGTATCACCGGTGAGACCGTTAGCGCAGGGACCTGGTTGGACCAACTCGCACGCGAATATGCAGGAATCGAATATGCAGGTCTACCAGTTAACTACCGCATATTGCACCAGATGAATCACCACTGGTGCTCCTGCTGCTGCCCGATGCGATCGAGATCGACGACACCGCAACGGTCTACGACAATTCACGCACTCACGGGCCGCAAGACGGTATACGGACGGTGACGGCGCGGCGCTCAGAGATCTAGGACGATGCGTAGAGCCGCATCAACGCGGTGCATTTCTTGGAAGCTGAGAAACCCGACCCTCTTGCCGAGGCGGCCCGGGTCGACCGCTGCGGCCTGCTCGGCAAGTACCCGGGTGTGCACGCCGCCGATTTCAACTTCGGGTCGGAAGCTGGCGGCACGGGCCGACGTGGATGTTGGCGCAACCAGCCAGGTGGACAGCGGCACTTGATCCGACTGGACGACGACGGCGTATCGGGAACCGGACTGCTCGTGACCGCGACTCCCCCGCGGGGCATGCAATCGAAAGACCTCACCACGCACGCAGCGTCTCCATATCGCGCAGTACCTGCATGGCCTCAGCGCGGTCGGACTCGTCTTCGGCAAGCCTTTCTGCCTCGGCGCGAATTGCCGCGCCAGCCTTCCGTCGTGCGGCATCGATAAGAGCAGATCGAACGGCTGCGGACACCGCCGTGCCGTCTTTGGTCAAGACCTCCAGCGCCTTCGATGTGTCTGCGTCCGGCCGGAAGGTAATCGTGTCAGCCACAGCATCAGTGTACGACGTTTTGTAAGACGGTGTAGGTCCAGCGAAGCCCAGGTACCCAAGCCGAAGGCGCCACGAACGCCCCCGCACAACTCATCAGGGAACCTGGCGACAGCGTCGACTACACCGGCACGTTATGGCGGGTCCACCGCACCGAAGGCGAGCACATGCTGCCCTGGAACAAGTTACGGACCTGTGGGCCGCTGCCGTGGGACCCACACCCGGGCCCTGGCCGCTTGCACGACGAAAGCTGATATGTCCGCCAACCACATTGAGACCGGACATCACGGCCTCGATCCCCCTTGGTCATCTTTGTAACGGTGAGAATCGTTCTCAGGCAGCTGCATTCGGGCTCAATACTGGTTCTGTCGTTCGACAATCCTGATTCAACCAGGCATATCGATGGGCTTCGCCTCGGCGGCCAATGCTCGGACATAGGACCTCCGGAAGCCACACGCCCGTCTTATCCTTACTTTAATTTTCTCATAATTACCTTATTTTTGGTGTATCGTCTGTCGGAACTCGAGTTCAGGGCTCTTGGCGAAAGGAAGAACCTATGCGTGCGTACCACCAGTCGCCTCAGCTACTGCCGATCAGTGAGGCGGTGTCCGCGTACCGGGTAGTCCACGAACGTATCGACGCGATGGTTCGCGGACGCGGTGGCATCGCGGAACTGCCGGTGCCGGCATGCCCCGGCTGGACCATTCGTCAGGTGATGGCGCACCTGGCGGGAGTCGCCGAGGACATCGCTGCGCTGAACCTGGAACAGAAGGGCACCGGACCCTGGGCAGACGCACAGGTCGCGCGACTGGGTGGCCGTGGCATAGACGACGTCCTCGACTTGTGGAGGCAGTGGCTCGACCCAGTGGCGGAAAACCTCGCTCTGGCATCCGACGCGGGCGTATGTCAGCTGGTGTTCGACACCTTGACCCATGAGCACGACATTCGCGGTGCGTTGAGTGAGCCGGGTTCTCGCGTCGGCGATCTCGCGTGTAAAGCGGCTCTGGGGTTCGTGACGACGATGGGTGATCAATTCATTCGACAGGCGCAGTTGACACCGCTGCGGTTGAGCACGCCCGCCATCGGATCCGTTGAACTTGGCGACCCCCGCACCTCGGGTGGTCATGTGCAGCTGAGCCTTTCAGACTTCGAGGCGCTGCGTGCCTTCGGCGGCCGCCGCAGCATCCGACAACTGCTGGCGCTCCCCTGGCAGGGCGACCCGACGGGCCTGATGCCCGCCTTCACAGAGGTGCTTCCCGCATTCACAAACGACGGCTTACGCCCCCCCCGTCGACGACCTTATTGAATGACGACGCCGATGTGCGGGGTTCGACTCCACCGCATCAACCGAATCATCGACTCCTGCATTCGGCGCTTCGGGACCAGCATCCTCAGCGCCGCCGCAAGACCATCACGTTGTCGGTGAGCACCGCGTGCTGCCCTTCCGGTCCCAGTGCGTCCCGTTCGACCGCTTCGACTCTTACTCGATCCCATTGAGAATCATCGAGATTCAACGACGAGACTACCTCGTCTGCGGTCGGGAACTCCTGTCATATCTGAAAGGGCGGATAGGTCCGAGGCCACGCGGCGAATTCATTGAAATTCAAGAGCACGAAGGGCTTTAGACTCGACCCAGTGCCGACAGCGAGCAGGTCCGCCCTGGAAGGATGCGCTGATGAGACCTCAACCGGCGCACACCGTTGCGCGCTCGGCGCTCGGCGCTTTCCTGAGTGTTGCCGGGGTCGGCCACCTCAGCTTCGCCCGAACGGCTTTCCGCGCTCAGGTGCCGCCCTGGATGCCGCTGAATGCGGACGTCGTCATCATCGCCTCCGGCATCGTTGAGATATTGCTCGGAATCGGCCTGATGCTGCTGACCCGATGGCGGGTGCCCATCGGCTGGGCGGTCGCCATCTTCTTCGTTTTAGTATTTCCCGGAAATATTTCTCAATTCAATACGCATGCAGACGCTTTCGGCCTCGACTCTGACCTCGCCCGTGGCGCTCGACTGCTGTTTCAACCGCTGCTCGCGGTGTGGGCGCTGTGGTGCACCGGGGCGTGGGCGGCATTCCGCAATCGCGGAACGGGGCCGCGATCTTGGCTGGGGCGTCATCGTTGAATGTGGCATTGGGCACGTTTATGGCCTCGGATTTGCGGCCAGGCCCTCGATCATGGGTAGGGTTTTAGGTATCCCAGTAGCGGTAGATCGAGCACGAATTGACAGCGCAGCGATCCAAAGCTAGTCAGCAGCAAAGCGTCTCGTGCATTTCAGCGATCCTGCCGGTAATTGACCATAACTCGCGCGGCACCGCGCGTCTGAATGAACCGGAGCTGCATTGATGTTCGCACCAACACCGGCCTCGCCGGCGGACGAACAGTCGGTGCGGGCGACGCTGCGCTCGCCGCGTCGCCTGCGCCGGGAGGTTTTGGCGGGTTTGGTGGTCGCCCTCGCACTGATCCCTGAAGCCATCGCGTTCTCCATCATCGCCGGGGTGGACCCGCGGGTTGGGCTGTTCGCATCGTTCACGATGGCTGTCACGATCGCGATCGCGGGTGGGCGACCGGCCATGATTTCGGCGGCGACCGGCGCCGTGGCATTGGTCGTAGCTCCCCTGACTCGCAGATACGGCCTGGAATACCTGCTTGCCACCGTCATTCTGGCCGGGGCTTTCCAACTCGTCTTCGGCGGACTGGGCCTGGCGAAGCTGATGCGATTTGTCCCGCGAAGCGTCATGGTCGGCTTCGTCAACGCGCTGGCCATCCTCATACTGATGGCCCAGCTTCCGCACCTACGACACGTGCCGTGGCTGGTCTATCCGATGGTCGCAGTCGGTGTCGCGGTCATCGTCATGCTTCCGAAGCTGACCACAGTCATCCCAGCCCCGCTGGTCGCCATCGTCGTACTCACCGCCGTCACCATCGGGCTGGGCTGGTCGGTACCCGCTGTCGGTGACCAAGGCGAGCTGCCCGCCAGCCTGCCGGCTCTACTGCTGCCGCATGTCCCGCTGACCACGCACACACTGGCGATCATCGCCCCCTACGCCTTCGCCATGGCACTGGTCGGACTGCTGGAATCGCTGATGACCGCCAGGCTGGTCGACGACATCACCGACACACACTCGAACAAAACCCGTGAAGCGCTCGGTCAGGGGGCGGCGAACATCGTCACCGGATTGTTCGGCGGCATGGGTGGATGCGCGATGATCGGTCAAACCATGATCAACGTCAAGATCAGTGGCGCCCGCACAAGGATCTCGACGTTCTCGGCCGGATCGCTCCTGCTGGCTCTCGTGATGGGTCTCGGTGGTCTGGTCGCAAAGATTCCGATGGCCGCTTTGGTCGCCGTAATGATCACGGTCTCCGTCGCCACCCTGGATTGGCACAGTATCAAGCCGAAAACATTGCGGCACATGCCGAAAAGCGAGACGTTCGTCATGCTGTCTACCGTCGCCGTCACCGTCGCAACCGATAACCTGGCCTACGGCGTCGCAGTCGGCACCATGGCCGCTATGGTGCTGTTCGCCCGCCGGGTGGCGCACCTGACCGACGTGGTCGAGATCGCCCACCCCGATGACGACACCCGCGTCTACGCAGTTAAGGGCGAGCTGTTTTTCGCGTCCAGCAACGATCTGGTCTACCAATTCGACTACACAGCTGATTCCGCCAACGTTGTCATCGACATGAGCGCCGCCCACATCTGGGATGCGTCGAGCGTCGCCACCTTGGATGCCATCGCCGAGAAATTCAAGTCCAGAGGCAAGACCGTGACCCTGGTGGGCATGAACGACCATAGCGCGGAGCGGCACGCGCAACTCAGCGAACTGCTGGCAGGCGCCCGCTAACCGAGAGTGCGGAGGTAACGTGGCGACCGTGAATTTCCCGCGCACCTACCCCACAGTTGGGTTTGCCATCTGCGCCGCGTCGGTGGCCCTGGCGCTGTCGGCATGTAGCTCCGACAGGCCGGTCTCCGCACCCCGCGCATCTACCGGCGCGCCCGCCATGGCTGCGCCCGAGTCGCCGCCTGCGACCATGGACCGCGGCTGCCCCACCCAGGCGCCGGCAGAAGGCGGACCGCCGGACTGGACGCTGAACGGAGCGACTGGCAGCGTGGCCATCACAGGCTCGACGGACAAGGTGGCACCGCTGATCACCGTGACGCAGCCGTTCAGCGTGTCGGAGACCCAAGTCCACACCCTGCATGACGGCAACGGGCCGGTCGTGGCGCCCACAGCGACCGTGACGGTCTGCTACCTGGGCGTCGACGGACGCGATGGCAAGGTCTTCGACAGCGCCTACGAGCGCGGCACCCCGGCTCAATTCTCGCTCGCCGGTGTCGTGCCGGGCTTCCAGAAGGCGATCGTCGGGCAGAAGGTCGGATCCACCGTCGGCGTCGCGATGGCTTCAGCGGACGGCTACCCCGAAGGTGAGCCGCGAGCCGGCATTGAAAAGGGTGACAGCCTGGTCTTCGCTATCAAAATCCTCAGCGTCGGAAGCTAATTCGTGTCAGTCCGGTCTCAAAATCTAGACCTGACTGTCCGGCTTCAGGATCGAACGTAGATCGTCGAGTCGGTCGAACAAGTGCCAGATGTAGTTCGACGAGCCGTCTTCGCGGTGCGGGTGGAGATCCTCCAGCAGTGGGTCGCTCCGGTACGAATCGAAGGCCTCCCTGGACTCCCATTCCACCAGAATCAGCACCTGGCGCGGTGCGATGTCGCCGACGATCGCGTGCTGGAACTCCCCCAGCGCCACGACGCGACCACCATGGGCTTCCACCGCCGCAGGAGAGCGCTTCGCGTATTTCAGGTACTCCGCACGATCGGAAACATCGAACAGGTTCAACGCGTAGACGGCCATAACCGGACCCTACCTCCGCGCCTACAGCTTGGCCGCATCGTCGATCGCACGGTAAATCCGCTGTTCGCTGACCGGGCGGGCGGTTCCGAGCTGTTGTGCCCACAGGCTCACCCGGAATTCCTCGATCTGCCAACTGATATCGACGATGTCCGGGTCGTTTCTTCGGCCAGCCGGTAGCGCAGCCACGAGTTCGTCGTAAGCGTCTCGGACCGTGTGCACTCGTGCCATCCGGTCGCGATCCGCCTGGAGCGCGTTCGGTAGTTGTTCAAGGCGGCGGTGAATCGCGGTCAGATAGCGGGTCAGATCGGCAAGACGTGCGCTTCCGGTGACGGTGACGAATCCCCGCGGCAGAAGTCGATCGAGCTGAGCCTTAATGTCGGCGAGTGCCTCCGGGTGCCGGCTCGGCAGCGCCAACTGCACCTGTTGCGCTACGGCGAGTACCTTTGCGACCCGGCCCACAACATCGACGGTGGTCGGCACAAGGTTCTTGCCGACGCGTTCACGCAGCGCGACAAACTCCGCGCGAGTCCACGCCGGACCCGTGGTCGACGCGTCGACCACGGCATCGGCGCAGTCGTCGATCAGGGCCGACAACGAACCGTCGGGGTTTGTGCCCAGCAACAGCCGGGTGCGTGGGTCAATCTGTCGCTCAACGGCTTTGGCAGGATTTGGTATAGCCAGACGTAGCAGCCGGCGGACTCCCGGTCGCAGTGCGTGTTCTTGTTGCGCAGATGTGGCGAACACACGCATGTCGACGCTGGTGCCGGTGTCGACGAAGGCCGGAAAGCCCTGCACCGTGCGCCCGCCGATGACGCGCTCCACGACGCGCGGCAACTCCTCGACATCGTCCGGCCAGTCCCGCAGTCCGGTGCGTTCCAGATCGCCTGCCACCGCACTTGCCACTGCGTGGCGTGCCGGCGCTGCCAGTTGCTCCTGCAGTGCCGTGAGGTCTTTGCCGCGGGCCACTTCGGCCCCGTCGGGTGATTCGACAGCAAAGGTCACTCGTAGATGCGCTGGCAACTTGTTTAGATTGAAAGCGTCGATAGGCACCAATATGCCGCTACGACAGCGTAACTCGCGTTGAACGGCGGCAAGGATCGGCTCCCGGTCCGGGTCGATCGCGGCCAGTATCGCTCGTGCGGTATCCGGGGCTGGAACGAAGTTGCGGCGCAGATCTTTTGGCAATGACCGTATCAGGGCAGTGACCAACTCCTCGCGCAAAGCCGGGACTTGCCAGGCGAACTCGTCGCCACCCAGACGCGCTAGCACGTCGATCGGAACGTGCACCGTCACACCGTCATCGGCGGCACCGGGCTCGAAACGGTAGGTCAAAGACAGTGCGACGTCGCTGTTCTGCCAAGTGTCCGGGCGGTCGCCGTCGGGGTCCTCGCCGCGCAGCAAGTCGTCGCGAGTAAATGTCAGCAGTCCCGGCGTCTTGTGCCGCTGCTTGCGCCACCACCCGTCGAAGTGGCGCGCTGAGACCACGTCAGCGGGAATTCGACTGTCGTACAACGCGAAAATCTCGTCGTCGCTGACGAGGAGATCTCTGCGCCGGGCGCGCTCTTCCAAATCCTCGAGTTCGGCGCGTAGCCGGGCGTTGTCGCGCAGGAAGTGGTGGCGGGTTTGCCACTCGCCCTCGACGAGCCCATGTCTGATGAACAACTCGCGCGCGACCGGTGGCTCGATGCGGGCGTAGCCGACGCGGCGGCGCGCTACCAGCGGCAGACCGTAGAGCGTCGCCCGTTCGTAGGCCATCACCTCGCCCCGCTGGGCATCCCAATGTGGTTCGCTGTAGCTGCGCTGGACGAGATCGCCGGCCACCCGCTCGACCACGTCCGGCTGGATGCGCGCCGCCGTCCGCCCGAACAGCCGGCTCGTCTCGACGAGTTCGGCGACCACCACCCAGCGTGGCGGCCGCCTGCTCAGCGCCGACCCGGGGGCGAGGACAAATCGCGAATTGCGGGCTCCCAAAAACTCGCTGGCATCCTCTCGGCGCATCCCGACGTGCGACAGCAACCCGGCCAGCAAGGCGGCGTGCACCCGGCCCGGGTCGGCCGGCTCATCGGACTCGACGATGCCCAGGTCGCGTGCGATGCTGCGCAGCTGACCGACCAGGTCCTGCCACTCACGGATGCGGAGATAGTGCAGGAACTCACCTCGGCACATCCGACGAAATGCACTGCTGGAAAGCATATTTCGCTTATCGGACAGGTAGCGCCACAGGTTGAGGTAGGACATGAAGTCGGAGTGCTCGTCGGCGAATCGAGCGTGGCTCTGGCGGGCGGCCTCTTCGCGTTCGGCGGGCCGCTCTCGTGGGTCGGGAATCGTCAGCGCCGCCGCCATCACCAGCACCTCCCGGGTGCATGCTTCATTTTCCGACGCCACGATCATCCGCGCCAACCTCGGGTCGACGGGCAGCCGCGCCAGGCGTCGTCCGACGTCGGTGATCTCGCCCTGCTCGTCGAAGGCGCCGAGCTCCTGCAGGAGTTGCACACCGTCGCGGATGCTGCGGCGGTCCGGTGGATCCAGAAACGGGAACTGCTCCACGTCGCCCAATTCGAGCGCCGCCATCTGCAAGAGCACCGCCGCCAGGTTTGTCCGCAGAATCTCGGGGTCGGTGTAGCGCGGTCGTGTTGCGTAGTCCTGTTCGGAATACAGGCGAATGCACACCCCCGGTGCGACCCGCCCACAGCGGCCGGCGCGCTGCTCGGCGGAGGCTTGCGAAATCGGTTCGATGGGCAGCCGCTGCACCTTCAACCGCCGGCTGAAGCGCGAAATGCGCGCGCGGCCCGGGTCCACGACATACCGGATCCCCGGCACGGTCAGCGATGTCTCGGCGACGTTGGTCGCCAGCACGACGCGGCGCCCGGTGTGCGGCGCAAAGACCTTCTGCTGCTCGGCCGTGGGCAGCCGCGCGTACAGCGGAAGTACGTCGGTGTGCTTCAGGTCGCTCAAAGCCTCCGCAGTATCCCGTATTTCGCGTTCGCCAGACAGGAAGACCAGGACGTCGCCGGGCGGCTCCGTCTCGAGTTCGTGAATCGCATCCACGATCGCCTCGACCTCGTCACGAGTCTCGGTTCGAACGATCTCGTCGTCGGGATCATCTGGATTGTTGGGCGCGCCAGCCGAAACCACCACTTCCAGCGGCCGGTACCGGATCTCCACCGGGTACGTGCGGCCAGAAACCTCGACCACCGGTGCGCCGCCGAAGTGGTCGGCGAAACGCCGCGGCTCGATCGTCGCCGATGTGACGATCACCTTGAGGTCGGGGCGGCGCGGCAGCAGCTCGCGCAGGTAGCCCAGCAGAAAATCGACGTTGAGACTGCGCTCGTGGGCCTCGTCGATGATCAGGGTGTCGTAGCGCATCAGCCGCCGGTCGCGCTGAATCTCGGCGAGCAAGATGCCGTCGGTCATCAGCTTCACCAGGGTGCGGTCGCTGACTCGGTCGTTGAATCGGACGGTGTATCCGACCGCCTCACCCAGCGGACCGCCCAGCTCGTCGGCGATGCGCTGGGCGACGGTGCGTGCGGCGATCCGGCGAGGCTGGGTATGGCCGATCATCCCGCGGACGCCGCGGCCCATCTCGAGGCAGATCTTGGGCAGCTGCGTCGTCTTGCCCGATCCGGTCGCGCCGGCGACGACCACCACCTGATGCGCCCGAATGGCGTCGGCAATCTCCGGCCGTCGTGCGCTGACCGGCAGGTCCGGGTAGGCAATCGAGGGAACGGCGGCCTGCCGGGCGGCGACCAGACTCTTAGCCGCGGCGATCTGGTCGGCGAGGTGGGCCAGCTGCTCTGGGTCCGCATCGCGCAGATTCTTCAGCCGTCTGCCGAGACGTGCCGCATCTCGAAGCGTCAGACCGTCCAACTGTTGACGCAGATCTGCGACGGACGGAGCGACCACTCGGGCCAGGATAGGCGACGACCGCGAATGAGATAACAAGACGTTGGGCAGGATTGTTTGTGGCTCAGCGCCCGACCGGTCGGGGCGCGGCAACGTCAATTCACTGCGGGTGTGTCGCGAGGTAGTCCGCAACCGGAATCGGAGCTGTCGCAACATACCCGATCGGCAGCAGTACATCTCCAGAGGTCGTGCGGCAGTAGACGTCCCATCGGTAGTAACCGGCAAACGCGGCGGGATCGCCGCCGATCAGCGCGGCATACTGGTTCACCGCGCGCACGTAATCGCCGGCGTGGTTGTACCGGTAGATGGCGTGATCGTGATCGTTGACGAAGTTGTTGGCGGCCAGATAGCGGCCGGCTGCGATGATGCTGTCGTGCGGCGAGTGGATGTCGCCGCCCTGGCCGTAGGCCGCGAACGTTGCCGGCAGAAACTGCATGGGGCCCTGCGCGTCAGCGGTGCTGACACCGTCGATGCTGCCCAGGCGGGTCTCGACCAGATTGATTGCGGCCAAATAATTCCAGGGGACACCTGTCTCCGCCTCGGCCTGGTGATAGAAGCCCAGCAATTGATCGGCCGGGGCCGGCGGCGCGATGCGCCACGCGGGCAACGTTGTGCGGGCAGGCGTTATCGCGTTGAGCGCGCGGCGGGCATCGACGTTGCGGTCGTAGGTGTCGAGCAGCGCCGCCGGGATGCGCGGTCGTGCGGCGCCATCCCAGTCCGGGTGTAGTCCAAGAGCCCGATAGGCGGCCTGCTGGCGATGCGCCGCCGCCACCAGCGCGGCCTCCCCCGTCGACGGGTCGCGCAGTGCGTGTTCGTCGGCGACCAGGTCGTCGGCTATCTGTGCGGGATTCGACGCCAACCGGGGCTGCGCACCGTCGGGCGTTCTCGGTGTTGCGGCCACTGTCACGGTGGTCGGCGAATTCGGATCCGCTGCGGCCCGCGGCGTTGTCGGTCCGGGTGACTGCGAGCAACCCGCGAGCGCCAGGACTATCGCGGTGAGGATCGGTAGTGCGATCGCATTGCTACGGCTCATCGGTTACTTCCATCTGCGGTTGCCGCCTGACTGATGAGATGGTAACCGTGGCCACCGGACGAACGGCGGGTTTCAGGACTAGGGCACGTCCGGGGGCGGCCAGTGCGAGCCGGGGGACACATGGCCAGGCTCGGCATGCTCGCCGCGGGACAACGGCACCCACTGCTCGGAGGGAGCGGGTTGCTTCGAGGACGGGAAGTCCCGCAGCTTTCCGGACGGGTGCGCATCCCACTGGGCGAATGTCAGCGGTGTCTGCAGCCAGGCGTGCAGCAGGTTGTACGTCGCCTCCAGCGACTCAATGTGCGTGCGCTCCCAGCCGTGGCTGCCGTCCAGCCCGAAGCCGACCAGCGCGGCGCGCGTGCCCGCACCCGCCTCGATCGCCGCGGCCGCGTCGGATCGGTAGTAGCGGAACACATCTCGCGCATAAGGAATCTGGTGCTCCTCAGCCAGGCGGCACAGCTTGCGGGTGAGGTGATAGTCGAACGGGCCGTGCAGATCCGCCATCGGAATCGTGACGCCATCCTCGATGGAGTGCTGGCCGGGGGCGCACACGGCGTTGTCGACCGACACCAGCTCGGCGACGTCCGCCGGCAGGCCGTCGCTGGCGCCGTGGCCGACTTCCTCGGTGATCGTGACCATGATCGTGGCGCGATGCGGCAGCACGATCTTTTGCTCGGCGAAATTCCGGGCCAGCGCCAGCGCAACTGCGACGCCGGCCTTGCCGTCGAGGTGACGCGAGACGATGAAGCCGTCGGCGGCGAGCTCCGGGCTGGTGATCAACCCGACGAAGTCACCCACGGCGAGGCCGAGCTTGACGAGGTCTTCCCTCGAGTTGACCTTGCGGTCAATGCGGACCTCGACATGCTCCCAGCTTGTGGGTTGGGTGTCGATCTCGTCGCCGAAAGCGTGGCCGCTGGCCTTGAGCGGCATCACCGTGCCGGTGATGAATGCGTCGGGGTCGTCGCTGAAGATGCGTACCCGGGCGCCGGTCGCGAACCGCGCCGAGAAGGTTCCGACCGGAATCAGCTCGAGGCGGCCGTTGTCCTTGAGCCTGCGCACCATGCAGCCGATGGTGTCGGCGTGAACCACCAGTGCCCGGTCGGTGTTCTCCGACTCCCCCGGAAGTTCTGCGATGAGTGCGCCACGACGGGTCAACGAGAACGGCACGCCGAAGTCGTTGAAGATGTCGCCGATCAGTTGCATCACCGCGTCCGTACGCCCGGACGGACTGGGGGTCTGCAGCAAAGCCAGCAGCGTGTCGATCATCCAGGCGCGGTCGGACTCGGGCATGACCGCTTTGTTGCCCATGTTGTCTCCCTCGTGCTCGTTGTGGAATTGCATCAACCAGCACCGTTGCCGGACAGTCGGGACCCCACTGCGGTCCGACGCTTACCTGAAGAACGTAGTGGTTCGTCCAGTGGCAAGATTGTCGGCATGGCTGTCACCGAATCTCGTGAGGTCGTCATCGAGGCGTCGCCGGAAGAAATTATGGCCGTGCTGTTCGACCTGGAGTCTCTGACCGAATGGTCCTCCACCCACCAGGAGGTCGAGGTGCTCGAGCGCGACAAGGACGGGCACCCGACCAAGTCACGTCAGGTGGTCAAGATCGTGGGTGTCACCGATGAGCAGGTGCTGGACTACTCGGTCCACGACGACGGTGTGAGCTGGACGCTGGTCAGTTCCAGGCAACAGCGCGCGCAGGAGGGTCGCTACACGCTGACTCCCGATGGGGATGCCACCAAGGTCAGATTCGAGTTGACGGTGGATCCGACCATCCCAATCCCGGGCTTCCTCATCAAAAAGGGAGCCAAGGGACTGATGGAGACTGCCACCGACGGTTTGCGCAAACGCGTCCTCGAGGTGAAGAAGAGCTGAGCGTCCCGAACCACTTTCTGAGCGCTCATCGAAGTTAATACTTGACCAATTCCAAACTAGGTCTTGACTGGCTCCAGACAGGAGCGAATATTTGGCTTCGTGTCGTCAACGGAGACGGACTACTCGGCACAGCTTCGGACGGCCGATCTGCGCGTGACCCGACCCCGGGTCGCGGTATTGCAAGCGGTCCACGACCATCCTCATGCTGACACCGAAACGATCCTGACGGCGGTCCGCAGCGGACTGCCCGAGGTCTCGCGCCAAGCGGTGTACGACGTTCTCAATGCCCTGACCGCAGTGGGTCTTCTCCGTCGGATCCAGCCGCTGGGCATGGTCGCCCGCTACGAATCGCGGGTCGGCGACAACCACCATCACGTCGTGTGCCGGTCGTGCGGCAGCATCGCCGACATCGACTGTGCGGTCGGTGACGCGCCGTGTCTGACCCCGTCCGACGACAACGTGCTCGACGGGTTCGTTCTCGACGAAGCCGAAGTCATTTATTGGGGAAAGTGCCCCCAGTGTTCGACCGCAACGTATCGATCACAACCGTGATCACAGCCTATTTCACCCACCTCTGAAAGGAATGCAGTGTCATCCGATACAGCCCACAAGGGCAGCAATAGTGAAAATCCGGTTCTTGACGCGCCGAAACCGAAGGGTGACGCCCCACTGACCAACCAGGATTGGTGGCCCAACCAGGTCGACACCTCCAGGCTGCACCCCCACTCGCCGCAGGGCAACCCGCTCGGCGACGACTTCAACTACGCCGAAGCGTTCTCGGGGCTCGACGTCGAGGCGCTCAAGGCTGACCTGGTGTCGCTGATGACCACCTCGCAGGACTGGTGGCCCGCTGACTACGGCCACTACGGCGGCTTTTTCATCCGGATGAGCTGGCACGGCGCTGGCACGTACCGCATCTACGACGGCCGTGGTGGCGGCGGCCAGGGTCTGCAGCGCTTCGCCCCGCTCAACAGCTGGCCGGACAACGGCAACCTGGACAAGGCGCGTCGGCTGCTGTGGCCGGTCAAAAAGAAGTACGGCAACAAGATCTCCTGGGCCGATCTGTTGATGCTGGCGGGCAACGTGGCGCTGGAATCGATGGGCTTCAAGACATTTGGATTCGCTTTCGGCCGCGAAGACGTGTGGGAGCCGGAGGAAGTCCTCTACGGCGAAGAGGGCGAATGGTTGGGCACCGACAAGCGCTATTCCGGCAGGCGTGATCTCGCGCAGCCCTACGGCGCGACCACCATGGGTTTGATCTACGTCAATCCCGAAGGCCCCGAAGGCAAACCAGATCCCGTCGCGGCGGCGATCGACATCCGTGAGACCTTCGGCCGGATGGCGATGAACGACGAAGAGACCGCGGCCCTCATCGTTGGTGGCCACAGCTTCGGCAAAACCCACGGCGCCGGCGACGGCGACCTGGTCGGCCCCGAGCCGGAGGCGGCCCCGATCGAGCAGCAGGGGTTGGGTTGGAAGAGCTCCTACGGCAGCGGCAAGGGCAAGGACGCCATCACCAGCGGCCTCGAAGTGGTGTGGACACCGACGCCGACCAAGTGGGACAACACCTTCCTGGAGACGTTGTACGGCTACGAGTGGGAGCTGACCAAAAGCCCTGCCGGCGCCTGGCAGTTCACCGCCAAGGACGGCGCGGGCGCAGGCACCATCCCCGATCCCTTCGGCGGACCGGGCCGTGCCCCGACGATGCTGGTCACCGACATCTCGCTGCGTGAGGATCCGGTCTACCGGGAGATCACCAAGCGCTGGCTGGATCACCCCGACGAGCTGGCCGATGCCTTCGCCAAGGCGTGGTTCAAGCTGCTGCACCGCGACATGGGTCCGGTCTCTCGCTACCTCGGCCCCTGGATTCCCGAGCCGCAGCTGTGGCAGGACCCGGTGCCGGCCGTCGACCACCCGCTGGTCGACGATCAGGACATCGCGGCGCTGAAGAAGAAGGTGCTCGAGTCCGAGCTGTCGGTACCGCAACTGGTCAAGACGGCATGGTCCGCGTTGGCGAGCTACCGCAACACCGACAAGCGCGGTGGCGCCAACGGGGGGCGGATTCGCCTTGAGCCGCAGAAGAACTGGGAAGCCAACGAACCCTCCGAGTTGGAGAAGGCGCTGGCAGCGCTGACGAAGGTTCAGCACGAGTTCAACGACTCGGCACCAGGCGGCAAGAAAATCTCGATTGCCGACTTGATCGTGCTGGCCGGGTCTGCGGCGGTCGAAAAGGCGGCCAGGGACGCGGGATACGAGATCGACGTGCACTTCGTGCCGGGTCGAACCGACGCCTCGCAGGAGCACACCGACGTTGAATCGTTCGCTGTGCTCGAACCGCAGGCCGACGGTTTCCGCAACTACTTCCGGGCCGGCGAGAAGGTGGCGTTGGAGCATCTGCTGATCGAGAAGGCCTGTCTGCTCGGTGTGACCGCTCCGGAGTTGACGGTGCTGGTCGGTGGGCTGCGCGTGCTGGGCGCCAACCATGGCGGCAGCAAGCACGGTGTCTTCACCGACAAGACGGGCGTGCTGAACAACGATTTCTTCGTCAATCTGCTCGACATGAACACCGAGTGGAAGGCGTCGAAGACCGCCGACAACGTCTACGAGGGCCACGACCGGTCTTCGGGTGCGCTGAAGTGGACCGCGACCGCGAATGACCTTGTCTTCGGCTCGAACTCCGTGCTGCGGGCGCTGGCCGAGGTTTATGCCCAGGACGACAACGGGGGCAAGTTCGTCGAGGACTTCGTCGCGGCGTGGGTGAAGGTCTGCAACAACGACCGGTTCGACCTGAAGTAGCGCCAGACCGCCCTGCCTGAACACTGCACCCCGTGAGCTTCGGTTCGCGGGGTGCAGTGCAGCCGTCACGGGTCGATCAGGTCACGGAATCTGATGGCCGGCCAGACCGATGCGCCCATGCCGTCGACCCGTTCAACCAACGTGGCGTCGGATGTCACAACGATGATCTCCGCAGGGTTCTCGTCCGCGCAAACCAGGCGAGCAATCTCGTCGTCAGCCGAATTCGGCGCGGCTTTGGGCGCGTGGTGCACCAGGATCGCCGACGACGGAATGGGCGTCGGAGTCGGGCCCTCGAAAACAACGATCACCTGCTCGCCCGCCGTCAGGGCCCACCGTTCGAGCTGCTCGACGAGACGTAACCGCGCGCTGTGGCGGTCCTTCCACCAGCCGTCCGGACGGCTCCCGATGACGTTCATGGCGTCGACGATCCAGCGCACAGTGCCGACGGTACTGAATCAGTGTCGGCGAGTCAGCAGCGCTGTCGCACTCCAGGGACGCCTGCCGGGATGACGTGGATCGGGCTGCGGACCCCACAGCGCTGGCCACATGAACATCGGTAGCCTGCGAAATCGCCTGGCAGCGGCCATAAGATGCTCCGATTCGAGGACTCGCCAGCCCAGTGCTTCGAAATAGGCCAACCCGTTTTCGGGCGCGAAAACGAACGGGGCATTCTGCAGCATCCCGGACATCTTCTTGTTCATCAGCCTTTTCAGCCCCGGGCCGCCGAAGTCGAACATCCACCAGCAGACCTCAGGCCTATCGAGCGCGTCCGAAAGCGCTGCGACATCACGGTCTTGGAGATACATCAGCAGGCCCTCGGTCAACACCAGCGCGTTGGCAGCGCCGTCGAGAGCCTCGTCGAGGAACGCGCTGCGGGCCGCCGGGTCGGCGAGGTCGACCGCGGACCGTGTCAACCGGCACTGCGGCGTCTGGCCGGCAAGGAGTTGCGTCTTCTCCTCGAGCAACTGCGGAAGGTCGGCCTCGATCCAGCGGAAGTCAGCCGGAAGGTGCAACCGGTAGGGCCGGGTGTCCAAGCCGGCGGCCAGATTCAGCACCCGATCGCAGCCTTTGGCGATCGCCCCGGCGATGGCGTCATCGATGATCTTGGTGCGCGCAATGAGCCACCAGCCGTTGCGGCTCGACACCGGAGCTTTGGCGACGATCGCGCGGCCCTGCGCTCCCGCGAGGCGCTCGGCGAGCGGATCGCGGAACAGCGCGTCGGCCCGCGATGATTCGGTAGCCCGGTAGAGCGCAGTCCACCTGGCCGTGTCTGAAACATGGGTGATCACCGGCCCGGTGTCTGACATAGGTTGCGTTATAGCACTCCGGCGCCGGTGGAATCGGCGTTGGGTCGTGTACAAGGGTCTGATGGACGATCCGGCCGCCTGGTCCGTCGGTGCGGCCATGCTGCACGGGGCAACAGTCCGGCGTTTGTATCGGCGGGCGGTGGTGACCGCACACATCACGGTGCCCGCCGTCCCTCAGGTCGGCGCTGGCGGCCGAGTCGCTCAAGGCCTACGCGACATCTGCGCGGTCAAACATCGTGATCTCGTTTGACGCTCCGTTCGAGGCCGGGATGAATTACCGCATCCTTGCGGGGTCTGGGTTTTGGCCTCCCTGCGTCCGGTTCCGCGTGGGCGGGGTTTGAGGGATGCTCCGCGGGCGCCGGAGGGAGTGGCGTCCGCGCCATGGCCCGTACCAGCCTTGGCCCGGGTATCGGTGTCGCGGTCGACGACCTTGCTGTGCTTGGGCAAACGCCAAACCCGCGCGGTAGGCCTGCTTGGAGTTGGGCAAAAAGAGGTTTCGCTCATCGTTGCCCCGCCTGGGCGGGCAGACGCCCCGTCGGCCGTTCAGGTCGCGGCAGAAGCCTGCAGCGAGGCCAGGGCGCCGGCGCTGAGCCGGGCGAGTTCGTCGGCCTCGTCGGGGGTGAGCGCGGTGGCGAAAATCTCGGCCATCCGGCGGTTTGTCGCCTGCTCGACCTCGGCGTAGCGGTCCTTCTTGTCCGCACCGTCGGCGAACGGCTCGGGCCAGCCGAACATCGCCGCGTACTGATGGCCCTTGTTGAGCATGTGTGATTCCACCGGGGTGATGCCGGAAATGGTGAGGGCGTTGAAATGCACGCCGCCCCGCAGCTCCCGCAAAACGTGCATGACCTGCAGCGCCCGCGCCGCCGCGTCATCAGCCAGCGTCATGGCGCGCCAGCCGGCATACAGCGGCAGGCCCGCGTCCGGTGCCGCCGCGATGATCTTCTCCCCCAGCGCCGCGATGCGGTCCAGGCCTTCGGCGCCGGCCAGGTGCTTGCGGGCGAAGCGGGCGATCTGGTCCCAGTACACCTCGGCCGCGCCGGCCGCGCCGCGCACCGCGACGCCCTCTTCCCACAGACCCCGCAGGAAGTTGGGTTCGAACACGACGAACACCGAACCGACCGTCCAGCCGGTGGCCTCGCCCAGCACCCCGCCGCGGCCGGCCACGTATCCGGTGAGCGGGTTCTGGTAGCCGGCGGCAATGCTGTCGGCGAACGTCTCGGGGTGCAACATGAACACCGCGACCGCTTGTTCGATGGGCGAGGCCGCGGCGATGGCCGCGTCGAGCACGTCGTTGTTGCCCATGGGTCTCCTTGTCATTCATGCCGCTGCGTGTCGCACGCTACCTGCCTGGTCGATAGCCACCCCGAGGACACCGACATACCCGGCGGGATGTAGCTCAACCAGATGACCTACGTCAACCGCATCGCGGAGGTGGTAGCACCCGAATCGGGTTCGGGCACGGGGTAATTCGAGGCTTCGCTTCCCGCCTAATCGGAGACCTTGACGACGAGCTTGCCGACGTTCTTGCCGTCGAACAACATGTTGATCGCCGTCGGCAACTGCTCGAAGCCCTCCACGACGGTTTCGAGCGGGGTGAGGGCGCCGCCGGCGATCAGGCTGGCGATCTCGGTGATCGCCTCCGGCGCGCGCCCGAAGTGGTCCAAGACGATGAAGCCCTGCAGCGTCGCGCGCTGGATGAGCAGGTTTCCGAACGCGCGCGGCCCGGGCGGCGGGTCGGCCGAGTTGTAGCCGGAGATCATGCCGCACAACGCCACCCTGGCGCCGATGTTCAGGCGCGCGAAGATGGCGTCCATGATGTCGCCGCCCACGTTCTCGAAGTCGACGTCGATCCCGTCGGGCGTGGCCGCGGCAAGCTGGCCGGCCCAGTCGTCGGCGCGGTGGTCGACGGCCGCATCGAAGCCGAGCCGTTCGGTGACCAGCGCGCACTTCTCGGGGCCGCCGGCGATCCCGACGACGCGTGCGCCGGCAGCCTTGGCGAGCTGACCGGCGACCGAGCCGACCGCCCCGGCCGCCGCCGAGACCACGACCGTCTCCCCCGGCTGCGGCTTGCCGATGTCGCGGATCCCGACCCACGCGGTGAGCCCGGTCATGCCGAGCGCGCCGAGATAGGCGCTCTGCGAGACGCCCGGTGCGACCTCGACCGGCATCAGCGGCGCCGCCGCCGATGCGACCGCGTACTGCTGCCAGCCGACGAGACCCTGCACCGTCTGGCCGACCCGATAGTCCGGGCTGTTGGATGCGACGACCTCGCCCAGGCCGAGCCCGCGCATGACCTCGCCGATGCCGACCGGCGGCAGATAGGTCGGGGTGTCGTTGATCCACCCGCGGTTCGTGGGGTCCAACGAGATCCAGTCGACGCGCACGAGCGCCTCGCCGTCGCCGATTTTCGGCATCGGCTCCTCGCTGAGCTCGAAGGTGTTGGCGTCGATACGTCCGGTGGGGCGCTGACGGAGCAGGAAGCGGCGGTTATGTTCGGCCATGAGGTACAAGGTAGCGCCAAGCGCCGACACCGAACGGCCGTAAGGCGCTGTCCCATCGCATCGGCGACGCAACTCCTGGTGGAGATCTCGGCGCGGCCGGTGAGCTGCAACCGAAATACAAGGTCGCCATGCAGTGTTTCGCCTTATGTCGGCGCGTCGAACGACACCCGTACCTGGAAGCTGCCCTATCTGTTGGCCGATGGCATCAACCCGGATGCCAGGCGGTTGCCGAAGGCGATCCAATGCATCTTGAGCAACTACCGCGGCGCCGTGGTGGACATTCCGGAAGCCGACGTCGGCGATGTCCTGGTGCGGCTCGGGACGGCGGCGGCAGTGCTGCGCAAGATGCCCTGCCAAAATCCGTCGACGGCCACCGCCTACCGCGAAGCCCACCAATTCTTGGCACAGTTGGACCGGCTCTCCGACGTCGGCTGCTGCCCGAAGGACTAGCCAGTGACCAGCGCCCACGCCCGTACCGCCGGTCGAGGCGAGTCAGCTCGGTTTTCACCGCCCGACAGCCCCGGGAGCCTCTGCTAGGGTGCTGTGCCTATGCCGGAGATGGATCGTCGAGCGTGGTTGTTGCTGACCGGATTCGGCGTGCTGTCCGCCACGGTGCCCGCGCCCCGGGCGGATGCCTCTCCGCGACCACCGGCCGCTCCGTCGGGTGGCTACCTCTTCTCCGACGACTTCTCCGGCCCGGCGGGTTCGGCACCTGATCCATCGAAATGGGCGGTGGCCACGGCGCGCGAAACCATCAAAGATCCGACGCACTGGGAGCTACCGGAGAACATCGGCCGATACCGCGACGACCGTCGCAACGTATATGTCGACGGCAAGTCCAACCTGGTTCTGGAAGCCACGAAAGACGGGCCCACCTTCTACGGCGGCAAAGTCCAAAGCCGCTGGAGAGGCGGCGTCGGCCATACCTGGGAGGCGCGAGTCAAGCTCGACTGCTTGACGGCCGGTGCCTGGCCCGCCTACTGGCTGGGAAATGACGACCAAGGCGAGATCGACATCGTCGAGTGGTACGGCAACGGCAGCTGGCCGTCAGCCACCACCGTGCACGCCAAAGCCAACGGCGGTGAATGGAAGACCCAGAACATCTCTGTCGACAGCGCCTGGCACACCTGGCGATGCCAATGGGATGCGACCGGCATGCGGTTCTGGAAGGACTACGTCGACGGCGCGGTGCCATACTTCACCGTGTCGGCGGACTCGCTGCCGGATTGGCCGTTCAACGGCCCCGGCTACACCGTCTATCCGGTGTTCAACCTCGCGGTTGCCGGCTCAGGTGGCGGCGATCCCGGCCCGGGCAAGTACCCGGCGCAGATGCTGGTCGACTGGATCCGGGTCTGGTAGGGATCCGCGGGCAATAGGGCGCTGAACGTCAGAAGTTGTTGCAGGTGACGGCCACCTGGTTGATCAGCGGCAAGTATTCGTTCGCCTGCCTGGGGAACTGCGCCTGGGCCTGCTGGGCCATCTGGATGCGCTGTGGCGGCGCCGAGGCGAGGTATCGCTGCAAGAAGCCGGATGCCAAGCCCGAGCTGCTGAGCTTTGCGCCGGCACCCGGCTGCTGAGCATCGAGAGCCGCGACAACCTGCGGGTAGCTGCAGGTGGTGTTGATTGCCGCCGGGGAGAGATCGTCAGCGGACGCTATGCCCGCGCCGGCGAGCGCCGACACTGCCAGACCTGCAACCAACGCGGCCAGTCTGCTCATTGAACGCGTGACCATATGGGGAACACCTTCCAGATGACGATCTGCCGAACCTCGGCTTAGAGGGTTTAGTTTACCGGAAGAGTTCGGACGTCGGCCGTGTCGAGGATTGGACTCACAAACCTCACAGGTCGCACTTAGCTCCCCGCTACCAAGGTATTTTTCGGATATGGCCGACACGCCGGTTCGCAACCTCGCGGTTGACTTCTATCGCGTTTCCGGGGTCGTGCTCATTGTCCTTGGCCACTGGCTGGCCGGATCGGTGACCTACCACGACGGATCCTTCGGACGGCAGAACCCGCTCGTCGACCAGCCCTGGACCCAATGGCTCACGTGGCCCTTCCAGGCGGTTCCGACGTTTTTCCTGGCAGCCGGGTTTGCCGGCGCGGTGTCGTGGACCCGTCGGCGCGGCGTGCAGGGTGCCTCTCGTCAGGCTTGGCTACGGCATCGGCTCGCCCGGGTGCTCGGGCCGACAGCCGTCTACGTCGCGCTGGTGTCGGCGGTTGTCGTGGCCTTGGAGAACGCCGGTGCGTCGGGCTCACTCTTGGAGTACGCGGGCTGGGCGGTCGCCATGCATCTGTGGTTTCTCGGGGTCTACCTCGTAGTGGTGTCGCTGACACCGGTTGCGATTGCCGCGCAACGGCGTTGGGGGCTATGGGTGCCCGCCGCGCTGGCGGCGGCCGTCGCGGCCGTCGACGCAGCCTCGCTGGTCGGGCATGTCCCCCACCTGGGCCAGCTGAACTACCTGTTGTGCTGGGGGTTGCTCTACCAGATTGGAATAGCTTGGCAGAGCGGAGTTCTCACCGGAATCCGGTCGGTGGTGCTCGGTGTCGGGTCGGCAGCCCTACTGGCCGTGCTGATGTGGCTGCGCGTATACCCGGTCAGCATGATAGGTGTTCCGGGCCAGGCAGTGCAGAACACCTCCCCACCCACGGTGGCGATGATGGCATTCGGCTGCGCGCAAGCCGGAATGGTGATAACCCTGGCGCCGGCGCTCAACCGCGCACTGAGCACCGCTGCCGTGCAACGGATACTGGGGGTAGCCAACCGCAACGTGATGGCTCTGTACCTGTGGCACATGGTTCCCGTCGTGCTGGTGGCGATCGTCGGCTACCCTGCCGGTTTGCTACCTCAACCCGCCGAAGGCAGCGCGCTTTGGTGGCTGGCCCGGTTGGAATGGGTCATGGTGCTCAGCCTGGTGACGGCGATTGAGCTGACACTGTTGTGGCGCGGCAGAAGTATTTTCGCGGCGCCACTGCCCGCGCTGAACGTGCTGCGCGGGCGTTGGGCCGAACCGGTGATGCTGGTCGGCGCCGCGATGGCGGCCGCCGGGCTGTCGTCGATCGCCGCGGACGGATTTGCGTCCTCGGGGCACTTCTCTTGGCTGGCCGCGGCGACCTTCACGGCGGGAGTGCTGCTGGTGGCGGTGTGCCCCGCTGTCCACCGAGCGTCGGTAGGCCCGCACACGCTGACGAGTGGGAAGGAAGAGAAGTGAGCGCATCGGCGCAGGCTGGTCGCTCAATTTCGCGCCCACGCCGTTGCGCGTCACACCCCAGGTGAGCTGTTGGCCTACGACACCGCTGGCACCGCAGCCCGAGCCGAGCTATGCCGATGCGCTCAGTGCGGCCAGCGCTGCGTCGTAGTTGGGTTCCTGGGCGATCTCCGGCACGAGTTCTTCGTAGGCGACATTGCCGTCGGCGTCGATCACCACGACGGCCCGGGCAAGGAGGCCGGCGAAGGGACCATCGGTGATCGTGACGCCATAGTCCTGGCCGAAGCTGCCACGGAACGCCGATGCGCTCTGCACGTTCTCGATGCCCTCGGCGCCACAAAAGCGGGACTGCGCGAACGGCAGGTCGTTGGACACGTTTACCACCGCTACACCGCCGGCGGTGGCGCGCTCGTTGAAAGTGCGCACGCTGGTTGCGCAGACGGGAGTGTCTATCGACGGAAAGATATTCAGCAGCAAGGGTTTACCCGCAAATTGCGCGCTGGTCACCGCGCCCAGATCTGATCCGGTCAGGTTGAACACGGGTGCTTTGGCCCCGACGGCCGGCAGGTCGCCGACGGTGTTGATGGTGTTTCCGCGCAAGGTTATCTGTGCCATGCGGCACAGTCTGCCAAGTCCCACGGACCGGCGTCGGGCCGGGGTGGAGGCTCGCCGGCAGTACGAACGGGACTGCGGGTCGGCGCGATGCTCTCTATATTATCTGACTGTGCAAGAAATGAATCGACGCAACGTCATGTCGACCTTCGGGATCGGCGCGCTCGCCGCGGCAATTCCCGCCCCGAAAGCCCATGCGTATCCGTCGCGACCAGCACCTGCGCCGACTGCTCCGGCGCCGGGCGCGCAGACCGCTGGCTTCCTGTTCCACGACGAGTTCGACGGCCCGGCCGGCTCGGCGCCAGATTCGTCGAAGTGGACCATCTCGAATTACCGCACCCCGATCAAAAACCCGCGCGGTTTCGACCGGCCCGAATTTTGGGGTCAGTACCGCAATAGCCGGGGAAACGTTTTTGTCGACGGCAACTCCAACCTGGTTCTGCGTGCAACCCACGACGGCAACAAGTTCTTCGGCGGCTTGGTCAGCGGAAACTGGCGCGGCGGTATCGGAACCACCTGGGAGGCGCGGATCAAACTCAACTGCCTCACCGCCGGCGCGTGGCCGGCGTGGTGGCTGTCGAACGACTTTCCCGGTCGCGAGGGTGAGGTGGACCTGCTCGAGTGGTACGGCAACGGTGAATGGCCCGCCGGAACCACCGTGCACGCCGACCCGTACGGTACGGCGTTCGAAACCCATCCGATCGCCGTGGACGACGGATGGCACACCTGGCGCGTGACCTGGAATGAGAGCGGGTTCTACTTCTGGGAGGACTACGCCGACGGCAAGGAGCCCTACTTCAGCGTTCCGTCCACCGGGATCGAAGACCTCAACGATCCGATCCGTAAGTGGCCGTTCAACGACCCGGACTACAACCTGTTTCCGGTGCTGGACCTCGCCGTCGGTGGTTCGGGTGGTGGTGACCCTGCATCGGGCAGCTACCCGGCCGAGATGCTGGTCGACTGGGTCCGCGTCTTCTGACCCGAGCTCGTCAGCGCCGTGACTGGCGCACTTTGTACGTCGACGGCCACGAATGGCGGGTATCGTCGCCGACCAGCGCCGTACCCTTACTTCCAACCTTGACGGCGTAGGCCTCTTCGCCCGCCCCCACCTCGCGATTGGCGTGCTCTTGGGCCAGGTAGTACAGCTCGTCGATGGTGGCTTCGTGGTAGGCGACGAACGTGGTCTTTCGTTCGATGTCGCCGGCGGTGGCGGTCATCCGGTCGGGTAGGAACCTGGTGATCAACGCGCCCACACCGAGCAGGGTGAACGGCACAGCCCAGTAACCGACGTACGCTGCCGGTGCGTGAGTGTCGAGGATCGATGCGTCGGCGGCAATGACGGGTGGAATCGTTGCCGATGCGGTCATGCCGGCGAAGACCGCGACCCAGATCCAGGTCAGTCGCGCGACCATCTGGCCGAACACATCGCTGTTGACCACCGCCGGCGGTTGATTCGCCGCGGCGTACTCCTGCGCGAACGACGTGCCGAATCGCCGGCCGACCACAGCGGTCAGCAGCGCGCCGGCGAAGCTGAGTGGCAGTCCCCACCGCAGCAGCACCGACTGGTTGGCCAGCAAGGTCAGCGCCGTGAGCGCCAGAAATGTTGCACCAGAGCCGATTTCGAGGGACCGTCTAGGTGTCCGGGTGAGAAACCCGGCGACCAACCCGGCGATTGCGAGCGCGAAGGCGGCCAGGGCCGCAACGACGACGGGAGCGTTGCCGACCAGGACCCAGTAGAGGATCCACGGTGCGAAGCCGAACAAAATGCCCACGATCGGCCAGTTTATGGCCGCAGCCGGCTCGGCGGGATGGGTACTTGGGCTTTTCGTGTTGCTGCTGGGCTTCTCCTTCGCGATTCTGCAGCTTTACTTCACGCGGTGATCGTTTGCGCCAATTCCCAGGCAGTCGCGGCCATGCTGCGGTAGCGCTCGCGGTATTCATCGGTGCCGGCGCGCGAATCGGCTGCGTTGCCTTCGAGGCCGCGTCGCCAGACCCCGGCGGTGATCGAGGCCAGCCGGAACATCGAGAACACCACGAACACGTCGAGGGTGTCCGGCAGGTCGCGACCGGCACGCGCGCGGTAACTGTCGAGGAACGACTGCTGATCGGGAAGTCCAGTGCCAGTGAGGTCTTCGTCGAGCACGCCGCTTCTGCCACGGGGACCAGCCGGCACGTGGTACGTCACACAGAAGTACCCGAGGTCGGCGAGTGGATTGCCGATCGTCGACAGTTCCCAGTCCAGCACCGCGACCACCCGCGGTTCGGTCGGGTGCAGTAGCACGTTGCCCAGTCGATAGTCGCCATGGGCGATGCACGGCGACGCATCGTCAGCCGGCAGGTGCCCCGGCAGCCAGGCCGCCAACTGATCCATCGCCGGCATGTCCTCCATGCGCGTGGCCTCCCACTGGCGGGTCCACAACGCCACCTGGCGCTGCATGTAGCCCTCCGGTCGGCCGAAGCCCTCGAGTCCGACTGCGCGCCAATCCACCCGATGCAGTGCCGCGAGCACTTTGGCCAGGTCGTTGTAGACCGCGGCGCGGTGCGCGGGAGTCTCTTCGCGCATGACCCGGTCGGGGAAGACCCGCCCCGCGACGTGCTCCATCACGAAAAATGTTGTGCCGAGCACCGCTTCGTCGTCGCACAGCAGCTGCATCCGCGGTACGGGAACGTCGGTTTCGGCCAGTGCGGCCATGACCCGGTACTCCCGCTCGACCTCGTGCGCCCGCGGCAGCAGCGTGCCGGGCGGCTTCTTGCGCAGCACGTAGTCAGCGCCGGCGGTTTGCAGATGAAATGTGGGATTGCTCTGACCGCCCTGAAACTGGCGAACTTCCAGGTGGCCGTCGAATCCGGGCAACCGGCCGAGCAGATATCGGGCAAGCGCAGCCTCGTCGAAGCGATGCGCGGGCAGCACCGGCACCAGCTCTGCCATCCCCGCCATCTGCGGCGCCTTGTCGTCGACGGTGTCTTTAGTGGCCATGCGATTTGCACCCCGTCTCGGGGTGGTTCTGCAGCTTTGCGGCTGCGTCCTTTCCGCGCTTCGCGGCCACCTGCCGGGCGGGGCCGGGCCGTAGGGTCGGCTCCACGCGTGACGGCGGTCCTGACTGAAGTCCCGGGCGTACCGACTCCTTGGTTGCCGGTTCCCGCGTTTCCCCGGCGCCGTGTACGTCAGTCAGGTCGCGGGGGTTGGCGATGCCCCCTCCTTATTGTTCGCGACGGGCGCGTGCGGTTACAGCAGGCCCAGGATATCGGTCAGCCACGACGGGTCAACAGTGCTGGCCGCCGACGACGGGTCGAAAATGCTGGCTGCCGACGACGGGTCGAAAATGTTGGCTAGAGACGAGGGCTCAATGGTAGTGATCCCGTTACCGTTCAAGGCGTTGGCGGTGAGGTCGTTGCCGAAGACCGCGGCGAGGTCGTTGTTGAACGTGCCGAAGCCCTCTTGCATGCTTCCCGCCTGGGCAGTGCTGCCGTCGCCGTAGACGGCAGCGACGTCGTTGTTCCCGACTTCGGCAGCGGCAGTGTCGTTGTTGCCGAAGATGCTGGCCAGGTCATGGTTGCCGGTTCCGGCAAAGACGTTGGCGTTGTTGCCGTCGGCGGTGGCGAGATCGTTGTTGCCTTCAATGGCATTCACAACACCGTTGTTGCCCACGACATCGGCGGCGTCGTGGTTACCGCCGAACCCGGCTAACGCGGTGCTGTCGGTTCCTTCGGCGACACCCGAGTCGTAGTTGCTTCCGCTGGTTTCGCCGACCAGCGCCTCGCTTCCGGAGCCGTGCGCGCTGGCGAAGTCGTCGTTGCCCATGTTGGCCTGGGCGTAGCTACCGGGGCCGAGCGCGCTGGCGTAGTCCCCGTTACCGCTGGCATCGGCAAACGTTCCTTGCTCGGTTGCGGCGTCGAAGTTGCCGTCGGCGAAGGCGGTGTCGTAGTTGCCGCCGTGGGCAGTGGCCGTGCTGCCGGAGCCTTCGGCGAAGGCGGTGTCGCCGATACCGCCGTCGGCGGTCGCGGAGCTCTCGGCGCCGTCGGCGAAGGCGATATCGCCCATGCCTGAGGTCGCCGTCGCCGTGCCTTCGTGGAACAGCGTCATGCCGTCGATCGACAGGCTGTAGTCGTTGGGATCAAACGGTGCGAACAAGTCACCTGCGTCGGCGTGAGCGGTCGGCGCGCTGGCCGCGCCGATGATCGCCGACGCCATCGCGGCTCCGTAGGCCAAACCCAGACCCATGCCCCAACGCCGAACATGACACGCTGAACTGTTGCTGCTCATCTTCATGACCCTCCGACATAAACGTTTCGTGAACCAAGAATTCCGACGAAACGTGAATGGAAAACACCCCTGAGAGTTAAGCTAAATCTCAGGCTCACGGTGGTCAAGCCAGCCGCGGGTCGCTGCAGCAAACTCTCAGCAGAACGGCACAACATTCACAGCCGGCGCGGGTGAGGGTGACCGCGTCAGTTGCGTTGCCGCACTCAGAATCCTGCGCCGATCCATCGCCCAGCAGGTCGCCTTTTCGCCCTGAGTACCCCGAGACCGACAGCCGACACACTGGAAGGCGTTCCTGTTTCGGCTCCTGGGCCTCCTCGACCCACCACTCCGCTACCTGATAACTAACTGGACGGTAGTTGAATTAGGGTTCCGGTTATGGACATTTCTTGTGCGTTCGCGACTTCATCGGACACCCCGGCGCATGTCGAACTGGCCGAGTCGCTTGGTTACCGACGAGCATGGCTCTACGACTCCCCTGCCCTGTATCCCGATGTGTGGATGATCCTGACCCGCTGCGCCGAGCGTACGTCTCGCATCGAGTTGGGTCCGGGCGTGCTGGTTCCCAGCCTGCGTCACCCCATGGTCAACGCGGCCGCGATTGCCGAACTTGTGGCGCAGGCACCGGGCCGGGTCGCCGTCGCCATCGGAGCGGGCTTCACCGGGCGGTTCTCGTTGGGCAAGCGACCGATGCCGTGGCGTCAGGTCGCCGACTATGTCCGCTGCCTGAAATCCCTGCTGGCCGGCGAGACCGTCGAGTGGGACGGCGCCATGATCCAGATGATGCACCCGAACGGATTTGGGGCCAGGCGACCGATCGACGTGCCGATCCTGATCGGAGCCGACGGCCCGAAGGGCCTGGCGGTTGCCGCCGAACTGGGCGACGGCGTGTTCTCGGCTGCCGTGCCCCAACCCGAAGCGGTCAATGCGGCCGCCTGGCGGGCACTGCTGTCCTTCGGGACGGTGCTCGGGGAGGGCGAAGAGCTGACTTCGCCCCGAGTCGTCGACGCCGCGGGCCCCGGGGCGGTGGTGATGTATCACGCCGCGTACGAGCGTGGTGGCCCCGCGGCCGTGGATGGATTGCCGGGCGGACGCGGATGGCGGGAGGCGGTGGAGAGACACCCCGAAAGCGAGCGGCATCTCGCCGTTCACGAAGGGCACCTGGTCAAAGCCAACCCGCGCGACGAGCCATACGTCGCCGACCTCATCCCGATGGCCAGCGCCGCGTCGCTGACAGGAACCGCCGGGCAGGTGGCGGAGCGGGTACGCGGCCTGGCGGCCGTCGGGGTCACCGAAGTCGCCTACCAGCCAGCGGGATCCGACATCGAGCGCGAGTTACGCGCCTTCGCGGCTGCCACCGGCATCGCAAGCTGAGGACCACGGTCGGCTGATGCCGAAAGACAGCTATTTCGAGGCGATTTCGTCTTGGTACTTCTTGGTCATGTGCGCGACGGCGTCGTTCTGCGACTGTGCCAGGCCCTCGCGTACCTCGCTGGCGCGTGCGGCGGCGTCCAGGGTCGGCTGTGCCTGGCCCTGAAAATGCGGCATCACTTCGGCGGCGAACAACTCGGCCGACCGCCTGGTAGCTGCCGGATTCGCCCACTCGTGGCCCATCTGCAGCATGCAGCCGAACCCGCCCGACTGATCCCACATCCGTTGCACCTGCTCGCGGGCCTGCTCGGGGGTTCCGATCACGCCGGCACCATTGCTGTTGATGACGTCGATCATCTCGTCGACCTGCTCGCCGGGCATGGTCATCTGCGGGAATGCGGCGACCTTCTGGAAGTACCTGAACCACGGCGCGAGACCGAATTTAACGTCCTCGCGGGCCTGCTTTTCGGTCTCGGCGACATGGAACGGGCTGACCAGGGTCCAGTTCTTGCGGTCGACGTCGGTGCCGAACACCGAGGCGCGCTCCTCGACGATGTCCCAGTGGTACTGCAGGGCGTTGAACCCGTCTACGGTCAGCGTCGCACCGATGGACAGCAGGCCGATGCCGTGCTTGCCGGCCAGTCGCGCACCCGTCGGCGAGGCGACTGCGGCCACCGCCAGCGGCACACCAGCATCGGAGTACGGGGCAAGCTGCAGACGAGCGTTATGTAGTTCGTGCGTGGGTGTTTTCGCTGACACGGTCTCGCCGCGGAGCAGTCGCACCACGATGTCGAGGTTGGTGTCCAGCAGCTCCCGGGTGTCGGTCGGTGTCAGACCTATCATCGATGAGTCGCTGGGCAGCGAGCCTGGACCGACCCCGCCGATCACCCGGCCGCGGGTGAGGTGGTCCAGCATCATCAACCGGTCCGCGACCCAGAGCGGGTTGTGGTAGGCCAGCGAAATGACGCCGGTACACAGCGTGATCCACCTGGTCCGCTCGGCGGCGGCGGCGATGAAGATCTCGGGTGAGGCGATGATCTCGCTGCCCGCGGAGTGATGCTCGCCGATCCACGCTTCGTCGAAGCCCAGCGCGTCGAGGTGTTCGACGAATTCGAGGTCCCGCCGCATGGCAAGCGTCGGGTTGGTCCCGGCACGGTGGAACGGTGCGATGAAATACCCAAACCTGAGCTTGCCCATGAACGGTCCCCTAGCGGTCGAGTTGCTCCGACCCTAATCCCGACCGCACGTCCGGGCTGGGGAGTTGAACCGTTGAATCCGCCGAACGGGTGTGAAACGTGCGGGTACCAGTGGAATCAGGCCCGCCGGGACAGCTGCGCGTGGATGAGCGGAGCGATCTTCTCCGCCATGTACGCATGTCCGGCGTCGTTGGGATGCACGCCGTCGGGCCCGATCAATTCAGGTCTGCCGACGAACCAGCCGTCGCTGATCGGGTCGATGAACGTCGCTCCGGCGTCGTGGGCCGCAACGCGGAGAATGTCGCGGATATAGAGCACATCCCATGGCGGATCGGAGTCAGTCCACGGCGGGCCGATCACCAGCAATTTCGCCGACGGAGCGATCCGATGGGCCAGATCCAGGGTGTCGTGCGCCATGGTCGCCATCTGCACCGGATCGACCCCATGGTCGTTGCGTGAACCGAAGAACACCACCAGCGCGTCGTCGGGGCTCACCGCCCGATTCGTCAGGTCCTCGAAGATGCTGCCGTGGTCACCGCGGACGACGTAGCCGGCCCTGCCCTCGGATGCCACCTCAGGCGCGACCTGGACACCCTGGCGTGCCAGCGTCAGCCAGGTGCGGTTGGTCCACGCGTTCGCTCCCCAGCCGCCTTCGTCGGTGCCCGTGGTGTAGGAGTCCCCGATCACCGCGACGTGGTCGATCGGTGTTCCGCGGGCGACGGTCCGAACAGGCTGCGGCGCCACGGGGATGTGCGCGACAAGTCCAGCCGCACACGCGGCCGCAACGAAGAGTGTGGCTGCCCGACCCACCGTTAACTGCACTGTCCACCACCTCGGCCGTCGGTCCTGCCCGTATCAGCGGCATCGTAAGAGAACTACGACGTCTCGTCGACGCGCGGTGTCCGGGGCGACGCCGCGCGGAAGGCAGTCAGCGCTAGTGAAACCCCCACCCTGTCGACGGGCGCGGGACGCCCATGGCGACGCGCCACAAAGATCGTACTCGATCAAGGTTGTGCAGCAGTGTTGCTCGCGTCGCCGCGCAAGGCTCAGCCTGCGCGCGCCGACGCAGACTGCGGCCGTCCTTCGTGAGCGCCGTCGATCGACTGCAAGGTGTAGCCAGCGACCTGCCCGGCAGAATCAGCGTCGACCACGGGTCGGCCATCGCCCACCATCCTGCGCATCCAGAGCCGGGCCGGTTCCTCAACGACGTGGTAGAGCGCGGCCGCGCTGACGAAGGTCACCGCGAGCACCGCGGCCAAAAACTGTTTGCCGTCGGCGGCGAGCATCGTCAGTTCGAACTGCTGGGCCGTCCAGATCCACGCCGTGTGCACCAACTCATGAACCATGTACAGGCAGAACGAGATCTGCCCGCCGTAGACCAACGGCCGGGTTGCCAGCAGTGCCGGCAAGCTGCCCGTGCCGATCGCCAGCGTCAGGACCAGCGGCACGAACAAGATGTCGACCAGACCGCCGGTGTCGGAGACGCCGTGCAGCGGGTGCGCGTCGGCCCAGTAGAGGAAGCCCGTCACGCAGCCGATCAGTAGCGCGGAGACGTAACCGGCTGCCCGGCGGCCCCGATCGGTGAGCTCCAAACGGCTGACTGCCGCGGCGACCAGCGCCCCGGCAGTGAATTGCATGACGATGCGCGGCAGCCAGCTCCACGGCGTGTAGAACTGGCCGGTCACCAGCAGCGACATCACCGGGGGCAAGGAGGCGGCGACCGCCAACCAGACCAGGTTGCGGGCTCGGGTTGCGCGTGCCATCCGAAAGATCACCAGCACCAGCGACCCGAATAGCAAGTAGGCCAACCACTCGGCGCTGATCGACCATGCCGGGCCGTCCCAGCTGGAGTTGTCGAAGAACGGCTGGAACCACAGCTGGGTCAGCAAGACTTGACGCACGTAGCTGATCGCGGTGAATCGGTAAATCTCCTGGGACGGCACGTGACCGACGTGCAGCGTGAAAATCACCCACAGTGCGGCCAGGTGCAGGGTGACCAGATAAACCGGCCACACCCTGGCCAGCCGCAGCCAGAGGAAATGCAGGGTGGCGCGGGTCGACCAGGATCCGCCCATCCGGTCGAGGTAATTCCAGGTCAGCACGAACCCACTCAAGATGAAGAACAGATCCACACCCTGGGCGCCGCAGTTGAGTATCGGTGTCAGCGCGTCAAGAAAGCCCGGTACCGCTTCGCGTAGCAGCGGACGGAAATGGAACAGCACCACCCACACGGCGGCGACGATGCGAAGTCCAGTGAGGGCTTTGATCTCTCCGCTGCGCACAACAATCTTTCCGTGGGGCCGACGGTGCTGATGCACCGCGGCGAATCGTCGTAGGTGACGGCGATGGCAGGCTACCAGTGAGCTGCAGCGATAGCGAGCCGCCGGCCCGGTGTCCCCAGCAGCGAATTCGCAGGCAGGAACATCCAGCCGAGCGATGATGGCAGAGTTCGAGACCGACCCGCTCGCCGACGCCCCCCGGGGCGCACCTGATCCCCCGGCTATGTTGCGGGCGCGTGAAATTGTTTCTTAGCAAAGTATTAAAGGCTGGAACACGTGACCTTAGAGTAGGCAATTAGCGTCTCAAACAGGTGATCATCGCTGATCCCGATGCAGTAGCAGTGTTTGGGAATGGGGGAAGCGTCAATGAACGACTCGATCAGGCCGGCCGCCTACTTGGCACCGCGGCGCGCGCAGCTACCCTTCGACTGCAACGGCGCTCTGGTTCGCGCCCAATGCCGACACCTGGCAACCGTGGTGACGGTCGCCGGCACGGTCGACGCGAGCAACGTGGATCAGGTCATCAAGTACGCCTTGCGCTTCAACTTGCCGGACAAGCCCTTTGTGCTCGACCTGAGCGGTGTGGACGTCTTCGCCGCGCAGGCAGTGCGCCTGCTGTACGCCGTCGATGACGCGTGCAACGCCGCGGGTCTTGACTGGGCGGTCATCCCGAGTCAGGCCGTGAGCCTGACTCTGCTGGTATCTCGCGGGGACGTCGACTTCCCGACCGCGACCACGGTCCATGAGGCGCTGCAGTTCTTCGCCGACGCATCCACCGATCGGCGTCGTCTACTGCTGCCGTTCTTCACCAAAACCGCCTAATCGCGCATTTGCGCCCGAGCGTGCATTTTACGAAGTCCGTATGCTGTCAATTGTGACGTTTAAGCCAGCCGTAACCACCGCGACGGCGGTTATCGCGCTGGGCTGGGTTGCATCGGCTGGTCTGGCATCGGCTGACCCCACACCTGCGCCGCCCCCTCCGGCACCCGCGCCCCCGTCCGGAGCGGCGCCGGGTCACGGACCGGCGGCGCCGGCCCCCGCCAAGACGACAATCGACAAAGACGGCGTATACAACGTGGGAACCGACATCGTGCCCGGCGTCTACACCTCGGCCGGCCCGGTCGGCAGTGGCGTCTGCTATTGGAAGCGGGTCGGCGAGGACGCCAAGCAGCCCCTCGACAACGCCATGAGCAAAAGGCCTCAGGTCGTGCGGATCGAGCCGACCGACAAATCATTCAAAACAGACGGCTGCCAGACGTGGCAAAAAAACGACGCCGCTGTCCCCGACCCGGGTAAGTCTCCCGAGCAGGCCGGCTTGGGACTGGGCATCCTCAACTCGCTGATCGGCGGCGGGAGCGCCCCGGCCCCGCCACAGTCCCCCGCTCCAGCACCGGCGCCGCCCAAGTAGCTGCGGCACCAGTCGCGACGCATGCAGACGCTCGAATACGCCGCCGGCCGACTGGCCGATGTTTACGGCGCACCCGCCCAACCCACGGTTCTGCTGTGGCACGGTCAGCAGGCCGACGCGCGCAAGTCGGTGCGGTCGCTCGCCGAGTTGATCGCGAGCCACGGTCTGGGTGTCGTCGCCCCGGACTGGAATTCCCACGCCGCTGACGGCGGTCGCGCCGATCTGCTGGGCTCTGTGCAATTCACCCGTGAGCGTGTCGACGACCCCGACCGTGTGGTGCTCGTCGGCTGGTCAATGGGAGGGCTCGCGGCCGCGGCCCTGACCATCCAGGCGAACCAACTGGGCATCGCCTTTGCCCACACCGTATGTCTCGCCGGCGCATTCATGATCGACGACCCGATCTTCCACGATCTGCCGGCGGCTCAACTGCACGCCACCGCGAAGCCGACACCGTTCACGCTGTTGTACGGTGCCGCCGATCGTGTCATCCCGGCGTCGGTGGCCAACGACTTCGCGGCGGCGTTGCGGCAGCACGGCTGGCCGGTGCAGGTGGCCGAGTTGCCCGCCGACCACGGGTCGATCGCCGGTGCGGCGTATGACCCGGTCGCGCGGGCGTACCGCGCTGCAACAGACCAGCAGTCGTTAGCGGTCGCCGCCGATGTCGCGGCGTTCATCGCTGATGCCAGCACCGCGCACTGCTGACCCAGCAAGTCGAGGTGATTCAGCCCGGGCAACTCCCCTGGCCGCCTAGAGCCGGCGCAACGGCCACTTCTGAGCTGCCGGTTTGTTTGTTCAGTATACAAACGTTTACTGTAACTGGCAGTGGTGGGATTTGATGGACGTCACCCGAGTGCGGGCGCAACGCCTGATAGGAGCGCTGATGGCAGACACGTTGACGGACGGGACCTTCTCGCTGGATCTGTCCGACGAAGTCGTGCAGGTCCGTGACTGGGTGCACGAGTTCGCCGACTCGGTGATCCGGCCGGCGGCCGCGGAGTGGGACGAGCGGGAAGAGACGCCGTGGCCGATCATCCAAGAGGCCGCCAAGGTCGGGCTGTACACCCCGGACCTGTTCGTGCAGATGGCCGGCGAAGCCAGCGGCCTCGGCATGCCGACCGTGTTCGAAGAGATGTTCTGGGGCGACGCGGGCATCGCGTTGTCCATCATGGCCACGGGGCTTGCCGCGGCCGCACTGGCCGCCAACGGAACCCCGCAACAGATCGGTGAGTGGCTACCGCAGATGTTCGGTACCCCCGGAGATCCGCAGTTGGGCGCGTTCTGCTCGTCGGAGCCCGGTGCCGGCTCGGACGTCGGCGCGGTGCGCACTCGAGCCAAGTATGACGAAGCCAGCGACGAGTGGGTGCTCAACGGGACCAAGACATGGGCGACCAACGGCGGCATCGCCAACGTCCACGTCGTGGTGGCATCGGTGGAACCCGAACTGGGCACCCGGGGACAGGCGACGTTTATCGTGCCGCCGGGCACCAAAGGTTTCTCCCAAGGACAGAAATTCAAGAAGCACGGCATCCGGGCGTCGCACACCGCCGAGGTGGTGCTCGACGACGTCCGGCTGCCTGGCGAGCTGATCCTCGGTGGCCGGGAGAAATTCGAAAGCCGGATCGCCAGGATCAAAGAAGGGCATCGGACCTCGAGTCAGGCGGCGATGATGACGTTCGAGCGCACCCGCCCGACCGTAGGGGCGATGGCGCTGGGCATCGCCCGGGCCGCCTACGAGTATGCCCTCGAATACTCCGGTCAGCGTGAGCAGTTCGGCCGCAAGATCGCCGAATTCCAGGCTGTTGCTTTCAAGTTGGCTGACATGAAGAGTCGCATCGACGCATCCCGAATGCTGGTGTGGCGGGCCAGCTGGATGCAGCGCAACAACAAGCCGTTCACCTCGGCCGAGGGATCGATGGCGAAGCTGTACGCCAGCGAGACCGCGGTGTACGTGACCGACGAAGCCATCCAAATCCTCGGCGGCAATGGCTACACCCGCGACTACCCCGTCGAGCGGATGCACCGAGATGCGAAGATCTTCACCATCTTTGAGGGCACCAGCGAAATTCAGCGGCTGGTGATCGGTCGGGCGATCACCGGTCTGCCCATCCGCTGACGCACGCCGTCAGTGGGTGCGGGCCGCCTCGCCGGCTCCGTTGAGCTGCGGTGCCTCGTCCCAGCCGGCGTCGTTGACGTGCCCGTCGACCGCCGGCGGTACCTCAGCTTCGTCGTGGCCCTCGTCGAGCCCGGCCACTAGTCGGATCGCGGCGATCAGCTGCTCCACCTGCGGCTTCTCCTCTGCGGTGGGGGTGGCGCCTTCTTCGAGCTCGTCGGGCAGCTCGCGCCGAAGCCCTAACCCGTTGGCCGCCTCGTGCGCCGACAGCTTGGCGTGCCTGCGGGCGTTGTAAAGCTGTTGTCCCAGAGTCGATCCGGGCGCTTCGGCGGCGCGCTCCATCAGGTCGCCGTAGCGCCGCCGCACGTCGCTGAGCGCCAGCATGACGGTGGGAGTGGGTCGGCTGTGGCTGGCGGCCTCGGTCAGCGCGGCGCGAAGTTTGCGCATTCCGGTCAAGACCACCTCGGCGCGCTTCTGGAATTTCTTGTCTTCGGGAAACGGCAGCGAATCGATGGCCGCCCGGTACATGTGCATCGCCGCTTCGGCGAGATTCACGATTGTCTGCGCTTCGCCCTCGTGCGTATCGAATTCGCCCATGGCCCCTCAACTCTTTGATGGTGTTCAGCTCAGGTCGGGCTGCCACCAATCTTCGTTGCGACAGCTGCAAGGACGAGGGTATTGGCAACAGCGTCGACTCGCCAACACTCGTGCGCGCCCGGTTGACTGGCGATCCAGTGCCAGGAGGTGGGTAACTCCAAGTAGCCCGAGGTGTCCGTGTAACACTGCGGCAATGGCGTATCCGATTGATCGTCGCAAGCCGGCGGGCAACATCGCGGTCAGCGGTGGATTGCTGGCACTCGGGACTTTCGTCGCGCGCGCCTGGTCTGCTCTGCGCGCGATGCCGTCAGACGCGCTGGGATAGGCGGTGCGAGTGCCCGGGAATCCACCGCTGACCACAGACCAACGCAACTCTTTCGTCGCCGCGATGTTGGGCTGGACGATGGACGCCTTCGACTACTTCCTGGTGGTCCTGGTCTATGCCGACATCGCTAAGACGTTCCACCACACCAAAGCTGAAGTGGCGTTCCTGACCACGGCGACCTTGCTCATGCGCCCGGTGGGTGCGTTGTTGTTCGGGCTGTGGGCCGACCGGGTCGGACGCCGGCTGCCACTGATGGTGGACGTGGTGTTTTATTCGACGGTCGGATTTTTGTGCGCGTTCGCGCCCAATTTCACCGTGCTGGTCATCTTGCGACTGCTGTATGGCATTGGCATGGGCGGGGAATGGGGACTCGGTGCCGCGCTGGCAATGGAGAAGGTGCCCATCGAGCGGCGGGGGTTCTTCTCCGGACTGCTGCAAGAGGGGTACGCGTTCGGCTATCTGCTCGCCACCGTGGCGTCGCTGGTGGTAGTCGATCGGCTCGGGCTGTCGTGGCGGTGGCTGTTCGGGTTGAGCATCGTCCCAGCCCTGATCAGTCTGATCATCCGGTACCGGGTGCAGGAATCGGAGGTCTGGGAAGCCGAACGGGATCGAATGACGCTGAGCAGCAGAAGGATTCGCGACTTGCTGTGCGACGCCAAGGTCATCCGGCGGTTCGTTTACCTGGTGCTGCTGATGACGGCCTTCAACTGGATGAGTCACGGCACCCAGGACGTGTATCCGACATTCCTGTCAGCCACCCACGATGGCGGCGCGGCGCTCTCGCACGTGAGCGCCACCTGGATTGTGGTGATCTACAACATCGGAGCCATCGCCGGCGGGCTGACCTTCGGATCACTGTCGCAGCGCTACAGCCGCCGCCACACCGTGGTGTTCTGCGCCGTGCTGGGTTTGCCGATCGTGCCGCTGTTCGCCTACTCGCAGTCCGCCGCGATGCTGTGTCTGGGTTCGTTCCTGATGCAGTTCGCGGTGCAGGGTGCGTGGGGCGTCATCCCGGCGCATCTGACGGAAATGTCGCCGGATGCCATCCGCGGCTTTTACCCGGGTGTCACCTACCAGTTGGGCAACCTGCTGGCGGCGTTCAACTTGCCGATCCAGGAACGGCTGGCCGAGACCCACGGCTATCCGTTCGCATTGGCCGCCACCATCGGGCCGGTCTTGGTCGTGGTCGCGGTCTTGACCGCGATTGGCAGGGACGCCACCGGAATTCGCTTCGGCAGCAGCGAAAGCGGCACGACCGGCGGTTAACCTCCGAGCGCCTGACGAAGCAGATGCATCGCCACCGTCGTCGACCGCTCCCGGATGTCGCTGCGGCCGCCGGGGAGTCGCAGCGTCCGGGTCGACGGCGCCTCGCCGGCCACGGCCACGGTGAAGCAGACCGTGCCGACCGGTTTGTCGTCGGTCCCGCCACCTGGCCCGGCAATCCCAGTGATAGCCACCGCGGTATCGGCACCGAAGCGGCGGAGCGCGCCCGCAGCCATCGACTCGGCCACCGGCTCGGACACCGCGCCGTGCGCCTCGATGAGTGTCGGATCGACACCGAGCAAGTTGGCCTTCGCGTCGTTGGAATAGGCCACCAGGCCCCCAGCCACATAGGCCGACGAGCCCGGCCGTTCGGTGAGCCGGGCCGCCAACAGCCCACCGGTGCACGATTCGGCCGTCGCGATTCGGCGCCCGGTCAACAGCCGCGCGATCTGATCGTCGACCTCGGAACCGTCTTCGGCGAAGATGTGCTGCCCGTGCCGGTTTCGGAGCAGTGCGGTCAATTGGCGATAGCTGTCGGCGGCCTCGGGCTGGTAACGGGTGACGATCTCGAGCTCGCCGCGGCGCAGACAGGTGGTGATCTCCAACGCGCCGAATCCGGGTACGGCGTGCGCGGCCTCCCGCAGCGTCTCGGCCAGGCCGGATTCCGGCAGGCCGAACATCCTGATGGTGTCCTGGCGGTAGATCGTGCGGCCGGCGATGGCTTCCTGGACGGCGGGCAGTTCCACCGCGGTCTTCCACATCGGCTGCAGTTCGCGTGGTGGGCCGGGCAGCACGACGACGGTCGGCTCACCCGGGATGACGACGCCGGGTGCGGTGCCGACCGGGTTCATCACCACGGCTCCGACTGGGACCATGGCCTGCTTGCGGTTGGCGGCGCGCACGGCCTCGAAGTCACCGGAGCCGATGCGGGGCATCAGCTTTCTCAAGATCTCGGCGATCGTGTTTTCCAACTCGCCGTCCAGCGCGAGTTCGCGGCCGCAGAACCGGGCGACGGTGGCCACGGTCATGTCGTCGGCGGTGGGTCCCAAGCCGCCGCTGGTCACGATCAGGTCGACGCCCTCATGGGCCAGGAAACGCAGTTGCGCTTCGATGTCTGCGCCGCGGTCGCCGCAGATGGTGATGTGCGCGAGCTCGACGCCCAGCTCGAGGAGGCGGTCGGCGAGCCAGGGGCCGTTGAGGTCGGCGACCCGCCCGGTAAGGACTTCGGTTCCGGTGACGACGATGCCTGCGCGTGCACTCACCGTTACGACTGTAGGCGGGGGTGTCGGGCGCCTCGCACCCCGCGCTCGACCGCGGCCACCAGCCGGCGAGTGCACCCACAACCTCGCGCCGTTGCGCCCGTGACAGTATCGGGTCATGCGGGTTGAGAACAGCGAGTCACATCGGCAGCGGTGTCAGTAAACGGGCAGGTTGCCGGCTCGATCCGACCCGCCGGCCAGGGCCTGCTGGTGCTGGTCGGGGTGACACACGAGGATGATTCCGGAAAAGCCCGGCGGTTGGCCGAAAAGCTCTGGCAATTGCGAATTCTCGACGGCGAGCGGTCCGCGTCCGACGTCAACGCGCCGGTCCTGGTGGTCAGCCAATTCACGCTGTACGCCGACACCGCCAAGGGCCGGCGACCGTCCTGGAACGCCGCCGCGCCCGGTGCGCTCGCGCAACCGCTGGTCGACGAGTTCGTCGACGCGCTGCGAGGTCTGGGCGCCGACGTGGAAACTGGGATCTTCGGTGCCGACATGCAGATCGAATTGGTGAATGACGGGCCGGTGACCGTGTTGCTGGACTTGTGAAGGGGTTTCGATGAGCGATAGGTGGGCGCGAGACCGCTCCGACGACGACACGTGGGACATCGTCAGCGGCGTGGGGTACACCGCGTTGCTGGTCGGGGGCTGGCGCGCGTTACATGCGGCAGGCGAACGGCCGTTGGTGCGCGACGACTACGCCCGGCATTTCATCGCGGCTTCCGGGGACCCGTTTTTGAACGACGCCCTGGCAAACCCGGGGAGTTCTGCGGGCGCGGCGACCTTCCCGCGGTTGTACGGCGTGCAGACCCGGTTCTTCGACGAATTCTTCACCTCCGCTACGCACCAGGGCATCCGCCAGGTCGTGATCGTGGCGGCCGGCCTTGACTCCCGTGCGTATCGTCTGGATTGGTCGGCGGGCACGACGATATTCGAGATCGACCGACCCAAAATTCTCGAATTCAAAATGCGGGTGATGGCCGAGCATTCTGCTGCATGTGCCGCCGACCGGCGCGACGTCGCAGCCGATCTGCGCAAAAACTGGTCGACACCGTTGCTGGCGTCCGGTTTTGACGCGACGCTGCCCAGCGCATGGTCGGTCGAGGACATTTTGCCGTATTTGGACGGCGACGCTCAGCACACGCTGTTGCGCCGCATCACCGAACTCTCGGCGCCGGGCAGTCGGCTCGCCATCGGCGCGCTGGGCTCATGCCTGGACCAAGACCGCCTCACTGCACTGGAAGAAAATTACCCCGGCCTCAACCTGTCTGGTGACGTCGATTTCTCCACGTTGACTTACGACTCGACTTTCGCAGTTATGCGGCGGCTGCGGCGCAGGCCAGTTCGTAGTCGCGGTATTTGTGGGGGTCGGGTTGAGCTGGGCTAACTCCCATAATTCGGGCGGCGATGATGCTGCGACGGAGTTTGGCGAGCATGTCTTCGAAGGCGGGCTCGCTCTTGTGGGGGTACCACGGTTGCTGGTCGCGGCGGTTAGCGATGTCGTCGCGGTGGTAGCCGTACAGGGTGTACCAGACGATAACGATGCTGTAGACCAGGAACCCGAACGGCACGGTGCGTTCGACCGCTTTCTGGAGTCGGTTGCGGGCCTGGCCGACGCCGAGCAGTTGTTTGGCGCCGGCGATGGCGGTCTCGATGGGCCACCGGCTCGCGTAGCGTGCGGTGATCTTTGCGGCGTCGCTGTTGGTGTCGGTGGTGAACATGGCCAGCATCGGAGCGTGGTCGTCGCCGGGCTCGCGGACCAGGACCACGCGTCCGGGTGTGGTATGGAACGCGCCGTACCAGAGGCAGTCGATCTCGGCGATCTCTACGGTGTCGATGCGACCGTAGCGCTGCACCCGTACCCGACGCCAGGTGGCTGTGGCGGCGATGTCGGCGGGGCGGCCGAGTCGGTCGCCTTTGAGTCTGGGGCGACCGCGTTTGCCGGTGTGCGGCGGCGCCGGCGCGTACAGCACAGCGTTGGCGGGCAGCCGGGTGGTGAATGTGGTGCCCTCGGCTAGCAGCGCCATCCCGTGGTAGGCGGCGTCGCCGACGGCGTGGATTGTTCGGCCCGGAAACTGTTTGGAGAGTAGGGAAATCATCTGTCCGGCCAGTTTCACCGGGGAGTCGGTGCCCTTGCCGAGCCAGAGCCGAAACAGGATCGGCAGGCACACCGGGTGTGAGCACAATGGCAGCTGCACGAGGATCCCGACGATCACCCACCGGTTGCCGCGGCCTAACGCGTTGGGATCCTGCCCGGACCCGTCGTGGGTCCAAAACGCGCCGAACACCTTGCGACCCCATCGGCGAAACAACGTGTCGTCGACCACCACCTCGATCGGCGCCTGCTCGTCGAGCAGTCGATCCACGATCAGCTGCGCCAGCCCAAGTCCGATCCGGTCGGCGTCCCAGACGTGCTGGGAGAAGAACCGGCACGCGGTGTGGAACGAGACCACTGCGGCCATCCCGGCACCGGTAAGCATGCCGACCACGGTGCGGCGCGCGGTCTGCTCGACCAGCCCGGTCGCCATCGTCGCGAACACCGCGAACGTCAGTGATCGTCGAAACGCGGGACGAAACGTATCCAGCACAGCACCCCAGGAGGCAAAGGTCTGAGAGGCGTAGTCCGTTCGTCTCGTCGGATTCAGCCACGGCGGTTCATGACGCTTTTCGCCAGGATGCCGTGGGCTCCGCGCGCCGGCTGTGGTGGGTTCAAACTCGCCCGGTGGCTCTCGGTCGGCGGTTTGCGAGGCTGCGTTCCAGCTTTTCCATGAGGTCAACCTTGTCGATCTCGGACCAGTTGATCCCGGGCCAAAGAAGCTCAGCTAGTTCGCGGATGTGGCCGCAGTCCTTGCATCCTGGGGTGCCATCGGGTGCGTCGGTCTTCTCGAAGAGCGCTCTCGTTCGGGCCATTGCCTGCCTTAACAGTCCATCATCAAGCGGAACGTCCTCGACGCGGGCTTGAAAGCCCATGACGAAGCCGTCTTCGCGGCAATTGTCTGCGTGGCCCTTGGCGGGCTCCAGGTAGATCAACGCGAGACGGGATATCGGCGTTGGTCCGCAGTCCTTTGCGATGTGGGCATATGCATTAAGCTGCACATTGTAGCGCGGCATTAGCTTCCTGTTCTCAGGATCCCCGAAGCGCGCCGTCTTGTAGTCGGCGATTAAGTAAGAACCGTTGGGGCGCTCGAAGATTGCGTCCGCTTCCCCTCTTAGGTTAATGGCGTACTCCTGATCAGTGGTCTGGAACTCCCGCCAGGATTTAGGCTTTCGGTAGCCGGTGACTGGCCCCAGTTGTGAGAGCCACTGAGGTGGCATCCCGTGCACATCAAACCAGGAGTAGACGGTGTCCTTGGTGTACGCATCGATCGACCTGAAGATGCTAATCCGAAAATGATGGTGACCTGATGGCGTTGTCTCATGCCGGTCTACACCCGATTGGGATCGGGCTGCTCGGAGCGGGTCAGGTGGGTTCAGGCGGCCGGGGTGAGGGTGACGCTGTA